>Ga0187848_10000870_pt1 | contig 26827 bp, 16 predicted proteins | sample June2016WEW_4_40_FD_132424 | JGI IMG/M metagenome (GOLD analysis project Ga0187848, IMG submission 132424) | Peatland microbial communities from SPRUCE experiment site at the Marcell Experimental Forest, Minnesota, USA - June2016WEW_4_40 | ecosystem: Environmental > Terrestrial > Soil >... | reverse complement strand
TCACGGTGACCATCGACAAGCCGTTCCCCGCCGAAGTGCAACTCCACGTCAAGGGGGTGATCCGCAGCGACGTCTTGTTCACGCCGGGCAGCGTGCAGTTCGGCGACGTGGAGCAGGGGCAGCCGGCCGCGCGGAGCGTCGGCGTCGCCTACGCCGGCCGGGGGGATTGGAAGATCCTCGGCGTTAAGAGCGCCAACCCGGGCATCTCCGCCCAGGTGACGGAGACCGGCCGGTCGGGCCCCAACGTCTGGTATCAATTGGACGTCCGCCTCGGCCCGCAGGTCCCTGCCGGCTACCTCCACGACCAGCTTCTCCTGACGACCGACGACCCTCAGGCGGCTCCGCTCCAGGTTACGGTCGAGGGGCGGGTCAACCCTGGCATCACGGTGAGCCCGGCATCCCTATTCATGGGCGTAGTCAAGCCGGGGCAGGAGGTCACCAAGCAAGTGGTGATCCGCGGCAGCAAACCCTTCAAGATCCTCTCGATCGCCTGCGACGACGAGTCGTTCAAGTTCGGCCGGGAGCAGGACGCGGCGGCCAAGACGGTCCACGTCGTGCCTGTCACGTTCCTTGCCGGCCCCGATGTCCGTAAGGTGACCAAGACCATCCGCATCGAGACGGACCTGGGGCAATCGACACCCCAGCTCTCCGCCTACGCGGTGGTGGCCGTGCCCGCGGTGGGACCCGGCGACTGAGCCGGCTATCTAAGTTGTGTTATCGCGCACGGGCGGTCGCTTTCGCCCCCGGGACGAACTGCGAGAGCAGTAGCACATAGCGGGCCTGGTAATAAATGGCCGGCTCGGTAAAGGCCCAGGAATTCTCGGTGGCTTGGTGCTCCTGGTTCCAGACGCCGTTCCAGTCTCTGAACGACTTGGAGGGCGGCTGCTTGCCCGGCGGCACGAGCCAGGGGGGCGCCTCGTAAGGGTTGGGCCCGCCGGCCAGCAATCCCGGCGCCGGGCCGAGCGAGTTGGGCCCGGACCAGGGGCTCTTCTCGGCAAACCAGGTGTGGAACGGCTGCATGATGCTCTTGCCCGCCCCCGCATTGGCGCCCTTGGGCCCCATGTTGGTCAGGTAGACCTGACAGAGCGGATTGCGGCCGTGCAGGTAATGCACGTAGTCCTCCGCGGCGGCTCGATACTCGCTTGCTGCGGCCCGATTCAGGCCGAGCCTGACGGCAAACATCGCCCGGTAGCCGTATTCGGACTTCGTCTGGTTGCAGCCCCACCAGTATCCGGGGAGCGACGACAAGTAGGCGTCGGCATGGGAGCGGTAGGGACCGATCACCATGTCGTTGAGGAACTTGTCCAGGGCCGCGCGGACCTCGCCGGCCAGGGCCGTGTCCGCCCGGGACAACAGGGCATACTCGACGAAGCACGGGGCAATCATGTCCTTGCGGTGCTTCTTGAAGAAGGCTTCATATTTCGGCTGCGGGTCGAGCATCCACAACTCGACGGCGGCCATCACCCGCCGCGAGGTGTCCCCTTCCCTGCCGCCGTCGCAACTGGCGTCGGCGGCCTCGCTGGGCCGGCCGTGGTCCTTGCCGTCGGCGGGCGTCATGTCTGGGTGCCGCTCCAGCCATGCCCAGGCCCGCTCGGCGGCGGCTTGGAGCTTGTGGGCGTACCCGGCCTGCCCCGGAAACGGGGCGATTACCCGCGCGTAACACGCCAGCCCCGCGGCGCAGGTGGCCGTCGCCCAGCTCGTCGGTTGCGTGTAGTACCGCTCATGCTTGTTGTCCTGGTCGGGCGTGACGCCCGGCTTGCTCGTCCGCTCGGTGACGCGGTTGCACACCGAGCCGTCGGGCATCTGCATCCGCACGAGCCAGTCGCACTCCCAGCGGACCTCGTCGAGAATGTCGGGGATGCCGTTGCCCGACTCGGGGATGTTCCAATCGTCGCCGAACGCCGAGGGGTTCAGCTCGTAGGCCATCAATAGCGGGACCACCACGTCGGCAGTGAACGGGACGTACTTGTTGTAGTCGCCGGCGTCGTGCCAGCCGCCGTGGACGTCGCGGGGCTGCCCCAGCGTGCGGCCGTCGACATACAGCACCGCGGCCCGATCTTGCCCCGCCGCCAGGTGACACGCCGGGTGATGCCATGTCCCGCCGTTGGCCTGCGGGACATCGCCGCCGCAACGCTGGTAGAAGTAGGCCCGCACCGCCGCCCGGAGCACCGGCGCGTACACGTCGGCGGCGATGCGGAAGCTGTAGGAACGCACGCGGTTCTGGGCGTCGTACACGTAATAGGTCCCGGGGGCCTGCAAGGCCGAGATGTCGGCGTACCACACCTTGTCGCCGGAGGTCTTGTCGGTCTTGCCCCCGCCCCAAGGTTCCAGGTCCACGGTCAAGACCGTTGCGCCGCCCGGCTCGCGGCGGACGGCCGCCTTGGCGGGCGGCGTGTACTTCGTGCCGGCGTTCTGGCCTTCTTGCGGACTGGCGAAGATGACGACTTTCTCGCTCTGCGGCCGGAAGCCGAACTGGTCTACCATGATCTGCTGGCTGATGGGCACGGAGCCTCTTGCGGCGGCCGGCGGGTCCTCCGGGGCGGCGGCCGGCTGCGGCGCCGCTTCGGCGACACGAACCGGTTCCTCGGGCTGCGACGAGGGCACGGACGACTGGCCCGCGGCAGGCTTGCCCGCCGGTTCAGCCGCGCCGTCGAAACCGATCTCGTCCACAAACAGGCTGAAGTTGACGTCGTCCTGCGACCAGGTGGCGAAGCGGATCTCCCACACCTTCGCCCGGTTCAATTCCTTCTTGCCGTCCAGGTCCGCGATCGGCACCACTACCTCGTGCCACTTGCCGTCCAGCAGGTCGGGGTAGAGCGGCACGAGGTCGAGCGCCCCGTGCGGTTTGTTGTCGTTGGCCACGAGGTCCACCGAAAGCTGGCTGGGCTTCTTGTCGCCGGTGACTCTTGCCCAGAAGCTGAGGTTCTTGTAGCCGGAGATGTCCGTGCCGGCGTCGGCCGGATTCCAGGCGAACCAGTTCCAGCCGCAGGCCATGTACAGTTTGCCGGCGGCGTGGAACTCCATCGTCTTCTTGCCTGGGGTGCGGACTTCCTTGTCCTGCGCCGCGACCGTCGCCTTGTCCGGCGGGTTGGTCCAGCCCTTAGCGCCGCCGCCCACCTTGTCGCCGTCGAACACAATGTCCTTCTTGACGTTCCGGCCGGGGGCGGGCGGGGCCGTTTGGCTGGCGGCCGGTTTGGCTGCCGCTTCCGCCTTGCCGTCGAAACCGATCATGTCCACGAACAGGCTGAAGTCAACGTCGTCCTGCGACCAGGTGGCGAAGCGGATCTCCCACACCTTCACCCGGTTCAAATCCTTCTTCTCGTCCAGGTCGTCGATCGGCACGACCACCTCGTGCCACTTGCCGTCCATCAGTTCCGGGCAGCGCGGCACCAGATCGAGGGCCTTATGCGGTTTGTTGTCGTTGGACACGAGCTCCACCGAAAGCTGGCCGGGCTTCTTGTCGCCGCTGACTTTCGCCCAGAAGCTGAGGTTCTTGTAGCGGGAGATGTCCGTGCCGGAGTCCGCCGGATGCCAGCCGTGCCAGTTCCAGCCGCAGGCCATGTACTCCTTGCCGGCGGCGTGGAACTCCAGCGTCTTCTTGCTGGCGGTGCGGACTTCCTTGTCCTGGACCGCGACGGTGGCCTTGCCCGACGGGGCGTTGGTCCAGCCCTTGGCGTCGGCGCCCGCCCAGGGGGGCCAGAACACCATGTCCTTATCTTTCCGTTCGGCGGCTACCGCCGCCTCCGTCTCCTTGTCGGTCTTGTTGGCCGTCTCCTGGGCCGTCAAGACGCCACTGAAAATGAACACCGAAGCGGCCGCGGCCGGCAGCAGCAGATTTCTCATCGCCTTGTCCTTTCCGAATGAATCGAGACCGGGTTGACTTGTGAAAAAAGGAACGTTGAGCGTTACGGCGGATAGACCACGATCGCCTTGGCCGGGCGGGTAGGGCACATCACCTGGCACGCGCCGCAGCCGTTGCAGCGGCGCGGATCCACCCGCGGCACGCACAGGTAATCGGCCTCCGAGAAGACGATGCGGATGGCGCCGTACGGGCAGTGGGTCCGGCAGATCGCGCATTCGCGGTCTTCTCCCAGCAAACACAGCGACATGTCGACCCGCGGCAGGCCGATGGCCGCCGACGGCTTCTCTTCGGCCGCGAGCGGCCGCAGGGCCCCGCTGGGGCAGACCCGCGTGCAGCGGACGCAGGTTTCCAGGCAGTAGGCGTCGTCGTAGCGGATCGCGGGGGCCAGGAACGACTCGGCGCCTTGCCGGCCCGAGTCGGGGTGGATGATGCGGCTGGGGCAAACGCGTGCGCAATTGCCGCACCGCACGCACAGCCCGCTCAGGGCGTCTTCCGCGGCCGCGCCGGGAGGTCGAAGGCGTCCGGGGCGTGCCGCGCCGGCGACGCGGCGGAGCCCGGCGGCCGCCAATCCCCCGAGGCCCATTCCCAGCACGGTCCGCCGCGGCATGGGCCAGTTGGCCGACGGCTTGGCTTTGTCCTGTCTGCCGCGCGCCACCGCCCGCACCGGCAGGGCTATGAGGTCCTGGGTGGCCCCTAGCGGGCAGATTCGCGCGCACCAGAGCCCGGGCCATAGCAGGCCCACCAGCAGCACAAGCGGCAGCCCGGCGCCCGCCAGCCACGCACCCCGCGCCACTTGGCCCCCCGCGGTGTTTGCCGCCGCCGCGAAGATCGCCAGTGGGTCGAGCCACACCAGCAGCGGATAGCCGAGGCACGCGCCGCCCAGGGTGAGCGCGACCAGCCAAGCCCCGACGTTCGGCAGCCGCGCCCCGCGCCCCGCGCCGCGGCCGCGACATCGGCCCGCCAACTCCACGAGCAACCCGGTCGGGCAGAGCCATCGGCAGAAGCACCTCGGCCACAGGATGGCCAGGCACAGCACCGGCAGGGCGAGCAGGGTCGCGCAGGTCACACCGCGCACGGCGATTGCCGCGGGGACGGCGACAAACGGGCTCAACGACGGCACCGCCAGCAGGGCCCAGTCGCACGGCCAGCCGGGCAGCAGCAACATGACGGCTGCGGCCAGCACCGCACACCGTGCCAGCCGGCGGCGCCAGCGGTTGCCGCCGGGCACCGCCTCGTCTGGAAAAGATGCCTTGCCGTCAGGATGCATGTCGCATGGAACTGGGTTCTTGCAAACTGGGTATTCAAGGTCCCCTCTCCCTCCGGGAGAGGGTTAGGGTGAGGGCCTAGACGAAACTTGCGGCGGTCAGCCGAGGTAGGCGCCTTGTTGCTTCAAAAGCTGCTGCACTTTGGCCACGTTCACCTCGCGGACGGGGCAGGCGTCGGCGACGGCCACCGCCGCGGCCGCGCCCGCCGCGTGCCCGGTGACCCAGCAGATCGGAATCACGCGGATCATGTCGGCCATTCTCAGCTCGGCCGAGATGCACCGGCCGGCGGCCAGAACGTTCTCGACGCGGGTGTCGGGCACCAGGGCCCCGTAAGGAATCTGCCACTCGCCGTGATTGATGCCCGCCGCGCCGCCGACGGCCACGACGTCCGCAAAGCGGGCCCCAGCCCGGAAGTCGCGGACCGTCAGCGTGGCCACGCCGTGGAGCATGCGGGTGATCCGCACCCCGAGCTGCGGGGCCGTCTCCAGCAGGCGGACCGCTTCGTAGCCGGGCGTGTTGCGGATCTTCTCGACACTCCGCCAGATGAACCGCCGATGGTTGATCTCCAGCCGCGAAAGCTCGCTCACGTCCAGCCCGTCGGCTTCCGGGCCGAGCATGTTCACCCAGCGGACGCCGACGACGGGTGTGCGGGCCCCCAGGCCGCGCGGCTCGCGGGCCCCCGCGGCCCGCGCCCGGTCGACCTGGCTGACATTGCCGATCCGCGACACCAGCCCGATGTTGTACTTGCAGCGGCGGTGCGCGGCGCCGGCGGCGGCGAACACGTCGCCGTCGCCGGTGGCGTCGACCACGATCTTGGCCAGGATGGCCTGGCGGCCCGACTTGCTCTCGAAGACCGCGCCGCGGACCGTGCCGCCGTCCAGGATGGCATCCACTCCCCAACAATGCAGCAGCGTCTTGATGCCGGCCTCCTGGACCATCTCCACCATAACGTACTTGAGGGCCTCCGCATCGACGGTCGGATTGACGCCGGGCTTGCGGTCGATGATCGCACCGTCGAGCTTGTCCAGGCGGCGGAGCATCTCTTCCCCGATGCCCTGGCAGACCTGCTTGCCGCTCCGGACGATATGGCCGACCACGACCAGCACCAGGCCGCCGGTCCACTGGCCGCCCAAGTGCCCGTAGCGCTCCACCAGCGTGACTTGGGCCCCGGCCCGCCGCGCGGCGATGGCCGCCGCCACGCCTGCGGTCCCCCCGCCGACCACCAGCACGTCGGTTTGGCCCAGTACGGGCAATTCACGCCGCGGCTGGATGACCTTGCCGCCCACGAGCCCCGCGCAAGTCCCCGTCGGCTGGACCGCCTGCGGCTGGATGACCGTACCCAGAAACTCCTCTCCGCTGGCCGTGGATTGCTCCTCCGCGCCGGAGGCCGCCGACACGCCGCCCAAAGAGGCAGCCACACCCGACGCACCGAGAATGCGGATCAGGTCTCTGCGCGACAGCGATTCGCCCATGCTAGCTCCCTTCTGTTGGCCGGAAGGCCCTCATTATACCGCCGACGGCGGGAAACGACACAAGTTCGCAGTCCCGGCGTTCCGCCGACGGATTCGCTCTTGACGTCTGAGCGAACTTCTGGTAGCCTCTGCCCACCTCGCTTTCGTCCGAGCGGCTGCGCGGATCTCGGGTCCGCCGACCGGCAACGGATGGCCTTGTAAGACCAAGGAAGGTGACAATCATGACAGGTCTGTCGGCGACTTACGTCGTTTGGGGGATGGCCGCGGTACAGGTGCTGGGGCTGCTGAGTGCCTGGGTTGCCCGGCTGAGCGAAGGATCGCGGCGTCAAGTCCTCTGCCAGCGGTTGTTCATGGCCTGTCTCTTGCTGGTAGGTCTGGCTGCGGTTGCGCTACCGCAGACCGGCTCGGGTTGCTGGATGTTGGCAAGCGCGACCTTGCCGGTGATGGTGCTGCTGGCGACCTACGACTTCGGCCGCTCGCCGGACAGCGAGGCATCGCTATAACGCGGCCGAGCGGGAAAACCGCGCGGCCCCGTTCTCTTTAGCCCGGGGGAAGCAGAGAGCCGGTTCAGCCGACCGGAAAAGGCCGAGCCGCTCAAGTCTTTTCCACCACAGGCTTTGCATCGCCGGCCGCTACGACCGGCCTTCCGCTACAACCGGGAAGGTCGGCAAAATCGAAAGAATTGTTCCTTTCGCCACAACCGGCAAACCGAAACCTATAGTTGGGCAATCCTCGGAGACGGGTGTTGCCAAGGGGGGTAATGCCGGTTCCCGACCACCGAATCTGCGGCGCGTCGCCGTGGCCCCTCCTTGCACCCGACCGTTCTGGAAATCTGTACCCCAGGCACACGAGTCGAAGGAGGGACGAAGTATGCGACGCTTGTTGATCGTTCTCTCGGTGGCCGTCACGACCGGCCTGGTCTCCGCCCTGGCGTGGGCCGGAAACCAGGAGACCGCCGAGCAGATTGCCGCCAGCCTGCGGGCCAGCGGCCAACTAGGCCAGTGCAAAGTCGGCGTGAGGTTCTGCGACGGAACCGCCTGGCTCGGCGGAAAGGTCCGTGACCAGGCGCAAATGGACCACATCATCAAGATCACCTTCCAAACGCAGGCCGTGGCGCGGGTCGTCAACGAGATGACCGTCCCCTCCGCGGAGGAGGGCTCCGCGGGCACAAGCGGTGGGCTGAGCGGGGCGATGAGCAAGATCGGCTCATCCGTGGCCGCGCTGAATCCGCTGCGGCGGACCGACGACGACCGCACCAACGCCCAGCCGGTGGCCACGTCCTTTCCGGCCTCCAGGGATGCCGTCCCGACAGCCATGATGCAGCCGGTCCCGCCGCCGCCCGCGGCCCCTGCCGGAAGGGCCGTTGCGCCGGCTCCCTTGCCGCAAGCGGATGCGGCCATGATGGCCGGCAACGGCGTGCCGGGGGGCCCGATCCCCATGTATCCGCCCGGTACCATGGGCGGCCCGGCCCCCATGCGGACCGATCAGCCGAGTATGCCGGCCACCGCTTGGCCGACCTATTCCGCCTATCCGAACTATGCGGCCGTGACCTACCCCAAACAGTATTCACCGACCGCCTGGCCCTACATCGGGCCCTTCTACCCTTACCCGCAGGTCCCGTTGGGATGGCGGAAAGTCTCGCTGCAGTGGGACGACGGCTGGTGGTTCCTGCAGTTCCACGACAAGCCGTGCTGCGTGTGGTGGCGGTAGCCCCGCGACCGGGCGAGATCCGGAGAAGATCCCAGAGCCCCTGCCTCGACGGGTGCGAGGCGGGGGCCCGGTTTTTTTCAGCCCAAGACCCAAGACCCGCGTTCGGCGCGGGTCTCCCGACCCCGCCGAAATGCAGCCTATTGCTCCTGCGGCCCTTCCAGGCTCTCGGCCAGCTTGCCGAGGGCCTCGGTCTCGATCTGGCGGACCCGCTCGCGGGTCAGGCCCAGGCTCTCGCCGATCTCCTTGAGGGTCCGCGGCTCGTGGTTGTCCAGGCCGAACCGCATCCGCAAGACCGTCGCCTCCCGCTGGTCCATCGTCTCCAACTGCCCGAGAACGTGGGTCAGGTTGTCGACCTCGACCATTTCCGTGTCGGGGCTGCGGGCCCGCTCGTCCTGGATCATCTCCCCCAGCGACCAACCGGCCTCGGCCTGGTCGGTGTGCGGCGTGAGGTTGTAGATGCGGATGGCCTTCTTGATGATGGACAGTTTTTTGCGGGGCAGGCCGAGCACGCGGGCGATCTCCTCAGGCGTGGGCGTGCGGCCGAGCTCCTCGCCCAGCCGGCTGCTGGCCCGCCGCCACTTCGACAACAGCTCGACCATGTACGCCGGGATGCGGATCGTCTTGGCGGTGTTGATCAATGCCCGCTTGATCGACTGCTTGATCCAGTAGCTGGCGTAAGTCGAGAAGCGGGTGCCCACGGCCGGATCGAAGCCCTCGACCGCCCGCAACAGCCCCAGGTTGCCCTCTTCGATCAGGTCTTGCAGCCCCAGGCCCTTGCCCGTGTACCCGCGGGCGATGTTCACTACCAGGCGGAGATTCGCGCGGACCATGCGGTCCCGCGCCTCCACGTCGCCGTGGCCGATGGCCCGGGCCAGCTCGCACTCGTCGTTGGCCGAGAGCAACGAAGTCTCGTTGATCTCGCGGAGGTATGTCTCCAACGGAGATTGCACGCTGGCCAGCGGTCGGCGTCGTGTGTTGGGCATGGCGGTGCGTGTTCCGGAAGGGGACTGTCCCGTTTTCGCCGGTCATCGGCCACCGTGCTGACCCGGGCACCGTCGGGCACCATGCGAAGCATGGTCCGCACGGTCGCGCATGGTGCCCGATGACGCTCGATGGTGTTTGGCGTTGGCCGCCGGAAGACGGGGCAGTCCCCGGGTGGGGGCGCGTGATCCAGCTTCGGTTCCTTCCGCCGCAGAGACAACATCGACGTGCCGCTACGGGTTTCTGCAAAGAAGCGGGCAGTGGATGAACTGGGGCGAAAGTAGGCGGCTTTTCGTCCGTACCGATAAGAACGACCCCGCCGCCGGCGGCCGGCCCCCTATGCCCTATCGGCCGGAAAAACGGAAAAACGGGGACAGGGCCAATTTGCCGCACGGCGGTTGGGCTGGCATGCCCTGACGCGAAGCAGTCACGCCCACGGCCTTGCCGAACGCAACTGTCGACTGACGCTGGAACTGCCGGTCATACGTTGCCGCCATGAAACCTGGTAGGGTGGCTCCTTCCGCTCCCGGCTCTTGTCCGCGGCCCCTTGGAAAACCCGCCGGCCGCCCCAATCGCCGCGACCAGACCGTGGCGCTCGCCCAGCGATGTCCGCCGGTGTCCGCGGCGGAGCAGGTTTGGCGTTGTTGCGGAGTGCAGCGAGGGGCTGGGCGGCAAGAAGCCGGGCGGATATGATTAGGGGTTCGACCGGCTTATTCCCCCCAGCGGGTGGCGATTCTGATGCAAACCGACGAACTTCGCGAAAAATACTTGACCTTCTTCGAGTCGCAGGGGTGTGTGCGGCGGCCCAGCGACGTGCTCGTCCCCCGCTGGGACCCCTCGGTGCTGTTCACCCCCGCCGGCATGAACCAGTTCAAGGACCATTTTCTCGGGCGGTGCAAGCTGGAGTTCACCCGGGCCACCACCTGCCAGAAGTGCCTGCGGACGGGCGATATCGACAACGTCGGCCGCACGCCGTACCACCACACGTTCTTCGAGATGCTGGGCAACTTCAGCTTCGGCGACTACTTCAAGCGCGAGGCGATCCGGTGGGCGTGGGAATTCCTGACCGGCAAGGCGTGGCTGGCGGTGGACCCGGATCTCCTCTCGGCCACGATCTACCACGACGACGAGGAGGCGGCGGCGATTTGGCTCGACGAGATCCGGCTGCCCCCGGAACGGCTGCAGCGGCTGGGCGAGGATGAGAACTACTGGCCGGCCAACGCCCCCAGCCAGGGGCCCGACGGCGTGTGCGGCCCCTCGAGCGAAATCTACGTCCGCACCCGCTTCGGCCAGGTCGAGGTGTGGAACCTGGTGTTCACGCAGTTCAACCGCGTGGGCCCGCCGCCGGACAACCTCCGGCCGCTGCCCAAGCAGAACATCGACACCGGCATGGGCCTGGAGCGGATGGCCTCGGTGCTGCAGGGGGTCGAGACGAACTTCCACATCGACATCCTCCTGCCGCTGGTCGAGGCGGCGGGCGAGGTCTGCCAGTATCGCTACCTCCCGGAAGCCGCGGACCCGCAGGCCGTCCGCCCGCGGCTCCGCCGCATCGCGGACCACGTTCGCGCGTGTACGTTCGCCATCCACGAGAACGTGGTGCCCGGCAACAAAAAGCAGGGGTATGTGGTGCGGCGGCTGCTGCGGCGGGCGGTCTTGGACGGGCGGCAGATCAGCCGCAGGGAGCCGTTCCTGTACCAGCTCGTGCCGCTGGTGGCGGAGTTGATGAAACGCCCCTATCCCGAGCTGGGGGCCTCCGTCCCGCGAATCCAGCAGGTCATCCGGGAGGAGGAAGAGAACTTCCTGGCCACGATCGACGCCGGCCTGAGCCGCATCGAGCGGATCTTCGACGAGATGAAGAGCGAGCACCGCGGGGTGGTCTCGGGCGGCGAGGCGGCCGACATGTACCAGACCCACGGCTTTCCCCCCGAGCTGTTCGAGAACCTGGCCGCCGAGCGGAACCTGGCCTTCGACTGGCAAGGCTTCCGCGAGGAGATGGAGCGGCACGGTGTGGAATCGGGGGCGGGCGAGAAGATCGTCTTCAAGACCGGCCCCATTGAGGCCCTGAAGAAGGCCGTCCACGAAACGCGGTTTTGCGGCTACGAGACGCTCGACGTGCCCGCCGCCCGCGTGGTGGGCCTGGTGGCCGGCCAGCGGCCCTGCGACGTGGTGACCGAGGACGACCGGGAGGAGCCGATCCTCGTGGTCCTCGACCAGACCCCCTTCTACGGCGAGATGGGGGGCCAGGTGGGCGACACCGGCGAGCTGGCGGGCGAAGGCTTCCGCTTCGAGGTCACGGACGCCCAGATCGACGGGGCCCTGGTGCTGCACCGCGGCCATCTCCGCGAGGGCCGCCTGGAGTTGGGCCAGCAAGTCGCCGCCCGGGTCAACCCCCAACGGCGGCAGGCCGTCCGCCGGGCGCACACCGGCACGCACCTGTTGCACTATGCCCTGCGGAAGGTCCTGGGCGAGCATGCCCTCCAGCAGGGCTCGAAAGTGGACGAGGACTGGTTCCGCTTCGACTTCGCCAACCCGTCGGCCATCGGCCCGGAGGACCTGGTGCGGATCGAGGACGAGGTGAACCGGCGGATTTGGGAGGGGCAGCCGGTCCGCGCGACCCACATGCCGCTGGCCGAGGCCCGGCAGAGCGGGGCGATGATGCTCTTCGGCGAGAAATATCCCGACGTGGTGCGGATGATCGCGATCGGCGAGTTCAGCAAGGAGCTGTGCGGCGGTACGCACTTGGAGAACACGGGCCAGGTGGGGCTGCTGCGGATTACCGGCGAGGAGAGCGTCGCGGCCGGCACGCGGCGGATCACGGCGGTGACCGGCCGGGCGGCCCTGGAGCACGTCCGCCGCACGCAGGCCGCGCTCGGGCGGACGGCCGCCCTGCTGCGGACCTCTGCCGAGGACGTGCCGGAGCGGGTCGAAATCCTCGCCAAGGAGGTCCGGCAGCTCCGCAAGCAGTTGGCCGCCGGCCCGAAGGGCGAGGCCGCAAGCGTCGAGCAATTGGCGGCCGGCGCGACCGAGGTGGCGGGCGTGCGGATCGTCGCGGCCGAGGTCCCCGGCGGGACGCCGCAGTCCCTCCGCGACCTGGTGGACAAGCTCCGCCGCAAGGCAGCGCCGGTGGCCGTCCTCTTGGGCGCCCGCCAGGACGAGGGCAAGGTCATGCTGGTGGCCGGGTTGAGCCGCGACCTGGTCGAGCGGGGGCTCGATGCCGTCGAGTGGATCCGCGCGGCCGCCGCGTTGGTGGGCGGCGGAGGGGGTGGCCGGCCCGACATGGCCCAGGCCGGCGGCAAGCTCCCCGACAGGCTCCCCGAGGCCCTCGAAGCCGGCCGGGCCCACATCGAAAAATGCCTCGCCGGGTAGCCCTTCTCAACGTTCTACTCCCCGCTCCCTCCGGGAGAGGCACCCGCAGGCGGGTACCCGGGGGCGAGGGCGTGGAGCGGCCACGCGTGCAAGACAAATCGCTTTTCAACCAACCCCTCACCCCGACCCTCTCCCGGAGGGAGAGGGGGGATCTTGGCGATCGCGTTTCCGGATGCCCTCCACGACCGGAAGAACTTTTTCGCCCTAACATCCTGGCCGGGAATATACCGCTGGGCTTCGGGAGAATAGTAATTCGCCGAGAGCTGTTTTTCGCGCAATTCCCAGGATTTCGCGTTGTTCGGCCGAGGCAAGGCGTTTCCTGCCCGGGCTCGTCGGAACCACCGGGACAGAAGAGAGGAGGCATTCTTGGGCTGCCAGGCCGCGGAGCGGTTCTCCCGCGCCCGGGCCCCACAAGCAGGAGGTCCTGTCATGGCTCGTGAAAGCCAAGGTCTGCAAGTCGCGCTGATCGTCTTCTTCATGATCGCGGTCGTGTTGGCCGTGAGCACGTTTCTCTGCGGCGGGAAGTATCTCCAGGCCCAGCAACAGACCATCGGCGAGGAGCAAGACGCCACCGAGGTGCGGCGGGCATTGGCCGCTAAGGAGGCCGAGTGCGCCGAGCTGAAACGCATGATCGGCCTGCCCGACAAGCCGCTGGCGGAGGTAAGGGCGCAGTTCAGGAAGGACATGGAGACCTACGCCGCGAACTACCCTGATGGCTCGCGCTTCTGGAGCCCCGTACTGTCGAAGATGTGGGATACGATCGTCGACCGCAACAAGGAGAACGTGGCGCTGAAGACCACCATGAACGACTGGCAGTCGCGGTTCGCGGCCCGCGAGGACGCCGATAGGCAGCGGATCAAACCGCTTGCTGACGCGGTAAGAGATGCGGGGGAAAGGACTAACACCGTCATCCGCGACTCGGGTGCTGAGGACGCGCGAGCGGGGACCGGGCGGGCCGATGTAGTGCGTAAACTCAAGGCCGCTCAGCGGGCGGCGGACGAGAAACTCGCCGCGGCGGAACTGGAGTTGACGCAGGCTCGCGATCAGGTCATCCGTCTCGCCGAGCAGAACAAGGCACTCCGGGAGAGGCTGAAGGGATTCGAGCGTCCCACCATGGATCGGCCGCAGGGAGAGGTCACCTGGGTGGACCAGCGGAGCCGCAGCGTGTGGATCAACCTCGGCCGGGCCGATGGGCTGGATCGCCAGACCACTTTCGGCGTTTATTCCGGCGACGTTGACGCAATGGGCAAGGCCAAGAAGAAGGCCACCATCGAAGTGACGAAGATCGTCGGCGACCACTCGGCGGAAGCCCGCATCACCGATGACAAGGACTCCGACCCGATCGCGCCGGGCGACAAGATATTCACGCCCCTCTGGGCCCCCGGCGAGCATCCACACTACGCCCTGGCCGGCATCATGAACATCGACGGCGACGGCCGCAACGCAGTCGGAACCGTCCGCAACCTGATCACCGCCAACGGCGGGCAGATCGAGTGCATGATGGACGAGAGCGGCAACAAGGTCGGGGAAGTGACCCCGGGGACCCGCTATGTGATCCGCGGCGACGACCCCAAGGAGGCCAAGCAGGTGCAGACGATGAGCAAGATCCTCCGCGACGCCGAGCGGTTCGGCGCCCGGCTGATGACGCTTGCCGATCTCAGGGAGCAGACGGGTTACAAGCCGGGGACGGTGGGAGGGCGGACCCCGCGCCCGGCGGGCGGGCTGCAGCGGTCACTTCCCCCGAGCCAGAGGGGGGAGGCCCCGCCGGCCGCGGTTCGTTGACACCCGCTGGTGCCCAAATTACAATGAAGGGGTGTTTTTCGGCAAAGCAGGAGGTCCTGTCATGGCTCGCGAAAGCCAAGGTTTGCAGATCGCGTTGATCATCTTCTTCATGCTCACGATCGTCCTGGCCGTGACGACCTTCCTGTACCACGGCAAGTACATCGAGGCCCAGAAGCAGGCCCAGGACAACGAGCAGATGGCCAGCGACAAGGGCCGGCTGCTGGCTGCCGAGAAGGCCGAGAACGCGGAGCTGAAGGGGATGGTCGCCCCCAGCCTGTCCGACAAGTCGCTGGGCGAGGTCAAGGAGCAGTTCAAGAAGGACATGGACACCTACGCCAAGAACTATCCCGACGACTCTCAGTTCTGGAGCCCCGTGCTCTCGAAGATGTGGGACGCGCTCGTCGACCGCAACAAGGAGAACGTGGCGCTGAAGACGAACAACCAGGACTTGCAGGCGCGGTTCGCCGTCCGCGAGGTGACCAAGGACGACCTGATCAAGAAGCTCGAGGCCAACACGAAGGAGGCCGGCGACAAGGTCGTACAGTTGGGCTCCGAGTACGACAAGCAACGCGCCGAGCTGGCGGCCGGCCAGGCGGCCTTGACGCAGACGATGGAGTCGATCCGCAAGGCGGCGGCCGAAAAGGTCAACAGGTCGGAAACGGAGGTCAAGACTGCCAAGGATCAGGTCGAACGACTCCGTAGCGAAGAGGCGGGCTTGGCCACACAGGTCAAGCAATTCAACCGCCCGGCGATGGACCACCCGCTGGGCGAGGTCACGTGGGTGGACCAGCGGAGCGCCACGGTGTGGATCAACCTCGGCCGGGCCGATGCCCTGGATCGCCAGACCACCTTCAGCGTTTACTCCGCCGACGCCGACGAAATGGGCAAGGCCAAGAAGAAGGCCACCGTCGAGGTGACCAAGATCCTCGGCGACCACTCGTCGGAGGCCCGCATCACCGAAGACAAGAACTCCGACCCGATCACGCTGGGCGACAAGATATTCACGCCCCTCTGGTCGCCCGGCCAGCACCAGCACTTCGCCCTGGCCGGCATCATGAACATCGACGGCGACGGCCGCAACGCCGTCGGCACCGTCCGCAACCTGATCACCGCCAACGGCGGGCAGATCGATTGCATGATGGACGAGAGCGGCAACAAGGTCGGGGAAGTGACCACCGGCACCCGCTGCGTGGTCCGCGGCGACGACCCCAAGGACGGCAAGCAGACGGAGACGATGAGCAAGATCCTCCGCGACGCCGAGCGGTTCGGGGCCCGGCTGATGACGCTTGCCGAGCTCAAGCAGCAGATGGGTTACAAGCCGGGGACGGTGGGGGGACGGGCGCCGCGGCCGGCGGCTTCGGCCGCCCCCGGGCCCGCTGCGAAGCCGGCCGCGAAGGCCGTTCCTGCCAAGAAGGTCCGCCCCAAGGCCGAGCCCAAGACCGAAGAAGACCAGCCGTAGGGAAAACCTCCCTTCTCCCTCCGGGAGAGGGTAGGGTGAGGGGAATTTCAAACGGATTGTCCGTCACAAGCCGGTTTCCATCGCATGTGCCCTCACCCCCTTCCCCTCTCCCGGAGGGAGAGGGGACCTTTCGCATAGCCCCCTACCGGGTCTTGCCAAGCGACTGGAGGAATTCCTCGGTCCGATCCGCCCTCTCGCCCGTACCCGGATTGTAGACGAACTGCCCGGCGGGGATCGGCACGTTGCAGGCCACCTCGAAGAACTCGATGGTGACCAGCGTGTGGGCCGCGGGCGGCTCGCCGCGGCTCTGCTTCGGCAGGGCGTCCCGGCAGTAGTCGATGCGGTAGGGGAACAGGTCCTCCTGGCCCAACAGGAGGACGACGCGGTCGGGCAGGTGCTCGCTCAGGCGGCTGAGGTCGACCGGCCGCTGCTCTTGGATGCGGTCTTTTTGCTTGGGCAGGAGCTTGAGCAGGAGTTCGGGCCGCCAGCCGCCCTCGATCTTCCACACGGCCAGGTCTCCCACGCGGCCCTGCTGGGCCGAAGTGAATTGGAAGGCGGCGGCCAGGCCGCGGAGCAAGCGGGATAGTCCGCCGAGGCCGGGCACGGGCCCGCTGCCCACCCGGCCGCTCCCCGCCCCTGCCCGCTCGAGGGCCTCGCTGGCCCGCACCGCGTCGACGTAATCGAGCGACTCTGAATCGAGTACCTTGCGGTACGTCCACAGAAAGCGGCCATCGCAAACCTCGACGAGGCTCGTGATCTGCTCGGCCACCTGGATCTTCAGTTCCAGGCGGATCAAGGGGACGGCCGCCTGACGGACTTCGAGATACCGGCCCGAGCCGAGCAGTTGATGGCCGAACAGTTCGGCCCGCTGGCGGATGCGGGCCGAGATCGAGCGTTGGCCTTCGACCGACCGGATGGCGGCTTCCAGCAGGGCTTGGGCAGGGGGTAGTGGGTAGTGGGCAGTGGGCGGCGGGGAACTCGTCAAAAGCCCGCCGACTGCGTCGGCGGGATAGGGGCCGCGAGTCGCGGGGCGGTCGGGGGTAGCGGACGGTTGAATCCCCAAGGCGAGGGGGGTTTGAGGGGTCATCGTACCCACTGAAGGGCGTCTCCCCTTGATCGTCAGGAGCACCGCAATTCCCAAGACTAGGGATGTGAGCAGAATGGGCAACCTGTATCGCATGGCGGTATTTTGCAGGTTGTGTCGGATTTGCCAAAGATTCGCGTTGTAGCAGGCCGACCAATACTGCTCAGAAGGCTCCATTGCCTGATTACTGTTTTGCGCCGTCGGTGGGGTCCGCCGGGCAGGGTCCCAGCGGACCGCGCGGCAGGCCACTCGGGGTCCGTATTGTAAGACGGCCCCGCAACACGGTCTACGTCAGTTGAGGGGGGGAAATCATGAGGATTACGGGAGGGTTACTACTCGTCATGGCGATGCTCGCCGCGGGGTGTCAAAAACAGCTTCACTCCAACCTGCCGCCGGCGGACATGCTCATGCACCCGGGACCGGGAGTGGATGGTCCGGGTCCGGGGGTCATGATGTACCAACCGCCCACGCCGCAGGTGGGCGCGGTGTCGCAGCTCCAGTTCTCCGGTCCGGAAGGGATGACCGTGCAATGGGACGTGACGGCCCCCGGCCGCTTCGACTCGGAGCCGCTGGTGGCCCCGGCGCGATACAACTTCCCCCAGGGCCTGATGTACCGCCTGAAGCTGGCCAACATCCCTGGCCGGGCGGGCGTCGAGCTTTATCCGTCGATCGAGCTGGCCTTCGCCGTGCCGCGGACCGAGGCCTTCCTGGCGCACAACGCCATCCCCATCCAGTACACGGAAGAGGACTTCGATCAGGTCTTGCAGGGCAATTTCGTGACCAAGGTCATCTATCTGCCCGATCCGGAGTTCCAGGAGCTGGCCTTGGCGGGCGTCGAAACGCTGGTGAGCACCCGGCTGGAGCCGGGGGTCGATCCGGTCGTCGAGGCCGACCGCCGCGGGGCCATCCTGGCGATCGTCCGCCTGGGCAACAAGGACATGCAACTGCCCGCCGGCGCCATGGAAAACGGGGTCCGCGCGATGGCCTACCAGGCGGGGATGCCGGGCCAGGGGGCCTGCCCATGCGGCATGCCCGGCCCTTACGTAGCCGGCGTGACGGCGCCGCAGTACGGGATGCCGATGTGCGGCACGCCCATCGGACTGCCCGGCCCGCCCCATGTGCCGTTGGGGGTCCCGGCCGGTCTGCAGTCGCACGTGATCGTCAACCACACGAAGGTGTGCTTGCCCGAGCCGACGCACAGCATCCGCATCGACGAGAAGCAGTGTCCGGGCATGAGCTATCCGGAGCCGGCCAACCACGTGCGGATTATCGAGCGGACGTGTGCGGGCCTCCCGGCGATCCCGATCCTTCAGGGCCGGCCCTGCCGGGACGGGGCGGCTTGCCCGGTCAACGGCGGCGGCGATCCGCCGCCGGCGCCAAGTGCTCCGTGTGTCGGCAACGGCAACAACCCGACCGTTAGCAACTAGGGGGCCGACGATGGTGCCGATGCCCCGCGGCCAGGCAACTTGGCCCCGCTTCCGGGCGGGGCGGGTTGCCGGCAACATGACAGTGATCCTCCTGGGCTTGGCCTGGGCCGGCACGCTCCGCGCCCAGGAGGCGGCGGTTCACTACTTGCACCATGGCGTCATGCCACCGGGAGCGATTGGCCAAGGGCAGCTCCAGCGGGGAGGACCGCTGCCCGGTTTCTTTCAGCCGGTGGAGATCAAGGCCCCACCCGGGGCCTTGGTCTCGCTGGCTGAGGGCGGCGGGTTCGAGGCGAGCCAGGCCGCCCCGCGCCGCGCAGGGTTGTTGATCGGCTCCGTTTATCGCCTGCGGGTAACCAATATCCCGCGGGCCGAGGGACTGGAAGTCTTTCCGACGATTGAAGTGATCGACCGCCTTTATGCCCCGCTCGGCCAGGAGATTCGTTTCGCGATTCCGGTCGAGCTGACGCAAGAGGACTTGGAAATCGCCCTTGGGGGGAGGTTCGTCACGCGGGTGATTTACCTGGAAGACCCGCACCGCGCACTGCCGGTCGCCAGCGAGGGCGGTCAGATGTGGTTCGACGTGGGTCCGAGCCGTGACCCGCTGGCGGTGGCCGACGGGCTGGGCCGCCCCGTGGCCATCCTGAGGATGGGAGGGCGGTTGCCGCAGGCGGGCCGGGACCCGGGATTCTTCTTCGGCTCGCCCCCGTGGATTGCCTGTCCGCCGCGGCCCGCGACGGCCAAGCCGGCCAAGGCCGTCCCCGCAAAGCCAGCCGCAGCCGCACCAGCCGAACCGGTACCGGCCCCGCCGGGCGCCCCGGAGAAAGCCCAGCCATGATCGCAAGGCGGAAGGTCGAAAACGCAACGCCGCAGGCGAAGGCCGGCCAGCGATGGCCCCGGGCGTGGCGGCTGGCGGTCATCGCCTTGGGCATATTGATCCTCTCTTCCTGCCGGGGGCCCGCCATGCCGGGGCCTGGGATGGCGGGAAGTCCTGCCGACGGCGGCACGCTCCCGCCGACGGCCTTCAGCGGGCCCGGTTTCGTGGCCCAGGCAGCAGGAGACGACTCGCGCGTGCCGGCCCGATTGCCCGGCATGGAACTGGGCGTGCCGGTGCCGTACACGCCCGCCGCGCCGTGGCAGCCGCCGGGCATTGCCGGCCCGTGGCCCCCCGACGAGTACGTCTGCGACGGCGGCAATGCCGGACCGCCGGTCCGCGTCGGCCGCCAATACGACGTCCACGGACTGGGGGTCGAGGACACCGTCGCGCATTTCGATACGCTGGAGGGCCAAACGCTCGTCGAGCCGAGCAACCGCGTCTGCCTCTACAGCCCGCGGTTCGGCGCGGTCCGCCAGGTCGTGGGCGTCGAGATCGACCAGCAGCGGGACCGGGCGACCGACGTCCACCTCCCCAGCCGGCTGGCCGCCCCGACCACCAGCCAACAGCTCGGCCTGAGCGGGCAGAAGGTCCAGCCGGTGGCCGGGCTGGGGATGCACCCGGCCGAGGCCCTGCGGATGCGCCAGGGCGACGGCGCCCTGTCGAGCCGGATCGGCCCGAACGGCTTCGACAACGCCTACCGCTCCTACGAGAACGTGGCGGTCATCCGCCAGGGCATCTTCATCGAGGCGGAGGCGCCGTTCCTGGCCAAAGGCGTGCAGGCCGCCGTCGCCTGGAGTCACGACCAGGCCGTGCAGATCATCCTGGACCACCAAGCGGCCAACGCCCTGGCGAGCACGCGGAAACTCCAGGAAACCTACACGGTCGGCTCGCTGCCGGCCCAACCGCGGCTGCGGCTGGTGAAGGTCGCCTCGACCCCCTTCGCCGAGCCCGGCGACGAGGTGGCGTTCACGCTCCGCTTCGACAACGTCGGCAACCAGCCGATCGGCAACGTGACGATTCTCGACAGTCTGAGCGGCCGGCTGGAGTACGTTGCCGGCAGTGCGCAATGCAGCCGCAAGGCGCAGTTCTCCACGCGGCCCAACGAGGGCGACTCGGTGCTGGTGCGTTGCGAGCTGAGCGATCCGCTGCCACCCGGGGCCGGCGGCGTGCTGCGATTCTCCTGCCGCGTGCGCTGAGGCAGTGAGCAGTGGGCGGTGGGCAGTGGGCAGAACGCGCCGCCATAGGACCTATTAGACCTGTCCCCTGCCACGCCCTTTGTTCCTCAGGGCGTGCCGCCCACCGTCCACCGTTTACTGCCCACTGCCCGCTGCCCACTGCTTCTTGGCAGCGGCCCGTCGGGAGGCTAGAATTCCAGGGATGGACGTGGCGAAGTCGATTTCAGCTCTGCTGGGGGCCGTTGGTCCGCGCGCCGTGTATCGTCGCGTGCCGCTGTCAGACGAGCGGAACGCCCTGGGGCCGTGGCGGGCGGCGGTCGAGCAACTCGTCAAGCCGGAGGATGAGGCGGACGGGTGGGGCGGGTTGATCTACGGCAGCAGCGAGGAGGAGGAAGGCGCGGCCCTGGCCGCTGGCCAGCTCGCTTTCGCCCGCGAATTGCTGCATCGCAACGCCGAAGCCCTGCGACTGCTCGACGAGGGCATCCGGCGGGGGGCGTTGCAGTTCCCCGAGTTCCACGATCTGGAGCAGGTGGCCCCGGACACGCAGTTCGCCTGCAAGCTGGGCGAGGTCGCCCGGCTCCCTTATATCCGCTCGAAGCTGCTGGCGGCCGAGGGGGATCTGGCCGCGGCCGCCGAGGAGACGCTCCGCGTGCTGCGGATCGGCCGGATGATTTGCGGCGGCGACGGGCAGATGCTCCACTACCTGATCGGCCTGTGGATTCGCAGCGCGGCCCTCCGGGGCATTGGCCGGCTGGTCGCCCGCGACGATCTGCCCCGGCCAGCCGTGGAGGGTTTCCTCCGCGCCCTCCAGGCGGGCCTCGACGGGCACGACGGGCTGGCCCAGTCGCTCCGCGTGGACTTCTGCACGATCTCGCTCCCGCGGCTGGCGCGGACCGTGGACGACCAGGACCTCGAAACCGTCGTGGACCGCGTGTTGGCGGTCTATTACACCCCGCGGCAGCCGCCGGTGATCCCCATCGATCCGGCCCACTCGGAGGACATGGCCGGCGAGTGGCTCGCCTGGCGGCGGCGGCAGATCCTGAAAATCCTCGAGGGGCACCCGAAGCCCTTTGACAAGGCGGCCACCGCCCGGGTGATGGACACGATGGTGGCCCAGACCCTGGGCGAGATTCGCTACGTCGAGCGGGCGGGCGGGTTGCGACTGGTCGGCAAGCTCCACCGGCTGCGGCGGCACTACCACCGCCAGTGGCTCCGCCGCCGGACGCGGTACTGGCCCGCCCCGCTGGCCCCCGGCTTCCCGTACGAATCGGGTCTCCGCGGCGACCCGGAGTCCGCCCCGGGCCAGTTGGCCGCCACGATCTCGATCGCCCGCCAACTCCTCACGGAAACCGCCCTGGTCACCGCCCGGGAGAAGCTCCGCCGCGTCCAGAACCCCATCGGGCTGGTCCTGGCCGAGCACCTCCTGGCCTTCGATTACAGCCCGTTCATGTTCCAGCACCGCTCGATGGCCAACCAGACTCGCCGGCTGCTGGCCAGCCGGCTGGCGTGAAGCCCGTAGGTTATGCTTCAGCATAACGCCAAATCGTGTCAGAAAAGGTGTTATGCTGAAGCATAACCTACTGACTGCTGACTGGCGTGGCGTACGACCCAGGATCCCGGGAAACACGATGTCCGAACACTGGCTTGCCGCGCGGACCCGCGGGATAGACACCTCGGGAATCCGCAAGGTCTTCGACCTGGGGGCGAAGCTCCGCGACCCGATCAACCTGTCGATCGGGCAGCCCGACTTCGACGCCCCCGAGCCGGTCCGCCGGGCGGCGATCGAGGCCATCCAGAGCCGCAAGAACGGCTACGCCCTCACGCAGGGCATGCCTGTGCTGCGCGACCGCCTCCAGGCCGAGATCGACCGCCAATATGGCCCGGGCCAGCGCGAGGTGTTCGTCACCTCCGGCACCAGCGGCGGCATCCTGTTGGCCATGCTGGCCCTGTTGAACCCGGGCGAGGAGGCGATCGTCTTCGATCCGTACTTCGTGATGTACGACGCCTTGGCCACGCTGGCCGGCGGCAGGGCGGTGTACGTCGATACCTACCCCGACTTCCGCATCGACCTGGACCGCTTGCGCTCGGCGATCACGCCGCGGACGAAGATGATCGTGCTCAACAGCCCCGGCAACCCGACGGGCACCGTGGCCAGCGAGGCGGAGGTCCGCGGGGTGGCCGAGCTGGCGGCCGAGCGGGACGTGGTGCTTTTGAGCGACGAGATCTACAGCCGTTTCTGCTACGACGGCCCCTTCGTCTCGCCGGCCCGCTACAACCCGCGGACGCTGGTCGTCGACGGGCTGAGCAAGACCTACGGGGTGCCGGGGTGGCGGCTGGGGTTTGCCCACGGGCCGTCGGCGGTGATCCGCGAGATGATCAAGCTGCAACAGTACAGCTTCGTCTGCGCGCCGCACCCGCTGCAATGGGCCGGGGCCGCCGCCCTGGACGTGGACCCCGGCGAGTTCGTCGCGGCCTATCGCCGCAAGCGGGACCGGATCGTGGCCGGGCTCCGCGAGCACTACGAACTGGTGGTGCCCGGCGGGGCCTTCTACCTGTTTCCCCGGGTCCCCTGGGGCAGCGGCGCGGACTTCGTCGCCCGGGCGATCCAGCAGTACCGGCTGCTCTTGATCCCCGGCAGCGTCTTCAGCCGTCGCGACACGCACTTCCGCATTTCCTACGCGGCCAGTGACGCGGTGCTCGAGCGCGGCATCGAGGCCCTGGTGAAACTGGCCGAGGAGCGGGGAGAGGGAGGGATTAGGGGTTGGAGGCATTCCGTGTAACGCCGGGCGATTTCGGTTGTGTATAAAGATAGGACACGACCATGACGCTCACCCCTCCCACCCGCGCCAGCTTGCTCCTGCGCCTGCGTGACTGGCAAGATCACGAGGCGTGGATCGAGTTCGTAACTCTTTACGAGCCTGTGACTTATCGACTGTTGCGTCGAAACGGCTTGCAGGATGCCGACGCCCGAGAGGTCATGCAAGAGCTGTTTCTGGCAGTCAGCCGGAGCATTGACCGCTGGGACCCGGCTAAGGATCGCGGGTCGTTTCGGGGCTGGTTGCGGCGAGTGGCTCGCAACCTGGTCGTCAATTGGTTGAAGCATCGCGGGCGGCACGTCATTGCGGCCGGCGGCTCGGACCTGCAGGCGATGCTCGACATGCTCCCCGCCGCCGAAGGGCCCCAGAGCGCCGAGTTCGATCAAGAGCTGCGTCGGGCGGTGTTTCAGCGGGCAGCCGAGCAAGTGCGGGGCGAAGTCCAGCCGGCGACCTGGCAAGCGTTCTGGGAGACCGCCGTCGTCGGAACTTCTCCCGCGGAGACGGCCAAGAAGCTGAGCATGACGGTGGGGGCGCTCCGGGTCGCCAAATGTCGTGTCCTGGCCCGGCTGCAAGCCGCCGTGAATGAAATGGAGAGAGCAACATGAACACCCGCTGTTCGATCGCGCTGCTGGAATCGGCGTTGGCGGGGGGCTTGCCGGCGAATGACGAAGCCGCCCTAAACCGGCACCTGGAAGAGTGCGAAGAATGCGGCACCGCGCTGGAACGAATGGCGGGCGGGCCGGCCTGGTGCGCGGAAGCTGCCTCGCTGCTCACTCGGGATGAGCTGGATGCGGCCCTGCCCGGGTACCCGGGCACCATGCGAGACCACGCTGCCGCGTGGTGCCCGGTCGCGGGTGGCGACGAATGGTCGGAGGTCGATTTCACGGTCGAGCACTTGGAGCCTTCGGACGAGCCGAACGTGCTCGGTCGATTGGGCGGTTACGACGTGCTGGAGATCATCGGACACGGCGGAATGGGGGTCGTGCTCAAGGGCTTCGACCACGAACTGAAGCGGTACGTGGCGATCAAGGTGCTCGCGCCGCATCTTGCCCAAAGCTCGCTGGCCAAGAAGCGGTTCGCCCGCGAGGCCCAAGCGGCCGCCGCCGTCGTGCACCCCCACGTGCTGGCGATTCACCAGGTGCAGCCGGGCGGGCGGTTGCCGTTCCTGGTCATGCCGCTGGTGGCCGGGGAGTCGCTGGCCCAGCGGCTCACGGCCCAAGGCCGCTTGGAACTCAAGGAAACTCTCCGCATCGGCATGCAGGCCGCGGCCGGGCTGGCGGCGGCCCACGAGCAGGGGCTGGTGCACCGCGACGTGAAGCCCGCCAACATCCTGCTGGAAAAAGGGGTCGAGCGGGCCGTGCTGACCGACTTCGGCCTGGCCCGCGCAGCCGACGACGTCACGCTCACCCGTTGGGGGATCATCGCCGGGACGCCGCAGTACATGTCGCCCGAGCAGGCGCGGGGCGAGCCGTTGGACGGCCGTTCCGATCTCTTCAGCCTGGGCTGCGTGCTCTACGAGATGGCCACCGGCGTTTCGCCGTTCCGCACCGACTCGGTGATGGCCACCATGCGGCGATTGGTCGATGAATCGCCGCAGTCGATGGCCTCGCTCAATCCCGAGCTGCCGCCGTGGTTCATCGCCGTTGTCGAGCGTCTGCTGGAGAAGGACCCGCCGCGGCGCTTCGGCTCGGCCAAAGAAGTCAGTGAATTGCTCGAAGGCTGCCTGGCCCACGTCCAGCAGCCCGGCAGCGTGCCCTTGCCGGCCGCACTGCCCAGGCCGGCCCATCGGCGTTCCTGGTGGCCGCCCGTTCTTCGTTCCAAAGGAGTCATTGCCATGACCGCCGCTTTCGGAGCCGGAGTGTTGGGAATGTTTCTGCTGTCCGCCGCCCCGCCGGACATCGCCGGCCAATGGACCGGCGAGGACTGGGGCCAGGTGGTCTTGAAAAAGACCAGCGACGCGGAATACACGGGCACCTACAGCGACACGGCCGGCAAGCAGCCGGGCGAGATTCAACTGCGGTGGTCGCGGGTCGAGCGGCGCTTCAACGGCACCTGGCGCGAGGGAGAAAATCGCTTCGGCGAACTCTCGGTGCGGCTGGCCGGTGACGAGATTCGCGGCGCGCTGACCACGGATCCCAAGTCCAAGATCAACCCTGCCACGCCCCGTTTGGCGGATCTGACGTGGACCAGAGCCAAGGCCACGGTGACGACGGCCGCCAGGTCCGACGTTCCCTGGGGCGATTGGAGCGTCAGTTGGAGTGTGCGCCTGCGCGCTGCCAAAACCAATTGGACCTCGGAAGAACTGCCGGAATTCACGGTCGATCTACGCAAACGGGAAAACGGTGAGCCGGATGCCGTGCAGCAGACCTTGCACAATTGGCTGCTGGACGTGGATGGGCGGCGATTCCGGCTCTGCATCTCCAGCACGTCAGAGGAACACACGAAGACATTCGAACCCGGAACAGCGCGGGAGGGCTTCATCACGTTCCACTTTCACCGTGATGAGACCGGCCTGCACATCCGAACCGGTAAGGACGGCACCTGGATCAATTCCTACGCGCTGCAGCCCGTGGAAAAAGATGGCCAAGTGTTGAGCCAATCGAAGCCCGGAGAGCACCTCCAGTGGACCCCGGGCAAACATGTCGTGCAGATCGCGTTTCCCACCCCGCCGCCCGGAGGATCGAAACAGGACTTGGCTTCCAGCAACCCGGTGGAGATACAGGTCCAAGCAAAGCCCAAGCCGACCTTCGGTCCGGCAATCGAGAAGGTGACCGTCACCGGAAACAAAGTGGTCATCGAAGGGAAGGCCCCCGCACATGCGTGGATTCACTTCTATGCCGGTGACAATCGCAACAACGGCTGGGGCAATGGGTTTCTGAAAGCGACGCGTTTTACAACCTCGCTGGAAATGGGCCCGCAGGGGTTGAGCTGCCGCGTCGAGCCGGAATACTGCAAACCGAGTCGCTCACTGACCCTCGACGGCGTGAAACAAATCGGCACCGCGGCGTTGTCGGAAGGCCGACTCGTCTTCCGCGCCGGCCAACCGCAGGTCGGCCCTGACGGCACCTGCAGCGTGACTATTGGCCGGTGGACGGCAAGGTCAGGCGAGACAACTCCCATCCGTGTGGCAGTGTCGCCCCCTCGCCAGTCCGCGACGGGGACAGTGCCCGAGGCAGTGGAAAAGGCCGTCAAGACGATCTCGACCTGTGCGGAAGGCGATCCGCGCGTGGCCGAGGCGATGGAATCGCTCTTACAACTGAACCCGGCGGACGTCGTGGGGAACCTCGGCAAGTTCCTCGATTCCCAGGAGGCCACGGTCCGCCGTGCGGCCACCTACATCCTCTGGCAAGTGAAGTTCGCTTCCATCGCGCCGGCCGTCCCGCGGCTGCTGGGGCTTTGCGCACACCAGGAAGACCTTACGCGGGGGATGGCGGCGCTGGCTCTCGGTGGAAATCGCGTGCCCGGCAGCATTGGCGCCTTGGAGAAGATGACCAGCGACGACCCGAGCGGATACGCCCGGCGTTGTGCAGCCATCGCCCTGGGGTTCTTGGGCG
>Ga0187848_10000866_pt1 | contig 26965 bp, 15 predicted proteins | sample June2016WEW_4_40_FD_132424 | JGI IMG/M metagenome (GOLD analysis project Ga0187848, IMG submission 132424) | Peatland microbial communities from SPRUCE experiment site at the Marcell Experimental Forest, Minnesota, USA - June2016WEW_4_40 | ecosystem: Environmental > Terrestrial > Soil >... | reverse complement strand
GACCCTGCCACGGACGCGACGTGAGATCCAGTATGTGTTATTCACCTGGACAGGTTTCTGCGCCTACTGCGGGTGTCCCGCAGAGCACGCCTGCGGCCCCTAACACTTAACGTTGTAATACTAATGAAGCCGTCCCGGGCCAGTCAGCTAGCTTCCCCGAACGGCGTTTAACCGGCCAATCTCTGCCAATTTCGGTGGGATCGCCTGACTGGGCACTCAAGCCACGCACGATCATTTTGCACAATGCCAACGGGCTCCGCAAGCCATATTAAGCTGACGGCTTCGTAAACCTGAAGCTCCTGCCTCCCAGATGCCTACGAAATCATCAATACCCTCCCGCGATAACGGCGGGTGAAGTGACCGGCGGATGCTTTGGTTTCAAGATCGGCGCCATTCGCCAAAAGGTAGCGTCCGCCAGGCCAAACAAGATCGGCCTTTGCGGGTCACTACCATGCTCGTCTATTCCCGCTGCTGTTCATTTAGAGGGCGCGCTTCGTTTAGGAGTCGTGCCGCGAGTTCGCGCGTGCTTCCTTTCAGAATGCCGTCGATGCGCTCCGGGAGCATCGCTGCCGACTCAAGATCGACTTCCGCACGATTCGAGGCTGTGTCCGGCGGGGGCCCCAGCGGTTTCGTTCTTCTTGACGGATCAGCCTTCGCCTCCGATAGGTACGCAAACCCACGGAGAATATAGGCCTCGGGACTCGTCGGGTTCGCCTCAATGGCCTCTGAGCATCTGCCGCGGGCGAAGGACCGATTAAACTTCTCCAGCTCAAACTTCTGAGGATTCTGGGGATCAACGGAGCCTATTTCCATGACCCCGTCATAGCACTCAAACAAGAGAGCTTCGTTCCTGGACATCCATAGCGCGGCGGATTGATCCACTTTGGCCATACCGTCCAGCTCGGTCGCGAGATGCACCCATATCCACCTTCGATCCAAGACATACTTCGGACGACGATCCCCGAGCGGCGGAAAGTCGAGGGGGCATTCCATCGTTTTGTTCAGTTCCCACATGGCGAGGGCTATTGGGACGGCTTGCTGGTATCGCTCGCCTTGGTAAAGTGTGCCCACGATGTCTTGCCAGTGAAAGAGCGTGACTAGATATCTCCATCCCTCTGGATACACACTCTTTGCCCGCTCAATCGCCTCCAGGTAGTACTTACTCGCGGGCTCGACCTCGCCTAGATCGAGAAGTGAGTTGCCGCAAAGTAGGCGGGCACTGATGCTTTGATGTTGCGCCTCTGGTGCACTATCGGCAATCTCGACCGCGAGTGCGCACTCCCTTTTGAAGGCGCTCTCTTGCTGCTTGTTCACCTGCTTGAAAACCCGGCTTGCCCGCCTGGCCCACCACGGCTTGAAATTTCCATCCTTCGGAGGAGGTTCGTCTGCGGCGGCCGGAACGTGAATATACACCTCGGCCATCAGTCGGTGGATCTCGGACTCGAATCCTCGCCGCCAAGCGGGATCAAGGCCGCGACAGGAGGCCAGAGCTATGCTGTAGGCCGCCATTGCGGCACTAACCATACCGCGCTCCATGTAAGACACGCCCAGCGTACGCTGGATCATGAAATTGACCACGTCCTTAAGGGCTTGGTCCTTCGCCAGGTTTAACGCCCGCTCGAATGCGTTCTCGGCTTCTGCGTAGTCCTTCTTGGCCATCAGCATAAGACCAAGCACTGTCGACGTGAGCGCTCCATCCACCGGACCTTGTTTGTGCGCGGCCACTTCAAGTTGTTTCAGCTCGGTCATGAGGCGGTCGAGTTCGGCCTGTGCCTCGTCGTCATCGGGGTCGTTCAGCAAACCGTATAGCACGAAGCGGTGGACGAGCAAGAATGCCTCGATTGTATAGACTCGCGGAGCCTCAAGCCTCAACTGAGCAAGTGCATCATCGAAGTACTTCAGCGGGTCGTCCGAACAGCCGACAGCGTTCATCTCCGGAGGTTCTCGTCCATCATAGAGCGGCAGGAGCGTGCAAACCTCTGCCATACCGACTAACACGTCCGGATCAGTGGGCTTGAGACCGAAGGCCTTGTGGATCCAGGCAACCGCCTTTACGAAGTTGAATCGAGAAAGCTCGGCGCAGCCTAGCAGGAGGTAGGTCTCACCCAGATCAGCTTCATTCCGAGCCGCCGAGGCCTCCCACTCGTGGACGGCGCCGGTAAAATTCCCGCTATAGAACGCCGCGAGCCCACGATCATGGGCGGTGCTGTCTGCCGTGTGCGCGACCCAGTCCTCGATGGCCTGCCTAACAGCGGACGGGGATAAGCCTAGTTGTGCTGCCTTTTGAAGAACCAAGGCATCCAGATCAGCACTTCGAGAAGGGACAGCCATGTTCTCCGGGCACTGCGTCGTGAACTTTTCGAGGAGTCTGCGTATCAAGGCATCCATCTGGAGGGACTGCGAACCTCGTAGGGCCAACCGCAAAGTCAGGCGCGGCATGTCGTCGCGCCGCACTGTCACGTGCCCGTCAGGGTAATCCCTCAGCACCCATTTATCTGGCAGCACTGAAACCGCAACTAGGGCTCCGGGCTTTATAGAATCTGGGAGCCGGATGCTGAATTCGCCGGTAGCTGAGGTCGTATCTTCTCCAAGATTCTGTGCACGTACGGTGACGCCCGCAATGGCGCGGCCGTCCTCGTCAACGGCACGGCCTGAGAGCGCGAGTTGCTGTGCCCGCATCGGGTAGCCAACCGCGATTGCTAACAGCAACAGTCGGCGCAAACTAAGGTGCGAGCGGAGAGGGCGACTGCAGGTCACGGCTACACCACATACATTATCGCACTGCGTGTGTGGGTGGCCCAGCCTGCCCTGTCGAAATCCTCGCCATCACCGGCAATAATCGCCTTAAGCGTGGTTTCGCGGCCTCTGCCACTGCAAGAAACTTGATCTTCCGGCGTGGTTTGCCGTGTAGCCGATCTGGATGAGCGGCCCGCGACGACGGGCCGGTCGGTTCTGAAGAAAGCATCGCAAAGGCCTTCATTGGGCCAGGTGTGCCGTCAATGTGCTAGCAATTGGCAGGGTCACCCTCTCATCGAATACCACCCTGTTTGAAGCCTCAGCAGTGAGTTGAACGGAGCGACCTTCTGGTAATGGAACCTCGAATCGAAACTGTCCAGCTGAATCTGTCTTGCCACTTGCGAGCCCACCGTCAATCGACATGACTGCGTTTACCACCGGACCTTTCGTCCCCGGATAAATTAGCCGCCCCCAAGCCATGGACTTCTCTGCGACCTTCCGCATCGGCACCAAAAGGACGTGGTCTGGTGAAATAGGGACGGGACCGCTGCCAGCCCGAACATACCCACGAACACTCACTTGCACGTCTAGTCCCGAACTCCGCAAAAAACGCTCCGGTACTTCATTGAACTGGGCTTGGCAATTCTGTCCGATCTCGCCGGTACGAACATCCTGGCCTAATAGAAGCTTGACCACGGTTGGGCACAGTAGCTCTGTCCTCATGTTCTCATCGACTATCCGAACTACAAGATTGGTACTGGCTTCCGGCCGAAAGTAGCTGCCGCCAATGACTGTCATGGCCGCAACGGCCACCGAGCCGCCGATCTGCAGGGCACCCCCAACCGCGTGTCCCGACCAGTGCGCATACCCGCGCATTGCGCCAAGCAGCGCTAGCGCCGCAAAGCACCCAAGCCCGACCAAAATGACGTAGTAGAACGGGGCTGCGAGCCCCGCCAGAAGCGACTTTTCGGAGTGAAAAAGGATCAGAGCTGCGGAGACTACTGCGGCGAAGGCTATTAAGCTTGCCACCAAAAGCAGGGAAGACGGATTTGCATTTGACGCTTCATCTGGGGTTTCCATTACGGGCTCTCTCGTAGGGTCTAGCATACACCCAGCAGGTGTCTTTTGGACCCATCCTTGCGGACCCGCGGCTCTCAAGTTCGCCATCGGCTCCACCTGCGGCACGTTTCCACAGACCTCCGAAATCCATGAGGGGCGAGTCTCAACTCCTGCACCAGGCCATGTCTCGCAGTAGCGCGGAAGGCGTTAGCAATGGCTGGCGCCGACGGGTGGTTCTGCGCTGATCTGGGTCAGCTCAACTTGCTGATTCGCCGAGTCTTACGTATTATTTCTGCGCATAGATCCCGATATGTCTCGGTCACATCAACTGGCCGAAGCCACGCCCTACCTCCTGATGAGCGTCATCCGGGCGAGCCGGTCCCGTCCTGAGCATTGGACGCGGGACCGCGGGCAGCGCTGCCGACCCCTGGACGGGCTCCGCGCCAGCCCCCAAGCCGATGTCTCCCACTTCCGGGCCGACCATGCCGGATCGGGCGAATCTCCCAAATCCGCACAATCTGCACAACCGTACCGCCGCACCGCAGCCCAGGCAATCCCGCCGCCGGTGCCTTTCCCGACCCCCTCCAAAACCCCGGTGACAGAACTTGCGAATATTTCTTACTCCTTCCGTTTCATCGATTCACAGCCATTCCGCCCCCTCCCTTCACCCCGTTTCCGCCCGCTCGCCAGTTATCGTATTGCTCGTAATGAGGTCCTCATGACCGAAATCGAACTCACCCCGGAACAGCGAGAATTGATCCTCGTGATCTGCTCCGGCGGCACCGTCCATGGCGTCATCGCCATTGCCAACGTTCTCCGCAAGGACGTTCTTGCCTGGCGCCGCGAGCTTCCCCATTTCGAAGCCGCCCTCCAGCAAGCCTTCGCCGACCGCGATTGGATGCTCCGCGAGGAAGCCGTCACCCTGGTCAGCCTCGCCTACCAAACCCTCGGCGACATCCTCCGCGACACCGAAGCTCCCGCCAGCGTCCAGTTCAAAGCCGCCAGGTTCATCGTCGAAAGAGGAACCGCCCCCGCCCCGGAAATGGCGCAACTCGCCACAAAACGCACAGAAATGCACGAAACCGGCGATCCCCCCGGCCCTAAAGCCGCTCAGCACGAGGCCAATCCCTGCGGCAACGGCAGCCGGAACAACCTCCTCCCCGGCGCAGCCTGACACTCGTAGCCCCGGCAATCTTCACCACGCACAAGAATGCACAAAAACCTCGTGGCGCGGGCCTGCACGCCGTGGGAATCGCCCGCCCTACATTGGCCTGGGAGGCTGCGTCCCTGTAGCTGACCGGCAAAATGCGACGGTTATTTGCCGTTATATGGGCCGCAAGAGCGCGGCGCGCAGATATGTGACCGGGCCACGCGCCTGCGCGCCAGTGCCATACCGACCGCGGTGAGTCCGACCAGGCCAAACGTTCCGGGCTCGGGCACACTGCTTTGCTGGGATGCGTTGTAGCCGAGCGTCTGGAGCACGATGCCTTCGGGCGAATTCGCGCCGACGTAACTGGACGGAATATCGTTGGCGCAAGCGAACGCATCCTGCACGTACGCGGTGGTCGGCGGACACCCGTAGGAACCGCCGCTGCCCCAGATCCAATCGTTATAATCACCGGGGCCATGAGCTTCCTGGTAGAACTGCGCGCCGGTAACGTCGCTCGCGCCGCCGTTATACGAGAAGCAAACGTTGTCGGTTGTCGAAAGCGTAACATCCGACGCTCCGCCGCTGCCGCACGCATACCGGAAATAATCCTCCGCGGCGAAGGTGGTTCCCGCCGAGATGGAACTCATTCCATTCAGGGCCGAGCCGATTCCCAGTACTTCATCCAGTTCGTGCTCCACCACCGAATAGAAGTCAAAATCGCCCGGAGTCGCGGTCTGGTTGTATTCGTAGGACTGAGTGCTGGAGATGGTGATGGTTGCATCGTTGCCGCAAACGATATTGGCGGGATTGCTTGGCGTCGGGGTGTTCACGCAGTTCGTGGTTGGAATGGCAACACTGAAACCCAGAGCTCTGGCATTCGCATCGGTTAGAGTGACGGAGCCGGAATCGACCGCTGACAGCGGGTCGCTCGCGCTAAGGGCCGAATCGGCGGTCTGTGCGTAGCCGTTGGCGGCGCTCGCGGTCGAACCTAGAGCGGCTACCCAAGATGTGTATGTGACATCGGTCTGCGCGAAGCTGCTTTCCCCCAGACCGGTAGTGCCAAACTGAAAGTACACATTTACCGTGGCCGGGTTCGAGAACAAGGCATCGTAATAGGTGACGATATTCTGAATGTCCGCCAGCGCAGCCGCGTTCGCGGAAATGCTCGGATCGTAACTCGCGATAATTGTGATCGCCGAGGCCGGCATTCCCCCCAAAATCACGCTCGCCACGCCGGCCAGAACGGCAAGGCGCAAGACTTCAACTTTCAATTCACCTCCGGTTTCGCCCCTTTTCGGCGAAAGTAGTTTGATTGTAGGACAGTTCCCGGCGCCCGCGCTACGGTATTGGCAGCGGGTTAGAATGGAACGGGCTCGGGCCCAAAAGAGGAGACCATGAAGTTTTCCGGTTTTTGTATCGTTACGATAATGCTTGCCGGCCAGGCGGCCGCGCAGGAACTGACTTGCGATTGGAGCGCTTACAAGGCTCAGCCCGGCTTGAGCGCAAGCCGTGTCGCCGGAGGCGCGGTGGAAGTCACTTGGACCGGAGAGCGGGGCGAGGAGTTGCGCGCCAGCTTTACCTCGAACAGCGGACAGCCGGTCGTACGCGAGCTTGCGGCGCGGACCACCCAGGGAAAATGGATCGTTTTAGGCCGCAATCTGACTCCTGAATTCCAGGTGACCAGCGGCAAGCGCCGCCTTTCCGAACAGCAGATGGCGCCTCTGCGTGAGTTGGGCATCGCGCTTACTCCCGAGGTGGTGGATCGGGAAAAGTGGAATGCCTTCTGGGACGCGCCGTTGATGGTGCCCGGACGCAACGGCACAAACATGGATTTGCCGCGCACGGCCGCGGAAATCCGCCGCGCCTGGGCCGGCTTTCATTCCGGCGCTTGCCTGGTGACCACCGAAGGAGCTCGCCTGGAGATCGGCTTCGATGGCGTCGATCTCGGTATTTTCCAGGGGCGCTTGCTGTTCACCGTGTATCGCGGATCGAACCTGCTGCGCCAGGAGGTGATCGCCAGGACCGATGAACCTTCGGTGGCTTACAAATACATCGGCGGGCTGAAAGGTTTCGCGCTCGCTCCCGAAACGCGCGTGGTGTGGCGCGATCCTGCCCGGGCCTGGCAGCAATACTGCTTCGGCGGAGCTGTGAATCGCGACCTGGTTGGGATTCGCGCTCGCAACCGGCTGGCCGTGCTGGAAGCGGGCGGAGGGTCGCTGGGCATTCTGCCGCCTTCCCACAAATTCTTCTTTGCACGCGAAATCGAGACCAATTTGGGCTACGACTATTACCGCAAGGATAGCGAGACCTCTTTCGCCCTAGGCGTTCGCCAGCCCGATCGCGAGGAAGGCTACAAACCGTACGGCGTTTCCGACGAAGTTTGGAACCGGCGTGTGGGGGAAGCGCGCGGCGAGATCAATAATTTCGCGCTCTACAACGCTCCTCCCGGCACTTGGCAACATATGCCGGTGTATTTCTACCTCAGCCCCAGCGCCAGCCATGTTACCGCCGACAACGTACTCCGCTACACCCACGACGACGTATATAAGGAAGTGCCCGGCTTCCAGGTTTTGGTCAGCCATTTCCACTTTCACCTCAACGAGCAGTTGACCGACGCCGGGACGATGGATCAGCAGCCTTCCTGGATCGGCGTCTTCCGCGCGCTGGGCGTCAAAATCGCTATCCTTGCCGATTTCCACAGCGATTCCCATCCCAACGATACCGGCGCTATCCGCCTCAACGAACAGAAAGTCTACTTTGAAGGCTGCCAGCGCTTCTCCGACAAAGGCTTTCTGCTGATTCCGAGTGAAGAGCCCGACGCCAACTTCGGCGGCCACTACATGTTCACGTTCCCCAAGCCGGTCTACTTCACTCACCTGCGCAAGCCCAAGGATCCTTCCGCGCAGCCGTATTCGGAAACCGTCGAGCCGTTCGGCAAGGTCTACCACACAACCTCAGCCGCAAATGAGTTGCAACTGCTTCGCGACGAGCACGGCTTGGTCTGGCAGACCCATCCGCGCACCAAAGGTTCCGCCGGCTATCCCGACGCCACCCGCAACACGGACTTTTTCAATGACGACCATTTTCTGGGAGCTTCGTTCCAATCGTTGCCCGTGGACCTGTCGGAAAAGCGGATTTGCGAAGGCCGCTGCCTGGGGCTGCTCGACGATATGAACAACTGGAGCGGACCGAAGTTCATGATCGCCGAGGGTGACACCTACATGAAGTACCCCGACGACGAAACCTACCCGCAACTAGATGTCAACTACCTGAAGCTCGACCGCGTGCCGCGCTTCGACGAAAGTTGGGCGCCGGTGCTCGACGCCATGCGCGCCGGCAACTACTTCGTCACTTCCGGCGAAGTGCTGTTCCGCAGTTGGGGAATTGAAGGCTCCGGCCCGCAATCTTTTTATGACGCCGAGGTGGAATGGACCTTCCCGCCGGAGTTCGCCGAGTTGGTTTGGGGCGACGGCGCCAGCACCCATTCCGAGCCGATTTCCATGCTCGGCATGGCGCCATTCTCCAGCCATCGCTTCCACGTGCCGTTCAACCCGGCCGGAAAAAAGTGGGTACGCTTCGCGGTTTGGGATTCCGCCGGCAACGGAGCGCTTACGCAACCGGTGCACTTGAAATGAGGACGAACGCCCGAGCTGAAAAATGCTCTCACAGGCTGAAGCCTGTGCCACCCGCTTCCGCCAAATCACTGACCCAAGGTGGCACAGGCTTCAGCCTGTGGTCTGCTGGCACCGTGTTTGGCTTGGCGCTGCTCGCCGTCTCTACTCTGACCGCCGGTCCCGCTTATGTGCGGGAAGACAGCGCGACCGTCGCGCTGGGGAACGATTCGCTGGAGCGTGTCGTCTCGCTCGCGGATGGCGCTGTCGGCACGATTACGCTGCGCAATAAGATTTCCGGCCGCGAGTATACGATCGGCGGAGCGGAGTTCGAGATCCGCCTCATCGCCGAACATGTAGGCTACAGTTTCGGCGCCGAGAACCCAGTGGTTCTCACCAATGCAACCATGCGCTTGGCCGGCCATCGGGCGGTGGATCTGCCCGGCGGCGGTAAGCGCCTCGTGCTCCAACTCGAATCGCGGCGCGGAAGGCTGCCGGCAATCGATCTCGATCTTATCTATGAGATCGCCCCCGGCGATTTCTTCACCCGCCAACATGTGCACATCGCCAAGCCGGCGGAGGGCACGTACTTTCTCGATTCCATTGCGGTAGCCGGCAACAATTGGGGTATAGCCCGCTTTGCCCTCGGCGGCTACGGCCAGCCCTTGTTCACCTCCGACTTGTTCCTCGGCTTGGAATACCCCACTGGCGTCAATCGCGCCGAGAGAGGTGAGGTCTCGCTCGCCTACACCGTCGGTCAGGACATTCCCGAGGGTGGTTATACCAGCGAATCGGCAGTGATCGGTGTGGCGCCCCAAAGCGCCGTACATCCACAATTCCTGGCATACGTCGATCGCATACGGGTGGTGCCGGTGCGGCCCTTTTTGCTCTACAACTCCTGGTACGACCTGCAGCGGCTTGCGATGAACCATGCCAACACGCTCGAACGCGTACCGCAATTGCAAAAGCTGCTGCTCGACAAATACAAGCTTCACCTCGATTCCTTCGTGCTCGACGACGGCTGGGACGATATGCGCCACCTCTGGGCAATCGACCCGCAACGCTTTCCCGGCGGCTTCCGAGACTTGGCCGCCGCGCTGGCCGGCATCTCGAGCGGCCTGGGTCTCTGGTTCGGCCCCATCGGCGGCTACGACCAGCGCGAGGTGCGTATCGCGACCGGCCGCCAGGAAGGCATGGAGGTCACCACCAACGGTCAGTATTTGTGCCTCGCCGGGGAACATTATGGCCGGCTGCTTTCGGACAGCATGGCCCGCTACCAGAAGCAGTATGGCGTGAACTATTTCAAGGTGGATGGCATTTCCTTCAGTTGCAACGCCGAAAACCACGGCCATGCGGCCGGCATCTACGCCGATGCGGCGGTTGCCCGATCGCTCATCGGCATTTTGGAACGCTTACGCGGCCAGGACCGCAACGTCTTTCTGAATATCACGACCAGCATCTGGCTCAGCCCGTGGTGGCTGCGTTGGGCCGACACGGTGTGGATGGGTGGCGCCGATTCCGGGTATCTGCCGTCGGTGCCCACGCTCGCCCCGCGCCAATCCGCGGTGAGCTATCGAGACTCGGTGCTTTACGACGATTTCGTCACCCACCGCGCCCAATTCCCCATTTCCTCGCTCATGACCCACGGCGTGATCAAGGGCAAGTACAACATGCTGGGCGGCAACCAGGAAACGCTCGACGACTGGCGCGATGAGGTGGTCCACTACTTCAGCGTCGGCAACATGATGTACGAGCTCTACATTTCACCCGACATTCTTTCCTCCGGCGAGATGGACGCGCTCGGCAACACGATTCGCTGGGCCGAAGCCAACGCCCATCCATTGCTCGATAATTCCACGCTGGTGCTGGGCGATCCGGCCGCGCGGGAGCCCTACGGGTACGTACACTCTTCACCGGCCCGGTCGATCGTCACCCTGCGCAACCCCTTCGTCCGCCCGCGCACGGTGAAGCTGCACGTCGGCGCGGAGGAGGGTTTCGTCCCGCCCAGTCAGCCCATGGCTGTCGAAGTGATCTACCCCTATCGCAAGCTGGAGCGCGGCACGGTGAAATTCGGCGATGCGCTGAGCTTCGATCTCGGCGCCTATGAAGAGATCGTGGTCGAGCTGCATCCCGCCGAAGCTTCGGAAGTCGAGCTCGAAGGCAGCCGGTTTGAAGTGACGCAAGGCGGGCTGCGGGTCTATGGCGAGCCAGCCACGGCGCCAACGTTCACCGCGCCCGCGATCACGGTTAGTGGCGCGGCCGGGAACGCGCGCACCGTTTACCTGAAAACAACGGTGGAACTGCCCTCCGACTGCCTCGAGAGTAAAGCCGCTTTTCTTGTAGAACCGGCTGAGGAAATCAAGGACGTGAAAGGCGAAGCGTTCGATAACGACAAGCCCGTCCCGTTGGCGCTCGCAAACGGTGGCCATGGTGTGTGGCACTGGTTGTGGGCAACCCTTGGCCCCGGCACGCATCACCTGAACCTGACGCTGCATATTCCGGCCGCGCCAGGCGAGGTGCATCTTTCGGGTTGGCTGCTGGCGAAGCGCACACTAATGGGGGGTGAGATGCGTGGCGCGGCGCCGCCGGAGGACCTGCTCCCCGCCGATTCCTCGATCGAGCGAACTACGTATCCGCTGGTGGAGCGCACGATCAGGTAGGCAAGTCCGAGGTGGGACAGACGATCGCAGTTTGTCGTCTGTCAAGCGGGCGCCCCGTGGGGGAAATGACAGACCACTAAAAGCGATGGTCTGTCCCACCTGCTGCCGTCCTTACCGCACCCGCGGCACTTCTTCAAATGGCGACTTACCCTTGGGAAACGGCGGGGACCCGGGTTGCGGCACCGGCCGTTCGGGTGGGGGTTCGTAGCGGGTGAGTCGCACCGGGTCCGCATCCGGCTCCAAGAGCCAGGCGGTGCGATCGGGATAATATCGCAGCAACTGGCGATTCTCTTCCGGCCCAAGGTCGAGGGCGCGAACCACGCGCGATCCGTCGATATCGGCGGCGTTGAACACCCACTGGTCGAGCCGATGGAGCGGCCAGTAGCGCACAAATACCAGTTGTTTGCCGGGCGCGCGCGCGAGGGTTTGCTCGACCGCGGCGCGGCCCTCCGGGTCGCCCCGATTGATGAAATCCCAGCTCTCGTATTTATCGGCGAGCGTGAGCGCCGGCCCCCATCCGGCCGCGAGGTTTACCCCGTACCAGAAGAGAAACTGGGCGCCGGCGAGCGCCAGAACCAGCCGGGCGAGCGGTTCGCTCCATCGGTAGAGCCGATCCAGCGCGACAAGACCGGCAAGGATCGTCAAACACGCAGCTCCCGCCACATAGTGCGGGTAGAAGTAGGGATAGAAGTTGACGCCCAGGCCGAGGACCGCGAGCGCTGCCAGCAACCACAGGTTGCGCGGCCGCTTCAGGCAGATAAGGAAAAGGGGCAGGATGATGAGTAGAGGTACGGGAAAGAAGAAGCGCAAATACCGCACGCGGGTGCCCAGACGGTGAGTGAATGCGGCCCACGAATCGGGATCGCGGCCATGCACCTCCGACTGCATGTCATAGTCCACCCTCTGTTCCGGGGTCAGTGTTCGGCTTGGAATCGGTACGGGCTGAAGTGTAAACGTGGTCGGAATGCCGTATTGCCGCTGGCTCAACTGGTAAGGGAGGGTGGTCCAACTGCCCGTCACTTGCCGGTTTTGGAGCAGGGAAAGGCCGAGGGCTGGAAGCGCGGCAAGCAAAGCCACGAGCGCTACCGTGGCGCGGGCACTCCCGCCGGCACTCCCGCCTGCCGCGTCGGCACTCATGGCGACGCCTGCCTCCGACAGTGTGTGACGCCCTCGAAGAAGCGTTGAGACGAATCTCGACGCCGCAGGCGGAAGTGCCTGTGCCGTGACATAGAGAGCGACGCAAGCAGCCAGCAGCAACGTTTCAAAAGGCCGCGTGAGCCACTCCACACCGAAGCCCAGCCCCAGCAGCGCGGCGTCGCGGTTGCGAGCGCACAGCTTGAGCCGGGGCAGGGCGCCGAAGATCAGGCATCCTCCGGCGGCTGCCAGCGACCCGCCCCAGTAGGTGTTCATCCAGTATTCGAGCGGGCCGAACACAGCCACCGACAGTAACCCGCCCACCAGCGCCCAGCCGGGGCTTACCCACCCGCGCAGCATCCAATAACAAAGCCCGTTGAATAACCCAACCGCCAGAAGAACGCCGGCCCAGGGCTGATGAAAAACAATCTGCCCGAAAGCTAAGACCAGCCCTTGCCCCAGCGGGTAAATCGAACTGTACGTGGGCTCTTGCAGCACGAAATTGGTTTCGAAAAAGCGATGCATGGGGTGCGGAGGGTTGGCCAGGCGAAAGTGCGCCAGCGTGTCGGCGGAAAGCAGGTAGCTGAAGTCGTCAGGCGTGTGAGGCAAGGGCGCCGGCGCCGGCCCCAGCATCGCCAGCCTGAGAACCACCGGTAGCACGCCGATCGCCAACATGCACCGGCGTGTGTGCGCGGCGAACTGGCAAAACCGCGATTGGAACCGCAGCCCTGCCGCCAGAAGCAGCACCAGCAGTACTGTCCAGGCCAGCAGGATGAAATCCGACGCGCCAAAACCGATCGGGTTATAGAGAGGTTGCAGGTTGCGGAAAAGCTCGGACATTGGGAAACCCCCATTGTCGCAGGACGCAGGGCTCAGAATTTCCGTTCGCACGGCTGAAAGGAACGGCGGGAACGCGGCATATCCCGTGTGATGCGCTACGCCACGCCGGCGGATGCGGAACTATTCGGCCTGTACCGGAGTCCAATTCCGCGTAGGCTATCGAGCCGCCTTTGGCCGCGGCACAGTAAATGCTGGCGCCTTGCTGAGTCGTATGCGCCGGCCTACAACTTACCGGCAACAGTTGAACGGAGATCGACATGAAGATGCATGCGGAAGTTACCCGGTTGTATAGATTCTGGCTCACTGTGTCTGCGGCAGCCCTGATTCTCGCCTCGGCGGCTGTGCTTCAGTCTTTCCAGAACACTGGCGCTGGCAATGGCGAGTCGGTAGCCGCCACTTACTCGCACGGTATCTTGCGGGTTGACATTCCGTACCGTGGCTTGCGGCCCGGCGCAGGTCAGCTCATTGTGGAGATTCTCGACCCCGAAGATCACGCGGTGGCGCACCAAGAACTGCAGGTTGCCGTCCGTGAGGCCGACGGCCGATGGCAAGCGGAGTTGGCACCGGAGCAGCCGCCAAGTGTCGACGACTTGGTTTGGCACCGCTTGCGCTATCGGCTGGACTATGCAGGTGAGAAAACCCCGGCACTCGAAGACACGCAATCGATCTCACAGATTCTTCGCCAGCCGGTAATACACGTGCTGGCGCAGAGTCCCTATATTGCCGGCGCACCGGCCGCCGTGCGCGTGATTGTGGCCGACTCCAACAACGCTCCCGTCACGAGCGGCAAGCTGCGCATCGAAATGACTGGGACTAACCCGCGTCCTTTATTCAGCGGTTCCCTAGACCGGCGCGGCACGGCCGAAGCCCAGTTACAATTCCCGGCCGGGCTGGCGGGTAGTTACTCGCTCCACTACACGGTAGATACACCCATCGGCTCGGTGGATGTCACTCAGCCGGTTCGCTTGGAGGACAAAGCTTCGATTCTCCTGACCACGGAGAAGCCCATCTATCAACCCAGCCAAACCATCCACGTGCGGGCCCTGGCGCTCGACCGTGCGCATCATGAAGCGGCGGCAAACCGGCCGCTAACGCTCGAGGTGGAAGACCCGCGCGGCAACAAAGTTTTCAAGAAGGTCACCCAGACCGACAAGTTCGGAATTGCATCGGCGGAATTTAGCCTGGCTGACGAAGTGAACCTGGGCACGTATCATTTGCGCGCGCTGATGGGAGACCGGGCGAACGTTCAGAACACTGCCGAGCTGGCGTTGCAGGTGGAGCGCTATGTGCTGCCGAAATTCAAAGTGGCGCTGGATTTTACGGCCCAAGACGGAAGGGCAAAGCACGGGTATCGGCCGGGCGATCACGTCACCGGAACCATGCGCGCCAACTACTTTTTTGGCCAGCCGGTGGATCACGCCCAAGTTACGGTGAAAGCCAGTGGCATGGATGTGGCCGGGTTCCAGGCCGGCTCGGTCGAAGGCAAGACTGACGCCGACGGGGCGTATCGATTCGATATCAAGCTGCCGGAGTATTTCGCCGGACGGCCGCTCGAGGGCGGGGCAGCCCGGGTTTTGATCGAAGCGACGGTGAAAGATTCCACCGGGCACAGCGAACAGCGCGGCGAGCCGATCACGGTGAGCGAATCGCCGCTGCTGATCACGGCCGTTCCGGAGGGCGGTTCGCTGATTCCCGGGCTTGATAACCAGGTGTTCGTGGTAACGTCCTACGCGGACGGCAAACCGGCGCCGGCGGAAGTGAAGGCTTTTTTCCCCGGTACCGCCGAGCAAACTGTCGCCACCGATGCTACTGGGGTAGGCGTGGTTCATGTGCACGGCGCCGCCTCGGCCGCGACGGTGCGGATCGACGCCAGCGACAAAGAGGGGAACCACGCGTCGCGCTCCGTGCTGCTTACCGCGAAATCCGGCGCCGATCAGATCCTGCTGCGAACCGACCACGCCGTATATCGGGCCGGAGACCGCATTCAACTGAAGATCTATTCCACCAAAAGCAAAGGCACCGCGTACATCGACGTGGTGAAAGACCGGCAGACCGTGCTCACGCGCGATGTGGACCTCGCCAACGGCCAGGCCGAACTGGACCTCACCGCTACCCCGGAACTGGCCGGGACCATCGATTGCAACGCGTATCTCTTCGGACGGGACGCGATTCCGGTGGCCGATCACCGTATGGCATTCGTGCAGCCTGCCGACGAGCTCAAGATCGAGACTACGCTTGACGCGCCGGTGCACAAACCAGGCGAAGATGCGCGCATTCAATTTCGCGTGACCAACGCGCATGGCGAAGGAGTACAGGCGGCGCTGGGACTGGAGGTGGTGGACGAAGCCGTGTTCGCGCTGGCGGAAAAACAGCCGGGCTTTGCCAAGGTCTTCTTCTACCTGGAGCAGGAAGCCATGAAGCCGCGGTACGAGATTCATTCCTTCGGCATGCCGGACGTGGTGAACACCGCTCGCAGGCCGGCGGAAGACAACGACCGCGCCGCGCAGGCCTTGTTCGCGGCCACGGAAATGACGAACCCGAATCCGTATCGCATCGATATGGGGCAAGCCGTGCCCATGGCGAAGTACGCGCAGTACGCCACGCGCTATCGAACCGCGTTGGAAGATAGGCTGCGTCGCGCCTCGGATAGCCTGGCGCATCTGTACGAAACCAACGGCGGAGACCTGACAAAGCTGAGCCTTCGCGATGCCTGGGGCACGGGTGTGGTTGTAACCCGCATGTCAGGCTGGCAAAACATGACCTATTTGGTGCGCAGCGCGGGTCCCGACCGGCAATTCAATACCGGCGACGACCTGTACACATACCTGGAAGTACGCGGCCGGAAGAAAGTCGGGCAAGCGAGCGCGGGGCCAAGTTCCATTGTGGCGGGCATTGAGCCGGATCATGGCGCCTTCAATGGGCGGGCGGAGATTTCCGGCACCGTGATGGACCGCGCAGGCGGAGCGTTGGAAGGTATCCGCATCGGCGTTCGCGATCTCGTCACCGCTCAGGAACGTTCGGCACGGTCGGATAACGACGGGCATTTTGAATTCTCCGGCGTGCCGGAGGGAAATTACGAGGTGAAAATCATCGCTCCCAGCGAGACGATTTCCCGGCGGCTCTCGTTGAAAGCCCGCGACTACGCAGCGCTTTCCGTGGTTCTGAGCAAAGAGGCGCCGAAGACCGTTGTGGCAGTGGTGGAACTGCCGCTGCGGATTCGGGTGGGCGGGAACGTGCGGCAGTTCGATGCCGGGAACTTGGTGGTTATGGACGGCCCGGTTGCGGGCGTGATCGGGGGCATCGCCGGCGGAGCTCCCGGAGGTGAGGGCGGCGGCTTCTTTGCCCTTGGCGGCGCTGCCCCGCACGCTGTGCCCGCACCGCCGCCGGCCGCTCCGATGGCGATGGCCCAGAGCGTAATGGTCACCGCCGGCGCCTCTCCGGTTATACTTGCTTCGCTCAAGAAAGACGAGCCCGCCGCTCCTCGCGTCCGCTCTTACTTCCCCGAAGCGCTCTACATCAATCCGGAGATCGTTACCGATGGGCACGGGATCGCCAGCATCTCGATCCCGCTGGCCGATTCCATTACCACCTGGCGCATGGCGATGATGGCATCCACCGCGCGCGGCGCGCTGGGCAGCGGCACGGCCGGCATCAAAGTTTTCCAGGACTTCTTCGTCGATCTGGATCTGCCGGTCACGCTTACCCAGGGCGATAGCGTGTCGATCCCGGTGGCCGTCTACAATTACTCCGAAGCACGCGCCGACGTAGATCTGAAGCTCGAGCCCGCCGACTGGTTCGCGCTCGCCGGCGACACGGCCGAAAAAGAACTCGGCGTGGAAGCCGGCCGCACCGGCGGTTCCGAGTTCCGCATTCAAGCCAACCGCATCGGCAAGTTCAAGCTCACGCTGGCCGCGCGCATGAACGGAGCGGCGCCTTCCGCGAAAATCCAGCGCGCCGATATCGTAGTGCGCGAGATCGAAGTGGTGCCCAATGGGCGGGAACAAAGCGTTGTCTTCAACGGGCGCCTCGAGAGCGAGATCCACCACGAAGTGACCTTCCCCGCCACGGCTATCCCCGACGCCAGCGCGGTCCTGGTGCGCCTCTATCCCGGGCCTTTGAGCCAGGTGATCGAAGGCATGGACGCCATTCTGCGCATGCCGTACGGCTGCTTCGAACAGACTTCATCCAGCACCTATCCCAACGTGCTGGCGCTGGATTATATGAAGCGCACCAAAAAGCTGGCGCCCGAAGTGCACGCCAAGGCGGAGGGTTTCATCGCCAATGGCTACCAGCGCTTGTTGACCTTCGAAGTGCCAAGCGGCGGCTTCTCCTGGTTCGGGCAGGCGCCGGCCAACAAGATCCTCACCGCTTACGGCTTGATGGAGTTCTACGACATGGCGCAAGTGCATGACGTGGACCCGAAAGTGATCGGGCGCACGCAGCAGTGGCTGGCATCGCAGCAGCAGGCCGACGGAAGCTGGAAGCCCGACAGTAACTTCATTAACGAAGGCGCTACCAACCGCTATAACTCGGACGCGCTGCGCATCACCGCCTACATCGCCTGGTCGCTCGAAAATACCGGCTACCGAGGCCCGGCCGTGGAAAAGGCGCGTCAATTCGTGCTTGCCCACGAAAACGGAAAGCCCGATAGCTACACCCTCGCCGTGCTGGCCAATTTCGCCGCCGATTACGGCAAGGACGCGGAGTTCACACGCCAGGCCATGGAGCAACTGCTGGCCGCTCGCACCGAGAAGGGCGACCAAGCGTGGTGGACGGCCGAGGAAACCGGCGTCTTCGCCACCGGCGCCAGCGCCGCGGTGGAAACCACCGGCCTGGCCACGCAGGCGCTGCTCAAGTGGGGCCAGGCATCGGATACCGCGCGCAAAGCGCTCGCTTATATCGCTTCGAAGAAAGATGCCACCGGCGCGTGGGGCAGCACCCAAGCCACCATCATGGCCTTGCGTGCGGTGCTGCTTTCCACCGAGAAAGGAACGGCCGATGTGCGCGGCACGGTAGAGCTTTCGCTCAACGGCAAGCCGGTGGAGAGACTGGTGCTCACTCCCGACAACAACGACTTGCTGCATCAGTTCGTATTCAAAAGCGTCAATCCGCGCGGCGCCAATACGGTGGAAGTTCGCTTCAGCGGAACCGGCGGATTGGCGTACCAGGTGGCCGGCCGCTACTTCGTGCCGTGGAAGGAACAGGCGCCACACGAGCCTCTATCGATCGGCGTATCCTACGACCGCACGCGCCTGGCGCAGGACGATGTCGCCACTGCGACCGCAACCATCAAGAATAATCTCAACCGCGCCGCCAACATGGTAATGGTGGACCTGGGCATTCCGCCCGGATTCGATCTGCTGAGCGAAGACCTGCAGGCGTACCAGGAAAAGAGCGCCGGACTGAAGAGCGGGCGAATGGAGAAGTTCAACATGACCGCTACCCAGGCCATCCTCTATTTCGATAGCTTCGCGGCCGGAGATTCCATCGCGCTGAAATTCCGCCTGCGCGCCAAGTACCCCATCCGCGCGCGGACCTTCCCTTCGAAGGTCTACGCCTATTACGACCCGGACATGAACTCCATCGCGCCGCCAGTGGAACTGGAAGTGACGAAAGCGGCGCGTTGAACTGATTGCCCACGTGGCGCGCGCACTCTTGCGTTCCGCGTCGGCACTCCTGCCGACGCTGTGTCACGACTCCAAACAGGTGTCGAGAAAGTCTCCGAACCCCTGATGTCGCCTGCCATTTTCCAGGCAGGACGAGAATAAGCTAGCCCCAGGTGGGACAGACGATCGTTTTTTGTCGTCTGTCGTGCGTTGCGGCCCGGCGAGGGCCTGACAGACCACAAAACACGATGGTCTGTCCCACCTTTGGGTCGCCCAAACGTCAGGTATCGGTAGATCCTCAGCGCCTCCACTAAGCCGCTCGCGTTATCATTACGTTCGTGCTCGATTCGCAAGGGCCGCATTTGAATCTGTGGAAGAACCGGCTCGGCCGCGTGCCCGACTCAGTATGGGAGCAAACCGAGCTCGAAACCCTGGTCTTGGCCGACAACGAGCTATCCGAAGTACCCGAGCAGATTGGCCGCCTGAAGAGCCTTCGCATGCTCGATCTTGGACACAACGCTTTGACCCGGGTACCTGACGCGTTGGCCGATCTCGATGGTCTTACTGATTTCCTCTATCTTCACGACAATCGGTTGACGTCGCTGCCGAAGTCCCTCGAACGGCTGACCCGATTGCGTTACCTGAACATCAGTGAGAACGCCTTCGATGTGCTGCCCGAATGCGTTTGCGGCATGGCAAGCTTGATCGAGCTTAGGGCATCCGACAACCGGCTGATCCCGCTCCCGCCTTCGGTTGGGCGGTTATCACGCTTACGAGAGTTGCACCTGAGAAACAACAAGCTGCATTCGCTGCCGGACTCGATCGGTATGCTGCTCGAATTGAGGCTGATCGATCTCCGCGGTAACCCGCTGAGGCACCTGCCGGCGGCCGTCGCCGCACTGCCTCGGCTCGAAAAGCTCGACTTGCGGTGGGTGACGACTCTGGCACCGCCAACGTGGATCGCCGATCTCGAAGCAGCCGGCTGCGCGGTGTATCGGTGATCTGGATGGCGCGCGTCCGGATGCTCGTCCCCGCGAACGCCGTTTCTCGACCGTCTGGGCAGCACCGGCTCGAGATGGCGTCCAGGTGACTTACGGGTGGGCCAGCATCAGTCACCGCGCGGAATCGTAGACAATGGTGAGATGCCCAAGGACCGACACAGTTTTGCCGCCCAGAACGTATGGCTTGAATCTCCAGTCTCGGATCGCGGTCATCGCCGCGGCGATCGCGATGGGATGCCCGCTAATTGCCTCAGCACACCCGACTCTTCCTTGGTCGTCGATACGAAGATTGAGCTTTACCTCGCCACGCAGACGCCCGTGATCTAACATCGGGAAAGTAAGCGCCGCTTTCTGGACAACCCTTCGCATCAGGTCTTCAGAGTTTAGCCAGATGGGAGCTCCGCTCTGGTCCGCTGCCCAACCGGCCGTCTGTGCACACAGCGCGAGGCCCGAGGAGATATCTGCACTCACTTGGCCTTGATCGGCGGTACTTGGTTCGAAGTCGAAATTGATTCTCAGTTCGGCGTACTGAGGCGCGGCCGATGAAGGTTGAGCCAAGCGGAACCCGAAGTCTCTCCGAAATCTCCATTTGGACACCGCCTCCTCGGCTGACGTTGCCAGCGGTGCCGGCCCTACGCCGCAAGCTTTGACCACGTCGCCTGCGCGGTTTATCAAAACGTGGACCACGACGCGACCTCCGATCCCTTTTGACAGCGCTTCTCGAGGATACACGGGACTAGCCTTTTCCAAAGCAAGGCCCTCATCGCCGCCCCGTATCGGCGTACCAATCTTAAGTGGCCGGTACGCACCGAAATCGCACCCGCCTGTCTTCTTCTCCTCGCCGTTCGCCAAAGCAACGAATGCGAAGCTGATCATCGCCAAACCCAGGGCTCGAAGTTCACGCCGCTGCGTCATAAGACCCACGTTATTTGACACCGTTCAGCTTCTCATGGTTCCACCGGAGTAAACGCGGAGTAAACGCGAGTAAACGCGGGACAGACGGGGCATTTCCGGATTTCCCCAAGCGAGGAACCGCGGAACGAGCGATATCTCTGGCCGCAGACAGCCGTATAGCACCCGACCAATTGGCTTGGCGGCGGGCTGGAAGTTCATTCTGAGGAGCTGAGCGAATCAGCCGAGATTTCTTCGATACGGCGCACGGATTTTTCGACCGGCTCCAATGGCGCGATTTCGACGCCCAACGGGGCCGTCTTGAGGTCGGCGAATTTGCGGGCGGTCACCATCACCCGGTTTTCGAAAGTGCCCACGGCACTGTTGTAAGCTTCCACCGCACGCTCCAGCCCCTTGCCGGCACGGACCCAGTGCTCTCCCATATCCGAAAGGCGCTTGTACAGGTCCTTGCCGAGGGCGCTGATCTCGGCGGCGTTTTCGGCCAGTTTCTCCTGCCGCCAGCCGTAGGCCACGGCGCGCAGCAAGGCGATCAGGGTAGTGGGAGTGGCGAGCACGATGTTCTGCTGTACGCCGAATTCGATCAGGCCGGGGTCGGCCTCCAGCGCCGCGCTGAAGAAACATTCGCCTGGCAGGAAAAGCACGGCGAATTCGGGAGCGGAGTCGAACTGCTCCCAGTAGGATTTACGGCCCAGCGCGCTGAGGTGGGCCCGCACCTGGCGGGCGTGGTCGGCGAGGCAGGCTTTTCGGGCCGCCTCGTCGCTTTCGACGGCGCGCAGGTAGGCTTCGAGCGGCGTTTTCGCATCCACCACCACGGTTTTGCCGCCGGGCAGGCGGACGATGAGATCGGGACGAATGCGGCCTTCCTCGCCTCCCGCCACGGCCTGGGTGAGGAAATCGCAGTGCTCCAGCATGCCGGCCATTTCCACCACGCGCCGCAATTGCACTTCACCCCAGTTGCCGCGGGCCGCCGGAGTGCGCAGCGCAGCCACCAGCCGGCCGGTTTCGGTTCGCAACTGCGACTGGGACTGGGCGAGCCCGCGCACCTGCTCCTCGAGCGCCGCGTAAGCTCCGATGCGGGCTTTCTCGAGCTCGTGCATGCGGGCATCCACCTTTTCGAGCGAGGCCTTCACAGGCGCCAGCACATTGTCGAGCGCCTGGTGGTGGCGCGCCGCGGCATCGGCCGAAAGCTCGCGCAGACTGGCTTCGGCTTCCCTGCCGCGCCCGCGCAAAACCAGCCAGGCGAGCAGGAATCCCGCCAAAAAACACACCACCGGCCAAATGTTTTGCATCGTTTTCCATTATCGCGCGCGGCAGGTGGGGTGGCACAGGCTTCAGCCGGTGGAGTCTCCTCCTCTTCCTTTGGGATACCGCTCGGAGGTTGCCGCGCGCCGCTGGACGGACGGCGTCCTTACCGGGTACAATCGAATTGCACACGTTATCATATTGACGTTTTTGGAGGACGCCATGGCGCCGACCGGCACGCTCACTGCTTACAAGAGCCACTTATTTCAAATGACGCAGACCACCCCCACCTGTCTGTGGAACGATTCCGCCGCCCTTGACGAATTAGCCTATTCCATCGAGCACGGTGCGGTTGGCGCCACCTGTAATCCCGTAATCGCCGTCTCCATTCTGAAAAAGCAAATGCCGCTATGGCGCGACCGCATCGAAACCTTGATTCGGGAAATGAGCACCGCCACCGAAGACCAGATTGGCTGGAAAGTGGTGGAAGAAATGTCTATCAAGGGCGCGGCGCTGCTGAAGCCCATCTTCGATGCCCAGGGAGGCCGCAACGGCCGGCTCTCCATTCAGACGGATCCGCGCCTTTACCGAAACACGCGGGAAATCGTTGACCAGGCGCTCCGCTTCAGCCAACTGGCGCCCAACATGATCGTGAAGATTCCGGCTACGCGGGCCGGCATCCCGGCCATGGAAGAGGCTACTTATCGCGGAGTGAGCATCAACGCTACGGTTTCTTTCAGCCTGCCGCAGGCCATTGCGGTGGCCGAGGCCGTTGAGCGTGGCCTGGCACGGCGCGAAAAAGAGGGTTTGGACATCCGCTCCATGGGCCCGGTCAGCACCATCATGGTTGGCCGGCTCGACGACTGGCTGAAGGTGCTTCTCGACAAGGAAAACCTCTGCATCGACCCCGGTTATCTGGAATGGGCCGGCGTGGCGGTCTTCAAGAAAGCGTATCGCATCTACCGGGAGCGGGGCTATCGCCTCCGCCTGCTTTCGGCGGCGTTCCGCAATCATATGCACTGGAGCGAGTTCATCGGTGGGGGCGTGGTCATCTCCCCACCTTACGCCTGGCAGGTTCGCTACAACGCCAGCGACGTGGAAGCCGTGCCGCGCATGGACAACCCGGTCGATCCCGAGATCGTCCGGCAACTGACCGCCAAGTTCCCGGATTTCGCGCGCGCCAATTCCGAAGTCGGGATCTCGATCGACGATTTCGATAGCTTCGGCCCGACGCGGCGCACCCTGCGCCAATTTATAGCGGCGGGAGCCGAATTGAACGCCCTAATCCGGGACATTATGATCCCGAACCCGGACAAGAACTAAAACGCTTAGAGGTCGCGGCCGTCCGGACGTTTCGCCGCGGGAGCGGTCAGTTTGTTACGCAATGTCCGGCTGCGCTCTCTCCGGGCGAGTTTACCCTTGCGCTCGCGATGGAAGCGCGCTTTGTCTCCATTGATTGCTGACATGGTGACCCAAGCGTAGCAGAATCCCGGGTCCAGTGGTGCTTGCGCGGCCAACTCATATGGGGCTGTCATTCACCACCCGTGCCCAGTCGTTCGGGGTGTCCGAAGCGGAGCAGCGTTCAAGCCTAGGAATTCCGACACCCGCCAGGCCGGCTTCTCCTTTTCGAAGCCCTTGGCGGTGGCGTCCGGATAAGACAGCCACGAGGCATAGGAGTGGTGGAACCGCGGGTCTTCGGGTCCGATGTGCGTATCTCCGGCGGCGCCGGTTCGCCGTGGGCTTGCGGGCTGGCGAATCTCATAGGCGGCGCGCCCGCGGATCTGCGCCGCGACCCCTTCGATCAGATCGGCCAGCAAGGCGGCCCCGCCGCGCTGCCACCCGATCCGCGAGCAAACCTCCGCTTCCCTTGCAGGGCCTTGCGCCTCCGGTCCCCGGCTGCGCGCCAGGTTCCAATCCAGCGTCCCGGCGGTCAGGATCCCGCCACTCCTCAACACTCCTGCGCCGGATCACTCCAGATAGAGTCATAGCGTTTCCCGTTACTGATTTGGCCCGAATCGGCACAATCACAACGGCTACGGCAACACCGCAGGGCCAATTCGGTGGTATACGCGCTAGACGACCGTGTGTTGCGATCGGGAACAAGTTCCAATCAACTCGGGCCTCTACTCGCTTGCATGACGCTATTCGAATGACCTCGGAGCAGGCTGCAAAACTCTGGCAACTCATTGACTATGACCAGCCGCAGGTTCATCTTGCGTCCGAACGGGGGTGCCCGCCGGAGCCGCGCGCCCCTCAAAGAGCCCCCGAATAAGTCACCGGCGTGAAGGTGATCGACAAGCTGTTCGGGTTGGTGAATTGAATGGATACGGTGGCGGACTTGCCAGGCGCGATGGACGCCGTCGCTACCGTGATGTATGGAATGCCGTTGTAAATGCCGGTGTTGCCTGTCATCGCGACTGTGGCGGTCAGGTTCGTCAATACCACCTGAACAGGGCCAGCGATGAATGTGGTGCCGATATTGGTTACGGTCATCGTTGACGTCCAAACGCCCGTGGTGCGATTCCGGGCGAAGCCCGTTTCGGTGACCGAGACCTGGTTGGATACATTCACAATGTTGGTCAGGGCGAAGCTCACCGTGGGCAACCCGGACACAGTAGCCGTGACGTTGTAGGGCCCGCCCACCTGCGCGTTTGCCGTGAACACCGTGGCCGTGGCCACGCCGCTGGCATTCGTTGGCGCCTGCGTAGTGATTGTGTTATTGGCGAACAGGCCGCTGGCGCCGGAAGAGGGCGCAGTGAAGGTCACCATCACGCCCGATACCGGGTTGTTGTTGGCGTCGGTCACCGTCACCTGCAGGTTGGTAGCGAAGGCCGTGTTCAGCGGCGCGCTCTGGTTGTTCCCGCTGGAGACCGTCACCTTCGACGCCGCTCCCGCCGTATTGGTCAGGTTGAACGTCGCCGAAGCGGTCCCCCCGGATACGCTGGCCGTCACCGTGTAAGCGCCCGCCGTCGCGTTGGCCGTCGCGGTCACGCTGGTGTGCCCGTTGCTGTCGGTTACCGCCGCGATGCTGAAGGTCGCCGAAGCGCCGTTCACCGGCACCGCCGTGAAGGTCACCGTGGCCCCGCTCACCGGGTTGTTGTTGGCATCGGTCACCGTCACCGCCAGGGCGTTCGCGAACGCCGTGGTCACCACGGTGCTTTGCGTCCCGCCGCTGGCGACCGTCACCTTCGACGCCGCTCCCGCCGTATTGGTCAGGTTGAACGTCGCCGAGGTGGTGCCCCCAGATACGCTCGCCGTCACCGTGTAGGCCCCCGCCGTCGCGTTGGCCGTCGCGGTCACGCTGGTGTGGCCGTTGCTATCGGTTATCGCTGGGACGCTGAAAGTCGCCGAAGCGCCGTTCACCGGCACCGCGGTGAAGGTCACCGTGGCCCCGCTCACCGGATTGTTGTTGGCGTCGGTCACGGTCACCGCCAGCGCATTCGCGAATGCCGTGTTGACCGCCGCGCTCTGCGTCCCGCCGCTCGCCACCGCCACCTTCGACGCCGCTCCCGCCGTGTTGGTCAGGTTGAACGTCGCCGAGGTGGCGCCCCCAGATACGCTCACCGTCACCGCGGATGATCTCGCCGGCGCGCACATCGTCCTCGCTGATGTCTTTGAGAGCCTCGCGCACCTCTCTCCCAGATCAGGCTCTCGCTGGGCCAGGAAGCGCTGGGCTGCCTGCGCGTTGCTGAGAATGCCGGCCAGCGGCTGGTTGAGCTCGTGCGCCAGCGAAGCTGCCAGTTCCCCCATGGACGCGACGCGGTTGAGATGCGAGATTTCGTCGCGCGCGGCTGCGGTCTCCAGTTCGGCTCGCTTCCGCCCCGCTTCCGTTTCCCGCGCCTGCCGCCTCTGCCACAGCAGCACGGCCACCAGGATCGATTCCAGAACCGCGCCCAGAGCCGCCAGCATGATCGCCCACCAGTAGTGTTCCCAGATCGAAAAGGGGCGATAGCGCACTTCGCTGCTCGGCGGCAAGCTCGAGACCGGAATCTTCCAGCGTTGGAGCTGCCGCCAGTCGAATATATAGGACCCCGCATTGGCGGGCTGTACCGGAATGTCGGAGGCCTTTTCGCCGGCCAGAATGCGCAGGGCAAGCCGGGCGGTGGCGCCGCCGACCTTCGATGGTTGCAGCAGATGGCCGCCGAGGGCGCCGGCTCCCATTGACAAGTCGGTAAGTTCCATAATCGGAGAGTTACTGACCGGTGACAGCGTGGATACCAGATCGCCCACGAACATGGGATGGCCGGCCGGATCGTACAAGTAGACATAGACCAGCACCACTGTTTGCTGCGGCAGGGCCGCTACCCGGTCCTTCAGTTCGGCTAGACCAAGCCCGGTCAGAGCGATAACCTCCAGCCGGGGAGCTGCTTCGTGCAGGGCGGAGCCTATCGCCGCGCTGTAGGCGCGGCCGCGGCGGAAGCGCCGCACACCAAGGCGATGTGCAGGGTCCCGGGCAGAATGCGGCGGATCACATCGAGATCCTCGTGCACCTCCCCTGAGACAAGCGCACCGGTCACCTCCGGCTCCTGCCGGAGGTCACCGTAGTCACGGGAGCCTACTCCGCAAAACACCAGAGGCGTCCCGGGCCACAGCGCATTTCGGAGCGGCAGGGCGGCCCGCATCGTCTGCGGCTCCAGCACGATGATCACGTCGAAGCGCACTCCGGCATACTTGGCCTGGAACCACGAGAGCTGGGCGGCGGTGAGGCCGGAGACGCCCCCGGCCCTCAGCGCAATGTAGTCCGCGGAAATAGAAATACCCGGATCTCCGGCTCGAAGGGTGGATTGGATGTTCTCCAGAACCAGGGTGGAAACCGGTCTTCCCGGAGGATCGGGGAGTAGAACGAGGACGCTGCCGCGGCCCGCGGCCGCACTTGCGACGGGCACAAACAAGGCTAGCCTGAATTTTCGCCGTAATTAGTGAGCTAACGTTTTGGGGCACTGTCTACCGGAACCGCAAGGCCAGGGGGCGTCCGTCCCACCAGGGGATTGGCGTGGAGCCCTGAGCGAAGCCG
>Ga0187848_10000863_pt1 | contig 26981 bp, 12 predicted proteins | sample June2016WEW_4_40_FD_132424 | JGI IMG/M metagenome (GOLD analysis project Ga0187848, IMG submission 132424) | Peatland microbial communities from SPRUCE experiment site at the Marcell Experimental Forest, Minnesota, USA - June2016WEW_4_40 | ecosystem: Environmental > Terrestrial > Soil >... | reverse complement strand
TGTGGCACTTCATGCAGTCGCGCATGGTGGGGATGGGCAGGCTGGCCCGCACCCCCGCGGCGCGGCCGCCGCCGGCCCGCGCGTCGACGTGCTCGCTGCCCGGCCCGTGACACATCTCACACTGCACGCCGTCCTCCATGAAGAACGTATCGTCCTTCTCCCCGGCCTCGGCGAACGTGCCCGTGGCGTGGCATCCCAGGCACATCGTCGACTGCTCGGGCAGCAACGGCACGCCGCTCAAGCGGGCAATGACGTTGGCCTCGGGCATGGCCAGCGCCGCGTAGGCCCGGGGATGCTTGGAGAGCAGCCACCGCGTGGCCTGGTTGCCCATCGACTTGCCGTCGTGGCAAGAACCGCACACGCGCGCACCGACGTACACGGGCTCGCGTTCCTGCGACCCCGCCGCTTGCGGCAAAAGGCACCACAAGACCACGGCCGGCACGACGGCCTTGACGCTCCCAAAATCGTGCAAGGTCATTCAGGGTTTCTCTTGGACCACCTTGAGGAACTGATCGGCGGGCACGTCGCGGAACCGCGTTACCCGGCCGTTGGGCCAGCGGACCTCGACCGCCTCGGCTCGCGCGGCTTTGCCCAGTCCGAAGTGCGGCCGCGGGTCCGACTGCGAAAGGTAGCCGGTCACGGGCACCACGTCCTGGATCTGCACGAGCCCCGCCGCGCGGACCGTCACGCGGGCGCCGATCGCGTCCGACTTGCCGTTGGCCAGCTTGGGCACGACCGTCAGCCAATGGTTCTTCGCTCCGCCGACGTTCCTGAGGAGGTGCGGCGCCCCGTCCAGGGTGACCACCAACAGGCCCATGTGCCCGTCGTTGTTGAAATCGCCGCAGGCGACGCCCCGTGCCACGAACTTGTGCCGGAAGAAGTCGCCGGACCGCTTGGAGACGTCGACGAAATGCCCGTGCCCGTCGTTGCGGGCCATCACCGATTCCTCGGGGTGGAGGTGATGGGCGCCGCCGGTGGCGACGAACAGGTCGAGATAGCCGTCGTTGTCGTAGTCGAACAGGGCGGAGCCCCAGCCGGCGTACTGTCCGCAGATGACGGCCAGGCCCGATTCGCTCGTGCGATCGACGAAATACTTTCCGCGGTTCATCCACAAGGTGCCGTAACCGAGGTTGGGAACATACAGGTCCAGCCGTCCGTCGCGATCGACGTCGCCGATGGTGGGGCCCATGTTGGAGACCCCCTGCCCGCCTTCGCCGAAGGCGATGCCGCGCTCCAGGGCCTCTTCGACGAACGTGCCCTTGCCCGTGTTGCGGAAGTAATAGTTCTCCATGCTGTCGTTGGCGACGTAGATGTCCAGGAGTCCGTGGTTGTTCAGGTCGGCCGCGGTGGCGCTCATGGCCCGCCCGTTGGGCTTGTACACGCCGGCCTGCCGGGTGACGTCGCTGAACGTGCCGTCGCCGTTGTTGCGGTACAGCACGCTGGCGGTGCCGTTGTAGCTCAGCGGGCCGGGATAGCCGGCGGCCGCATAATAGGAGCGGAACTTGCCCGCGTCGTATTGCAGGTAGTGCGCCACGAACAGGTCGAGCAGGCCGTCGTTGTTGTAGTCGAGCCACAGGCCGGAAACGCTCCAGCCGTCGGCCGCCAGGCCCTCCTTCTTGGTGACGTCGGTGAACGTGCCGTCGCCGTTGTTGTGATAGAGGATGTTCGGACCGTAGTTCAGCACGAGCAGATCGATGTTGCCGTCGTTGTCATAATCGGCCGCGGAGCATGCCACTCCGTAACTGTCGCCGCCGCCGACCCCGGCCTTTGCCGTAACGTCGGTGAACGTGCCGTCGTGATTGTTGCGGTACAGCTTGTTGCCGAGTTTTCCCTTGTACTTCCGGCCGCTGTTGTCGTTCACGTCGGGGCGGTAACGGCCGTTGACCAGGTAGATGTCGAGCCAGCCGTCGCCGTCGTAGTCGAAGAACATGCAGCCGCTGCCGGTCCCCTCGACGATGTTGCTGAGGTGGTCGTCGCCGAAGTTGTGCTGGAAGCGGATGCCCGCCCGCTGCGTGACGTCCTCGAAGACCGGCAAATCCGGCTCCTCGGCGACGGCGAAAGCCGCACACGCGGCGGCGATCCACGGCAGAAGACCGAGACGCTTCACATGCCACCTCGTTGGTCCATGTTGCGGCCATCCCACGACGCGCCCGTGTCGATCCACAAGACCAGCAGGCGTTTCTCCTCGTCGCTGAGCGCCGGGACGGCCGACGGCGGGATCGGTTTGGGCCGGCCGGCCGCGGCGGCGCCGTCCCACGGCCGGGCCGTGTTCTGTCCGAAAAGGTGCCAGGCCAGCGGGCTGGTGCGCGCCCGGCCCGGGTGCACGTACGCCCCCGAGCCGCCCGCCGCGTCCGCCGCCGTGAGCTGCCGGTAGGCCCGGCGGGCCAAGCGGTCGGCCGGGCCCGGCGCCAGGCCGTCGGCCAGCCGGGGCGGCACGTCGGCCGCACGATGGCACGGCACGCACTTCGCCTCGACGATCGGCCGGACATCGTGGCGAAAATCGACGCTGCGCCGCTGGGCCGGCGGCGGGCAGACCACGGTCGACCCGTTGCCCAGGGCCTTCGTAAAACGGTCTTCCGGCGTCAATTCGCCGTCCTCGTGGCAGCCGATGCAGCCCCGCGATTCGTGGTTCTTCGCCCAGATCCAGGCACACGTCCACAGCGCCATGCCGCGGGCGTCCACAAGCTGCAACTGGACGGGCACGTCGGCCGGAATCTCGACGTTCAGCGAGCCGTCCTCCTCGACGTCCACTTCGCCCAGCACGCGGCGCGGCGCGGGGGCGATCTCCGCCGGGCCCGGGCGGACGAAGCACCCCGCAAGGGTCCCCGCGACCGGCGGCCCGCTCTCGCCGTCGGTCTTCCACGCCGTGCCTTCCAGGATCCGCAGCCGCCGGACCGCCTGGCGCGGCAGGCCGGGAGTCTTCAGGTCGGAAGTGCAGACGTCCAGGCAATACAGCTTGCCGTGAGGATCGTCTTCCAGGACGTTGCTGGAACGGCCGTCCGGCTCGCAGCGAGCGTGGACCAGCTTCGCCTGGATCGTGTGGCAACGCGGATCGTGAAAGACCGCTTCCCGCCGGCCGGAGGAAGGGTCGAGCCGCCAGACGCCGTGGGTCCCGCGGCCGTCGGCGTCGCGGCGGGAGACGAGAATCCGGCCGTCCGGCAGCGGCGAAGGAGAGTGGTACAGCCCGTCCGCCGGTGCGGTGACCGAGCGGTAGCTGTGCAACGGCCGGCGGATCGCCACCGTAGCCAGCCCGCCGGCGCCGTCCCAGGGGGATTGGTCGGTTTCGACGAAGACGACCAGACCCTTGCTGGTCGCACAGGGCATGTGCCGGACGCGTTTGCCCCGCTCTTCGGCGAAGAGCGAGTAATCGGTCCCGTCGGTGTTGACGGCGAACAACCCGACGTAGCCCGCGCGACCCCGCCCGAGCGTCGCCCGCTGCCAACTGGCCAGCAGCAGCCGGCCGTCTTCCAGCAGGCAGGGGTCCGCGTCGCCGGACAGGTTGTAGGTAAGCTGGCGGAACGAGGAGCCGTCGAGCTTGCAGGAATACAGGTTGGTCAAAGGGGCCGAGCCGCAGGCGTTCCACACACCCGCAGCGGTGCCCACCATCGCGATCTGCCGCCAGGGCGAGGGGGAGTCCAGCGTGTAGAACCTGCCCAGGTAGCAGGGGCTGCGGCAGTCACCACAGTCCTTGGTAATCTGGCGGACGCTGTGCCCGTCGAGCGTTGCCTCGTAGATGTTCCAGGCGTCGCCCGCCAGTTTCTTGCCCGCAAACAGGACGCGGGTCGCATCGAAGGAGACTTCCGGATCGCTCGCGCTATGGAACCCTTCGCTGAGGACGCGCATGGAGGCGTCGGGCCGGATCAGCACCACCCGGGACGCGCCCCGTGGCGCCGTGCCGCGACCCGAAGAAGACGGCGCATCGGCACCACTTCCGACGGACAGTTGCGTCGCAACCAGAGGGGCATCGAGCTTCGCCCACGCCGGATCGGCCTCGGCACTCCCCGCGCGCGGGGGGATTGCAACGATCGCAATGGCCAGAGCAAGAACCGCGACCAAACCCGCGCGGCGTGCCGAACGAGGTCGCAGGATCGGGCAACGATGGGACGCGAAGGCACGCTTCCGCACGGGAACCGCCGACTGAAAAGTGCCAATCAGACGACCGGTAACGCGCCCATTCTCTGCCGCAGGTAAGTATAGCAGAATTGAACCGGGAACGCCACGCCCGCACCCCGCGTGTTCGGCCGGACTCTCTGCCAAGCGTTGGACGACGCCAGATAGGCTCGTTTACGAGCCTTTTCGCCGAAGGCCGTAGGAGGGCCGGCGTTTACGCCGGTCGAATTCCCCGCACGAGCAACAACCTATGTCAGGCCCGTTGACGAGGCTCCTCGTCGCGGACAGGAGCCTCGTGAACGAGGCTGACAGGCGCAGCCAAGGAAATCCCGATCGGTGGCCCATGCCCGCGGATCCCGGCGTAAACGCCGGGATAACACGCGTCTCGATGTAACCACAACCTAGCAAGCATCTTGCGTCACACCATGCACGCCTTGACGCACGGCAGAACTAACCTGAAGTTGGTTCTGAGGTCTTCGTCATGTACCATTCGTTCACTCACTCGTAGCGTAGGGCTTCGATTGGGTCCAGCCGCGAGGCTTTCCAGGCGGGATAGAAGCCGAAGGCGATGCCGACGCCGACAGAGACCGCCACGGCGGCAACGATCGTCGACAACGACGCTTCCGTCGGCCAGTGTATTTTCCACCTCACCAGGATCGACGTGCCACGGCCCAAGAGAATCCCTATGGCCCCGCCGACGAGACACAACACCACCGCCTCGACGAGGAACTGCCGGAGAATGTGATAGCTTCGGGCACCAACGGCCATACGGAGTCCTATTTCCCGGGTACGTTCTGTGACGGAGACCAGCATGATGTTCATAATGCCCACCCCGCCAACCACCAGGGAAATCAAGGCCACCACCAACAGCAGGATGCTCATCGACCGGGTGGTGGAGGAGAACATGTTCACCATCTCGGCCATATCGCGGACGCTGAAGTCGTCCTCGCTGCCCGCGCGGATGCGGTGGCGCTCGCGCAGTAGATCGGTAATCTGGCTGACCGCCTGTTTGACCTTGGTTTCGGAAGCCGCCTTGGCAACAATCTGATCCACGTTGGTGAAACGGACCGGCTGTGGGTAATCGGCGGCCTGGATGGACGAACGAGAGGGATACAGCGATGTTGCAGCGGGATAGAGGCCGCTCAGCGTGTTGACAGCATCACTGGTAGAAGATGAACTGCTGCCGGAACTGGCGCTCTGGTTCGTGTTGGTCAGAGTGGTGCCGCTCACGCGGTATTTGATGGTGGTCCACGGAGCCAGCACGATGTTGTCCTGATCCATGCCCATCATGTTCGCTCCCTTGCAACTCAACACGCCGATCACGCGGAACGAGACGCTATTGATGCGGATTTCCTTGCCGATCGGAGACAAGCCCGGAAACAAGTTTCGTTTCACGGTGTTACCGATCACGCAGACCTTGTTACCGTTGCGGACATCGCGGTCGCTGAACATCTCGCCTTGCGCCATGTTCTGCCAATCACGTACCACCAGGAACGACGGCGTTGTGCCGTAGATTTGCTCGGGAACCCAGTTGCGGTTCCCGTAGAGGATTTGCGATCGGGCGCGAACAATCGGGGCGACTCCGCTGACGGCAAGGCACTGACGGGCTATCTCGCTGGCGTCTTGGGGCGTGAGCGTCAGCGCAGTGCCGGTCCCCTGCTTCACGCCACCCGTTGCGGTGCTCCCGGCAAAGATCATCAGCGTGTTCGCCCCCATGCTGGCGATGCCCTTCTGCAAGGTGGCTTTCGAGCCTTGACCGATCTCCGTCATGGCGATGACCGCAGCCACGGCAATGATGACGCCCAGAGCCGATAGCCCCGATCGCATCTTGTTTCGCCGCAGCGCCCCGAGCGCGGTGCGCCAGGTGGCGGGCAGCAGCGCCGGCGCGATCTGCCGCCGAGGCTTCACTGGCGCATCGTCATAGAACTCAGCCAACGGGTTCCGTAGCGAGGGATTTGGTTTCGCTGCCGGCTGGGGGTGAGAGCGAGCTTCTCCCGCGATGGCCGCGACTGTCACCGGCTGGGTTGCCGTCGCCGTTGCCGTGCCATCGCCGCGACCTCCACCATTGCCGCTCTTGTCCGGGACGCCCGCATGAGGAGCCGACTGCCGGAAGCCGGCATGGGGTTCCGGCGCAACACCTATTTCACGGGGATTCGAGGGATTCAGCTCGTCGCCCTCGATCATTCCGTCCACGATGCGGATGGTCCGATGGGCATAGGCGGCCACATGGGGATCGTGCGTCACCAGGACGACGGTAATTCCCTCGGCGTTGAGTTGCTGAAACATGCGGAGGATTTCGACGCTCGTATGCGAATCCAGATTGCCCGTCGGCTCGTCGGCGAGAACAAGCGCGGGGCGATTGACCAATGCCCGGCCGATCGCCACTCGTTGTTGTTGCCCTCCAGACATTTGCGATGGCTCGTGATTGGCTCGGTCGGCCAGTCCAACGCGGCCGAGCAGAGTCCTCGCTAAACTGCGGGCCTCCCCGGGGGAATGCCGATGCGGGGAATAGTCCAGCGGCATAACGACGTTCTGTAGCGCCGTTGTTCGCGCGAGGAGATTGAAGCTCTGAAAGACAAAGCCAAGTTTTTCCGTTCGCACCAGCGCTCGCTGATTGGGTGAGAGGCCGCTCATCTCCTGGCCGTCGAGCCAATACTTGCCCGAGGTCGGATGGTCCAGGCACCCCAGGATGTTCATCAACGTGGTCTTGCCTGAACCCGAGGCACCCATCAGCGCCACCATCTCGCCTCGACGAATGGAGAGCGAGATGCCCCGCAGCACCCGGACTTCCACTTCGCCCAGGTAATAGGTCTTGTGGATGTCTTCAAGCCGTATCAATTCCATGTGCGGGGACTCCCAGAAGCTACATTGGTCCTGGAGGTGGTCTGCTGCCCTTGGGCGGCTTCGGCAAGAATGGATTGCTCGTCTTGTCTCCGTCAGCGGGCGTCTCGTTGTCTTGGCCCTCCGTGTCTCCCTGGCCTTCCTCTCCCACAATGACCTGCATTCCTTCCTTCACGCCGTTGCCACTGATTTCGGTCATCGTCCCGTCGCTAACGCCAACCACTACCGCCAGCGGCCGAACAAAACCACCATTCGCTTCAACCCAAAGGCAGCCACGGTCTTGAGTGTTCGTGGACTCTGCGGAGAGTGCCGTCTTACTCAGCACCGGGTCTATCTGTGACGCCTGCGGCCTCCAACGCAACGCCGCATTAGGCACCAACAGCACGTCCGACCGTTGGCCCATCTCAAATTGGACGTTCGCGGTCAGATAAGGTAACAACTTGCCACTGGAATTGTCGGCCGTCACGACGACTGTGTAAGTGACGACGTTCTGCGTCATAGTGGCGTTCATTCGGATTTGGGTCACTTTGCCGCGGAACATTTGGCCCGGATGGGCATCGACCGTGAATTGCACGGGCATGTCCGCGCGGATGTGGCCGATGTCGGCCTCATTGACCGAGGCCCACACCTGCATCCGCTGCAAGTCCTTGGCAATAAGGAACAGACTGGGGGCGTTGAGACTGGCGACCACGGTCTGGCCAATGTTGACGCGGCGGTCGATAACCGCGCCCCGAACCGGCGATTTGATGGTTGTATAGCCGAGGTTGGTCTTCGCCACCCGCAGCGCAGCCTTGTCCTGCCGGATGGTTGCCTTACCCACAGCCACGTTTGCCTTGGCCACCTTGTAACTGGCCACGGCGGCGTCATAGTCGGCCTGGGCGATCGCCCCCTTGGGGCGCAGGCTCCCGGCACGCTTCCAATCCTGCTCTGCCTGTTCGTATTTTGCCTCAAGCTGCGACAGATCGGCTTCGGATCGTTCGAGCGTTGCTTCTGCCTGATCGAACGCGGCTTCATAGGGGGTGGGGTCGATCCTCGCCAACACCGTGCCTTTCTCGACGATGGAGCCGTAGTCGATCAGCTTAGCCGGATCGTGGGGATCGGGGCCGAATTCCAGGATCAATCCCATGACCTGCGCACCCACGTCAACGACCTCTTCCGGCTGAAGGGTTCCAGTGGCGCTGATCGTCGAGAGCAGTTCGCCTCGCTTGATCGCCACCGTGCGGAAGCTCACCGTGGGATCGGAAGCGACATGTTTGACGTAGTATGTCGTGCCGCCTCCCACAACACCAATCAGTACAAGAATCACGAATACCGTTTTCATGGTAGTCCTGCAAATGTCCCGCAAGTGAATTGGTAGCACGTCAAGGCCGTGAAGAAAAACACACACGAGCGACGACCACCCACCGAACGCCCGCGGGGTGCTCAAACAAATGTCCAATGCACGTGACCGGACCATCGACGCACTGATGTTGCCAGGTGCGAATTGCCGCACCAACTGCCGAATCAAATTCTGGAGAAACGGCCTCCGGCTCGCCGAACGCCTCGACCCACCGGTCGTAGCGGCAACGGAGGCAAATGTGTTGTATGTCGCGGATTTCCCGCGTCTCCGCGTCGAATCGACAATAGCTGACGCCGGGGTCGGCTCCCCATTGGCGCAGCATCCGCAGGAAATCGCTTCGAGTGCGGAACCGTAAGCCGACCGGAACATCCATTACCATTTGCTCCACAACCAATTCCCTTCCCACCGTTGATTTTGCGTCACTTGCTCTGTCGGTTACAGCGATGTAAGTGTGTGCTCACACACCACTTGGCCCAAAAAAACTCGTCTCTCACCTCGCGCAAATGCCTTTGGACCTAAAACAACGCTGGATCGCCTCTTCTTTCAAACCCATGCCGCGCAAACAAAACCAAATGACCTGGCTCACGAGTTCCTCGCGCGGAATCCCATAGTCTATAACGGGATCAACAGGCAAGAAGTGCATCATTACGCCGGAGATTAGGTGATGGGTACACCAACCTCCTAAACTTGTTGGAGTAGGTCCATCGACTATATCACCAGCAGCTTTTGCAGCCTCAATGCACTCCTCGACCTTTTGGACCCAATGGGACGGTGGTCCTTGAATGCCAAGCCGGGCGAACTCTCCCTCGTCCATCAGACTACGAAGTACAAGGCGGAGGAACGAGCGTTCGCCCTCCTCCGGCTGTCTGCCAAGGATGTGCGAAACAAGATCATGGACCAAAAACACCAGCGCCGACGTGGATGGCTCCAGCGATTGCAGCCGCTCGATGACTTTCGATCCCTCTTCCTTGAAACAGGACGTGTGTATCGCGGAATAGAGGGCTTCTTTACTGGGAAAGTGCTTGAACAAGAGAGCCTCAGAGACTCCGGCCGCCTCGGCCAATTCGCGGGTGGTAGTCCTGTCGAAGCCCTTCTCAACGAAGACCCTTCGGGCGGTCCTGATGATAGCCGTTCGGCGATCCTCCCCAGACATTTTCGAGGCTGTCTTCACATGGTCCCCTTCCATCGCGATGATAGTTAGTGTACACTCACTTACTCCTGGAGTCAACCCCGATTTCCGGAGAAACGAACCCCACTTATGACCAGATATGGTGTAAACAGCAAGTCAGGTACGAGAGGGCGCTATCGAGGAGGGTTGCCTATTCTCCGCCAATTCAAGGACGGAACGCTAGCGTCACAGCCAATCACAGCTAATACGGCCACCCACCCTTCCGCACGCTTCATGCACGGAAAGACTTCCCAAACCTGCCTATTGCCTCCCTTTTCTGCCGCCTATCGCCCCCCTTTCCTGCCGAAGGTAAAATATCCTAATTGTCGTAACTAACGTGCTTTAAGGCAGTTACAGCGAGCCGCCGTTGTTGCCGCCGGGCCGAACACCGACTGCGCCGGAAACGGCCGTGGAATCGGCTCGGCGGGCGAGTCCGAGCATCACGGCCCCTGGAACGGCACGTGGCGGGTGTTGAACCGCAGGCGGGACGACCGGGTCTTGTCCGTATCGGGATAGTGCTCGCCGGCAGGGTAGGGATAGCCGCTCATGGCCCGGAACGGCAGCGGGGCCACCGTGTCGGGATACGCCGTGTGCGAATCCATGTCCTTGCAGTAGGCGTCCACCTTGAGCAGGAACGTCCTCGCCCGGCCGGGGGGAATCGGGCCCAAGGCGGCGGCGTCGAAGCGGAGCGTCACCTCCTCGCCCGGGCCCATGATGACATAGCAGTCGTCCGCCTCTTGCACCAGCTCGGTCACGTCGCCCAGCCGGGTGTAGTCGCCGGCCATGGTCCGCCAGGCCACGCTCCGGTCGAGGTTCTGGTAATCGTAGAGGTTCGGCTGTCGTCCGTCCGGCGAATACTCGCGGGGATAGCCGAGGAAATGGAGATCCGCGCTTTGGGGCCCGACTTCCTTTACGGCCGGCGATGCGTCGCCCGGGGCCGCGGCCAAGTAGATGCGGTCCCAGTAGATCTCCATGTTGCTGGAAATGCGGATCCGCCGATCGCCGGCGCGGATCTTCCCGGTGACGTCGAGCGTCATCGTATGGTTCAAGCCCGCCGGGTAGCCGACCTCATGAAACAGCTCGACCCAGCGGCCGTCGCGAAGGGCGTGGATGCTGGGGGCCTTCAGGCGGAGGCCCGCCTGGGCGGCCGCAAAGTTCGTGGACGAGTAGCCGTACTCGACCCAGCCGTCGAGGAAGAGGATCAGCCGCGCGCCCGGCGGCAACTCATGGAGCCGGTCCTGGAAATCGAGCTCCACGAAATGGTCCTTGGCGAACCCCGTGAAACGCGGATCCACCTCGGTGGCGCCCGCATAGCGCCGATCGACCCGGCGGAGCGCGTCGGTGACGTCCACGCCGCGATGGTCCACCGCCCGCACGGGCTCGATCGGCCGCCGGATGCAGAAGATCTCGGGCACCGGCTGGGGGGCGGCGGCCGCCATCATCTCGTTGGGAAACACCTCGGTGCCGAGCGGATGGTCGACCGCAATCAGCCGGGCCGCGTCGAGGTACAGCACCTCTTCGAGCGGTTCCGTCACTTGCAGGACGAACTGGCCGCCGAGCGGCTCGATATGTGGAAGGCGGAGGTACTCCGTCGCCCGCGGCACGGCGTACTCGCCGGGGGCGACCAGGAATCCCAGCCCCCCCACGCCGGCGAAATCGGACACGAAGCGGTAATGCGTGCCGTCCCAGGCGAACAGGTTGGGGCACGAGGCCGTCTTCCGCGGCAATTCCTCGATCTTCGTCACCCGGTCGGCCGCAACGTCGATTTCCGACTGGCGCACGCCGTCCGGCCAGACGATGCGCAACCAGTCGACCTTGGTGTTCCGGCCCAACCCGGCGTGAATCCGCACGGGCGGCCTGGCGGTCGGCCCGCAATCCGTTCCGACGACGTATTGCTGATAGAGTGCGCCGCTGCGGATCTCCACCCGGGCGCCGATCGCCGAGCTGTTCGAGCGGGCCTTGTTGTCCTGCATCCGCGCCCCGCGCAAGTCCAGCTCGATCCAGTGTCCGCCCGGCGTCACGTTCTCGATCAACATGGGCGGCTGGCCGGCGGGGGCCAGCAGGATGTCGCACCGGCCCTTGCCGCAGAAATCGGCCACGACGCACGCGGCGTCGCCTTTCGTCCGGATGGCGGCCAACACGATGCCCGGGTCCAGCTCGGCGGCGTCCAGGAACCGATCGCGGGGATAGTCGTTCACCAGGAGGACCGGTCCGCGGGTGCCGTCGCGGCGATGGGCGTCGGGGATGACGATGTCCAGCCGGCCCTGGTTGCCCATGTCGGCCAGTTGGCCCATGCTGCCGCCCAGGCGGCCGAAGCGGCTGTGGAAGTCCTTGCGCTCCTCGAAGCGGAATCCGCCCTGGTTCACGAAGAGATGCCCGCCGTCTTTGGCAAAAACCAATAGGTCGCGCCGCCCGTGCTTGGCCGGGTCGCCGGAGGTTGCACCGATCACGTTGCACACGTCCAGCCCCGTCGCGGACGCGTCGAGGACGTGGTACTTCTCCGCCCGATCGTTGACCCAGACCAGCGGCCGCCGGCCGTCGGCCGGAAAGATCACGAGGTCCGGACTTCCACGGTTGTCGAAATCATCGCACGCCACGGCGGCGACGGGCATGTCCGGCAGCGCCAGGCCGTACTTGCCGGCCACGTCGGCAAATGTGCCGTCGCGGTGGTTCTGGTACAACCGGCTCCGCGCGGCCCGGGCATTGCCCACGGGCGGAATCGAGCCTGCTTGCCAGGCAAACGCCAGGAGATCCAAATCGCCGTCGCTGTCGATGTCCAGCAACCGCGTGCAGGCTGTAAAGGGGGCGGAATCGGGCAGGCCCGGCGCCCGCCGGCGACTGAAGCCCCCCTTGCCGTCGTTCTGCAACAGCACGCCGCCCGCGGCGGTTCCCAGCCAGAGATCCGCCCGGCCGGCATTGTCCACGTCGCCTAGGCAGGGCGAGACCCCGCGGGTCGCGATCGGACGGCCCGGCGAGAATCGGCCTTGGCCGTCGTTGAGCCAGACGGAAGTGCTTCCCTCGGCGCCGGCCCCGCTCAGGACCAGGTCCAAGTGCCCGCCGCCGGTCAGGTCGCCGGCCGTGATTCCCGGCAGTCCGACGGTCCCGCCGCTCCATGTCCACGAAGACATGGCAGTGGCCAGACGCTTCACGTCGGGAGAGAACAGGATGCGGCTGGCAGCGGGTTCCGCCCGCGGCAGCGGGAGGCTGTCGGCCCCCAGCGCCAGGTAGTACTTGCCGGCCATCCCGTAGGCCTTCTGCACGCTGAACGTCCCGCCGGTGAGCTCGGCCGAGTTGAGTTCCCTGAACCGCTGGAAGAGGGGCTCGGCCTTCTGCGACTGGTCCGTGCGCTGGTACTGGAGGGCCAGGCGGTAGGCGGCGGACACGAACCCCGGGTCGAGTGCCAGCGCCCTCTCGAACATCTTCACGGCCTGTGCGTTGCGGCCCAGCGCCGCAAGGGCCTCACCGCACTTGTAGGCCACGGCGGGGTCTTGCGCGTCGTGCCGCCCGACGGCCTCGAAGCACTCCAGGGCCTTGGCGTTGTCGCCGGCGTGTTGGTAGTACAGGCCCAGGCAGAAGCGGGCGTGAAGCTGGCCGGGGTTCGACTTCAAGACCGCCAGCAGCGCGTCCCGCGCCGCATCGAACTGGGCGGCTTTGCCTTCCATGCCCTGCATGTTCAAATAGGCCAGCCCCAGATTGAAGCGGGCGGCGTCCCACGCGGGCTGGAGTTTCAGGGCGGCCTCGAAAGCCTTCGCCGCTTCCGCGTAATTGTATTGTTCCAAGAGGGCTGCGCCGCGATTGAAATGGCCCAGCGCATCGGAGACTGAAGGCGGCAGCGGAGGAGTCGCCACCGCCGCCTCTTCACCGGGAGCCGGCGCCGGTTCGGGTGCGGCGGCGGGTGGCTCGCCGGCCGGCCTTTCCGGTCCACAACCTGCAACCAGGACCGCGACGGCCAGCAGGCCGCAAAGCCCGGCGCAAAGCACCGGTCGCCAGCCTCGCTGGCCGACATGCGAACCCGACGGTTCGTCGCTCATATTCATTGCCTGCCTTGAAAGGAGCATTCGACCGCCGGCAGCGGAGATTGTCAAGAGAACCGCCCGGGTAGTGGTTCCACAATGTGTTGCTGCTATGAGACCACCCGAACGGAGGGAATTTCCAAGGAAAGCCGTGTCGATCCGACTTTCCGTGTGGAAATCGGACCAGGGGATCAGGTATGCTGTCAAGCGTTGCCGAGACCATCTGCGGCGGGCTATTGACCATTCCGGGGGGCTTGTTTATAATAGGTGCCGTGCAGCGGTTGGCGGTACGCGAAATGCGCGGAAACCATCCCGGCTAGCATCCGGGACACATCTTCAGCACGCCGTCCTAGTTGGCGTGGCCTTGACTTCAGCACGGACGCCTGAGGCAAAAAATGGACCCAACTCACGATCCGACCGCCATCATTGCGGGTCCCTGTGTTTTCTGGATATGGATAAGGATAATCTGCGACTCGAAGCGGCGAACACAGCGGTCGAAGACTTGCTCAACGAACGGATTCGACTGCTCGAACTACGTCTAAAGGCTGAGGTTCTCTGTTTTGTCGGGGCAATCATAACGGGAATTGACGGCATGATCCGCGATGCGGTGGAGCATCGTGTCGGATCGCGGCGCAAACGCGGGCCGAGACTTGCGGTCATACTGGAAACCGGTGGCGGGTATCTTGAAGTAACCCAAAGGATCGTCGAGACGCTCAGGAAACACTACAGGCAAGTCGAATTTATCGTCCCCAACTACGCGATGTCTGCCGGCACGGTGTTGGTGCTATCCGGTGACGCAATTTGGATGGACTATTACTCCGTCCTTGGGCCCATTGATCCGCAAATTGAGCGAGGAAACGGACAAATGCTCCCTGCTCTCGGGTACCTTGAGCAGTTTAGGAGGCTGGTGGAAAAGTCACAGAAGGGGAATCTTACAAGCATTGAAGCAGCCTATCTTATCCAGAGGTTCGATCCTGCCGAAATGTACAAGTTCGAGCAGGCTCGCGCGCATTCCGTTACCTTGATAAAACAGTGGCTTGTTCGGTACAAGTTCAAGGACTGGAAACGAACCAGGACCAGGAAACGGCATGTGACGATAAAAATGAAGCGCGACCGCGCCGAGGAGATCGCTAGCCTCTTGAATGAAACCCAGACGTGGCACTCCCACGGGCACGGCATCTCGTTGGCAGTTTTGCGCAGAAAGGTCAAGCTCGAAATCAAGGACTTCGGCAGTATCCGTGCGTTGAACACCTGCGTGCAATCGTATTACCGTCTCCTAAGCGATTACATGATGAGACGCGGCCAAGATGGCGTGATTCATGTGCATAACCGTTACATTCCGCTGTTTTTGCCAAGATGACCATGAAACAGATTGACCTAACAACCATTGCCAAGGCCAATCCGGCCGTTGACGCCGAGTTAGTGCGCCGCAGCGTTGAACTCGTGCGCGAATTGAACCGCCAGGGGATTATGGCTGAAAAACCAGCAATTACCCCCCGTGTTCGCGGACGGTACTCCAAGCAGGGAGTAGGTTCCCTTGACGATCCGCGGTCCGTCTACCTCAGGAGAAGCGCGGCAGGGGCGGGGGTCGAACCCGCGCCGGGCTAGTGCTTTGACGGGCCGCCCGGACTGCCGATTATAAGTCGGCTGCCTTGCCGCTCGGCCACCCTGCCGCAACGAAAACGGTCCACGGGACGCTTGCCCGTGGGCCGTTTCCTATTTCTTGAGGAAGGATACAGGCTTCCCGTATCCTTCCAGTTCGCTCCGTGCGGCCAGTCTCAGCCGCTCCCGCACCCAGGCCGACACGTCGAGTCCAGCCAAGCCGGCCGCGGCATCGAACGCTGTTTTTTCAGGATCGCTCACCCGGACCTGGAGATAGCGGGTTTTCGTCGATCCCCTCTCTTTTGGGGGTCTGCCCCTTGGTTTGACCATACTGCTATTGTACCGACACAAAAATAATTCGTCAAGCCTATTGACTGTATTGCTAATGTCGGTACAATAGTAGTAGAGGCTGAAAATGAGAATCAACAAGAAACCCCGCCGACGCGCTAACGCCAGCGGGGCGACTTTGTACCCAGGCCATCGGCCCGAATACCGTCTAGACAGCAGTATTCTACCGCCGACCGGCCCCAACTGCAAAGGCTGGTCGTATGATAGCCCCCGCCTGCCCGCACAAGGATTCCAAGCGCTTCGGTCGTGACCGCAAGGGCAACCAGCGTTTCCGCTGCCGACTCTGCGGGGCCACTTGGACCGCGAAACGCCCCCGGCCCATTGGGGAAATGCGGATCGACCCCGCCAGGGCCCGCCAAGTCCTCCAGATGCTCCTGGAAGGGGTGTCGATCCGTTCCACGGTCCGGTTGACCGGCATCGCCAAGAACTCGATTCTGCGGCTCCTGGAGCTTGTGGGCGGCCGCGCCCAATACTACTGGACGCTGACCATGCGGAACCTGCCGGCCAGCAACGTCCAGGTGGACGAGGTGTGGGGGTTCGTTTACGCGAAAGAAAAGACGTGCGTGGCAAAGGGCATCGGGGGCTACAGCGGGGATGCCTATACCTTCTTCGCCATCGAACGCGATACCAAGCTCATTCTCGCGTGGCACTTGGGGCGGCGCGACCAAACCGAGACCATCGTATTCGCCGACAAGCTGCGGACTGCTACCTCCGGCCGTCTCCAACTCACCACGGACGGGTTCCAGCCCTACGCCCGGGTAATCCCCGAGGCGTTCTCTGGCAACGTGGACTTTGCCCAACTAATCAAGCAATACGGCAAGGCCAAGGACGCCAAGGCAGAGGCACGCTACAGCCCGGCGACGATAACCGGCATCCGCAAGATCGAAGTGTGGGGCAGGCCCGACATGGAACAGGCTTGCACCAGCCATATCGAACGGAGCAACCTTTCGGTTCGGATGGGGGTCCGCCGAATGACCCGGTTGACCAACGCTTTCAGCAAGAAATGGGCCAACCACGAACACCACCTAGCTCTGTGGTTCCTTCACTACAATTTCTGCCGGCCTCACATGACGCTATCCAAGGGTCCGAGGGGCGCGAAGGGACAGCCGATGACCCCCGCAATGGCCGCCGGGCTGGCCGATCACATCTGGAGTCTGGGTGAGTTGCTCGACCGGCTGGCAACACTATCTTGAACCACTACCACCGCCCGCCGGCAGTTCCCCTGTCAACCGGTCGAAACGACGGTCCGTCGCACCACCGCAAGTCGAGTGATACTTGACAGTTGCGGCTGGGAATCGTATTCTGACCCTACGGGCTTTTCCCCCCGGCGGCGCGTCTGAAAAAGGAGATCGCATGAGTCCCTGGATCCGGGCACGCGTTTCTTCGCTCCCCTGGCCACCCGCACCGCACGCGAGGCCGGGGTGGAATTCCCTCGCTCGCGGTGCGGGCGGGGCGGGGAGGTCTTCCGTGGTTCTCTCCGGCCTCCTGATCGCGGCGGCAGCGGCGGGTTGCCGGTCGAAGACCCGTGAAGTCGGCCCGACCGAGATCCCCGTCGTGCCGGTGAGCCATCCCGACGAGCGGACCGTCACCGACTATGTGGACTTCACCGGCCGGACGGACGCCGTCGACTCGGTCAATATCGTCGCTCGGGTCACCGGCTACCTGCTGCCGCCGCTTTTCCAGGAAGGATCGGAAGTCAAAGCCGGGCAAGTCTTGTTCGAGATCGATCCGCGCCCGTACCAGGCACAGCTCGATCAGGCCAAGAGCCAAGTCAAGCTGAACGAGGAGCAACTCGAGCTGGCGAAGACCACCTTGGCCCGCTACCAGGCCCTCGACAAGACGACGCCCGGCGCCGTCAGCCAACAGGCACTGGACCAGTACAAGGCGGCTGTCGCCGAAGCCAAGGCCCGCGTGGACGCTCAAAAGAAGAGCCTGGAAGTCTACAATCTGAACAAGGAGTTTACGCAAGTCGTGTCCCCGGTCGACGGCCAGGTGAGCCGCTATTACCTCACCCAGGGGAATTTGGTGAACCAGGATCAGACGCTCTTGACGACCGTCGTGTCGCTGGACCCGATGTACGCGTATTTCAACATGGATGAACGCACCTATTTGCGGATCGGCGCGGCGATCTCGGCAGGCAAGACCACGGCGCCGGCGGACGGAGACATCGCCGTTCTGCTGGGGTTTCAAAACGAGGACGGTTTCCCGCACAAAGGAACGGTCAACTTCGTCGACAATCAGGTGAACTCCACGACGGGAAGCATCACCATGCGTGCCAAGTTCGCCAACTCCAGGCTGATTCCTGCCGCCAAGGATGCGAGCGCGGCGGAATCGAAGGCCTCGTCCGCGGAAAAGGCCGCCGCTGGAGGCGCCGGCACCGCACGGAAGGATGCGAGCGCGGCGGAATCGAAGGCTTCGTCCGCGGAAAAAGCCGCAGTTCCAGGCACGAACACCCGGCGGTGGATGTTCTCGCCCGGCATGTTCGTGCGCGTCCGGCTGCCGATCGACGAGCCGCACAAGGCGCTGCTGGTCATCGATCGGGCCATTCAGTCGGAACAGGGACACAAGTACGTCTACGTCCTCGACCCGCAGAATAACAGAGTCCAGACCCGCAGCGTCGAGACGGGACCCTTGCAGCAGGACGGCCTCCGCGTGGTGGAGGGCGAAATCAAGCTGGATGATTTGGTCGTCGTGGGCGGGATACAGCAAGTGCGCCCGAAAATGAAAGTCGAGCCGGACGAGAGGCAGATGCCGACGCTTGGAGGGCCGTCCGAGGCCGCACCGCCGGCGGCCGGCCGAGCGAAGCCCGCTCCCTCCGCAACCGGAAAACCCAAGGACTGAAGCGGTCTTCATGATCTCGCGATTCTTTATCGACCGCCCGATCTTCGCGACGGTGCTGTCGGTCGTCATCACCTTGATCGGCGGGATCGCGCTCTTGTTCCTGCCGGTCGCACAGTACCCGCACATCACGCCTCCCGGCGTGAACATATCGATCAGCTATCCCGGCGCCAGCGCCCAGGTCGTGGCGGACACGGTCGGCGCCCCGATCGAGCAGCAGGTCAACGGCGTCGAGGGCATGTTGTACATGTCGTCGCAATCGGGCAACGACGGCACGTACTCGCTGACGGTGACCTTCGACATCGGCACCGACCTGAACACGGCGGTGGTCAAGGTGCAGAATCGCGTGGCGCTGGCCATGCCGCAGTTGCCGATCGAGGTGCAAAACCAGGGAATCACGATCCGCAAGAAAACGCCCGACATCCTGATGATCGTGAACTTCTTGTCCAAGGACGGCCGCTACAACGACATCTACCTGAGCAACTACGCCACGATCCACGTCCGCGACGAGCTGTTGCGCGTGCCCGGCGTGTCCGACATCACCTACCAGGGACAGCGCGACTACAGCATCCGCTGCTGGCTCGACCCGCAGAAGATGGCGGCGTGCAGCATTACCGCCCCGGATGTAGCCGCCGCGATACGCAACCAGAACCTGGATGCGCCGGCGGGTTGGATCGGCGCGCCGCCTACTTCTGCGAGTCAAGCCTGGGAGCTGCCCATCGACACCTTGGGCCGCCTCAACACGCCGGAGCAATTCGGCGACATCATCGTCAAGGCCGGCATGAGCGCCTTGCCGCCGTTCTTCCGCACGACCATGGCGCCGCCCCGCGGCAACTTCGGCCTGCCGAGCGCCGGCGCCGCCGGTTCTTCCTCGGCCGCGGCGGCCGGCGGCACAACGGGCGGCGGGACGACGGGTGGCTCCACGACGGGCGATTCCACGACGGGCGATTCCACGACGGGCGGCGGCACGACGGGCGATTCCACGACCGATTCCGCCTCCACAACCAGCCAGTCAGCGGCGGCCCCAACGACCGGCGGCGTGAGCACGGGCGGCGGCGCGAGCACGGGCGGCGGCGCCAGCGCGGGCGGCGGCGGCTCGACCGGGGGAGGCGGCATGACGGGCGGCGCGGCGACGGGCGGCGCGGCGACGGGTGGTCCGGCGACGACATCGACCGGCGGCTCCCCGGCCGCCGCCGTCGGGGTCAATAACGGCGTAACACAGGACCGCGGGCCGGGCCAGCCGTCGTTCGGCGTCGTCCGCATGCGCGACGTGGCCCGCATCGAGCTGGGCGCGCAGAATTACAACGCATCGTGCAGCTTTGACGGGTATCCGTCCGTGGGGCTGAGCGTCTACCAGCGTCCCGACGCCAACGCGCTCGACGCGGCCGACGCGGTGCGCAGGAAGATGGAGGAACTGAAAACGCGCTTCCCGGACGGACTGGATTATGCCATCGGCTACGACACCACGCCCTACATTCGCGAATCCGTCCAAGACGTGGTCGTCACCATGTTGGAGGCCGTGGGGCTGGTGGGTTTGGTGGTGCTCGTCTTCCTGCAGGACTGGAAGGCCATGATCCTGCCGATGATCGACGTGCCAGTTTCGATCATCGGCACGTTCGCCATCATGGCCGCCATGAACTTCAGCTTGAACAACATCTCGCTGTTCGGACTGGTGCTGGCGATCGGCATCGTCGTGGACGACGCCATCGTCGTGCTGGAGAACATCGAGCGGATGCTCGCCCGGGGCCATGACGTCCGCACGGCCACCATCAAGGCCATGGAGGAAGTGACCGGGCCGATCATCGCGGTGGCCTTGGTGCTGTGCGCGGTCTTCGTGCCCTGCGCGTTCCTCAGTGGCATCACGGGCCAGTTCTTCCGCCAGTTCGCCTTGACGATTTCCGTCTCGACGGTCATCTCGGCCGTGAATGCGGTCACCATGACCCCGTCGCGGGCCGTCCTGCTCTTCAAGACCGAGGAGGGACGCGCGGGCCGCGAGCTCCGCCGCGAAGCCTTGCCGTGGTGGATCTTCGGCGTCGCGGGCGGACTGCTCACGCTGTGGGCGGCGCGAGAATTCCTGGCCGGTCATTTCGGCCTGCCCGCGCCCGGGGCGGCGGAAGGCTCCGCCGGCGACGGAGCGTGGCCGTCCTGGCTCCCGGCGGCCGTCTTCTTCATTCCCGGCGGCGTGGCCGGCGGCGCCGCCGGTTGGCTGGTCATCGGCCGGGTGAACCCCGTCTTGGGCTGGTTCTTTCGGAAGTTCAACCACTACTTCGACCGGATGTCGTCGGGCTATGCTTTTTCCGTGGGCGGATTGTTGCGCGTCTGCGTGATCGTATTGCTGGTCTACGGCGGCTTGCTGGCATTGACCTACGCGGTGTTCCAAAGGGCGCCGACCGGTTTCATTCCGCAGCAGGACCAGGGCCGGCTGATCGCCAACATCCAACTGCCCGACTCGGCGTCCTTGGAGCGAACCAAAGCGGTCGTCGCCAAGATCGAAAAGATCGCCCACGGCGACCCGAGCGACCCCGTACAGTACCCCGGCATCCCGGGCATAGCGCACACGGTCGCCTTTGCGGGCAGCTCGTTCCTGTTGCAGGCCAACAGCTCCAATTTCGCCTCGATGTTCATCGTGCTGGACCCCTTTGCCGAGCGGCAAAGACCGGAGCTCCGCGACACGGAGATCATGAACCGCTTCAACAAGGCCTGTGCCGAGAAGGTCCCGGAGGCCCAGTTCACGGTGCTGGGGGCATCGGCGATCCCGGGCCTGGGCACCGCGGGCGGATTCAAGTTCATCATCGAGGACCGCGGCGACCTCGGTCTGCTGGCCTTGCAGGAGCACACCAAGGACCTGCAGGATAAACTGAACAAGGTCCCCGGCCTGAACCGGGTGACGACGCAGTTCCGCGCCAAGACGCCGCAGCTCTTCCTCGACATCGCCCGGGACAAGGCCGAATCGCTGGGCGTGTCGCTGGACGACGTGAATCAGACGCTGGACATCTTCATGGGCTCGAGCTACGTCAACAGTTTCAACGATTTCGGCCGTCACTGGCAGGTCACGGTCCAGGCCGAAGGGACCTACCGCAACCGGGCGGAGGACCTCAACCTGTTCCAGGTCCGCAACAAGTTCGGGCAGATGGTTCTGCTGGGCACCCTGGTCCACCCGCGGGAGATGGCCGGCCCGATCGCCGTCCCGCGCTACAACCTGTACACGGCGGCCTCCGTCAGCGGCAACATCAAGACCGGCTACAGCACGGGCGAGGCCATCCAGACCATCGACAGGATCGCGTCCGAAGCCTTGCCCCTTTCCATGAAGGCCGACTGGACCGAGCTCATGTTCCTGCAGAAGCGCGCGGGCAACGCCTCGATTTACGTCTTCTTCCTGGCCATCGTCAGCGTGTTCCTCGCCCTCTCGGCGCTCTACGAGAGCTGGACGCTGCCGCTGGCGGTCATCCTGGTGGTGCCGTTGTGTCTGCTCTGTTCCGCGGCGGGCGTGCTGCTCACGGAGCGGGACGTCAACATCTTCGTGCAGATCGGCCTGGTCGTGCTCGTGGGGCTGGCGTGCAAGAATGCGATCCTCGTGGTCGAATATGCCAAGCAGTTGCACCTGGAGGGCCGCTCGGCATTCGCGGCCACCAAGGAAGCCTCGCGGCTGCGGCTGCGGCCGATCCTGATGACGTCGTTCGCCTTCATCTTCGGAGTCATCCCCTTAATGGCCGCTGCGGGGGCCGGGGCGGAGATGCGCCGCTCGCTGGGGATCGCCGTGTTCAGCGGCATGTTCGGCGTGACGCTCTTCGGCATCTTCCTGACGCCGGTGTTCTTCTACGTCATTATCGGGCTGGGCGAGTCGCGGCTGTTCGCTTCCGCCGCCTCGCGGTGGATCGTCTCCTGCTTCCTGGGAGGCGCGCTCGGCTTGGCGGGCGGCTTCCTGCTGGGCAAGCTCGGCGTCGTTCTTCTTCCCTGGGCGGCCGTGGTCGGCGCCTGCGCCGGCGTGCTGGTGGTGCTGGGGATTCTGGAGGTTCATCGCAGAATAGGGCCCAAGGTCGCCGCATCCGCTCCGGCCGTTGCTCCGCCCCCTCCCCCCGTGGAATCCGACGGAGGACCGCAGGCGTGATCCGCTTCTTTGTCGATCGTCCCATCTTCTCCACGGTCATCTCCGTCGTTTTCGTGCTGGCGGGCGGAGTGGCCGTGTTCACGCTGCCCATGGCCCAGTACCCGGAGGTCACGCCGCCGACCGTGCTCGTGACGGCCCTCTATCCGGGCGCCAACGCCTTGACCGTGCAAGACACCGTGGCGGCGCCGATCGAGGAGCAGGTGAGCGGCGTCGAGGGCATGGCCTACATGTCGTCGCGCTCCACCAACGACGGCGCCTACAACCTGACCGTGACGTTCAAGCTGGGCACGGACTCGGACATGGCCCAGGTGCTGGTGCAGAACCGCGTGTCGCTGGCGCTGCCCGTCATTCCCATCCTGGTTCAAAACGAGGGCATCAACGTCAAGAAGATGTCCCCCAACACGCTGATGATCGTCAACCTGGTTTCGCCCGGCGGCAAGTACGACGACCTGTGGCTGAGCAATTACGCCACGGTGAACGTCAGGGACGAGCTGGGCCGGCTCCCCGGCGTCGCCGGGATAACGTACCTCGGCCAGCGCGACTACAGCATGCGCGTTTGGCTCGACGCGGACAAGATGGCCGCCCTGAGCCTCAGCGGCATGGACGTGGTCACGGCCATCAACCAGCAGAACGTCCAGGTTTCCGCGGGACAAATCGGCCAGCAGCCGGTCCCCAAGGGCCAGCAATTCCAGTTGACCATCAACACGCTGGGGCGGCTCGTCGACCCGGACCAGTTCGCCAACATCATCCTCAAGGCCGACCTCGGCAACCCGCAGGGGCCGGCGTCCACGGCCTCCACGTCCGCTGCAGGAGCGCAGGGCGGTTCCAGCGGCGCGGGCGGCTCGTCGTCGCCGGTTGCGGGCATCGTGCGGCTCCGCGACGTGGCCCGCGTCGAGCAGGGGTCGCAACAGTACGACCAGTCCTGCACTTTGGACGGCAAGCCCTCCGTCGCGCTGTCCATCTACCAGCTTCCCGGCTCCAACGCCCTGGACACGGCCGGCGGCGTGTATGCCAAGATGAAGGAGCTGAAGACGCGCTTTCCCGACGACCTGGACTACGAGATCGTCTACGACACCACGCCCTTCATCCGCGAGTCCGTCAACGAGGTCTTCTACACGCTCCGCGACGCGGTGCTCCTGGTCGCGATCGTGGTCCTCGTGTTTCTCCAGGACTGGAAGGCCATGATCCTGCCGATGATCGACGTGCCCGTCTCCTTGATCGGCACGTTCGCGATCATGGCCGCGATGGGGTTCACGCTCAACAACCTGACGTTGTTCGGCCTGGTGCTGGCCATCGGGATCGTCGTGGACGACGCCATCGTCGTGCTGGAGAACATCGAGCGGCTGATCGCCACCGGACTGGACGCCCGCACGGCCACCATCAAGGCCATGGACGAAATCACCGGTCCGGTCCTGGCCATCACCCTGGTGCTCAGCTCGGTCTTCATCCCCTGCTGTTTTCTGGGAGGCGTCAGCGGGCAGTTCTTCCGCCAGTTCGCGGTGACGATTTCCGTCTCGACCATCATCTCGGCCGTCAACGCCCTGACCATGACCCCCTCCCGCGCCGTCGTGATCTTCCGCACCGAGGAAGGCGCGAAAGGCGGACACCGCAACGAGGCCCTGCCCTGGTGGATCTTCGGCATCGTGGGCGGAGCACTCACGTATTACGCCGTGCCGAGCATCCTTGCCCGCACGTTCGACCTCGGCGCGGCCTTGCGCGGGCACGGCAATACGCTGCCGGGCTGGCTCCTCGGGGCAATCGTGAGCGCAGTTTACATCGCCCCCGGCGCGCTGGCGGGCGGGGTGGTGGGCTGGTTCGTCATCCGCCCCGTAAACGCCGTGCTGGGATTCCTCTTCGGAGGCTTCAACCGCTGGTTCGACTGGATGACCGGGCTCTACGGCCGCGGCGTCGGCAGGACGCTGCGCCTCAGCGCCATGGTCCTGGCGATCTACGGCGGGCTCCTGGGCATGACGTACTGGCAGTTCCAGCGCACGCCCACGGGCTTCATTCCGCAACAGGACAAGGGCTATCTCCTGCTGAACGTGCAGTTGCCGGATTCCGCCTCCGTCGAGCGCACGCAAGCGGCCGTCGCCCTGATCGAGAAGATCGCCCGCGGCGACCCCAACGACCCCGAACACTACCCCGGCATCCGGGGCATCGCGCACACGGTCGGCCTTGCCGGCCAGTCGTTGATCCTCAACGCCAACGCCCCCAACCTGGGCTCGATGTACGTCCTGCTGGACCCGTTCGACCAGCGGCACGACCGGGCGCTGCGGGCCGACGCCATCGCCAAGACGCTCGAAGAGCAGTGCCACGACGCGGTGCGGAGGGCGATCGTCTCGGCGTTCGGCGCGCCGCCCATCGACGGCCTGGGCACCACCGGCGGCTTCAAGCTGATCGTCGAGGACCGCGGCAATCTGGGCCTCGATCAATTGCAGCGGTTCAGCGAGCGAGTCGTCGCGCGCGGCGGCAAGACCGACGGCCTCAGGGACCTTTTCAACAGCTCCGGGGCCAGCACACCCTGGCTGTACCTGGATATCGACCGCACCAAGTGCGTGTTCCACGGCGTGCAGGTCAGCGACATCTTCAACACGCTGCAGGTCTACTTGGGCTCCTACTACGTGAACAACTTCAATCAATATGGGAGAACGTGGCAGGTGAACATCCAGGCGGATGCGAAATTCCGCTACGATGTCTCGGCCATCCGGCAACTCCAGGTCCGCAACAGCCTGGGAGAAATGGTCCGCTTGGGCACGCTGCTGGACGTGCAGGACAAGAGCGGTCCGGTGATGATCATGCGTTACAATCTGTACTCGGCGGCGGGCGTCAACGCGGACGCGGAGCCCGGCACGAGCTCCGGCGAGGCGGTTTCCCTGATGCAGGACATCGCCGATCGGGAGCTGCCGCGCTCGATGGCCACGGAGTGGACCGACCTGGCGTTCTTGCAGCTCCAGGCCGGAAACTCGGCGATGTACTTCTTCTTTCTGGCGGTGGTCTTCGTGTTCCTGGTGCTGGCGGCCCAGTACGAAAGCTGGCGGCTTCCGCTGGCCGTCATCCTGGTCGTGCCGATGTGCCTGTTCTGCTCGGTCGTGGGTTTGCAGGCGGCCGGCATGGAAATCAACATTTTCACGCAGATCGGCTTCGTGGTCCTGGTGGGCCTGGCCAGCAAGAATGCGATCCTGATCGTCGAGTTCGCCAAGCAGCAGCAGGAAATGGGAGTCCCGCGCCGGCAGGCGACCCTGGAGGCCTGCCGCCTGAGGCTGCGGCCGATCCTGATGACGTCCTTCGCCTTCATTCTCGGAGTCGTGCCGCTGGTGATCGCCCAGGGCGCCGGCGCGGAGATGCGGAAGGCGCTGGGCGTTGCCGTGTTCAGCGGCATGCTCGGCGTGACGTTCTTCGGCATCTTCCTCACGCCCGTTTTCTACTACGTCATCCAATGGTTCGCCGAGGGACGCGCCACTGCGGGGACGGCCGCAAGAGCGGCTGCGCGCCCCGACGCCGGCGGGCCGCAACCCCAGCAGCAGGAAAACGAGGGCGGGGCTTGACCTTCCGGCCCTTCCGGCCGCGCTCCGCTGGGGCCCGCTCCGCTCGACCCCCCCTATAGCGACGGGGGCCAAGCAGTCCCCCCCATGCCGCTCACGGCAGCGGCTTGCGGTCCGGCTTCAGATTGGGCGCCGGCACCGGGGCGGCCACTGGCTCCGGGACCGCGGGGGCCGGGATCGTCTCGGCCGGCTGGGCGGCGGCGGGCGGCGGCACGAGGGCCCGCCCCTCTTCCGGCGCCAGGCGGATCTGCCAGCCGCCCCCAAGCGCGCGGTACACCTGGATCAGGCCCGTGGCGATTTCACCCTGCGCCTGGGCCAGCGTGTCTTCCAGGCCCACCAGGTTTTGCTGCAACAAGGTGACGGTAGTCACGTCGGTCGCGCCCGCGTCGTATTGGCTCTCCGCGACCCTGGCGGCCTTCGCTTCATCGTCCACACTTTGTTTCTGTTTCTTCTCGCGCTCGTTGGCGCGCAAGAACGTCACCAACCCGTTCTCCACGTCCTGAGCGGCGCTGAGCACGGTATTCTGGTAGGCGCTGACCAACTCCTGGAAATGGGCGTCCTGTAGGCGGACGTTGTTGCGGATGCGGCCGTAGTTGAGGATGTTCCACGTGAACGAAGGGCCGACGCTGCCCGTCAGCGCCTGCTCCCGGAAAAGGTCCTTGAAGTTCTGCGCGGAGTAGCCGATCGTGCCGTTGACCGAGATGATCGGATAGAACTGGGCCTCCGCAATGCCGATCTGGGCGCTTTGGGCAGCCGCCTGCCGCTCGGCACGGCGGACATCGGGCCGGCGGCACAATAAGTTCGCCGGGATGCCGGCGGCCACTTCCGCAGGTGCCGTGGGAATCGATCCGGAGCCGAGCCGGGCGCGCAGGTCTTGGGGGGGAATGCCCAGTAATATGCACAGTTGATTCGCGGCTTGGCGTCGGGCAATCTCCAACTCGGGGATGGTAGCCTGGGTTTGCTCCATGGTGCTCTTTGCCTGGAACACGTCGCGGATGGTGACGCCTTGGACACCGAAACGCTGTCGTGATTCGGCGATGTTCAGCGTGATCTTCTGGAGCTTGACGTTCTC
>Ga0187848_10000857_pt1 | contig 27042 bp, 16 predicted proteins | sample June2016WEW_4_40_FD_132424 | JGI IMG/M metagenome (GOLD analysis project Ga0187848, IMG submission 132424) | Peatland microbial communities from SPRUCE experiment site at the Marcell Experimental Forest, Minnesota, USA - June2016WEW_4_40 | ecosystem: Environmental > Terrestrial > Soil >... | reverse complement strand
TGTCGACGCCAACCAGTATGCCATCGTGGGCGCCGGCGGAAAACCGCAGGTCGCCAAGGGCGGCCTCACCTGGCGGCTGGCGCCGGCCCAACCATGACCCGGGGAGTGTCCCGCGTTTCGCCGCGCCTCCGCCGGGACTTGCAAAAGGGGATCGTGGAGGCGAGGCGGCAGGACCGAATGAACGCTCTGGCAGGATGAAAGAGGACGGCTTGTGGACGCGAGTCTCCGCGTGTACTTGCTGGACATCGGCCGAACGCCCCTGCTGACGGCGGACGAGGAGCGGGCGGCCATGCGGCGGATCCGCGATGCCGGCATGCAGTTCCGCTGCGATCTGCTGGCCTGCGAGCTCGTGCTCGACGGCGCACTGGAGCGGCTCCGCGCGGTGTGCGACGGCCGCGAGCCCGTCTACCAGGTCGTCGAGTGGGCGGCGGCCATCCGCTCCGCAGACCGCCTGCGAATCCGCCGGGAGCTGTCGCGGACCCTGACCCTCGTCGAGAGCCGCATGCGCTGGGAGGCCCGCGACGACCGCATCGCCGCGGAGCCGGCGGCGAGCCTCCGCCGGCGGGTCGCGGCGCGGGGCCGGGCCCGGCGCTGGCGCCGGGAGGCGGTGCGGCTGGTCGCCCGCTCGCCCTTGCGAACGGAGTGCCTGCGACCCTGGTTCGAGCGGTTGCGCGAGATCCAGCGGCGGGCCGAGCGTCTCGTGGCGAACTCGCCGGCCTCCGCCGCCGCCGGCCTGGCGGCTCGCCCGGTCTCGCCCCACGGTGAGCCGGCTGATTTGCTCTGCCGGATGGGAGAAACCCCCGCCACTCTCGGCCGCCGCATCCGCACGGCCGAGGCCGCCCGCAAGGCCTATGAGGCCGCAAAACGCGTGCTGATCTGCGGCAACTTGCGGCTGGTGGTCGCCATCGCCAAGCGGTACTGCAACCGCGGCCTGAGCATGCTCGACCTGGTGCAGGAAGGCAACTTCGGGCTGATGCGGGCCGTGGAAAAGACCAGCCGCTCGGCCCCGGGGCGGTTTTCGCACTACGCGGCCTGGTGGATCGCCCAGGCGATGCGACAGGCGCTGGCCGACCACGCCAGGCCCATCCGGCTGCCGCGGCGCACCCTGCAGTCGGTTGCCCGCATGCGCAGCCTGGCCCGCAGCCTTTCCCAGGCCATGCGCCGACAGCCGAACCCGGACGAGCTGGCCGAGACGGCCGGGATTCCGCTCACGAGGCTGTTCCACTTCATACGATGGGATCGGCGGCCGTTGCGGCTCGGCGGCCCGGCCGGCAATGGGGGCCCGGTGAGCGGCCAAATCGACGCCCGATTCGTCGAAAGCCTCCCCCAGGAGAGCGTCTGCCGGGAAGCGTCCTACACGGGGTTGCGGGACTGCATCGAGGAAGCGATGACGGCGCTCGACGAGCGGCAGCGCGAAGTCCTCCGCCTGCGATTCGGCCTGGCCGACGGTTGCTCCCACTCGCTCCGCGAGGTCGGCAGGATGCTGTCGCTCAGCGGCGAGCGGATCCGGCAACTGGAGGCGGGGTCGATCTTCATTCTGCGGACGTCGGAGGCGAGCCGGCGGCTGGCGGGGTTCCTCGACGAGGAACCCGGCTGCAGCGCGGCCGCGCGCGGCCGCCGTGAACCGGCGTGACTGGGTCAACTACGGCACCTCGTCCGCCTCTATACAACCTCTGTGCAACGCCCCGAGACACCCTTCACAAGTTACGTTGTTGCGCGGCGGCTCTAAGTTGTCTTGAACTCTTGAACTCGTTACGATGCTCTGCGTCGTAACGCACTGAACGGACGCTCCGCGTCCCCCCTATCGGTCGACCACTGGCTTACCGCCGGCATCGCGAAGTGGGACACTCCTTTCGAGGCGCTCAACCGGTTCCGTCGCGAACACAATCCACAAAGCTTGTCCAATACAATGGTTGCGACGACTGAAAACGACGTAAGTTCATGTTAAATTGGGCAAGCGTGTTGCACTGATAAGATCGGATGTACGGGAAGGCTGGATCGGTCTGGATGTTTGGGGTCATGGGTCAGGGATGCGGAAACGGAGCCCTCGCGGTGGCGGGCTGGCGGCTGCCGGCCATCGCCTCGTTGGTCACTGATCGCTGATCACTGCCAACCGCCTGCGGCCCCCGGGCCACTCGCCTATCGCCAGCCTACCTGACCCGCTGGCCCGATTTCAAGGCAAAAAGGGGAAGGTGGAGGGCGGAAGGCGGAGGATTGGTCCCCTCTCCCTCCGGGAGAGGGTCAGGGTGTGGGCAGAAGGGTGGATGGTCGAGAATCGGTCCCCTCTCCATCCGGGAGAGGGCCAGGGTGAGGGCAGAAGGGTGGAAGGTCGAGAATCGGTCCCCTCTCCCTCCGGGAGCGACCCGGGCACCGTGCGGAGCACGGTCGCGGCCGCTGCCCGAGGGTGGGGGCCTGCTGGCTGGCATCTGACACCTGGCACCTCTCACCTGACACCTCCCATTGACAAACGTACATTCTCTGCTATCGTAGCGGGGAGTTGGCCGCGGCAGATCTGCGTTGCCCGCTGGGTCTTGCCGGGCCCAACGAACCGGCCCCTGACGATAAGATGGTACAGCGACGGAAGATACTGGCGGCCCTGACGCGGGCGAGGCTCGCCGAGCTGGCGGCCCAGCTCGGGCTTGCCGGGCTGTCGGGCAAGTCGAAGGACGCGCTGGTTCAGGCGGTTGCCGGCGCGCGGACGGTCAAGACGGCCCAACTGCTCGATGCGCTCAGCCGGGACGAGTTGAAGGCCCTCTGCCGCGCGCTGGGGCTGGACGACGGCGGCAGGGACAAGCAGTCGCTCGTTGCCCGGCTGACGGGCAGTGTGGGCGGCCAAGCGGGCACCCGGCGGGAGGCGACCGACCGGGGACGGGCCGGCAAGGACCAGGCACCCGTGCCGGCGTCCGGCGGCGCGAGAGGGGAAGCCGCTTCCACACGCGGCGATGTGCCGGCCGCCAGTTCTTCACGCGGGAAGAGAGGGAATCCTTCCATGGCCAAGAAGTCGAGCGACGACAAGCGGCCCATCGAGCAGTACGAGCACGCCGGCAAGACCCGGGCGAACAACCCGCCCGTGGGATTGGTCACGCCGGCGACCGATCCCGACCTGCCCAGGAAGCACTACCAGTACGACCCGCACCTCGACCCGCAACTGGTCTGGGCGGGCAAGGCGGAGCACACCAGCTTCGAGGTTCCCACGGTCAGCCTGCACGTCCACGAGCGGATCGACCCGCGCACGATCATCCGTGCCGTGCAGAAACGGAACGGCGATCCGGGCGGCCCGAGGCAACAGTCGCTGTTCGAGGAAGCCGGGGAGAACCCGCCGCTGCGCGAGGCCATCGAGTTCTACAAGCACGCCCACGGCTGGACGAACCGGCTCATCGCGGGCGACTCGCTGGTGGTGATGAACTCGCTATTGGAGAAGGAAGGCATGGCGGGCAAGGTGCAGATGGTCTACATCGACCCGCCGTATGGCATCAAGTACGGCTCGAATTTTCAGCCGTTCGTGAACCAACGGGACGTGAGGGACGGAAAGGATGAGGACCTGACGCAGGAACCCGAAATGATACAGGCATTTCGGGACATCTGGGAGCTGGGGATCCACTCCTACCTGACCAATCTGCGAGACCGGTTGCTTTTGGCCAGGAAACTGCTCCATGAAAGTGGTTCTTGCTTTGTGCAGATCAGCGATGAAAACGTACATCGTGTGCGCGCCGTTATGGATGAGGTGTTTGACGACTGCAACTTCTGCTCGCTGATCGCCTTTAAGAAGACCGGGGCGCTGGACACGAAGCGTTTGTCGACAGTTGCCGACTACATTCTCTGGTACGCGAGGGACGTCAGCCTCTTAAAGTATCGACAGCTTTACCTCGAGAAGGCGGCCACGCTAGGGAGGTCTAACGCATTTCGGTACTTCTTTGACGAGGATGGTAATCGGAGAAGCGTTGCCCTCAACGAAGACGGGGAGTCGCAGGGCGCCCCGCCAGGTGCTCGGCTGTTTCAGTCGGTTTCGCTCACGTCTCAGGAATATAGCCCCGTTACCTCGGTACCGTACGAGTACGAGGGAGGGACCTATTCGCCGCCCGCGAACCGGCACTGGACCACCGGGAAGGAGGGGCTTGACCGCTTGGCTCGCGCCAACCGCATCATTGTGGTTGGGGACAATCTGCGCTATGTTTCGTTCCTCGACGACTATCCCGTCGCCCCGCTCGCAAACGTCTGGGTCGATACCGGCGCAGGCAGCTTCCTCGAGCCCCAGGTGTATGTTGTTCAGACAGTGACAAAGGCCATCCAGCGCTGCATGTTGATGACCACCGACCCCGGAGATTTGGTCTTTGATCCGACCTGTGGTTCGGGGACAACGGCGTTCGTGGCCGAGCAGTGGGGGCGGCGGTGGATCACGTGCGACACGTCCCGGGTGGCGATCACGCTGGCCAAGCAGCGGTTGGTGACGCGCCTGTTCGATTACTACCAGTTGGCCCGACCGGATGAGGGTGTCGGCAGCGGATTCGTCTACAAGACCGTGCCCCACGTCACGCTCAAGTCGATTGCCAACAACCCCGAGATCCGGGAGGGCATGACGCGCACGGAAATCGACGCTGCTGTTGCCAAGTATGCGGAGCAGGAGACCCTCTACGATCAGCCACAAATCGACCGCTCGAGGGCTCGCGTCACCGGCCCCTTTACCGTTGAAGCCGTCCCCGCCCCAGCCGTCCGTCCGGTGACCGAGGTCGTTATCGAGTCGCAGCCGGTGGAAATGGAGCCTCAACCGACGCTGCCCGGCATCGGCTTGCTGGAAGCCCAGGCGAAGCTGCAATTCACCGAGGACGTGTCCGTCGCCCGGTTCGGCGAGACGCTGCGGCAGCGGCAGTGGCGCGACGAACTGCTGGCCTGCGGCATCCGGGGCAAGGCGGGGCAGCGGATCGAGTTCACCCGGCTGGAGCCTCTGGGGGGCACGCGGTGGCTGCAATGCGAGGGCGAGACGAAGCCCTCAGCCGAACCCGGCCCTCAGCCTCGCCCTCACCCTAACCCTCTCCCGGAGGGAGAGGGGACAAGGCGCGGCCCTCACCCTCGGGCACCGACCGCGACCATGCTGCGCACGGTGCCCGGGTCGCTCCCGGAGGGAGAGGGGACAGTGCACCGGGTCGTGGTGTCGTTCGGGTCGGAACACGCACCGCTGGAGCAACGGCAGGTGTCATTGGCCCTGGACGAGGCCCAGCAGCTTCGTCCCGCCCCAACGATGGTCATCTTCGCCACGTTCCAGTTCGACCCCGAGGCCGCCAAGGACATCGACGAGACGAAGTGGCCGGGCGTGACGCTGTTGAAAGTCCAGATGAACACCGACCTGTTGACCGACGACCTCAAGAAGGCCCGTTCCAGCAACGAATCGTACTGGCTGATGGGGCAGCCCGACGTGGAGTTGCGGCGCGTATCCGGCACCGGGCACCATGCTCGCATGGTCGGTGTGCCGTTGGGCAGCGGCACACGGCGTGTGGCTTCTACCGAGGACGGCACACGGAGTGTGCCTACTACCAAGGACGGCACACGGAGTGTGCCGGATACGTTGTACGAGGTCGAGGTCCACGGCTTCGACTACTACAACCCGCGGACGGGGGCCATCGAATCGGGCGACACCACGAAGATCGCCATGTGGATGCTCGACAGCGACTATGACGGCCGCAGCGTCTATCCCCGGCAGGTGTTTTTCCCCATGGCCGGCCCGAAGGACGGCTGGGCGCGGCTGGCGAAGAACCTCAAGGCCGAGATCGACGAGGACCTGATCGAGGCCTACCGGGGCACGGTTTCCCTCCCCTTCGCCGCTGGGGACTATCGCCGCGCGGCGGTGAAGATCGTGGATGACCGGGGGATCGAGAGCCTCAAGGTCATCGCCATCGAGTAGAATAGGGATGTCGAGGATCAGTCCATGAGTATTGTTCAACCGCTTGGGGTAGCCGAAGAGCAAATCGCGGAGTTCTGCCGCCGCTGGCGGATCGTAGAGTTTTCGCTTTTCGGCTCGGCGTTGCGCGACGACTTCCGCCCGGACAGCGACGTGGACGTACTGGTCACGTTCGCAGCCGACTCGCGGCACTCGCTGTTCGACCTTGGGGAGATGGAAGACGAGCTTTCGACCATGTTCGGTCGCAAGGTGGATCTGGTGGAGAAGGGGGCTATCGAGCGGAGCGAGAACTACATCCGGCGGCGTAACATCCTTTCCACGGCGAGTGTGGTGTATGCAGCGCGATGATGCGTACCTGCTGGACATGCTCCTTGCGGCCCGGCGCGCCCGGCGTTTCTGCGAGGGCATCACTTGGGAAGAGTTCGAGCGCAGCGATCTCCACCAGTACGCCGTGTTCAAGGCGATCGAGATCCTGGGAGAGGCGGCCCGGCTGATCTCCGCTGAGACCCGGCGGGCGCACGCCGAGATTCCTTGGGAGCAGATCGCAGGAATGCGGAACAGGTTGATTCACGAGTACTTCCGCATCGACCTCCCCACGGTGTGGGAGACGGTTCGCGACGAGATCTCGCCGCTGATAGCCCGGATCGAGCCGTTGGTTCCGCCGGAGCAGCCGTGATGCCGCAGTACTCCATCAACCAACTGATCATCAACTCGCCTTACGAGGAGCCCGCGAGCCACTGGGCTTACCACCGGGCGACGCGGTTCTTCACCCGCAAGGAAGGCCGGCGGCCGGCGGGATATATCACGGCGAGTCCCGGCTCGCAGGCGTTCGACGATCCGGGCGTGTTCCGGGAGCTGCCGTTGGTGAACCGCATCCGCCCCCGGGTCAAGGCTTGGAGGGAAGGCGGCTACCTGGGCGCGAGCGGCATCACGAAGCGGCTGCTGGAACACTGGCGCGACCTGGAGGAGCGCGACTTCCGCCGGTTCTTCTTCTGCCAGTTGGAGGCCATCGAGACGCTGGTCTGGCTCGCCGAGGCCCCGCCGGCCGAAAGGCAGGGCATCGTCATCCCCGGCGACGGCGGGCCGTTTACGCGCCTCTGCTCGAAAATGGCCACCGGCACGGGCAAGACCATCGTCATGACCATGCTCATCGCCTGGCAGACGCTGAACAAGGTCGCCTACCCGCAGGACACGCGGTTCTCGAAGAACGTGCTGGTGGTCGCCCCGGGGCTGACCGTGCGGAACCGGCTGGCGGTCCTCGTGCCCGACAGCCCGGGCAACTACTACGACGAGTTCAACATCGTGCCGCCGGGCATGGTCGACCGGATGCGCCAAGGCCGCGTCCTGGTGCGGAACTGGCACGCACTGGGTTGGGAGAGCGAGGAGCAGATTGCCAGGCGGAGAAGCGTGGACAAGCGGGGGGCCAAGAGCGACGAGGCCTACGTGCGGGAGGTGCTGGGCGAGATGGCGCCGGCGCGGAACATCCTGGTCATCAACGACGAGGCCCATCACGCCTGGCGCGTGCCCACCGAGTCGAAGGTCAAGGGCTTGGTCGGCAGAAAAGGGGACAGTCCCCATTTGTGCGCAGCACCCTCCGGGCCGTTCCGGCAAATGGGGACTGTCCCCTTTTCTGCCAGGGGCCTCAGCAAGGCGGACATCGAGGAGGCCACGAAGTGGATCGGCTCGCTGGATCGCATCCACCGCAGCCGGGGAGTCCTCGCCTGCCACGACTTCAGCGCCACGCCGTTCGTACCCTCCGGAAAGCAGACTTCCGAGGAAGCCCTGTTCGAGTGGATCGTGAGCGACTTCGGGCTGAACGACGCGATCGAGTCTGGGTTGGTCAAGACTCCTCGGGTCGTGATCCGCGACGACGGGCAGTACGCGGCGGATTACAAGTCCCGCCTGTACCACATCTACAACGACCCGGAGGTGAAGGACGATCTGAACCGCAAGGCCGAGGAGCAGGAGCCGCTGCCGGACCTGGTCGCCAACGGCTACCACCTGCTCGGCAAGGACTGGCTGGAGACCGCGACGAAGTGGCGGGCGGCCGGCCACAAGACGCCGCCGGTGATGATCACGGTGGCCAACCGCACCGAGACGGCCGCCCGGGTGAAGTACTCTTTTGACCGCGGCCGCATCCACATCGACGAGCTGCGGTGTCCCGAGCGGACGCTGCACATCGACTCGAAAGTCCTGGAGAAAGCCGAGTCCCAGGTCGATGCGGCCGAGGTCAACGGGCAGGAGGGCTCGGACGAGCAGGACGAAGAAGCGGCAGGCACGGGCCCTGTGCCGCCCGCCGCAGACGGCACACGGCGTGTGCCTGCTGCAAAACTGACCAGGGATCAGCAGGCTGAGCAGTTGCGGAAGATGGTGGACACGGTGGGCCGCCACGGCCAGCCGGGCGGGCCGATCCAGAACGTCATCTCGGTCGGCATGCTCTCGGAGGGCTGGGATGCCAAGACCGTCACCCACGTCATGGGGCTGCGGGCGTTTTCGAGCCAGTTGCTCTGCGAGCAGGTGGTCGGCCGCGGGCTGCGGCGCACCAGCTACGAGGTGAATCCGCAGACCGGGCTTTTCGAGCCGGAATACGTCAACATCTTCGGCGTGCCCTTCACCTTCCTGCCGCACGAGGGAGGCGACGGGCCGCCGCCGCCTCCCCCGCCGCCGAAGACGCAAATCGAGCCGGTGGCCGAGAAGCGGCGATTCGAGATCACTTGGCCGAACGTCGTGCGGATCGACCACGCCTACACGCCCGTCCTGACGCTTGATATGGCACGGGTCGAGCCGCTCCGGATCGACGCGAGCCAGTCGGCAACGCTGGCCGAGTTGGCCCCGATCATCGAGGGCAAGCCCGACGTGACCCGGTTGACGGAAATCGACCTGGCGGGGCTGGGACGCAAGTTCCGGATGCAGAAAATCGCTTTCGAGGCGGCGGCGGAGGTGTTCGACCTGATGAAGCCCTCCTGGAAGGGCCGCCGCGAGTACCTGCTGGCCCAGCTCATCGGGCTGGTCGAGAGGTTCCTTCGGTCCAGCCGCGTGCAGATCTCCCCGCCGCTGTTCTTCCAGGACGAGCTGCGCCGGCGGATCATCCTCACGCTCAACATGACCCGGGTCGTCCAGCACGTCTGGGAGGCGATCCGGCAGGAGAACACGGAGAAGCTCGTGCCCGTCTTCGACAATGAGCACCCCATCCGCAGCACGGGCGACATGCGGCCATGGTACACGGGGAGGCCGTGCGAGTGGGCCAAACGGTCGCACGTCAACTTCTGCGTCTACGACAGCACTTGGGAGGCGAGCGAGGCGTTCACGCTCGACCACGATCCCCGCGTGGAAGCGTGGGCCAAGAACGACCACCTCGGATTCGAGGTGCTGTACGTCCACAGGGGCGTCGTCCGCAAATACCGACCGGACTTCCTGATCCGGCTGGCCGGCGGCAGGATGCTCGTGCTGGAGGTCAAGGGCGAGGACGACCAGCAGAACCAGACCAAGCGGCGGTTCCTGGACGAGTGGTGCCGCGCCGTCAACGAGCAGGGCGGCTTCGGTGCCTGGTCTTGGGACGTTTCGCGCCAACCGGCCGACGTTAAGGACGTACTGGCGAAGCACGGCGACGGCAACGGCTCGCCGCGATCAGGGTGAGGGGTTGGCCCGTTGGGCCGGATCGGAAATCGGGGCGCCACGCTCCCCCGGGCGGTGCCCGGGGCTGGGGGAACGGCTGGGCCTTCGGCCCGACTAGGCCGCTTGGCCCGGAAGGAAAGCACCCTCTCGATTGCAGGCTGTTTTTCGTTCAGAAAGGCCGGGTTTTGGAAGGCCGCACGCCCGATCCAGTCCACATGGGTGTGGCAAGTTTTCCTGGCAGGGCTTCCAACAACATACCAACCCGAAGCGCCAGCGAGGGTTTTGACGCCGGCCCTCGCTGGCGCTTCGGGTTGGTATGCCGGCCCTCGCTGGCGCTTCGGGTTGGTATGCAGCCGTCAGGAAAACTTGCCGCACACCGACCACGCTGCGCGTGGTGCCCGGTGCGGCCTACATTACGCTTGTTGCCAAATTGGCAGTTTTGTGGATAATGAAGGGTTTACGGGAAAGCCAAGGGAGCAACTGCCATGAAAGCCGGGGCCGCTGTGGACCGACGCGATTTTCTGAAGACCTCGCTGGCCGGCGGCCTGGCTGCCGTGGCGGCCGCCAGGCGGCCCCGAGCGGCGGCGGCAGCCGAGGATTCGCCCGCCGGAGCCGCTCGGGGCCCCGCCGCCCGCGTCGCCCTGACGGCCGGCGACGACCGGGCCGCCAATACGCTCCGCGGCCTCAAACCGTTCGAGAAGGAAATCGCCCGGGCCATCGGCGACCGGCCGGTGGTGATCAAGCCCAACAACGTGGCGATCGGCAACCAGCTCTCGGCCACGCACGCGGATTGCATCGAGGGCATCCTGGAGTTCCTCAAGTCGATCGGAAAGGCCGGCAACGCGATGATTGCCGAATCGGCCGCCGACGGGCCCACGCTGGACGGTTTCGCCAACTACGGCTACACGCGGCTGGCCGCCAAGTACGGGGTGAAGCTGGTGGACCTGGACCAGGCGGGCCACACGCTGGTACAGGTTTTCGACGACAGGGATTTCCGCCCCCACGCCGTGCGGCTCTCGCGGGTGCTCGTGGATCCCAAGGCGTTCATCATCTCGGCCGCCAAGATGAAGACGCACGACCGGGTGGTGGCCACGCTTTCGCTGAAGAACGTGATCTTCGGGGCCCCGATCAAGGACCTGGGATTCTCCTGGGGGCCGAAGGCGAAGCCGGGCGCGAAGACCGACAAGCCGATCGCCCACGGCGGCGGTTTTCGCGGCCTGAATTTCAACCTGTTCGCCCTGGCCCAGCGGTTCCACCCGCACCTGGCGGTGATCGACGGCTACGACGGCATGGAGGGCAACGGCCCGACCATGGGCAAGGCGGTGGACCATCGCGTGTGCGTGGTGAGCAACGATTGGCTGGCCGCGGACCGCGTGGCGGTCGAGCTGATGGGGATCGATTTCGCCAGGATCGGCTATTTGAACTACTGTGCGCAGGCGGGCATGGGCGAGGCGGACCTGAAGAAGATCGAAGTCCTCGGCGAGCCGGTGGCGCGGCACGTGCGGCCCTACAAGCTGGCCGACAATATCCAGCAGCAGATGATCTGGCAGAAGCCGGCGGCCACCAGCGGCGCGGAGCGGCACGGCCTGCGCGGCCCGCACTACTACGTCGCGGCCACGTGGGAGCCGGTGCAGTTGGGCTGAGCGCCGCGGTGGGCCGCCGCGTCCCCTGGCAAAGAAAGTGGGGTGGGTCGACGGGGCTCCGTGCGAAGCATGGTCGGCAAGCCCCGCCGTTTCTCGGCCGGCTGGTGGGGTTCGCCGACCAACGCTGCGCGTCGGTGCCCGTCGACCCACCCTACAAGCTGACTGTCTTCTTGGGAACACTAATCTTCGCTGATCGACACTTATGGGAACAATCAGCGCAGATTAGCGAACATCAGTGTTCCTCTGTTGTCGGACCTCCCAACCCCGGATCGGCTCCGCGAACATGAACGTCTCTTCCGCGCGCTTGAGATTGGTGGGGCTCGCAGGACTCGACCCACCCTACAACGGCTTGAGATTGGTGGCGCTTGCAGGGCTCGGCCCACCCTGCAAATTGAGAATTCTCGTCCTGGCGGCCGGGGCGTTTTTCGTCGGGGGCCTCGCGGGGCCGGCGGCGGGCGGCGAAGCGCCGCAGGGCATGTATTTCGCCAAGAAGGCGTACCAGCCCGCGCCGCTGCCGAAGTTCGCCGAGACCAAGGACCGGCTTCCCAGCCCGATCTACGACGAGAACCCGCTCTACGTGCGGATGTACTGGCGGACGTGGGAGCTGGGGTTTCGCAATTTCTACGAGCCGCGGCCGGGGAGCGGGTATGTCAGCCAGTTCAGCGACGCCGCCTTCAACCAGAACATCTTCCTCTGGGACACCTGCTTCCTGACGATGTTCTGCAACTATGGGCAGCCGCTGGTGCCCGGGATCGCCGCCCTGGACAACTTCTATGCGAAGCAATACGAAGACGGCGAGATTTGCCGCGAGATCAACCGCGCGACCGGGAAGGACTATGCCGAGTGGGTGAACCGGGAGGGCAAAGACCTGTTCAGCCGGGTCCACGACGGTTTCGACGTGACCTACGCCGGCCGTGAGGTACCCCGGCCGCCCCCGCGGCTGACGCTGGACGCCCTGAACCACCCGATTTTCACCTGGGCGGAGATGGAAAGCCTCCGCGTCACCGGCGACTCGGCGCGGCTGGCCCTGGTATACGAGCCGCTGGTCCGCTACTACCGGGCGCTCCAGAAGTACATCCGCCAAGGGAACGGCCTGTACATGACCGACTGGGCGAGCATGGACAATGCCCCGCGGATCCCGTATCTCGTCAAGGGCGGCACGGCCGTGGACACCTCGGCGGAAATGGTCCTGTTCGCCCGCCAGCTTGGCCGGATCGCCGACCTGCTGGGCAAGAAGGAGCAGGCCGCGGCGTTTCGCCGGGAGGCGGCGGAGCTGGCGCGGACGATCAATGAAAAGATGTGGGACCCCGAGCGGAAGTTCTACTTCGACCTGACCGTGGACGGCCGGCGGGCCCCGGCCAAGACGATCGCCGCATTCTGGACGCTGCTGGCCCGGGTGGCCTCGCCCGAACAGGCCGACGCCCTGGCCGCGGAATTGGGCAACCCCGCCAGCTTCGGGCGGAAGTACCGCGTGCCCAGCACGCCGGCCGATCAGGCGGGCTTCGATCCGGCGGGCGGCTATTGGCGAGGGGCCGTCTGGCCGGCGACCAACACGATGGTCATTCGCGGGCTGGAAAACTACGGCAAGAACGATTTGGCCCGCCAGATCGCCTTGGAACACCTGCGGCAGGTCGGCGAGGTCTTCCAGCAAACCGGGACCGTCTGGGAGAACTACGCCCCCGACGCGGCGAAGCAGGGCAGCCCGGCCAAGGGCGACTACGTGGGCTGGACCGGCATCGTGCCGATCCTCTATTTCATCGAGTACGGGATCGGCCTGAAGCCCGACGCCCTCGACAACCGGCTCACGTGGGACATCCGCTCGCCGCAGCGCTCGGGGTGCGAGCGATTTCGCTTCAACGGCCACACCGTGTCGCTAGTGGCCGAACCCCGCGCGGCGGGCAAGATCGAGCTCAGCGTCCGCTCGGACGGCGAGTTCTGCCTGCGGGCGGTCCGCGGCGGCAAGGCGCAGGACTATGCCGTCAAGCCGGGCGAAAACCATTTCACCTGCGATGCCGAGCCAAGCTTGTCGGCCGAGCGGAAGCGGGCCAAGTACCTTGACCTCCAGCAGGCCATCGCCCGCGACTTCCTGGAGAAGCGCTACGACCAGGCCGAGAAGGATTGCCTGGCGCTGGTCGAGTTGGCGCCGAAGGACCCGAGCGCGCAGTACAATCTGGCCTGCGCCCGGGCCCGGCTGGGCAAGGCGGACCAGGCCCTGGCGGCCTTGGAGCAAGCGGTGTCGCTGGGCTTTGCGGACAGCCGGCACCTGCGGGCCGATCCCGACCTGGAGGCCCTCCGCAACGACAATCGCTGGGAGCCGCTCCTGCGGCGGGCAAAGACGTTGCAGGCCCAACGGGCCAAGGGCACCTATGAAAAACCGGCCGAAATGGAAGGGGTCAAGACCATCGAGCGCCAGCCCGAAGGCGGACTCCGCTATCACCTCCGCATGCCCCCGGGGGCGTCCAAGGACAAGCCGGTCCGGCTGGTCGTGTGGCTGCACCCCTCGGGCGGCTCGGGCAATCGCCTGGCCGAGTCGCTGGCCCTGCGGTTGAATCGGCAGGGCTACGCCCTGCTGGTGCCCAATCAAAAGCAATGGCTAGGCTGGACCGGCGAGGAGATCGATTGCCTGCTGGGGCCATCGCTCAGCGACGCCGGCCAAGTCGAGGGGATCGACGCGCGGAGGCCGATCCTGATGGGCTTCTCGGCGGGCGGGCAGGCGGCCTTGACCGCCTGGGCCGCCGATCCGGGGCGGCTGGGCGGTTTGATCCTCGATGCCGCCTATCCCATCCGCCTGGAAGCCGACCCCAAGACCCGCCAGATACGCCGCGGAGCGTTGGCGCCGCCCGAGGCCCCCGCGGTAAAGTCGGTGCCGATCTACGTGCTCGTGGGCGAGGCCGACCAGGGGGGCCGCGGCCTGGAAGTGTGGCGCAAGGTCGAGAGCGATTGGCGCAAGGCGGGCGTGCCGCTGGTGATCCACCCCGTCCCTGCCAAGGGGCATCAGTGGCTCGTCGGTCCCCAGGAGGCCGACGCCCTGGAGGCATGGCTCCCCAAGCCCAATCGCCCCTAGCGATTCGAGGGCATCGCGCACTTGCTTGACGCGATTCTCAGCGCCCATTAGAATGAGAGATGCTTCTTTTGGTCCCCCAATGAGGCAGCGTTAGCACCCCGGCCCAAGCGGCCATCGGCCTGAGAAGGTGTAGTTTCGCCAGCGGGTTCTCGGCACCCACTCGTCGTTGGGTGCCGGATCCTCTTGGTTGCCGTGGGGTGCGTTCTCCAAGCGGCCCGGTGCGGAGGGCCGCTTCCCATGAAGGTTTCGGCGGGGATGCCCCCGCTGCTCGCCCCGGTACAACGAGTCTTGCGATGAGAACTGAGAGGTTTGGATTCTTGCAGGGAGAACCAATCGTGAAGAGAAGCAGCACTTGGATTGCGCGGTTCGTTGCGGTGCTGGCGATGTCCGCCGCCGGCGCGGCCCGGGCCGGCGTGGTCACCTACGCGGTCAGCGGTACGGTCGACGGGTTCACTGATACCTCGGGGGCCAACTACGTACCGGCCTCCGTCCAGCCGAACGTCAGCAGCTTCGTGGGCACGTTCAGCTTCGACAACACCGCCCCGGGAAGCGTGAACGGTGGGGACGCGGTCTATAAGGGCACCGCGCTGAGCCTCACGGCCGACGTGACGATTGACGGCCGGTATCGTTACACGCTGACGGCCCCTACGGCCCAGGATGAGATCGACATCTCGGGAACTTCTTTCGAGCTCTTCAAGCGCGGGCCGACGGTCACGACCGGCTTCAGCCCCAATCCTCCCTTCAGCCACTTTGAGTTCGAGGGGACGACGCAGACCGATATTCTCTCCACCGTGGTGCTCGGCAATGTCGCGAGTTCGGCCGGCGTCTCGGACCAGCAGACCTCCACGTCGCCGTACTGGTACATTGGCGCCAACGTTTCCTCGGTGCAGCCGGCCCCGGAGCCGTCCTCGGTAACGCTTCTGGCCGTCGCTGCGGGCAGCCTGCTGGCGGGCGCCTGGAAGCGGCGGCGCAACGGGATGCGGAAGGCCGCGCAATCGTAGGACGAGCGACGTACTGGGCCAGAACCCCGTCCGTCAGTATCCCCAATCCCCAAGGGTAGCAGCCGCCATTTGCGCGACGTCCGCTCACTCAATTGTCCGCCAGAACCTGGCAGACGCGCAAGCCCAGGTCGCGGCGGTCCCCGGGCGAGTGGCCGGTACGGTACGCGGAGCGGCAGCCCCGGGCGCCCAGCAGCCAGCTACCGCCGCGGCCCACGCGCTCCGTGCCGCCGGGAGGACCGATTGGATCGTCTGTCGCCGCACCGGCATAATAGTCCTTGCCGTACCAGTCCCGGCACCACTCGCAGACGTTCCCGTGCACATCGTACAGTCCCCAGGCGTTAGCGCGCTTTCCGCCCACTGCGTGCGTACTCCCGGCCGCGTTTCCGTCGAACCACCCGTAGTCGGAAAGCGCGTTCTCGTCGTACTCCTTGGGAATCCCGCTCTGGCCCGAGCTGAAACTGAAGCGACCCGTGCTCCCGGCGCGGCACGCATACTCCCACTGCGCCTCCGAAGGCAGACGATACGTTCGCCCGGCCGCCTTCTCCCCCGGCATCTGCGATAGTTTTCGGCAGAACGCCACCGCCTCGTCCCACGACACCTCCTCCACCGGGAACCGCTTCGTGTCCTGACCGCGGACGTTGTCTTTCCCCCCGCCTTTGGCCGAGAAATAGCTGGGGTTGGCGCCCACGACGCGCTGGTACTCGTCCTGCGTCACCTTGGTCACGCCCAGATAGAACGGCTTGGTGATCCGCACGCGGTGTTGCGGCTCCTCGCTCGGCAGACTGTCCTTGTACCAGCCGCCCTCGGTCTTCAACTCCTCCGCGATCAGTTCCTTTGGCGAGCCCATCATGAACTCCCCCGGCGGGATGAGCACGAGCTTCATGCCGATGGAGTTGGTCGTCTCGACCGGGAGGCCGAGATACTCGGCCCAGGCCGCTTGATGTTCTTTGGCCTTCGCAGCCTCGAAAGGAGCGGCGGCAGGTGAAGGGATTGGGGATGGAGGACGTGCCACCGGAACGGCCGGCGGGACCGGGGACGTGGAATCAGGGGTTGGGGATGGGGGATTAGAGGTCGGAGGAGGCACCTGCGGATTGGGTGCCGAGTCCTCCGTGCTCGGTTCCGCCCGCCGTCCGTCCGGCTCGTCCGCCAGACCCAGGGAGACACGGAATCCGAGGTCGTGGCGGTTGCCGGGCTCGCCGTAGTTGCGGCCCGCCGACCGGCAGTACCCCGCCGGGTCGGCCCAGCTCCCGCCGCGAGCCACATGGTGGGAGCCGGCAGGAGGTCCCGCCGGATCGTCTGTCGCCGACTTCGCATAATAATCCGCGTCGTACCAGTCGCGGCACCACTGCCACACGTTGCCGTGCATGTCATACAATCCCCACGGGCCGGCCCGTTTCTCGCCCACCGCATGGGTCGTCCCGCCGGAATTGCCGTTGAACCACCCGTAGCCGAAAAGCTTCTGCTCCTCGGACTCCCTGGGAATCCCGCCGCGGTCCGAGCTGAAACTGAACCGGCCCATGTTCCCGGCGCGGCACGCATACTCCCACTGTCCCTCGGCAGGCAGGCGATAGCGCCGCCCCGCCGACTTCTCCTCCGGCAGATTCGATAGTTTTCGGCAGAACTCGACGGCCTGCTCCCACGACACCATCTCCACCGGAAACCGCTTCGTATCCTGGTCTCCGACCCGGGCGCTGCCGTTGCCCGTGGCCGAGAACTCGCTGGGGTTGGAGCCGATCACCCGCTGGTACTCCTCCTGTGTCACCTCGTACGTCCCCAAGTAAAACGGCTTGGTGATCCGTACGCGATGCCACGGCCTCTCGCCCGGCAGCCGACCGGCATACGACGGGTCATCGGCGTGTGCCTTCAACTCCTCTTCGACCACTTCCTTGGGCGAGCCCATCATGAACTCGCCCGGCGGGATGAGCACCAACTTCATGCCGATGGAGTTGGTGATCTCGACCGGCACGCCCAACTGCCGGGCCCAGTGCTCCTGGTACTTTCGTGCCTGCCGGCCATCGAAGGGCGCGACGGCCGGCGGGGCCGGCTTGAGCGTGACCTGGACCTTCACTTCGGCGCCGCGCTTGACCGTAATGCTCTTTGCGTCGAGAAGGAACTGGTCGTCGCCGCCCTCGACGGCAAGGTCGTATTTGCCCGCGCTGAGGCTGAGCGTCCAGCCCGACTTGACGTCCAGCAGTTGAGGTTTCCCGCCGCCCCGGCTGACGGCCACTTGCAGGTCACGGCCCAGTTGCTCGTCGATGTCGACCACCAGCGTCCCGTGGCGGAGCGCGAGCAGCAGGACGAGGCCCAGCAGCACGGCCAGGCCGCCTGCAAGTCCCGCCAGCACCAGCGGCCTGCGCCAGACCTCTACGACCGCCACGCCGGGCTCGCCGGGGATGTTCGAGCCCGTGTCGTGCTCGGGGCCACGCTGCGGCTGGGTCAACTGATCGGTGGGAACAGGGGACGGGTGCTGCGTGCCGTGAGCTAGCTTCGGTCGGGGGCCGCCCTCCGGCGGGCCCCGGGGCACCGAGCGAAGGTTGCTCGCGCCCGGGCCGCGACCGCCGCCGGTCGCACAAAAGGGGTCGGTCCCCTTTTCCCCGCCCCGCACTGGATCTTCCTGCAAGAACGCCAGGCTGGCGGCGAAGGCCTCGCTCGGGGATTCGGCCCTCGCCGCCGCACCCATTAGCGACAGGCCGGATAAGACGGCCAACACCGACTCCAACTCGGCCACCACCTCGGCCATCGACTGGTAGCGGTCCTCCGGTTTCTTGGCCAACATGCGTTGGCAGATGGCGTCCAGGGCTTGCGGCACCTCGGGCCGGGACTGGGCGAGCGACGGGATCGGCGCTTCGAGGTGCATCAGGAACAGCTTGGCGAACGTCTCACCCTGGTAGGGCGCGTTGCCGGTCAACAGGCGGTAGAGCGTGCAGCCCAGCGAATAGATGTCGGCGCGGGCGTCGGCTTGGTGAGTATCGAGCGATTGCTCGGGGGCCATGTAGTCGCACGTGCCCATCACCTGGCCGGTATTGGTCAAGCGTTCCGCCCCGCCCAAGGCCACCTCTGCCTCGGCGATGCGGGCCAGGCCCATGTCGAGGATCTTGACGGCGCCCCTCTTATCCAACAGGAGATTGCCCGGCTTGATGTCGCGGTGGACAATGCCCTGTTCGTGGGCACACTGGAGTCCGCGGGCCGCCTGCAAGACGCACTCGACCGCCTCGCGGACGCCCAGCGGCCCGTGCTCCTTGACGATGGTGGCCAGGTCGCGGCCGTCGACGTACTCCATTGCCAGGTAGTGCATGCCCTGGTGCTCGCCGGCGTCGTAGGCCGTGACGATGTTGGGATGCGAGAGCCTGGCCGCCGCCTGCACCTCGCGGTGGAAGCGCTCCACCGCCCCCGCGACCTTCATCGCCGACGGGGGGAGGACCTTGATGGCGACGAGGCGATCCATCCGGCGATGCTGGGCCTTCAGGACTACGCCCATACCGCCTTCGCCCAGCTTGTCCAGGACGATGTACTGGCCGAAGACCAGCCCCTCGGTCTTGCCCTGGTAGACGGCCTTGGCCTGGTACTTGGTGAGCTTTCCGGCCCGGTACAAGACGGTCACCAGCGACTGAACATCGCGGGGCCGCTTGTCGGGCGGAAGGCCGTCATGGAACGCGGCGACTTCGGCCGCCGACATCAGGCCGCTTTCGGTCAGTCGCTCGATGAACCGCTCGACGGTGATCGCCATCGACAGGCTCCGTCACCGGACCATTGGGGTACGACCATCTGTCCAGTGTACACAAATGCCGAGAATGCCGAAAGCCCCCCTGTCCATGGGGGGGTGGCGAGCATGGCGCCCAACCGCTAAAACCTCGTATGCGTGAGTACCAGCCTACCCCCTCCAGACCGCCAGGTCCTCCGTCACGGGGCATCACGCCCGGGCGACGATCCGTTGACATGCCCGGGGGCAACTGATACACTGGAAGCTGGGGTTTGAGCGATGGACGTTAAGCTGATCGTCGTCGGCGGCAAGCATCCCGGGCAGGATATCCCGGTGCCGGGGCCGAAGTTCTTCATCGGCCGCGCCGAAGACTGCCAGATCCGGCCCCGCAGCGAGTTGGTCAGCCGCCACCACTGCGTGATCCTCGTCGAAGAAGGGTTCGTTGCAGTTCGCGACTTCGGCAGCAAGAACGGGACGTTCGTCAACGGCGAGCGGGTGAAGGTCGAGCGGGAGCTGAAAGCGGGCGACCGCCTGCGGGTCGGTCCCCTGGAGTTCGACCTGCAATTATCCGTCAGCGTCGGCGGCAAGAAAAAACCGAAGGTGCAGAGCATCCAGGAGGCGGCGGCACGCACGGTCGAGACCTCCGCGGGCAGTGCCGATGCCGATGTGGCCGGGTGGCTGGAGAAAGAAGACGAGACGGTCACCGGCGGCCCCTTGCCTGACACGGAACCGGCCCCGGCACCCTCGGCCTCGCCGGCCCCGCCCGCCAGCCCATCGCGGGCCCAGCCCGTGAGTGGGCCGACCCAACACCCCAAGACGGACAAGCCTGATCCGCTGCTCGGGCCGGCGGCGAAGAAGCCGCAGGTGGGCAGTAGCAGCGGTTCGGCGGCCGAGGAAATGCTCAAGCAGTTCTTCCATCGCAAGCCGTGAAAACCACGGGTGCGAAGCCGCCAGCGGCCTTCTCGTGCGGCTCTGGTTCCAAGCGGGTGCGAAACCCTCATCTTTGCGCAACTCGTAACATCCTTACAAACCATTCAGGCTGTTACGACCGCACTTCTTTCCCAGGCGCTTGATTTTACCAAGCTCTCTTTCCGATGCTATTGTTCCACAGGGCCGCAATATGCCCAATTTCAAGTCCCTGGACCAGATACCCCCCCCAAGGGAGGTCAGCACGTGACTGCGAAGAAAAACGCCGTCAAGACCCACGAAGCAGGCAAGATAACGCGCGAAAAAGCGTCAACCCTGCCGCGGAGGACGGTCGTGGTCGAAGGGACAACCGTCACCATGGATCCCCGCTCGGGGGCCGACCGCCGGAGCCCGGCCGACCGGCGTCAAAAGCACGTCCCCGTGGCCGTCGAGCAGCGAGGGGGCGAGCGGCGGGGTAAAGTCAACCGCCGCCGGCAGATCGATCCGACCACGTGCGAGCGCGACTACACGCCCGACGAGATCGAGTTCATGAACGCGATGGACGAGTACAAGCGTCGCAGCGGACGGATGTTTCCGACCTGCAGCGAGATTCTCGAGGTCGTGCGCGACCTGGGTTACGCAAAGCAGTCGCTGGCCGCTGTGGCTGTAGCCTTTCCGGAATTGCCCAACCTGCCGGTTTCGGCACAGCAGGCCGTGTAGGTAGTCATGTATCCGGCACCGGGCACCATGCGTGGCATGGTCGGTGTGCCGCCTCCCAACGGCAAACGGAGTGTGCCGGATACATTTTCGTAAGCGACGAAATCCGTCTTGCGTCCCCTAGGCGGAATCTGTATTCTCCCGCTCTTATCCGTGTCCTGCGGGCTGGGTGGCACCCAGCGCGCCGACGGCATTTCGGCAAGGCGTTTCGGCCGTGTTCTCATGCCCTCTTGCAACCCGTGACGGCCCACGCAGGGAGACTGCCCGGCGATGCGGTCTTCTCCTGGGGGCGGCATGCCTGCTGGCCTGCGGGGGCTGCACCAACTTCGTTGCCCAAGGGCGAAACGCCGAAGGGGTAACCCTGTTCGACTCGGGTCAGTACCAGGCGGCGCTGGCGCAGTTCCAGGAGGCCACGGCGATCGACCCGGGCAATGCGGACGGCTACTACAACTTGGCCGCTACGTATCATCGGCTGGGCCGGCTCCAGGGTCAGCCCAGCGACCTGGAGCGGGCGGAGGCCTTCTATCGCCAGTGCCTGGATCGGGAGCCGACCCACGTGGACGGCCATCGCGGCCTGGCCGTGCTGCTGGTGGAGAAGGGGCGGAGCAACGAGGCATTCCAACTGCTCCAGGTCTGGGCCGAGCGGCAGCCGTGGCTGGCCGACCCGAAGATCGAGCTGGCCCGGCTCTACGAGGAGTTCGGCAATCGGGCCGCTGCCGAAGAGCGGTTGGTCGAGGCGATCCGGGCCGATCCGAACAACCCCCGGCAGTGGGCGGCCTTGGGGAGGCTCCGCGAGGAGACGGGGCAATGCGGCCAAGCACTGTGGAACTATCAGCGTTCGCTAGAGTTGGACGAGGCGCAGCCGGAGGTGGCCGCCCGCGTGGCGGCGCTGGAAGGTCTGGCGGCCCAGCCCGCCTGTCCGGCCCCGCCCGGACCGACCCGCACGGTCGTTGTCCCGCCCGTCTGGCGGTAGCCTGGGGGCAGTGGCATTCCCATCTCGCGCCAGCAGTGCGCGGCCGGCATGAGACCTATAGGACACATAAGACCTATAGGAGCTGTCTTTCGGCCTGCCGACGCCGGCGTGAGCATCGCACTCCCCCCTGCCCACCACCGACTGCCCACTGCTATAATGGTTCGCGGCCGCCGGCGGGGTTCCGGCGAAAGGCGTACGCGCTGGACAGTACATTGGAGAACGGGCATGCCCAGAATCATCGTCCTGGACGACCTGTCGGAGGATGGTCTGAACCTCCTCCGCTCGGCGGGAAACATCGACGTGCTGGTCCGCACCGGCCTGAAAGGCGAGGACCTCCACAAGGCCCTGCTGGAAGCCGACGGCGCCATCTGCCGCAGCGGGGTGAAGATCACCGCCGCGGCCCTCGAGGGAAACTACCGTTTGCGGGCCATCGCCCGGGCGGGCGTCGGCGTGGACAACATCGACACCGACGCTGCCACGCGGCAGGGCATCGTGGTGATGAACACGCCGGGCGGGAACACCGTCTCGACGGCCGAGCACACCCTGGCCCTGATGCTGGGCCTGGCGCGGAACACCGCCCCGGCCTATGTCAGCCTCGTCGAAGGCCGCTGGGACCGGAAGAAATTCATGGGCACCCAGTTGGCCGGCAAGACCTTGGGGATCGTCGGGTTGGGGCGGATCGGCCAGGCGGTGGCGCAGCGGGCCGTCGCCCTGCAGATGCGCGTGGTCGGCTACGATCCCTTCCTGTCGGCGGCGCGGGCGAAGGAGCTCGGCGTGCAGATGGTCGCCTCGGCCCGGGAGATGTTGCCCATCGTCGATTTCCTCACCGTCCACACGCCGCTGAACGACCAGACGCGGAGCCTGATCGGCAGCGGCGAGATCCAGATGATGAAAAAGGGCGTGCGGCTGATCAACTGCGCCCGCGGCGGGATCTACGACGAGCAGGCCCTGGCCGCGGGGCTGCAGAGCGGGCACCTGGGCGGCGTGGCCCTCGACGTGTACGCCGCCGAGCCCTGCACGCAAAGCCCGCTGTTCGGCATGCCCAACGTCCTGTGCACGCCCCACCTGGGGGCCAGCACCGAGGAGGCGCAGGCCAGCGTCGCCGTCGAGGCCGCCGAGCTGCTGATCGACTTCTTCACCACCGGGGCGATCAAGCAATCGGTCAACATGTCGCCGCTGGACCCCAAGACGCTCGAAGCGCTCCGCGGCTACCTGGACGTGGCGTACCGGCTCGGGCTGTTGTTGGCCCAAGTGGATCACTCCCCCCCGGTCACCTGCCGGCTCAGTTACCGCGGCGAGGTGGCCAAGAAGGACACCCGGCTGCTGTCGGCCGCCTTTGCGGCCGGACTGCTGCAGCACGCCATGGAGCAGGGCGTGAACATCGTCAATGCCGAGGTCCTGCTCCGCGAGCGGGGCATCGAGCTCGTGGAGCAGCGCTCCAGCGACACCGGCGACTTCAGCTCCCTGGTGACCGCCGAGGTCGTCAGCCAGGAGCGGACCTCCACCGCCGCCGGCGCCCTGTTCGGCAGCAGATGGCCCCGCCTGGTCCAAAAGGCCGACTGCCGGCTGGAGAGCTACCTGCACGGCACGTTGATGATCTTCTTCCACCGCGACCAGCCGGGCGTGATCGGCAAGGTGGGCACCATCTTCGGCCGCCACCAGGTCAACATCGCCCAGATGGCCGTAGGCCGGCCGACCAACAAGCCGGGAGGGGAAGCGGTGGGCGTGCTGGCGCTGGACTCCGTGCCGCCGGCCGAGGCCCTGGCCGAAGTGCAGGCCTTGCCGCACGTGACCCGGGCGACCATCGTCCGCCTGCCGCCCGCCGGGGAAATGCCCGCCTGGCTCGGCGGCTGACGACCAGTGAGCAGCGGGCAGTGGGCAGTGGGCAGTGAGCGGTGGGCAATGGGCAGTTTAGCGGGCGGGCTTGCCCGCCGTTCCCGCCTCACGTCGCGCCCGCAGCGCGGGCACGGCATAAGACCTATGGGGCCTATAGGACCTATCTTTCGGCATGCTCACCCAAGCGTGGGCATGGCGCCCGCCCGAACTTTCCGCTGCCCTCCTCGCCTGGGAACGGCGGGCAAGCCCGCCCGCTAAACTGCCCACTGCTCACTCTTTCCGCAGCGGTATGACCAAGCCGATGGTCGTTCCGTGCCCGAGCCGGCTGTCGATCGTCGCCTTTCCCAGCAATAAGCGGGCCCGCTCGCGGATGCCCTCCAGGCCGAAATGGCCTGCGGGGACGGCGGCCGGATCGAAGCCCACGCCCCAGTCGCGGACCTCCAGGCGGACTTCCTCGCCTTCCTGGGCGAGCATCACGCGGACGCGGGCGCTGCGGCTGTGTTTGCAGGCGTTGGTCAGGGCCTCTTGGGCGATGCGGTAAACGGCGTTCTCCAGGACGGGCGCCAGGCGGTTGAAGGCCACGTCGCTGCGAAATTCCACCCGGGGGCCGCCGGCAGCCCGCTGGTCCTGGACCAGGTGCACAAGCGCGGCGACCAGGCCGGAACTGTCCAGCACCGGCGGCCGCACCCCGCTGATAAGCCGCCGAGCCTCGCTCTGTGCCTGGCGGAGCGTCTCGACGGCTGTCTGCAAGGCCCTCTTGGCCTTCGCCGGCGCGACTTTGCGGAGGTGCTCGCAGCTCTGCAACTGCATCAGCGCCGCCGCCACTTGCTGGGCGATCCCGTCGTGGATCTCGTAGGCGATCAACTGCCGCTCGTGGTCGCTGGACTCCAGCAGGTGCCGCAGTGCCTGCTCCGTCTCGCTCGGAGTAGAGTTGTGGGGGCCGGCCTCGACCCCGTTGATCCGCCGGCGAAGCTCCTTGATCTCGTCAAGGAGCTGCCGCTTGGTCTTTTTGGAATCCGCCACGGGATCGCCCTACACGGGAAAGGTCTCTCGAAAACTGCCGCCAAGGCCCCCAGGGGTTAACCCTCGCCGACCGGGTTTATTGCACTGCGGTTGCAACACCTGATGGGCATTTCACTTCGGGCCAAACCGCCCCCGAGGGAATCATATCGTTCAGAACGCGGCCAGCATAGCGGCCGCCCCAGCCAAGGGTACCAAGAAAAGGCAGGTGATCGCCACCAGCAACCGCCAGCCGCCCAGGATCCCGGCCAGAGCGGCTTTCGACACCATGTTGGCCATGGCCGCCACGACGATCAGCCGCCAGCCGTCGGCCGCCACGGTCGCGTCGGTCGTCGCCAGCCGCGCGGTGGACAGCGTGACCGCGTCCATCTCCGTCAAGCCCGAGATCCACGCCACCGCGTATAGGCCGCGACTTTGAAAGAAATACTGCGCCACTGCCAGGCCCAGCAGCACCACGGCGTACATCACGCCGAACACCACCGCGGAGCGGAGCTCGGTCGGGTTTTGCGGCGAGTGGAGGGTCGCCGGCTGCCGGCGATGGCCCAACCACAACACGCTCGCGGGGAGCAGCGTCAGGGTCATCAACACCAGCGCCGGCCCAGCCGCAGCCAGCAAGAACCCGGCGTTGGCGACCGCCACCTCCGCCATCACCCGCACAAACGAGACGGTCGAGGCGATGGCCACGACGATCGCCGCCGTCCGGACCGCGGCCGGGTCGCCGCGGGCATGACGGGCGTAGCTGACCGTCGTCGCCGTGCTCGACACTGCCCCGCCCAGAATACCCCCCAGCAACATCCCCACGTTCGGGCCGGCAAACTGGTGCAACAGGTATCCCCCCAGGCTCACCCCGACCACCAACACCACCATCAGCCAGATCTCGAACGGCGCGAGCACGTTGAGCGATGCGTAACGCGGGTCGTGAAATAACTGGAGCGGCTCCCGCGGCAAGACGGGGAGGATGACGCACGTCAGCAGGACGAATTGCATGATCGCCCGCACGTCCGTGTCTCCCAGCCGCTTGACCAGGCCGTGCAGCTCGGGCTTGAATTGCAAGAGCACGGCGGCCGCCCCGCCCACCGCCACCGCCGCCGCCACTGGCCCGGTCACCAGCAGGGCCCCCACGGCGTACATCAAGAGCATCGTCACGCCGGTGGTCGTGCCGTAGTTGCCCGGCTGCTGGCCGTCGGCCGGGCCGCGGAGGTGCGAGTGTACCGCGATCAGGCCGGTAATCCCCAACAGCCCCGCCGCCACGATCCACCCGCCGAATTCGAACTTCTGGGCCAGCATCGCCGCGACCGTCCCCAGGACGGTGATCAGCGGGAAGGTTCGCAGGCCGGCCAGCCCCGCCGCGGCGTGCTCCCGTTGCAAGCCGACCAGCAGCCCCAGCAGGACCGCCAGGCCGAGTCGTTCGAAGGTGGGGTCCATGGCGCATCGCTGGCGTTGGAAGGGAGATCCACGTCTAGGAAAATTCTAGCATAACGCGGGAGACAGTTTAGCGGGCGACCACGCTTCGCGCGGTGCCCTGCCCGCCGTTGCGGAGGTCGGCCGTGCCTCGAAAAACTGCCATAGTTCCAGGGCCGGTTTCCTGCTAAAATCGCCCCGCAAGGGAAGGAACCCGGGAGGTGAGCCATGGGCAAGGGCCGCGGCGCCGGGCTGCCGGCGGTGTTGGGCGTGGTGTTTTCGGTCGGTGTGGCCCTGGGACAAGGGCCGGCCAGTCCGGCCGGGGAGCAGTATGGGCCGCCGGGGGTCTCGTCCGAGCAGCCTCTCCTGCCGCACGATCCGACGCTCCAGCGCCGCGCGCCGCCGCAGGTGACGCCGGGGGGCGGGCTGGCGTTTCCCCCCAGTGTCCACGGCGTGTGGCCCGCCCCACCGCCGGCACCGGGCGCCCCAGTACCCCTCGCCCCGTTCGTTCTCACGCCGGAGCAGATGCTCGAGCTCGACCAGGTCCTGGGCGCCTGGGAGCGGCGGAACCGGGAAGTCAAGAGCTTCGAGTGCATCTTCACCCGCTTCGAATACGACTACGTCTTCACCCAGAAAGGCCAGCCCGGGAAGCTCCGCGACCAGGGCATTCTCAAGTACGCCGCCCCGGACAAGGGCCTGTACAGAGTCGACGGGGAGCGGTCGGCGGAGTGGACCGAAACGGCTCCCGGCAAAGTCGGCTGGAAGAAGTCCGCAGTGCCGCGGGACAAGCAGTGGATCTGCGACGGCAAGGCGATCTTCGAGTACAACCACAAGGACAAGCGGCGGGTCGAGCACGCCCTGCCGCCGGAACTCCAGGGAAAGTCGATCGCCGAGGGCCCCCTGCCCTTCGTCTTCGGCACCGAGGCGCAAAAGCTCAAAGAGCGCTATTTCCTGCGGATCACCACGCCGCCGGACGTCCGCGGCGAGATCTGGCTGGAGGCCTATCCGCGGTTTCAGCGGGACGCCGCCGACTTCCGCAAAGTCGACGTGATCCTGAAGATCAACGGCCTGCTGCCGGATGCCATCCAGATCATCGAGCCCAACGGCAAGAATCGCGAGGTGTACAAGTTCGAGGACGTGGTGGTCAACCGCCCTCTGCGGATCTTCGAGGGGAACCCGTTCAAGCCCTCGCTGCCGCTCGGCTGGCGGGCGGAGGTGGCGCGCAACGGGCAGTGAGCAGTGGGCAGTGGGCAGTGAGCAGTGGGCAGTGGGC
>Ga0187848_10000856_pt1 | contig 27043 bp, 29 predicted proteins | sample June2016WEW_4_40_FD_132424 | JGI IMG/M metagenome (GOLD analysis project Ga0187848, IMG submission 132424) | Peatland microbial communities from SPRUCE experiment site at the Marcell Experimental Forest, Minnesota, USA - June2016WEW_4_40 | ecosystem: Environmental > Terrestrial > Soil >... | reverse complement strand
TGAAACAGCTCCGCCGCCTCGCGGCCGGCGAGGCGCGATTCGACGATCGCCGCCATCAGCGGCGTCATGTCGAGCCGCTCCGCTTCGATCCGCCACAATCCGTCGCCCGAGCGCGGCGTCTCGACCAGCGCCTCCAGCTCCATCGCCGCCTGGCCCTCGTAGCGCTGTTCGAGGCAGACGCCGGCGAGCGCCGCCGCCGCGTCGAACAGCCGGCCGAGGCTGGTGGTCATGGGAAAACGCGCGCCGCGGGCGAAGGCCTGCGCCAGCCGCGCGGCGTTCGGCGCATCGGGAAAGAAGCGCTTCGTCGCGTCGAGCCGGCCGAGCCGGTCGAGCGTCGCCACCCCCATGCGCCACGGCTCGCGCGCGGCGCGGTCGCCGCCCGGCAGGGCGAGCGGTTCGAGCCAGCCGACGCGCTCCCAGCGGGCGCCGTCGAGAAGGATCAGCTCGCCGCCCCACGGCGTCCCGTCCGTCCCATAGCCCTGGCCGTCGAGCGCGACGCCGAGGACCGGCCCGCTCAAGCGGTGCTCGGCCGCGACCGCCGCGACATGGGCGAGGTGGTGCTGCACGCGCGCGCAAGGCAGGCCCGACTCTTCTGTCGCGCGCGTCGACTGGAAATCTGGATGCAGGTCGCAGGCGGCGAATTCGGGCGTGATCGCGAGGATCGAACGCAAGTGCGCGATCGTCTCGTTGCGGAAGCGGATCGTTTCGCGGTCGTCGAGATCGCCGATATGTTGCGATACGAACGCCTCGCGCCCGCGCGTCAGGGTCACGGTGTTCTTCAGATCGGCGCCGGCGGCGAGCACGCTCGGGCCGTCGACGCCAAGGTCGATCGGATCGGGCACGAAGCCGCGCGCGCGGCGCAGATACGCCGGCGCGCCGTCGAGCACGCGCATCACCGAATCGTCGGCGCGCACCACGATCGCGCGCCCATGGGTGACGACGAGGTCGGCGATCGGGCCAAGGCGTCGGCGCGCGTCCTCGTCGTCGGCGACCAGCGGTTCGCCGCCAAGATTGGCGCTGGTGGCGACCAGCGCGATTTCATTACGAGCATGGCGCCAACCCACGAAATCCGGCGCGCCCGCGAGCGCGTGCAACACCAGCCAATGCAGCGGCGTGTAGGCGAGCATGAGGCCGACGTCGGCAAGGTTCGGCGCGACGCTGGGCGCGAGAACGCCGCGGCTCTTGGCGAGGATGATCGGCCGCGCGCGCGATTCCATCAGCGCGATTTCGGCGTCGCCGAGCTCTGCGAGCTGCGCGGCGCTTGCCGTGTTGGCGACCATCACGGCGAAGGGCTTGGCCTCGCGCGCCTTGCGGCGGCGCAGCGCCGCGACCGCCTCCTCGTTGCGCGCGTCGCAAACGAGGTGGAAGCCGCCGAGCCCCTTGAGAGCGACGATGCCGCCGTCGCGGATGCAGTCGGCGATTTGCTCGATCTCGACGTTGAGCTTGGGGCCGCAGGCCCGACAAGCAATCGGCTCGGCGTGGAAGCGGCGATTTTCGGGATCGGCATAGTCGCGCGCGCAGTCCTCGCACATCGGGAACGGCGCCATCGAGGTCTGCGCGCGGTCGTAGGGCAGCGCCCGCGTCAGGGTGTAGCGCGGCCCGCAATGGGTGCAGTTGACAAGGGGATAGCGGTAGAAGCGGCTCGCCGGATCGAACAGCTCGCTGAGGCACGCCTCGCAGATCGCGGCGTCGGCGCCGATGCGCGTCGTCGCCGGTCCGCCCGCCGTCGCTTCGATCACGAAGCCGACGCCGCCGACTAGCGGCAGCTCGGCGACGTCGATCGAATCGATGCGCGCGAGCGGCGGCGGCGCGAGACGCAACGCGTGCAGGAACTGCTCGGCGCCGGCGCCCTCGACTTCGATCAGCACGCCGGCGGCGTCGTTGAGCACGAACCCCGAGAGCGCGAGGCGCGAAGCGAGGCCATAGGCGAATGGACGGAAGCCCACGCCCTGCACAGCGCCGCGAACGCGCAGGCGCAAGCGCCTGTCGGTTCGCGCGTCGAGCGAGCGGAGCGCCGTCATCGTCTATCCCCTCGCCATGTCGGCCGCTCGGCGAGCGGCGGAGGCTTCGATCCAGGCGACGAACGCGGCGAGGCCTTCGCCGGTCTTGGCCGAGACGATCAGCGTCTGCAGCCGCGGATTGACCCGCAGCGCATTGGCGAGGCACGCGCCGACGTCGAAATCGAGATGCGGCAGCAGGTCGGCCTTGTTGAGCAGCAGCAGGTCGGCCGCCGCGAACATGTCGGGATACTTGAGCGGCTTGTCCTCGCCCTCGGTGACGGAGAGCACCACCACCTTGTGCGCTTCGCCGAGGTCGAACGCGGCGGGACAGACGAGGTTGCCGACGTTCTCGATGAACAGCGCCGAGCCCGGCGGCGGGGCGAGGGTCTCCAAGGCATGGCCGACCATGTGGGCGTCGAGATGGCAGCCCTTGCCGGTGTTGATCTGGATCGCAGGGGCGCCGGTGGCGCGGATGCGCTCGGCGTCGTTGGAGGTCTGCTGATCGCCCTCGATCACCGTGACAGCCATGCGCTCTTTCAACGCCTCGATCGTCTTGACCAAGAGGGTGGTCTTGCCTGAGCCGGGGCTGGAGACGAAGTTGAGCGCGAACACGTTGCTCGCGGCGAGCGCGCGGCGGTTGTCGCGCGCATAGGCGTCGTTCTTGGAAAGGATGTCGCGCTCGATGCGGACGATGCGCTCCTGGCTCAGGCCGGGCACGTGCGCGCCGGCGATGCCCTTGCCGTAGTCAACCACGCCATCTTCGTGTTGGTGTTGGTGGTGGTGATCGTGGTCGTGGTCGTGTTCATGATCATGATCGTGGGGATGGTCATGATCGTGAGGATGGCCGTGGTCGTGCGCTTGCGCGTCGGCCTTGTCCTTGTCGAGGGCAATCGTCGCTTCGCCGCATCCGCACACGCTGCACATCAGTCGATCTCCATCTCGCGAATCTTCAATTCGTCGCCAGCCGTCATCTGCACGCGGTAGCACCCGCACTGCGGGCAGGCGCCGAAGCGTTCGGCGAGCGCCACGGTTCTTTCGCAGTCGAGGCACCAGCCGGCGCCGGCGATGCGGTCGATCTCCAGCTTCGCGCCCTCGGCGGCGGTGCCCGCCGCCACGGCGGAAAAGCAGAACTCGAGCGCTTCGGGCTCGACATGGCTCAGCGCGCCGACGTCGAGGAACACCCGCGTCACCTTGCGCGCGCCCTGCTTGCGCGCTTCTTCCAGAGCGATCTCGACGATGCTCTCGGTCAGCGACATCTCATGCACGGACCGGCTCCTTCAGCGCAACGTCGAAGGCGACGCAGGGGTCGAACAGCGTCGCCAGTCGCGTCACCGCGAGGCGCGCCGTCTCGCCCTGGCCGACGCGCGCGCCGAGCAGAGCGGCGACGAACGGCCCCGCCGCATGAAAGTTCCATTCCGTCGGCGCAACGATTGCGTAAGCGGCGATCCGTTCGTCCGCCCCGATTTCGGCCCAGTGGTAGAGGCGCCCGCGCGCGCTCTCCACCGCGCCGTACCCCGCGTTCGCGCCGACCGCGCCGGCCGCGAGGACTTCATCGAACTCCATCTCGCCTAATTGTAGCCCCTGCCCCACCGCCGTCAACGCCAAACGAATATCGTTGAATCGCGCCGCGAGCCGCGCCGACAGGACACTGCCCTGCGACGGCGAGCGGCGCCACAGCCGCGCATAGGCGCCCGTTTCCGGCCGACGCCCCGCCAGGCGCGGCCGCGCGGCGAAGCCTGGCGGGTCGCCCCGCAAAGCAGCGACGACCGCGGCGTCGTCGGCGCGCGTCAGGCAATCGGGCGGGCCGGGCGCGAACGCTTCGTCGCGCTCGCATTGGCGAAACATCGCGCCGAACGCCGTGTCGGCGGGCGGCGCGTCGCCCGGCGCCTTGGGCGTCCCGAGCGCTTCGGCGGCGGCTGCGAGGCGCGCGTGCGGCGCATGAAGCGCCTCGCGACGCGCGCGACCGAGCCCCGCGGCGGCGCCGTCGACGAGCGTGCGCGCAGCGAGCGCGGCGTCTCTCAGCGCGCCGCCGGCGCGGCCGACCACGGCGTCGGCGCCGCGGCTCCATGGCCAGCCGGCGACGCAGGCGCGCATCGTCTCGAAGATTCGTTCGCTTAAGACGCTCACCGCCGCGGCGAAGCGCGCGCTCTCTTCGATCGCGCGCCCGCTCGCCACCGCGACGGCCTGATCGGCGGCGACGCCCTGCGCCTGCGCGCACAGCGTATAGATGCGCCGCGCCAGCAACGGCGTCTCCGCGCCGGCGCGGCCGACGAACAGGCGGGTCAGCCCCAGCGGCCGGCTCGAGCGGATCGCCGCGGAGCAGACATGGCCGCCCGCGACGTCGACCTCGATGGCGATGGCGCCGGCGTCGACCGCTGAACTCATCGCGCGCCCTCCGCGCCGGTCTTGAGGCGCCCGCGCAGGAACGCGCGGCGGTCGAGCGCCGCAGGCGCTTCGCGCGGACGCAACAACTCGGCGTCGAACAGCGCCTGCATTGCTTCGCGTGCGGCGACAATCGCGTCTCCCACGTCGGCGAACAGGTCCATCGGCGAGAACAGCGAACAGGAATCGAGCCGACCGAAACCGGGCAATTCACCGACGATCAGTTCGACTTCGCCTGCGGGCAGCGCCATCTTGATCGAAGCGCCCGCGCGAACGGCGGGAGTCGGCGGAGCGCCGGGGAGATCGGCGGCGACGAAATTCATGAACCACGGCGTGACGACGACGCCGACCGCGCGCCCGGCATGGGCGCGAAAGCCCTCGGCGGCGACGCCGAGCGCGGCGTTGCAGATCGGCAGGCCCGCCATCGGGCCCGCCGCAATGTGCCGGTAGCGCGCCGCGAGCGCCTCGCCGATCGCTCTGGCCTTGGAGTCAGCGTCCATCGCCGAGCCGCATGAATTTCGACGCCGGCGCGTCACAGTTCGGGCAGCGCCAATCCTCTGGTAGAAGCGCGAACGGCGTGCCGGCGGGAACCTGCCAGACCGGATCGCCCTCTTCCGGGTCGTAGACATGCCAGCAGACGCCGCATTCCATCTTGGCGTCGGCCGCCGGCGCTTCGCCGTCGCCAAAGCTCTCGAACGCGCTCATCGGAAATAGGCCTCCTCGATTTCCCTGAGGCGCGCGGCCGAATCCGCGAAGTCCTCGTCCGCGGCGAGCGCCACCGCGGGGACGTCGCCGATCTCCAGCGTGTCGAGCACTACCGCGTCCATCGCATTGGCGAACTGCACCGACCAGACGTTGCGCGCCGACGTGGAAACGACGCGGCAGAAGCCGTAGCCGCGCGAGACGAGGCGAACCGGCCCGACGCCGAGCGTCGCCTGCAAGAAGTCCATGTCCGCGGGCGTCATCGGCAGCAGCGAGAAGGTGATGGTGTGGGCGGGGTCGCCGGGACGCCAGCGCGCCATGCGGTCGCCGATTTCGGCGAGCACCGGCATGACGTTCATCGCCTCGGCCGGGGCCTCGCCGAGGACGAGTTCATTCGACAGACCGGCGCAGGCCTCGCGCACGACCTCAGGGATCGCGCCGACCTCGATATAGTCGGCGCGAAAAGCTCCCGATGCATCGGTGAAGCGCACGCGCCACAGGCCCGCCATCACCGCTTCCTGGATCTGCGCGGTGAGGCCATTGGGGAGCGCGGCGACGCCCGCCACCTCGCCCTCGCCGAGCACGTCGTCGACCAGCGCGCGATCGTCGGCGCCGAAATCGGTGATGTCGAACAGGCAATTGCGCGAAGCGGCCTTCTGTCGCGCCAACGCGTCGATCAGTTCAGGCAGCAGCGCCGCCGTGCGGCGGCAGCGCCGGATCGTCTCCTCGGCGGCGGCGGTCGCCAGAAGGCTGATCTTCTTCATCCGCTCCACCGGCTCGACGGCAATCGGCGTCACCGTCACCGCCGCGTCCTCGCCCTCTGGGGCGACCCAGAAACCCGCTTTCACGACAACCCCCTCGGTCCGGAGAATTGGAATTCGGTGCGCGGGCCCGCGCCGCGTTCCAGCGCGGGCGCGTCGGGCGCCAGCGCGGCGGCGATCTTGGACAAATACTCGGCCCAGTACTTGATCTTAGGCAACACCGCGAGCGTCTCGCCACGCCGGGTCAGCGCGAGCGAAGGCATGACGACAACTTGAAAGCGGCTTTTCAGCGCCTCCTCCGCCTCGCGCGCGACGATCGCGGCGCGCAGGCGCCCGTCGAACGCCTTGATGAGCGCCGGCAGCACCACCGCGACGTCGTCGCTCTCCAGCCGCTGCTTGGGATCGCCGGTGAAGAACATCAGCGCATGCTCGGCTTCGCCGACAGCTGGAGCGAGAAAGGCGTCGATTGTCGCCGTATCGACGACGGGCAGGCCGTGGCGCTCGGTGAGAGCGCGCACAAGAGCCGAGGGCATGATTTCCTCCGGGGTTTGCTTGTTTTCTCCAACAGGGGCAAGCGGCATGCCAGAGGAAGGACGCGAGCCGCGCCATTGAACTGTAAGGGGAATTGCCGGTGGTGGGAAGGACCGCGCAGGAGAAATGTGGAAAGAATGATGCCGAAATGGAAGGATACTATCCGCCGCGCCAGCAGGAAGTTGCGTCGGCGCCTCGCTAAAATCGCCTGATCGGCGGTCGCCTCGACGAGCCGCCCTGCCCCCGTCGGGCCACCGCGCCGGCTCGGTCGAGACGGCAAACGGTTGGCCCGATGGCGAGATCGAGAGCCTTATTCGCCAGCGGTTGTAGTCCCGGATTTACCAGCGCGATCGCGGACCGGGTCCTTCGGCCAGCCGCAACTTCAGGACTTCGCTTTCAACCGTCGCAAAGCATAGACCGCCGCGAAACAAAGGCCGCCGGACAACGTCCAGATGCCGCCCATGATCATGGTGGCCTGGCGAAATTGGTCTCCGTTCAGCCATAACCATCCGAGAACGATCAAAATTCCGACGACGATGAAGCCGTGACTTATCAAAAATTCCTTCTTGTCCATGACTCTCAGCGGTCTCAGGACAAAATATGTGACGATAGTCAGCCCCGCGATCAGGGCAATTAGGATGGATACGGGCATCTCCATGTCTTCAGGTTAGGGGAAATTGCCCGAGCGCGCCACCCGACAATCCCGGCGAGCACGTCCTGCGCCGGGTCGAGACGATGAGCTTCCGCCGAATTGCCGTGAAATGCGGCCCCGCCTCGCCGCCTCAAAACACCTTGCGCACGTAGACGGCCACCATTGGGAAGCTGACCGACAGCGGCGCGGCGGGCGCACCGGCGTAGGCGCCATTCGCGGTCGTCCAGGTGTATCCGGCCTCCAGTCCTACCGTCAGATCGGGCTGCACCATGTCCTCGATCCCTGCCTGCAACTGGGATCCTCGCATCTTGACGTCAAACCACATGGGAACGCCTGGAGACAGATCCTCGACGCCGGAGGTCTGCGAAGTGTGGAATATCGAATAGGTCACGGAGCTCTTCAAAGTCGGCGTCCACAGGTGCTCGTAAGAGGCGATCGCGGAGTAGCCGACGGTAGGGTGAAGCGCGCCGTCCGCGTCGGCGACGTAGTCGGTGGCGAAGAAAGGCATGCCGAGATAGCCGATCGCGCCTCTGGCGACGGCGCCCTGGATCATGAAACGGCCATACATGTCCCCGGCGCCGCCGCCGAAGAGATCGCTCCACTTGACGCGATATTCGCCGCCGACCGTCGCCGCCCCGCCCCACATCGTTTCCACCGGCGAAGCGCAGCAATCGGCGGCCGCGGCGTCGCGGATTTCATGCAGCGCCCCGCTTACGTGGAGCAGGAACGACGGCGTTCCGTAACGCGCCTGGGCGACCAAATCGGGCCAGCGGGTCGCTTCATATCGCGACAGAACGCCGTCGGCCATCTCGCGTCGGCTCGGGTCTTCGACGGCGACGCTGACCGACGCCGCGTTGCCGGGCGAGCCGAGGTCGTCGACGCGGTACGTATAGGAAATCGCCGGCGTGTTCACGAGCGAGGAATAGCCGGGGGTGACCGAGTAGCCCCAGCGCGCAAAACCGAACATCGAAGGTTGGATGCCGGCCTCGAGCCCGCCCAAGCGCACCCAGGCCTGATCGACCAGCCCGACGAGCGCCGAGCCGTTCACGGCGTTGTTGGAAATCGGCGTGACGGCGCCGGACCGGTCGAACTCCAATTGTCCGGCGAGACGCAAATTGACGTAGCCGACCAGCGCGCCCGCGTCGGTCTGGCGAACCGCCATGAAATTCGCTTGGGCGTCGACGCCCGGGTAGGGGTAATAGGTCTGCGAGCTAAAGTTCTTGTCATAGTAATAAAGCACCGGAACGCCGCCGGCGGGATAATTCGCCGAAGGCAGGCGCTGCCCGACCATCGCGATGTCCCAAGCCGCGAAGTCCTTGGCCGCGAAGCCCATCACGTCGTAGCCGGCCTTGCTGCAAAAGCCACTCTCTCCAAGCGCGAAGAACTTCGATCCGTAGGCGGCGCAATCCCCATTCTTGTTCTTGTCGGCGGCGGCGCTCGCGTTCGCCGGCGCTGGCGCGGGCGCGGGGAGGTCGGCCGCCGAACCGCGCAATGGCCAGAGCGCGCAGAGGACTATGATTGCTCGAAATAACGCCTTGGCCCTTGTCATCGTCCCGCCCCGCGCTCCGCCAGATGGCTAAAACTCAATGACCTCGGCCGAAAGAACTGATCAGCGTATTGCTCGACCCGGTAAGCGTAAGAATGCTCGCGCCGCCGCTGTTGAACTCCGACAGATAGCCGTTGTTGGTCTGCTGGCCGACGTAGCCGCTTTGATTGCCCACCGTAGTTTTAAAATTGTACTGCTGGACGACAATCGCTGTGTTGACCGCGCCATACTGCGTAATTGTCGATGTGTTGCTGTTGGTTGCTCTTTGATTCACGTATATCGAATTGTCCTGGCTGTTCTGCACGGTCGTTTCGACGTTGTCCTTGCCTGTTTGCCAAAGTCGTACGTCTGACGATATATTTCCTGGACCGATATATGCGTAATTCTCGGCGGCGTCCTGGCGCAGCGACAGCGCTTGAGCGTTCGCCGCGCAGGCAAGGCCGGCGACGAGCCAACAGATGGCCAGGACGCGCAACATGGTTCGACTCCCCGAGAATTGCGTGATCTATTTCAGTGGCCGTGAGAACCGGCGCTGGAACCGTAACTGAGCCAGGGTATGAACGGGGGTATTCGGTCGCCGCAAATGACTATGCGGCGCCTGCCTGAGGGCGGCGCCGGTTGCGCCGGGTAATCGCCGAGCGTGAGGTAATTCACCGCCGGGTCCTCATTGAGGACGCCGCCGAGGCACGTCACCGTGTGAGGCGCGTTGTGCGTCCTCGATCTCGCTTCGTCGACACGAGCGCGAAGGTCCGACTGACTTTCGGCGGCGCACGCTGCGACGCCGAAAAAAAGGACCCCCGCAAGCGCAAAGAAGCAGTCGACGAGAGGGCGCATCCCTGTCTCCGCGGGGTTCAAGTCATCGATCGCCGCTGCGCGAATTCGAGGCGTTCGCCGTGCGCAGCGAGGATCTGTCGTCACGCGCCGCGAGGACGCCAGGGCGTTCCCCCAACCCCCGCGGCAAGACGAGGTTGAAAACTATTGCGCGCCGACCGGAACGTATCCGGTGTTGATAATGACGGTCGGGTCGTGGCGCGGCGCTTGGACAGTCGCAATCGCGCCCTGCGCGACCAAGGCCACGTTGGCCTGACCCTTGCCGTTGCCGCCCTGGCTGACCATGGAGACGTTGGTGAGCTTGACGCTCACCTTGACGCCGGATTCGCCGGCGAAAGCAGGAGTCGCCAAAACACAGCAGGCGGCTGCTAGAATAGCTATTTTTTTCATCGTGGCCCTCGCGATACGTGGTGAATTCGGCGTTCTCGGCCGTCCGTCAGCTTTGGTGCGCTAACGCATAACGAGTATATATCGGAATTATTCGCGTCAAGGTTGTGTCACTGATTTGCCCACGAGAAAGTCGCCTCTCGGCCGCGGTAAGGCCGGATTCCGCAAAAAATGCGCATGAAAACAGCGCATTCGCTGTGGTGTTGCATTTTGACCACAGCAAGTCGCTTTCGCGCGACGAAGGCGGTCGGCGCTTGAGAGCGCTGGCGGCTTCGCGATGAAAACCGCCGGAGGCGAGAAGATTGATTCGCAGGCCGCCGACGCGCGGCCAGGCCGGCCCGCCGCTGCGGCGTCAGTCGCCGCGCAAATGCTCCGGCAGTTCCGGCTCGCGGCCGACCAGATCGGCGAACAGGTGATCGACGTCGCCGCCTTCGGCCGCCAGCGCGAGGGCGTCCAGCGCGTCGTCGATCAGGCGCGCTTCGTCCGCCACGAGAACGCGGATCGCCGAATTGAGATGGGTGAGCACGAACGTTCCCCGCGCCTGCGCGCCCACCAGCATCATCGAAACGGCGCGGACCGCGCCGCGGCGCTCGCATAAAGCCTGCGCGTCGTCGCCTTCGATGACGCGCATGGGGACGCCGATGCACATGGAGCTATCCTCTCAGGACGCGACGGTCTCGATCTTGTCGTAACCCTTGAGCCGGTAGACGATGAACGAGACCAGCCAGGCGACGACGAAGATGCCGACGATGAGATAGCCGAGCATGCCGAAATTGTCGTTGAGGGTGCCGATCGCGCCCCAGAAGCCGCCCCCGTCGGTCAGGCCGAGCTGATCGCCGATGAGGTTGAGCGTCTCCAGGCCTCCCACGACCACCGCGACGACGACCGAGACCGCGGTGATTGTCAGGTTGTAGTAGAGCTTGCGGATCGGCTTGATGAACGCCCAGCCGTAGGCGCCGATCATCAGCACGCTGTCGGTAGTGTCGATCAGCGTCATGCCGGCAGTGAACAGGGCGGGAAACACCAGGATCGACCAGATCGACAGGCCCTGCGCCGCTTGCGTCGCGGAGATGCCGAGCACGCCGACCTCGGTCGCCGTGTCGAAGCCGAGGCCGAACAGCAGGCCGATCGGATACATCTGCCAGCTCTTCTCGACCACCCTGAAAAAACGGCGGAACAGCCGCCCGAGCAGGCCGCGATTGGCCAGCGCCAGATCGATATCCTCCTCGACGAAGCGGCCGCCGTTCTTGACGGTTTGGAACGCCCGGTAAATCGAAATCAGCACCACGACATTCGCGGCGGCGATGGCGAACAGGAACAGCGCCGACACCAGCGTCCCCGCCACCGCGCCAAACGTCTTGAACGCGTCGAACCGATCCTGCAGCGCGGTCGCCGTGATCGCGATGGCTACCGAGAGCCCGACGACGATGGTCGAATGGCCGAGCGAGAAGTAGAGCCCGACGCCCACCGGGCGCCGACCTTCCTGCATCAGCTTGCGCGTGACGTTGTCGATCGCGGCGATATGGTCGGCGTCGAAGGCGTGGCGCAGGCCGAAGCTATAGGCGAGCGCCGCCGTGCCGAGCAGCACGGGATAATCGTGGAAGGCGACGATCGCCCACGCCCACGCGGCGACGTTGGCCAGAATCAACAGCGCGTAGACGGCGACGATCTTGCCCTTGAGGCTTTCGCCCCAGCCGAGGAACAAGTCGAACCATCCACCGCGCATAACGTCATTCTCCGGCGCACCTAAGGAAAATTGCGATCCTCAAACGAGCACTTCGCCGCGTCGCTCATAATGATGGAAATCAAGTTCGTTGGCCAGCAGCCCGGATTTCGCCCCGTCGGAAGGGCGCGGCTCTACGCTCGCGCCCCAGGAGGCGAGGATGCGCCGCGCCGCCTCTATCGCCGGCCCGATCTGCGCACGGACGGGCGGAGTGAGCGGCCCGCCCCAATCCTCCAGGTCCTGCGGCTGGCAGCCGATCAGCGCCAACTTGTTCGGATATTTGCCGAGGAGATCGGCGGCGCTAAGCACCTCTTGAAATCCGGTCTGATGCAGGCTCATCTTTTTCGCGCCGGTGAATTTGGGAACCTCGTCGTCCTCGACGATCTTCAGCGTTCCCGGGGCCAGGCCGTAGTCGACGGCGTCGAACACGATCAGATGGTCCGCCTCGGCGACGAATTGCACGAGATAGAGGCCCTGCGTCCCTCCGTCGAGCACGAAGACGTTGTCCGGCGCCCGCCACAGGCGATCGAACTCCTCGACCGCGCGGACGCCGAACCCTTCGTCGGCCCACAGAATGTTGCCGATGCCGAGCACGAGGATGCGCGGCTTGGGCTCGTTCGCGGCGGCCATCGCGCTAGTCCTCGCGATCGTCGCGGAAATGGCGATCGCCGAACACGATCGCCGACAGCATCGTCTGACGCGACATGATGTCCTCGCGGATCGCCGCGTAGACGTGGATGATGATGAAGACGACCATCGCCCACATGCCCAGGTGATGCAACGTGTGCACCTGCTGGCCGTTGGGCCAGATCGCGAACACCCAACCGAACAGTTTCGCCTGCCAACTGTCGATGCCCTCCCCTTGCGAATAAAGCGCAAAGCCGGTGCAGATCATGAACAGCGTCAACAGCGTGAACAGCACGAACATCGCGAGATTGGCGAGCGGATTGTGCCCGACGTATTTCTTCGGCTCCTTCACCAGGAAGAGATACCAAGCGAGCTCGTAGAGCGCTTCGCGCCAATAGCGCGCCCGCCAGAACGGGACGTAGAACAATTGGCGCGCATGCTCGTTGCCGACCAACGCCCAGTACATGCGTAGAAGAAATCCGACGGCGAGGATCTGGCCGGCGGCGAAATGGGTAAAGCGGATGTAGCCCATTATGAAGTGTTCGCTCGCCTCGCCGCCGACCGAGGGCAGCGGCGAGCCGATCAAGTAGCCGGAGACGATCAGCGTCAGAATGGCGAGCGCATTGACCCAGTGCCAGAGGCGCACCGGCGCCTCGTAGACATAGACGGTGGCGCGTGTGACGCCGCCTTGGCCGTGCGCGTCAGCCGCTTTGATGGTCGGAGAGAGGTTCGTCATGGCGTCCTCCTAGCGGACCTGGACTTTGGCCATTTCCTGCCCGTCCGGACTCATGACGTGCGTCGAGCACGCCAGGCACGGATCGAAGGAATGCAGGGTGCGGATGATTTCCAGCGGCTGGTTGGGATCGACCATCGGCGTGTTCATCAGCGAAGCTTCGAACGCGCCGATATTGCCCTTGGGGTCGCGTGGGCTGCCGTTCCAGGTCGTCGGCACGACGCACTGGTAGTTGTCGATCTTCGTGTCCTTGATCTTGACCCAATGGGCGAGCGCGCCGCGCGGCGCCTCGGTGAAGCCGACGCCTTTGGCCTCCTTGGGCCAGCTCTCGGGCTTCCACTTGTCGACGTTGGCGGTCGCGGAGTCGCCGGCTTTGATGTTGGCGACCAGCTTGTCGTAGAAATGCTTCATCTGCGCGCCCGCCCATTGCGCCTCCAGCGCGCGCGCGGCGGTGCGCCCGAGCGTCGAGAACAGTGCGGTGAGCGGCAGCCCGAGATCCTTCAGCAGCTTGTCGACCGGGTCCTTGAATTCGGCCTTGTTCTGCGCATAACCGATCACCCAGCGCGCGAGCGGCCCGACCTCCATTGCGTTGCCGCGCCAGCGCGGCGCCTTGATCCAGGAATACTTGGCGTCCTCGTCGAGCGACTCGATGCGGGTCTTCGTCCCCTTGGCGTTGGGGCCGAGCTGGAAATTGGGCTCGGTGACGCCGTCCCAAGGGTGTAGCCCCTTGGTCTCGTCGGGATACTTGTACCAGGAGTGAACGACGAATTCCTGGATCTCGTCCGGGTTGCGGTGATCGACGGGAAAGACCTCGGCGAGGTTGCCGTTGATGATCGCGCCGCGCGGCAGCTTGAGGCTCTTGTCGGAATAGTCGTTGGCGTGCTCGGGGATGTCGCCGTAGGAGAGCACGCTCTTGCCCGACAGGCCGCCGCCGTAGAGCCAGTCCTTGTAGAACGAGCCGATCGCCGCGAGGTCGGGCAGGTAGACCTGTTCGATGAACGTGTTGGTCTGATCGATGATCGAGGAGACGTAGTTGAGTCGCTCCATGTTGATCGCGCCGACTGCGCCGGTCCCGTCGACATTGATCGGGCAGGGCACGCCGCCGACCAGCCAGTTGGGATGCGGGTTCTTGCCGCCGAAGATGGTGTGGATCTTGACGATCTCCTTCTGGAAGTCGAGCGCCTCGAGATAATGGGCGACCGCCATCAGGTTGGCTTCGGGCGGCAGCTTGTAGGCGGCGCTGCCCCAATAGCCGTTTTTGAACGGCCCGAGCTGGCCCGACTCGACAAATTTCGTCAGCCGGGTCTGCAGGTCCTTGAAATAGCCGGGCGAAGACAGCGGCCACGGCGAGATCGACTGCGCAAGCGCCGAGGTCGCCTTCGGATCGGCTTTCAGCGCCGAGACGACGTCGACCCAGTCGAGCGCGTGCAGATGGTAGAAATGGACGATGTGGTCGTGCGCCTGCAGCGTGAGCTGCATCAGGTTGCGGATCGAATTGGCGTTCTCGGGGATCGTGATCCCGAGCGCGTCCTCGACCGCGCGCACCGAGGTCAGCGCGTGCGTGCCGGTGCAGACGCCGCAGATGCGTTCGGTGAACGCCCAGGCGTCGCGCGGATCGCGGTTCTTGAGGATGACTTCGATGCCGCGCCACATCGTGCCGGTGGAGACGGCGTTGCGGATGACGTTGTCGGCATCGACGTTCACCTCGACCCGCAGGTGGCCCTCGATGCGGGTGACGGGGTCGACGACGATCCGCTTGCCGGAATTGTCGAGCGTGAAGCCGTTTGGCGTCTGAATGGTCATGGTCGCGTTCCCTGCCCTTTATCTTTCAAGAGTTGGCGTCGGCGTCGGCGCGCTTGGCCGCGACGCGTTTGACGGCGGTGGCGGCGGCGTGCGCGGCGACCGCCGCGCCGACGACTCCCGCGGCGGCCATGCCGACGCTGTCGGCGTTCTTCTCGACGCCGAATTGATTGATCGTGGTGAGCCTGTCGTAGAACGAGCCCTGATCCCAGAAGCCCGGCTCGGAACAGCCGATGCAGCCGTGGCCGGACTGGATGGGATAGGAGACGCCGTTGTTCCAACGCACGGTGGAGCAGGCGTTGTAGGTGGTCGGGCCCTTGCAGCCCATCTTGTAGAGGCAGTAACCCTCGCGCGCGCCCTCGTCGTCCCATTGCTCGACGAATTGGCCGGCGTCGAAATGCGGCCGGCGGTAGCACTTGTCGTGAATGCGCTGCGAGTAGAACATCTTCGGCCGGCCCTGGCGGTCGAGTTCGGGCAGCCGGCCGAAAGTGGTGATGAAGGTGACGACGCCGGTCATCACTTCGGCGATCGGCGGGCATCCCGGCACCTTGATGATCGGCTTGTCGCGGATCACTTTGTCGATCGGCGTCGCCTGGGTCGGATTGGGCTTGGCCGCCTGCACGCAGCCCCAGGACGCGCAGGCGCCCCAGGCGATGATCGCCATCGCGTCGTCGGCCATTTCCTTGAGCTTCTCGACGAACGGCCGGCCGCCGTCGATGCAGTACATGCCGTCCTCGTTGAGCGGAGGATTGCCCTCGACAGCAAGGACGTACTTGCCTTTGTACTTCTGCCTGGTCTCCTGCAGGATCGCCTCGGCCTGATGGCCGGCGGCGGCCATGATGGTGTCGTCGTAGTCGAGCGAGATCATCGACAGGATGACGTCCTTGACCAGCGGATGCGCCGAACGGATGAAGCTCTCCGAGCAGCAGGTGCATTCGAGGCCGTGCATCCAGATCACCGGCACGCGCTCGTTGGTTTCGAGCGCATGCGCCATCGTCGAAGCCGCCGTCGAGCCGAGCCCGAGGCTCGCCGCGGTCAGCGAGCAGAATTTTGTGAAGCTGCGGCGGGTGATCCCCTGGCGGCGGATGACGTCGTAAAAGGTCTCGTATGCAGCCATCGTGCTCTCCTCCCGTTTCCCCTCTTCGCGCCTCGGTTCGAAGCCGGCGGCGATCGTGGACAAACAGCAGCAAGAAGCGGACCAGCCGCGGCCGATTTTTTAGAATCCTTATAATGTGTTGATTGTCATGCGCTTTTTTGTTTGCACGAAAGGACTGCGTCGCCCGACGACGTCTTGCGCACCCGCAAACTGCAAAGCGGTCTTGCGGGCGGTGAAAGCGCGCTTTCCGGTTGTCGCGGATCGCGGCCCTTGGCGTGGTGTAGCATCGGCGAGGCGGCCGGCGTGTTTGCCGGCGTGAGCCGAGCTGATCAAGCGGCCACGGCGGGCAACCCGACGAAGCGACACCACGCCAAAAGACAGGATCGCTCCAAATCCCGAGCCCGCCCGTTTCAACCCGTAAGAGGCTTGCGGCGCCAGTCGGTGGCGCTGGCGCCGGATGGGACAGGCGGAGATATTCGAGGCTAAGGATGCAGCGATGAGCGACATCGGTCTGGAGTTTCCGCCCTGGATCAGCTTGGCCTTTCTTGGGGCGGAGTACTGGTACGCTCTCGCGCCGGCGGTGCTGGCGCTCGTCGGAATTGGCTGGTTCGGCCGGGCCTTGCCCATGGCGCTGCGCTATGCCGCCTGGGGCGCCGCGGGGTTGTGCGCCACGCCGCTCGTCCTGCTGCTCGTGCTGATCGTGGGGGACGCCATCGGGACCGCGCGCCGGGCGGCGGAGGACCGCGCGCTTCATCGAACGCTGGCCGCAAGCGAGACCGTGGGGACACTGTCCCTGCCCGCCGGCGCCGTGCTTGCATTCACCGACGAGACGCAACGTACGCTAAGCTCGGTCGCGCTACCGCGCCCGATGCCCGTCGCGGGGATCCTGCTCGAGGGCGAGCTCGAGCCGATCACCGACCGCGAATGGTCTGGCGTCCTGGCGCGGGACCAGGTGATCGGCGACTGGCCCTGCCGGGCCGGCGATCTGTGGTTCACGCCGGAAGGCGCCGTCACGCGCTGCACGCTGGCCAAGGGCCATCGGCTGGCCGGCTACGATCTGCCGCCCGGCGCCGAATGCAGCCGCAACCCAGTGACCGGCGGCTGGGAGTTCCAGCTGCCGCAGGATGGTCCTGCCTTGCGCATCGCCGCGCTCGGCGCCGAGCTACCGCCCGGCGGCACACTGACGCTCAGGGCCGACGGCGCGCTGCGCCGGCTCTATGTGCCGCACGAGGCCCGGATGGTGATCGCCGGCGTGGCGCTGTACGACCATGTCATCCCAGAGGGAACCGGCCTGACCGGCGAATTGGCCGAGCCAACGCCGGTCGCGGGCGTAACATTGCCCGCCGATACGGTGGTGCGACTCGATCTGACAACCGGCAAGGTCGAGCCCACCACACGCTCGCCGGTCTTCGATCCGTGACGGCCATCCCTGCACACACCCGCTCAAACTCCGCGAAGTCGGGGGGTGAGGAACGCAACGTCTAGCGGAAGGATACGGGCGCCATGAGGAAAATCGTCGGCATCTTCATTCTGGCCTTTCTGGGCTGCTCTCACGCCTACGCCCGCGACGGCTTCGAGAAAGTCCGTTGCGACGGCGATATCGTCAAGGCCCTCGTCGGCCAGCGTGGCGCCAACGAGCCAGTGGTGGCGACGGAGGCCCGGCACAAGGATTTGAATCTCAAGGATTTGGGGGCCTCTGACGACAACGGGTTTTCCTCGATCACCTGGGCGATCTGCGGCAAGGAATTCATGGTGCTGGAGGACGACCGCACGGATATCGTCCGCGACGCCCTGCAAATTCCGCCTCATTCCCCGGGCAATCCGGAGTTCCAGGGCTTCTGCAAGCTCAAAGGCAAAGAGATGGCGGAAACCGTGGTCGCCGTTCTGCGCGATCGGAGTGGGCAAGACGAGCTTCCGGCTGAGGCGGCGTGGAAGATTGACGAGAAGGCCGTCAAATTCGTCAGGTTGCCGACGGATGATCTGCTTTGCCCGCGTGACGGCATTGTGGGGGGTCGTCGCGTTAGCGACCCTGGGTCGCTCTCCATAACGGGAGGGGAAGAAGGAGCGGCGCCGGCGACGCGATAAAGCGCCCTGCCCGCCTTCCCTCAGTGCGCGGTGCACACCATGCACGGATCGAAGGAGCGCACGACGTGCTGGACGATCGGCGCCCGCGCGCCGAGCGCGCCGACTTCCAGGCCGCCGAGCGCCCCCTCGAGCGGGCCCGGGCGGCCCGACGCGTCGCGCGGCGAAAAGTTCCAGGTGGTCGGCGCGATGATCTGATAGCGGGCAATCACGCCATCGCGCGCGACGACCCAGTGGCCGAGCGCGCCGCGCGCCGCTTCGACGAGCCCCGCCGCGCGCCCTTCGGGCGGAATCTCCAATTGATGGCAGAACGCGTCTTTGAGCCGCAGTGCGCGCAGCCAGCCGCCAAGGGCGTGCGTCAGGATGGCGACTTCGATCATGCGGGCGACGACGCGCCCGCGCACGGTGCTCGCGCCGTCGCATCGCAGCAAGTCGAGAATCAACGGATGGCCGTCGACCGCCTGGCGTGCGAACGCGCCGACCTCCGCCGCCTTGCCGCAATAGCGCGGCGCCTTGGCCCACGAATAGGCTCCGGGCTTCTGCGCGGCGGGAATGGTCTCCGCTTCGAAAGGATGCGCGGCGCTCTCACGCATCCAGGAGTGCGCGACATCTTCGCCGATCGCCGCCGCGTCGACGGGCAGGACCTCGTCGCCCGCGCGCAGCCCTCGCGCGAACAACGGTCCGGCGACCCCGTGATAGGCGCCGAAGCTCATGAGCGGGCCCGGCCCGCAGCCCGCCGCCTCGAGGCGCAGGTCCGCGGCGATGCGCAAGAACGCCGCGAAGTCGCTCGCGCGACCTGGTCCTGCCGCGAAGGCGTCGAGCTCGCCGACGTTCTCCAGCGCGAGGATGTCGTCGAGCGCGACCCCGAACAGCGCGCCTTCAAGAAAGGTCTGGAATTCCGCAACCAGGCCCAGCAATTGCACGCGTTCGCCCATGCCGACCGCACGCGTCGTTCCGCCCGGTTGAAAGGCGAGTGAATGCGGCCATTTGCCGGCGAGGACGCCCATCATTTCCAACAGGCGACGGCGCGCCGGCAACACTTCGCGCGCGGCCTCGCCGCTCACCGCCTTGAAGCGCTTCGTCGTCGCCTCGGACCAGCGCCGGTCGGAATACTCGGCGCGCGCGAAGTCCGGCATGAAGAAGAGATAGAAGTGGGTGAGGTGGTCGGCGACGTTCTCCGCGGCATGGGCGATGTTGGCCGCCAGGATTCCATTGTCCACGGCCTGCCCGCCCGCCAGCTCGCGCAACGCCGTCGCGGCGGCGATCGACTGTGAAACCGAACAGATGCCGCAGACGCGCGGCGCGATCACCAGCGCGTCGAGCGGCGTGCGCCCGCCGAGCAACTGCTCGTAGCCGCGATAGAGCGTCGTCGTCACCTCGGCGCTGGCGATGCGCCCGTCTTCGATTTCGAGCGCGACTTCGAGATCGCCCTCGACGCGATTGAAAGGACCCACAACCGTGCGCGTCATGCTTCGGGGCCCTTGGCGCGCCGCGGCTCCTGAACCACGCGGTCCGAGGTGGCGTTCTGGCTGACGCGCTTGGGCGTCGCCGATTTCGACAGCGCCGCCAGCGCGACGAACCAGGCCTTGGGCATATCGAGCGGCAGGTTGACGGGAATGCCGCCGACGGTCGGCGTCTCGAGAAAGCTGCGCGTCGCCTCGAAACCCGGCGAGGTGCAGGCGATGCAGGGATAGCCGCCGTGGGTGCACGAGCCCGAGCCGTTCCAGCCGCGCTGGTTGCAGTCGCCGACCGCCTGGGTCGCTTTGCAACCGAGGTGCTCCATAAGACAGCCGAGATCGGAGAGTTTCTCGGCGCTCGCCTTGAACTCGTAATATTCGTTACGCTCGCAGCCGTGATGAGCGAGCGTCTTGGCGTAGAATTTCGGTCGTCCGAGCGCGTCGAGATCGTCGGCGGCGAAGTCGTCCATGCGCAGCGCGGCGATCGTCTCGATGATCCAGCCGGGATGCGGCGCGCAGCCCGCGACGTTGATGACGGGAAGGCCGGAGCGAGAGCGAAAATCCTCGCCGAGCGCGCCGCCGGGAAAGGCGCCTTCGTATTGCAGGCCGCAGGCGTCGGTCGGATTGGGCGCGCCGGCCGGAATGCCGCCGTAGGCCGCGCAACTGCCGACGGCGACGCAATAGCGCGCGCGCGGAGCGATTCGCCTGACCCAATCGAGCATCGTGCGGCCCGAGCCGCCGAAGCGATTGAACAACCCAGAACCGTCCGGCCCGCGCAAGAGCGAGCCCTCGATGCACAAGAGGTCGAGCGGCGTCTCGCCGTTCGCGACGCTATCGAGGATCGCGAGCGCCTCGTCGCCGGTCTCCTCGCTCAGCGAGGGGTGCCAAAGGAGATCGACGTCGAACGCCTTGAGCTCGCCGAACCAGCCCGTGGCGCCGTGCTCGATCGCCGCCATGGTGCAGCCGCCGCAGGAGCCCGCCTGCAGCCACACCATGGAGAATCGCTCCCTAGCGTTCCCTCGCTCCCTCATCGCCTCGGCGCCTTCGTCGATCGGCCTGACCGCCGATGTGCGTCGACTTCGGGCAAGCTGTCAAATGGGCGAGGAACGACGCGGCGCCGTTTCACCGCAGCAGCTTGAACGCGTGCGGCGACCAGTCGTTGCGGGCGACGCCGGGGATGCACCACAGCATGCACAACGGCTCGATCGCGCGCGCGGCCTCGACGGCGCCCATGTCCGCCGTCTCCCAGCCGAACTGGTCGAGCAGAGTCGTCACGGCGCGCTTGGCCTCCTCGTGATCGCCGCAGATGAACATCGTCGGCTTGCCCCCGTCGAACCGCGGGTCGACCATTTGCCCTGCGCCCACGGAATTGAACGCCTTGACGAAATGCGCGGCCGGATACGCCTTTTGCAGCCGCTCCATCAACGAATCGGTCAGGCTGGTGAAGAACGACAGCACGCCATGGACCGGCGGACCGCCGCCGATCGGATTGCAGGCGTCGATCACCGTCTTGCCGGCGATGTTCTCAGCGCCGGCGAGTTTGAGCGCGTCGAGCGCCACCGCGCCGCCGACCGCGAGAACGACAATGTCGCCGAACGCCGCCGCCGCGGCGAAATCGCCGACCTCGACGCCGGGGTGCTTGGCCGCCCATTCGCCGAGCTTGGCCGCTTCGCGCGTGCCGAGCTTCACCTGGTGACCATGTTTGACGAAACCCGCACCCAGCGTCTGCGCGACCGTTCCCGAACCGACGACGCCGATTTTCATGTGCGAACTCCCGTGGGCGAGCGCCCAACGCAACCCGCCTCCTCGGGGCAGATGGGGGCGAAGCGCCGCAGCGTCAAGCGACAGGTGAGCTTCGTCACCCGCGCACGGCCGCCGCCCGCGCCGTGTCAACATCCGGGCTGCGATAGAGCGCCTCGGGCACCCGCGCCAAAGTCGAGTCGAGCAATTGGCGGTCCGCCAGGCCATAATATCTTGCGAAGCTCATGATCAGCGGCCGCCACTTGTCGGGATCGACCCGATTGGGATCGCCGTCCATGAGAATCGATTTGCCCAGGTGCACGCGCTGAATGCGCGCTTCGAACACCCAGGCCCGACCTCGCACCTTCTCATCGTTCTCGCCAATTTCGCGCCAATGCTCGATCTTGGCCTCGAGGTTCACGGGGCATTCCAGCGCCCGCGGCGGACGCACGGTTTGCGACGGCGCCGGCGTCAAGTGCGCGATCTCGAACTTGTGCTTTTCGTGGCGATAGCCGCGCGCGAGCTTACCCGACGGCACGGGATCCGAACCCGTCGTCAAGGCGAGTCGATCGACCGCCGCCGCTTGCGCGTCCGAAGGCAGATTGAGCACGCATTCGCGCGTGCGCTTCAAATTCTCCGTGGTTTTCGAAGCGGCCCCCAATCCCAGAACGCAGCGCCAGCCGAGCCACCATGCCGACGACATCGGCGCCAGATTGATTGAACCATCTTCGTTCTCGGTGCTGATCAGCACGACCGGCGTGCCGAAGTAGAGAATGGCGGGTTCGCCGACTCGATGGGCAAATTGATCGATGTTCTCGTCGTTGGTCATGTCGGCCTCGCGTTGGAGAGCACGAAACCGCTACCCTCCAGCGCGAACGGCGCCCACCCGAAAACGATTGCCGCCGACGGCGCTGCGACGAGACGAGCGCGGGACTACCCTCCCTCGCCATTCCCGGCACGCAACTTCCCCACGATCCCCGTCGGGGCGAAATAGACGGCGAGGATGAACATCAGACCGAGCCACAGCAGCCAGCGATCGGGATGCAACAGCCCCGGCAGCAGCGGCAAGCCGGCCTCGGCCGCGCCTTTCGAAAGCGCGCCCATCGCCGCCTGCAGGTAATTCTGCGCCACGACGAACAACGCCGCGCCGGCGACGGCGCCATAGAGCGAACCCATACCGCCGATCACGACGACGACCAGCACGTCGATCTGAATGGAAAAGCTCAACGCGGTGTCCGGCCCGGTGTAGTGCAGCCACAGCGCGTTGATCGCGCCGGCCGCGGTCGCGCCCGCGGCCGCGATGCAGGTCGCCAGCGTGCGATGGAAAACGATGCGGTAGCCGAGCGCCTCGGCGCGAAACGGGTTCTCGCGGATCGCCTGCAGCACGCGGCCGAACGGCGAGTTGACGATGCGCAGCAGGATGAGGAACAGCGCGACGCAAACGGCGAAAACGAGATAATAGCTCAAGACGCGCCCGGTGATCGCGACGCCGAAGATTTCTCCGCCGATGAGCTTGAATCCAGGGCGAAGAACGAACGGAACCTGGAACGAGCGCCCATCCTCGCCGCCGGTGATTTGCGAAAGCTGCGAGGCCAGAACGTTGAAGGCGTAGGCGACCGCCAGCGTCACCATGGCGAAGAAGATCGACTGCACGCGCAGCGAGAACAGGCCGATCGCCAGCGCCAGCGCGAGCGAGACCGCGAGCCCGGCGACGACGCCGAGCGCGACGGCGCCCCAGCCGGGACCCAGCCCATAAAGCGCCAGCGCGACGCCATAGGCGCCCGTGCCGAACGCCATCACGTGGGCGAAGGAAACGATGCCGGCGTAGCCGAGCAGAACGTCGTAAGAGGCGGCGAGCAGCGCATAGACGCATATTTTCTCTGCGACGTTGAGCGGCTTGGCGCCAGGGAACAGAAATGGCGCAAAGGCGAGCGACAGCGTCACCGCGATCAGCGCGATTCGAAGCGCCCGCCCGCGCGGCGCATCGCCGGAAAGGATCATCATCGCCCGCTCACCGGATATAGGCCGCGTGGGCGCCATAACAGCACCGCGACCATCAGCAGAATGTTCGACACCAGCGCCAATTTCGGCGCCAGGAACCCCGCGTAATTGGCGATCAGAGCGACGAGGATCGCGCCGGTGAAACAGCCGCCGACCGAACCGAGGCCGCCTATGATGATGACGATGAACACCAGCACGAGCAGTTCGCCGCCCATGGAGGCGTGAACCTGGCCGCGATAGAGCGCCCACAGCACGCCGCCGAGGCCCGCCAGCGCGGAGCCCGCCATGAACACGCCGACGAACAACCGGTCGATGCGATAGCCCAGCGCCTCCACCATTTCGCGGTTCTCGACGCCGGCCCGAATCAACAGGCCGATCTTGGTGCGGTTGAGCACGAGCATCTGCGCGGCAAAGACGGCGAGGCCGACGATCGCCGCAAAGACGCGGTACTTCTCGATTGTCGCATCGCCTATGAGGTAAGAGCCGCGAAACGCCGCCGGAGCGGCGAGCGGAATTTGGTCGGGACCGAACAGGGCGTAGAGCAATTGCTCGACGACGATGGCGCCGCCGATCGTCACCAGGATCTGCTTGAGATGCTGGCCATAGACGGGCGCGATGATGAGGCGCTCGAAAACGAAGCCGAAGGCGCCGCAGACTGCGACCGCCGCCGCCAGAGCGAGCAGCAGAACACCGAGGTTGAGCGCGAGGGAATCGGATTGCGCCCATGCTGTGAGCGGCAGCAGCACGAGCGTCGCGATATAGGCCCCCAGCGAAATGAACGCGCCGTGGCCGAAGTTGAGTACATCCATCATGCCGAAGGTGAGCGTCAACCCCGAGGCCATGATGAAGATCATCATGCCCATCGCCAGCCCGGCGGCAGTCAGCGTGACGAAGGTCGAAACCGAGCCAATGAAGGGAAACGCGAGCGCGGCGACGACAAGCGGCGTCAGCGCCGGAGCGAGGTCCATTCTTGGTCGCGGCAGCGCGGCGCCGAAGTCGCTCGCGCTCACTGGTGGGAATCCAGGGAAAGGCCAAGCAGCCGCTCTTGCAGCGCCGAATCGGCGGCCAACTCCGCCATCGCGCCTTGGTGGACGATGCGGCCGTTGTCCATGACGCGCACGTGATCGCCGACTTCGCTCGCGACGCGGAAATTCTGTTCGACGACGAGCATCGTCACGCCGGCGCCTTTGATTTCCTTGAGGCAGTCGATCAGGCCGCCGATGATCGCCGGCGCCAGGCCCTTGGTCGGCTCGTCGATCAGCAACAGGCGGCGCGGCTCGACGATCGCGCGGGCGATCGACACCATCTGCTTCTGGCCGCCCGACAGCGAGCCCGCGCGCGACAGCCAGAACTTTCTTAGGGTTGGGAAAAAGCCGAAAATCCATTGCAGCCGCGCCTCGTCGAGCGGCCCGTCGCGCGCCGCCAGAGCCAAGTTCTCGCGCACGCTCAAATCCGAGAACACCGCCATGGTTTCCGGCACATAGGCGACGCCCGCGCGCGCAATGGCGCTGGCCTTGAGCGCGCCGATCGCGGTCGACCCGAGCGTGACCTCGCCCTTGGAGGCGCGCCACAGCCCCATGATGGTGCGCAAGCATGTCGTCTTGCCCGCGCCGTTGCGCCCAAGCAGCATGGTCACGGCGCCTTCGGGCGCGTCGAAGTCGACGCCCTGCAGAATATGATAGCGCCCGATATGGGTGTGGACCCCATTGAGAGCGAGACGGACGCTCATGACGCCGCCCCTTTGGCGACGCCGAGGTAGGCCTCCTGCACGATCGGCGAGGCGATGACCGCGCTTGGCTCCCCGTCGGCGGCGAGCCGGCCGTTGTGCAGCACGACGATGCGATCGGCAAGCGAGCGCACGACGTCCATCTTGTGCTCGACGAGCAGAATGGTCTTGTTCTTGTCCTGCTTGAGGCGGGCGATGAGGTCGAGCACGACGGGGACTTCGTCGACGCTCATGCCGGCGGTCGGCTCGTCGAACATGAAAATGTCCGGGTCGAGCGCCATCATCATCGCCACTTCGAGCTTGCGCTGGTCGCCGTGGGACAGCGACGCGGCGCGCTGGTCGGCCTTGGCTGCGAGGCCGACCTCCTTGAGGACGGAGTAAGCGCGCTCGATGAGATCGCGGCGCAGCATCCACGGACGAAACAACTCATAATGCACGCCTGCAGTCGCCTGGGTGGCGAGGCGGACGTTCTCCATCACGCTGAGGCCGGGAAAGAGATTGGTGAGTTGGAACGCGCGCCCGACGCCGAGACGCGCGCGCTGCGGCGCGCGCTGCGACGTAACATCGGCGCCGTTGACTAGGACCGCGCCACTGGTCGCGCGCAATTGCCCGGACATCAGATTGAAGTAGGTGGTCTTGCCGGCCCCGTTGGGACCGACGATCGCCGTCAGCTCTCCCGGGCGGAACGCGCAGGACACCGCGTCGACCGCGACGTGGCCGCCGAAGCGGATGGTGAGGTTCTTGGTTTCGAGCGCCGGCGCCGCCGCGCCGCCGGCGATTGCGCCGTCGGACTTCATTGACGCCGTCCGCGCGGCGAGGCGTCGGCAAACAGGGAGGGAACGACATAAGCCACCGCGACGGCGACGAAGAGCAAAAGCGCGCTTGTCGGACTGTAAGCCGCGATCACGACCGCCAAAGCGTAAGCCGCCAACCCCGCCCAGTTCTTGCGTTGGCGCGCCTGTGCAGCGAGCGCGAACTCCGGCTCGTCGCGCCGCTGGCGCGCGATCGTCGAGAACGTCAGAGCGAACGCTGAGCCGCAGGAAAATTGGAGCGCGCCATAGACCATGGTCGGAAAGGGCGCCAGATGCGTGATTGCGACATAGGCGGTCGCAAACGGAATCAGGGACAGGCAAAGCAGCAGCGCGTTGTTCGCCCAGATCACAGCGGCGCTCACTCGCCGCGCTTGGCTAATCAGATCGTGATGATTGATCCAATAGATCGCGACGAAGACGAAGCTGACGAAATAGATCGCGAACGACGGCGCCAGTTTCAGCAATTCGGAGACTTGCGGACTTTCGGGCGCCTTCAATTCGAGGACCATGATCGTGATGATCACCGCGATCACGCCGTCGGAAAACGCCTTGAGCCGAGCCCGCGAAAAGCCTGCTTCGGTCACGCCCTCCACCATGGTTTGCGCCTCTGACCGCCAGAGCGTCATCCCCTCACCGCTTGTTGCGGATCGGAATGGCCATGTCGTCGATCTTCAATTCGTCGACGAGATCGAGCGCCGCCCAGGCGAGCGCCGGGTCGACCCGCACTTTGAAGTGATACATCGACTGCAGCGCCTGATGGTCCTCCTTGCGGAAGATCATCTTGCCCTTGGGGGTGTCGAAGGCCATTCCCTCCATCGCCGCGATCAGCTTCTCCGAGTCGGTCGACTTGGCCTTTTCGACGGCCGCGACGACGGCCATGGCCGCCGAGAAGCCGCCCGCGGTGAACATGTCGGGCGGCGCGCCGAAGCGCTTCTGATGCTCGGCGACGAACCAATCGTTGATCGGGTTCTTCGGGATGCCGTAGTAGTAATAGGCCGCGCCCTCCATGCCGGCGAAGCGCTTGAAGGTGGCGAGCGCCGACAGGATGTTGCCGCCGGTCGAGAGCTCGATGCCGTAGCGGCCGGGATCGAGATCCAAGACCTTGCCCATCGGATCGCCCGCGCCCGCCCAAAGCACCCAGATGATCTTGCGCCCCGGCTTGTCCTTGAGCGCGTCGAACAGGCGCTGCGCGACCGCGGTGAAGTCGGTGGTGTTGGCGGGCGCGTATTCCTCCGCATCGAGGCTCGCGCCGGTTTTGGCGAGCGCTTCGCGGAACGCGGCGACGCCGTCGCGGCCGAAGGCGTAGTCCTGCGCGAGCGTCGCGACATGCACGCCGGGCTTGCCGATCGCTACGGCGTTGGCGATCGCGTCCTGGGAGGAATTGCGCGCGGTGCGGAAGATGTAGCGGTTCCACTTGTCGCCGGTGATCTGGTCGGCGACCGCCGGTTCGACGA
>Ga0187848_10000855_pt1 | contig 27046 bp, 25 predicted proteins | sample June2016WEW_4_40_FD_132424 | JGI IMG/M metagenome (GOLD analysis project Ga0187848, IMG submission 132424) | Peatland microbial communities from SPRUCE experiment site at the Marcell Experimental Forest, Minnesota, USA - June2016WEW_4_40 | ecosystem: Environmental > Terrestrial > Soil >... | reverse complement strand
CGTGCACGCAAATCGTGTCGGCGCCGCGCGCTAGCGCGACCGCTTGGCTTGCGGCCGCTGCGGGATCCGTTATCAGCGCGTCGGAGAACTTGCGATTGCGCAGCGAGCCATCCGCCTCGTAGCGGCGGTCGGCGAATGCCTCGGCCGCGACTGTCAAACCCATTCCGCGCCAGACTTCCAGCATGGGCGAACCCGCCAGTCCGAACAGCCGCGCTTGCGGATTCCATTTAGCCACGGCCCGGCCGATGGCTTCGGCCACTTCGCGGTTGCGCACGGCCACGTTGTAAAGCGCCCCATGCGCTTTGACGTGAACGATGGCGCCGCCCACCCGCGTCACGACCGCCTCCAGCCGGGCGATCTGTTCCAGCACCGTTGCTTCGATTTCTGGCGGCGTCATCGGCATTTCCAGACGCCCAAAATTGGCGCGGTCGGGATAGCCGGGATGCGCGCCGATGCGCACGCCGCGCTCAATGGCCAAGCGTGCCGTCCGCTCCATCATGGTTTCGTCCCCGGCATGTGCGCCGCAGGCGATATTGGCGGAGGTGATGAATTCCATCAACGCCGCTTCATGGGCGGCATCTTCCAGTTCCCCCATGTCGCAATTCAAATCAACTGGCATTGTATTGGTTCTATATTAATCCGGCGATAGCAAAATCTCTTCCGCTTCACAGCGAGTACAACCACTCCTCCTGCTCCTGCAGAAACCGCAAAGCCTGGTCGATCGTGACGCATTCGAACCGAATTTCGTCGCGCGGGCGCATTTGCCCCAGCCGCCAGAAGTCGGCGGAAATCACGTTGGCAGGTTTGGGATACCCGCCCGTGGTCTGATGGTCGACGAACAGGATGATCGGCTGGCCATCGGGCGGCGCCTGAACCGCGCCCAGCGATACCCCTTCGCTGATCATGTGCCCGCCGGCGCCGGTGAGGGTTTGCCCGCGCAGCCGCAGACCCATTCGGCTGGATTCCTCGGACACGGTGTATGCACTGCGATAAATCTCTTCGCCGAACCATTCGGCTTGCGGCCCGGGCGTGACCCGCAAGGTGGTAGCCGGATTCCAGTATGGAAATCCGCGCGCCGCCTTTCGCGGGCGGCGGATGGCGGCATCGCCGATGGCGAGCACGTCGCCCTTGCGCAGCCTACCTCCGCCCACCCCGGTCGTCAGGTGAGCCGAGGCGCTGCCCATGATCTTTGGGGCTTCGATGCCGCCGCGTACCGAGAGGTAGCAGCGTGCTCCGCCACGCGTGGCAGCGCAACGGACGCGGTCGCCTGCCGGAACTTCGATCGGAGTCCAGAGCGGCAGGCCTGAGCCGAAGTCCGACCCGGTGAGCGCGATCACCGCCGCCGACTCGAATTCCAGCTCCACGCCCATCAGCGTCATTTCCAACCCGGCGGCATTTTCGGCGTTGCCCACCAGCAGGTTGCCGGCGCGCAGCGCCAACGCGTCGGCCGCACCCGCTGCCGATACGCCGAAGTGCGCCCATCCGAAGCGGCCCAGGTCCTGGATGCTCGATTCCAGCCCCGGCGCGATCACCCGGACCTGGTTCATCGCGCCCAGCCTTCCATCGGCACGAAACGAACGCGGTCGCCCATGCGCAACAACCCCGGAGGTTCGCCATGCACGTCGAACAGCGCGAGCGGCGTCCGCCCAATCAACCGCCATCCGCCGGGCGAGGCCAGTGGATAGATTCCCGCCTGGCTTCCGCCGATCGCCACGCTGCCCGCCGGCACGAGCTTCCGCGGCGAGGCGAGGCGCGGTGTAGCCAGTGCTTCGGGCAACCCGCCCAAGTAAGGAAAGCAGGTAGCGAAGCCGACGAAATAGACGGTATACAGGGCCGAGGAATGCAGCTTGATCACAGCCTCGGCGGCAAGGCTTGCGTGCCGCGCCACGTCCTCCAGGTCCGGCCCGTCGTCGCCTCCATAGCGCACCGGAATTTCGATTAGCCGCTCCTCCGCGTTCGTCTCCAGCGCCGCGCTGGCCCGCTCGCGCACCAGAGCTTCTACCGCGTCGTGACCGAGCAGTCGAGGATCGAACTCCACCAGCACGCTGGCGAAGGCGGGGTGGAGATTCAGAATGCCGCGCAGACCCGCCAGCGCCGCCGTCAGGCTGCGCACTCGCGCATTAGCCTCGGGCGAAATCGCGCGATCGAACTCCACCAGCAAAGCGCGGTCGCTGGCCGGACGGATGGTCATCGGCCGGCCCCCGGAGCTTCTCTCCGCCCTTCGTAGGGCGGACCCCCTGGTCCGCAGCCGACCCCCCGGTCGGCTTTTTCGCGCCGAAAAGACTGCTCCGACGATGTAGAGTCGGCCTTCGGCCTGCACCCGCTCGCGCCTCCAAAAATGGTTGATACCGCGAGTTGCACTCCGCCGAGAAGCGCCATGAACAAGAATTGTACAAGAGCGCGCCGCACCAACCGAACCGCCGCCTACTCCAGCTTCAGTTGTGACGTCCGCTCGACCTTTGCCGGATCGAGCTCGATGCCGAATCCCGGCCGCGACGGCAGCGCCAGCTTGGCATGCTCCACTCTAGGCGGGTCCTTCTCGAAGTGGTAGTAGCTCTGCATCTTCAGCACCAGGTACTCGGCTAACGGGCAGGTCATGGGCGATTGGCTGGCAATCACGTGCAGCGCGGCGTGAATGCTGTGCCCGTGCGGGATCACCTCCGCGTCGTGCAGCGAGCTGACGGCGCAAATCTTCACCAGTTCGCTCGTGCCGCCGCACCATTCCGGGTCGGCCTGCACCACGTTGACCGCGCCCGCGGCAAGATACCGCTCCACTTCCCAGCGTCCGTAGAAATGCTCGCCCGACGCCACCGGAAAAGAGATGGCCCGGCGCAGCGCAGTGAAGCTTTCGATCTTCTCCGGATGAACCGCCTCTTCGATCCAGCGGGGGCGATACTTCTCCACCTGCTTGGCCCACTCCAGGGCATAGTTCAGGTCCCAGCCGCTGTAAGCGTCGAACATCAATTCCACGTCCTCGCCCACGGCGTCGCGCAGAATCCGCACCATCTCCACGTTCTTGCGCATGCCCTCCGGGCCATCGCCCGGCCCGTACGCCATAAACCATTTTTCATAGCGGAAGCCGTCGGCCTTAAACTGCTGCGCGCGTTGGTGCATGGCTTCCGGCTCGAGCGAATAGCCCAGGCAACTCGCATAGGCCTCCACCGCCGGCCGAGTTGGACCGCCGAGCAAACGGTACACCGGTGCGTTGAAGAAGCGTCCGCGCAAGTCCCAAAGCGTGTTGTCCACCGCGCTGATCGCCATCAAAAAGAATCCTGCGCGGGAATGGCGGTTGGAGCGGTACATCTGGTCCCACAGCGCCTCGCCCGCCAACGCGTCTTTACCGATGAGAAACGGCCGCAGATCCTCAATCACCACCATGGCGACTTCCCGATCGATGGGACCGTACAGCCCTTCAAGCCCCTGGCCGGTCTCGATCTTCAGATAAAGCGCGGAAGTGGCGACCGTTCGCGTGCCCGGCGGTGCGGAATCGTGGTACGGTTTCGGGCGCAACTCATCGTAGACATAGAGCGGGTTCACCTGATGCTGCCGATTGACCCCTGTTTCCGCCTGCCGCGTGCCCTCCACCTTCCAAACTTCGACCGCCGCAATTCTCAGGTTGCCCGCACTGCCGGCGGGCGCCTGAAACGCGGAGAGAACCGGCGCGGCCACACTCGCGCCAAGTCCCCCAAGGAATTGCCGCCGTTGCATGAGGGAATTGTATCAGTGGGGCAGACCTGGGCAGACCATCGTTGTTTGTGGTCTGCCAATCAGGGTCGCGCGGACGAGGGCGTATTCCCACCTTGTGTTCTAGAACGGGCGGTCCCCGTCCCCGATGTCGTCTATAAAGACTTCATCCATCCAGGAATCTTCCGCAGATCTGGCGGGGGCCGCAGGCGCCGGCGGGGCGGGCTTGACTGGCCGGCGTTTGGCAGGTTGGTCGTCCTGATTTCGCTCCCGGTAATCCTCCCAGTAGAGCTCTTCCTCAAAGCGCCGCCTGGCTTCCTCGTCGTCTTCGGGCGAGGTGGGTTGCGGCGCGGACAGCGGCTTCTCGCCCAGCACGTAGCCGAAGCGCTTGAAGTGCAATTCGTGGATCCAATATTTTACTGGCAGCTTCCACTTCTGTTTGGGGTCGGGCCTGGCTCGAACGAGCGCGTCCGGCCCGAAGCCCAGGCTTTTGGCCATGGCGATGTCGTTTTGATTGAGCCGGCAGAGCTTCTTCGCCTCCGGCCAGTCGTGGCGATGCTTCTTTCTCCCCATTTCCGGATTAGAACGGCATGGCGGCGTTACTCCAGCGCCGGCAGATGCTCCGGCCGCACTTGGAGCTGAATTGATCGTGCTTGCCCCGGAGTTCGCCGGATGAGGCCATTCCGCTCGAGCGTCTTGATCATTTCGTGAACCGAGGGCGCGGACACCCGGAAATAGCGCTGGAGATCGGATTCGGCGGGAGCTTGACCTTGGATTTTCGAGTAATAGTAGATGAACGCCAAATATTGGCCTTGTTTTGGCGTGAACGACGGTGCGGCCGAGGGATCCAGCCCGGGCGCGGGATCGATTCTGACCGCGAAGGCGTCTTCGCCAAAACTTTCGTAAACGCGAACCTTAAGGACGAAAAGCTGCCCGCCGATCACGGCGCGAACCGATTTCTTGGCGGCGGCATAGAGGTTCTGGCGTAGCTCTTTCGCATCGGCGCTGGAACTTTTGTAATGCGCGATGCCAAAGCCTACGCCGCCTTTCTGAGCGAAGACCCATTCGCTGCCGTCTTTGTACTCCACCTCAATCGAGTCGGCGCCGAGCGACAGGGCATGCCCAGAGAGCCCTTCCAGGAGTGTTTTGGGCTTGCCCATCAGCCCACCGATTTCGCAGCCCGCGCGCGGCGCCGGTTCCAACCCCTGCCGCATGCCTCGGCAATCTCGTAATCTTCCGACGGGTACGCCTCACCGGTAATGCACGTGAAGCACATGTGTCCCACTTCCGCGGAGCCGATGACCCAGATCGGCTCGCCACAAGAGCAGCGTGCTCCGGCCTTGTAGGCCTCGAACGTCGATCGGAGCCGCGCGGTTATGTCGGCTTCCTTTGAGCCCCGATTGCTCTTCAGGTAGAGGCGGACATAATCCCGAAGGGAGATCGGTACAAAGCCCATCGCCCTAAATCCTTGCCGTCAAAATGGTACGTCGTCGTCCGTGATCCCTTGATGGAACTCTTCGGCCGGAGCCGCGGCGGCCTGCGGACGGGGTTGCGCGGAACGCGGCATCGAAACCGGGCGGTCGAAATCGCCGGATTCGGCGGGCGCATCGCCGCGGCCGGCGCCGCCGCCGAGCAGCATCACGTTCATGGCTTCGCAGATGACCTCGGTCATGTAGTGCTTCTGTCCGTCCTTCTCGTAACTACGGGTCTCGATGCGCCCTTCCAGGTAGATCTGCTTGCCCTTCAAGAGGTAGTTGGCGATGTTCTCAGTCTTCCATACAACGATGTTGTGCCAATCGGTAAGGTCTTTCCATTCGCCTGTCTGCGAATCCTTCGTCCGCCGGCCGGTGGCCAGCGAGAACTTGGAAACCGAAATTCCGCTCGGCGTGAACTTGGTCTCCGCGTCCTTGCCGAGATTCCCCACAAGAATGACTTTGTTGACGCTTCGCATAATACCCTGCACTGTAACACACGCGGTCCTTGCACTAAAGCCCAATTCCATCCGTCACGTGGAGCCGCCGTTTCCGCCTGCATCGGCTGCCCCTTCAACTTCTGTTCCAACCCCGCCATCGGCCCCGGCTTATACTTGTAGTTCATCTATGTCCGTCACCCGCCGCGAACTCTTGATGGGCAGCTTCGCGCTGCCGGCTCTGGCTGCCAAGAAGCCGGCTAAGAAGAAGATCGCGCCTGAAAAGCCCAGCATTTTGCTGATCGTGGTGGACGGCCTGCCGTCCTGGCTGATCGGCTGTTACGGCAATAAAGAGGTTCTCACGCCCAACATCGACCAGTTGGCCCGCACCGGCACTCGCTTCCTGAACCACTTCGTGGCCGTTCCCGAAGCCGAAGCAAACTTTCGCACCCTGATCACCGGCCGCACGCCCATGCAAATCGGCCCTTCCGGAACGTTGGCGCCCGACGACGTCACTCTGGAAAAAATGCTCGGTGGAAACGGCTACGCCTGCCACGCCACCCAAAGCCAATCGGCCGCGGAAGTGACCGCCGAGGCCGTCAAACTCCTCGACCGATTCGATGGCAAGCAAGATTTCTGGATGGTCCGCTACACCGATTTGCGGCCGCCTTATGACGGCATCCCGGCAAAGTTCCTGGACCTCTACGCCAGTCAGCAATTCGCCAACTACTCCGTCGAATCGATGGCGGCCAACGCCGCCGGCAATAAAGAGATGCTTGCCAACCGCCTGCTCAGCCGGCGCAAACTGGCGGCCGGCATTTCCAGTGTCGACGACGCGGTCGGCAGCCTGGTCCGCAAGATTTCCGAGAAGAAGGCCGTCGACCACGTTCTGGTAATCCTGACGGCAACTTGCGGCTCGCTATTCGGATCTCACGGCCTTTGGGGCGCCGGCGACGCCTCCGATCCGCCTAACATGTTCGAGGAGTCCGTTCGCATTCCGCTGATCTGGAGTTGGCCCGGCAGAGTACCGACCCAAGGCGTTCAGGTCGAGTTGGTGAGCACCTACGACCTGGTTCCGTCGGTGGCGGACATCGCGGACATTGAGCCGCCGAAACGCAATCTCTGCGGGCGCAGCTACGTGACGCTGGCCACCGGCAAATTGCTGGCGCGAAACCAAGCCTGGCGTCAAGCCATATGTGCGCGCGAGCGCGATACCGAGATGGCTCGCATCGAGCGCTACAAGCTCGTCCAGCGCAACCAGGGCAAAGGGCCTAACGAGCTATACGATTATGCCAGCGACCCGGGCGAGCGCAACAATCTAGCCGACGACGACCAGTACGTGTCCGTCCGCTCCAGCCTCGCCGGTGAGATTCAAAAGTGGAACGTGAATTATTCGCAATGAAGGGATGGAGCGGACCAGGACGGGCCCGCCCCGTAGTTAAGCCCGAGGTTAAACCCTACTGCTTGCACTTGGCCAGCGAGTGATTGTTGTCCTTGTAGCACTGCCCGTAGGCATTTAGGTCCTTGGCCCCCATCTTCGTGTGGCAATCCACGCACTTCTTGCTTTCCTTCTTGGCATACTCGGGCTTGCCGTACGTTGCCGTGCCGCAGAACAAAAAGCCCAGTCCCAGGATGGCGGAGGGAATCGCCAGTTTCCATGCGCGCATAGTTTCTCCTTATGGAAGGTTTCTCAAGAGTAAAATACCCCTAAGTCTGAATCTCAGCAGCCCCCATCATAGCACTCACCTTGTAGAAGAATACAACAAAAATAGAAGAGGTGCGAAAAAATTGGGGCGCTACACCCAGAACCTAACCCCTGAAGCCCGCGACCGTGAGGAGCCGCGGAAAAATTGATTTCGAGCCACGGATGAACACGGATAAACACGGATAACCTCTTCTTTTCTTCATCTGTGTTCATCTGTGTTTATCCGTGGCTATATTTCTTCACACTTTCTGAGGCAGCGGTTGCCGGACCCCGTCACACTTCGGCTCGGGCGACGTTTCCGCGGCGAAATTCGATTTCCCGGCCACGCCGCGTGATCGAATGCTTCGCAAACTCGGCGCTTTTGTCTGGATAGTCGATGCGATAATGCGCGCCGCGGCTTTCTAGGCGAGCCGGTGCCGCGCGCGCAATCAGCAGCACCACATCCCGGAGGTTGCCCGCAGCCAGGGTGCGGGGATCTGACGCCCGCCCGGAGGCATCGCGCTCCAACCTGGCGCACGCCGCCCCCAAATCCGATCCGTTGCGTACAATGCCGCAATTCTCCCATGCCAGCCGCCGGATCTCCTCCACGCTCGCGGCAGGCATCGCGCTTTCGGGCGGGCGGCCGAACGACGGCGCCGCGCCGCAGACGCCCTCCCGCATCGCCCTCCCCGCGCGCGCCCCGAACACCACCCCTTCGAGCAGCGAATTGCTGGCCAGACGATTGGCCCCGTGTACGCCCGTCGACGTCACTTCCCCGGCGGCGAACAAGCGCGCGATTGTGCTCCTCCCGTCCAGGTCGGTTCGCACACCGCCCATGGCATAATGCGCCGCGGGCGCGACTGGAGCGGCCTGGCGCCCGAGGTCCACGCCGTATTCCAGGCAAGTCTTCCCGTCGCCCGCGTAGATCGTGTCGCTTTCGTGCAGCCCGATTTCGTCGTCGTCGGCGAGCGCCGCCGCTATGCCGCCTTGCGCGTATTCCGAAGCCGATTCGTGCAGGCTTTCCTTGGCGACCACCAGGACGCGGCCGGCCGGAGCCAGTTCGATCGCCGCGCGCAGCCCCGCCACGCCCGCGCCAATCACCAGAAAATCGGGGTCCATCCACTGCGATCATAACAAGCGCCATCGAGGGCCATCGAGCGGCGGAAGCCGGGGAAAAATATTGCGCGCGCGACCCGTTTCGGTCATGATTGTTCGACGAGCTCGCGACACATTGCTCCCCAAGCGGCTCGAAAGGAAAGCGGGCGACATGCATCTTTTGATGTTTCTCATTATTGGGATCGCTGCCGGCTGGCTTGCCGGTCAGTTGATGAAAGGCAGCGGCTACGGCCTGGTTGGAGACCTGGTCGTCGGCGTGATTGGAGCGTTTATCGGTGGCTGGCTTCTGGGCGGGCTTGGAATGTTTACCTTTGGGCTCATCGGGAGCCTGATCACGGCCACCATCGGCGCGGTGATCCTGCTGTTCCTGATTCGGCTGGTCAAAAGGGCGTAGCGCAGGGCCGATTGCAGGCGAAAACGCCGGCTCCACAATAGTGGAGTAGGCCTTCGGTCTGCATGCTCCAAATCGCAGGACGCGCGGGCGGGTGGAATGGGTTCCCCGGTGGATTTGCGCGAAAATAAGAGCACTACCGAGGAGGGCATTCACCATGACCAGCGAAGACATCGAGCGCGCCGAACTGCATTCCGGCCAGACGCCAGGGTACGATCCATTCGCGCGCGGCCAATTTCCGGTTGGAGTGCGTACCATCGAAACGCGGGATAGAGCGCGGAATCGCATGTTCCCTTGCGAGATTTGGTATCCGGCGGCTGGCCAACATGCGGGTCAGGATCTTGCGCCGGCAACCCAGGACTCCTTCACCGATCCCCCAGGCGGCACGCCACGCACCCAAATGGCGGTACGCGATGCGGCGCCCCAGGCCGGCACGTTTCCGCTGATTCTTTTTTCGCATTCGAGCGGCGGCCGCAGGCGACAATCGACGTTTCTTTGTACTCACCTGAGCAGCCACGGACACGTGGTAGCGGCCATGGACCACTCCGAGGTCGTCGCCCCTGAGCTGGGTCGTAGGGATGGCGAAACCGGCGAACAAAAGGCGGCGCGAGCCGAAGCCTGGATTGCGAACCGTGTGCCCGACATACGCTTCCTGCTCGACCAGCTTCTGGACGGCGCGGGGTGGGATTCGCAAGCGAAGGTGGATGGCGCGCGGATCGGAATCGTGGGACACAGCTTCGGCGGTTGGACAGCGCTTGCCGCGCCGGAAGTGGAGACGCGCATCCGGGCCGCGGTGGCGCTGGCGCCGGGCGGCAGTTCCAATCCAAAGCCGGGGATTCTTAAAGTGAAGCTCACCTTCGATTGGCGCCGCGATGTTGCGACATTGTATCTGGCCGCGGAAGACGACATTTCTCTCCCGCTAGCCGGGATGTGCGAGCTGTTCGAAAGGACGCCGGCGCCCAAGCGGATGATCGTCCTGCGCCGGGCCGATCACTTGCACTTCATGGACGACGTGGAGCAACTGCACGAGGCCGTGCGGGCCATGCCGTTCAGCGGCGAGCTGGCTTGGATTCCCAAGGAAATGAGACCGATTGGCGAGCTCTGTTCCGGCGAACAGGCCCACCTGTTTGTGCGCGGGCTCACGCTTTGTCACCTCGACACCGCTTTGAGACAACACGAGGGGGCGCGGCGTTTTCTCGCGGGCGACGTCCAAGCCGCACTCGCCGAGCGAGGCGTCGACGCGATTCTGTATCGGCCCTAACGGACGGGCGCGACCGTTCGAGAGCGTGCGCCCGGCCGCAGCACCAAGGCCGATTTTCAGGCATCATGGTATTTTCTCGATCGTTTTCAGGAAAGGAATACCGTGCCGACTACCGTCTCCATCGAAGAGTTGTGCATCAACACCATTCGCATTCTTTCGGCCGACGCCGTGCAAAACGCCAATTCCGGGCATCCGGGCATGCCCATGGGCTTTGCTGCCGCGGCTTTTACGCTGTGGGATAAATTTTTGAAGCACAATCCCAAGGACCCGTCGTGGTTCAATCGCGACCGTTTCATTCTTTCCGCCGGCCATGGCTCCATGCTGCTCTATAGCTTGCTGCACCTGACAGGCTACGATCTGCCGCTGGACGAGCTGAAGCGCTTCCGCAGATTGGAGAGCAAGACGCCGGGCCACCCCGAGCGCGGCAGTACGCCAGGCGTGGAAGTGTCCACCGGGCCGCTGGGGCAGGGTTTCTCGAACGGGGTGGGCATGGCTATTGCCGAAGCGTGGTTGTCGGCCCGTTTCAATCGGCCTGGGCACAACATCGTCGATCACTACACGTATGTGGTTTGCGGCGATGGCGACCTGATGGAAGGCATCACCCAGGAAGCGGCTTCGTTCGCCGGCCACCTGAAACTCGGCAAGATGGTGTACCTCTACGACCAGAACGGGATTACGCTGGCCGGCGCCAGTGGGCTGACCTTTACCGAAGACGTTCGCCAGCGCTTCGATGCCTACGGCTGGCACACGGTGCAGGTGACCGACGGCAACAACACCGACCAGGTGGCCGCCGCCATTCGCGAGGCGCAGGCCGAAACCTCGGCGCCTTCGCTGATTCTGGTTCGCACCCATATTGGCTTCGGCAGCCCGAACAAGCACGACAATTTTTCCTCCCACGGCGCCGCGCTGGGCGAAGAGGAACTCGCGGCCACCAAGAAAGCGCTGGGTTGGCCAACCACCGAAAAGTTCTATTTGCCCGAAGACGCCGTAGCGTATTTCCGCAAGGCGATCGACCGTGGCGCGGCCGCCGAAGCCGATTGGAAGAAAAGCTTTGCGGCGTACCAGAGCGCATTTCCGGCCGAGGCCGCGGAATTCGAGCGCATGGTGGCCGGCCGGCTGCCCGCCGATTGGGCGGCCGATCTACCCAAATGGCAGCCTACCGATAAAGCCATCGCCACGCGCGTGGCCGGCGGCATGGCAATCAACGCGCTCGCCAAACGCATTCCCGAGCTGATGGGCGGTTCGGCCGATCTGAATCCTTCCACCGAAACGGCGCTCAAGGGACAGGGCGATTTTCAGCCTCCCAGCGATCCCCCCATCGCCATGGGCGCCGTCGGCGGCGGGTGGGGCTACACCGGACGAAACGTCGCCTTCGGCGTGCGCGAACACGCCATGGGCGCGGCCGTGAACGGAATGGCGGCGCACGGCGGGGTGTTGCCGTTCTCAGCCACGTTCATGGTCTTCAGCGACTACATGAAACCCGCCATCCGCCTGGGAGCGCTTAGCCGGCTGCGCGCGATTTACGTCTTCACGCACGACAGCATCGGCGTAGGCGAGGACGGCCCAACCCACGAGCCCATCGAGCAATTGGCAGGTCTCCGCGCGATTCCAGACCTCGTGGTGATCCGTCCCGCGGATCCCACCGAGACCGCCGAAGCCTGGGCCGTCGCGGCACAGCGCAGCGGCCCCACGGTGCTGGCAATGACGCGGCAAAACGTGCCCCATCTCGACCGCAGCCGAGCCATTACTCCCGACGTGGCCAAAGGCGGCTATATCCTTTCCGAACCCGAAGGCGCCCCCGACGTCATTCTGATCGGCACCGGGTCGGAAGTCTCCCTCTGCGTGAAAGCGCAGGCCACGCTCGCCACCGAAGGCATCAAAGCGCGCGTGGTCAGCCTGCCAAGCTGGGAACTGTTCGCCCAACAGGACGCTCCTTACCAGGACAGCGTGCTGCCCAAGGCGATTACCGCCCGTGTAACCGTGGAAGCCGGCGCCACATTAGGATGGCACAAATGGGCCGGCAGCCATGGCGAGGTCATCGGTCTCGATCGCTACGGCGCATCGGCCCCCGGGTCTGAAGTGATGGCCCACCTGGGCTTCGTCCTCGAAACGGTCGTCGCCGCGGCCCGCCGAGTGGTCAGCAAATAGCCTTCACGCCGTGGGGCAGGCCATCGTTTTTTGTGGCCTGCCCTACGTGGTTTTTTGACTACCTGACGTCTTTTCCAGGGCATAGAGCCCCCTGGGGCGAGAGATCGTAGCCCAGCGCGCAAGCGCTGGGACCGCCCGCATCCCTCCCAGGCTAGACGAACACTCCAGGGTCGACCCTAAAGAGCTGGCCAAGCTTTCGCGCTTGCGGCGCGCTGATGCTTCGCCTCCCGGTCAGCGCCTCATGCACATGACTGCGCTGTCCGAAAACGGGCCGGAGGTCCGCTGCCGTCTTACCGGAATGCTCCAGCAGAAACTGGAGCCTTCCGGCGGGGGTGCTATTGTCGGGCGGGAGCGCGTGCCGGCGGTCGTAGTCCTCCACCAGCAGGGCCAGCAGGCGCAGGAGCCTGGTTTCCTCCGGGGAGCGGGTGCGGCCCTTGCCGGCCAGGTCGCCAAATCGGCGGACGATCCGGTTATACTGCGCCTCCGTCTCGATGACCTGGGGAAGGATCTGGATCAGCAATTCTTCGTAAGTGGCCGTGGGCATGGCTATAATTCCTCTCTGCCGTATTCCCGGTGAGTCAGAACCGTCTGGACCGCGAGCAGCCCCTCCTCGAAATCGACGCGCGCGATCAGCCGATACTTGTTTCCGCCGATGTTGAAGATCACGGTGCCGGTGGCCGGCGCATAATCCGCGGCCGGGAACGTCTCCTTGACCGCTGGGAAATGCGGCCAATCCGCGGCGCGGGCGATGGTTACGAACCGCTGCAAAGGCTTGCGGGAGGCGGGGTGCTTTTGGGCAAATGCTGCGAGGACGGCCTCACCGAAAACCTTCACGCTTTCGATGTTCCCAGTTTTGGGAACACTTGTCAAGGCCCGTTGAGCAGAACCCGGTCGGCAAGGTACTCGACCTTCACCGAGTTCCCCGAGGGGCAGGCGGACTATGAGGTGGACGCCCCCTGAAGGGGAGACCGGGGGCCGGGACGTCTGCCAGAGACCGCTGCGGCGGATAAATCTCGTTCACAGCCGCCTCTGCCCTGGCTCCCTTGACATTTGTTGTCAAATATGACAACATGGACGAAATGACCGGCACGGGGTAGCGGGGCGGCCAATGACCCGAAAGACACGGCCTGTTTCATGGATCACGGCGGCGCTGAAGGAATTCGAGACGTTCCCGGACGGGGCCAGATCGATCTGTCTTGCGGCCCTATTGACCGCTGCATAATCAATGCAATGCACTCTTATCTGAAAACGCGTTATTTTACAGGCTTCGTAGAGCAGAGAGTCGTTGCATTATTTATGTCGTGGTCAATAACAATCGCCGCGGAGGGAGGGAAGGCTGACGTTGCGAAGCCCATGCACGGCTTGGGGTCGGGCGTGTTCGAGATTGCGCTGCCGTTTAAAGGCGATGCGTTTCGCGTGGTCTATGCGGTAAAACTCGGCGATGAAATCTGGGTCGTGCACGCGTTCCGGAAAAAATCGACACAGGGCATTAGGACGCCGCCACGCGAAATCGGCGTAGCAAAAGGGCGCCTGAAGAGATTGAAGGAGATTTTGCGATGAAAAGCGAAAAGCTGGAGGTAGTACGGGGCAGTGGCAATGCCTTCCGCGACTTGGGGCACGAAAACGCCGACGCCGAGCAATGCAAGGCCATTCTGGCCGCCGAAATCATCAAGGCGCTTGATCGCCAACACCTGACGGTACGCGCCGCGCACGGCCGCACGGGCATCGCGGCGGCAGACTTCTCTCGCATCCGCAATGCGGACCTCGGGCGGTTCACTGTCGATCGCCTCATCTCGATCATCAACCGGCTCGGGTCGCGCGTCGAGGTGAAGGTCCGGGTACATCGCGCTGAAACAGCCGTGCAAGAAGCACGGGTGTGAAGGCCTGCGCCGCGTCGTCAAATTGAGCCCCGTCACCGGCTAAAGCCGGCGCCAGGCGGGAGCCCGTGACGCGCACTGCAGGGTTTCAACGAACAGGATTCACGCCTGGCCCCATGATCCCATTCTATGGCAGCGGCTCGACGCGCTCGACACCGATAAGACCTGCGCCCGCGAATCGAACATGCTAAAGATATATTCAGGCCCTTGTTACTTTTAAACCCAAGAGCTGGTCATGCCGCCGCTAGAAAATGTTTCCAAAGGCAAGATGCTTAGCTCGTGGAAGGAGATCGCCGCGCGCTTGGGGGTCACCGTCCGCACGGTGCAACGGTGGGAGAAGCTGGCCGGATTGCCGATTCATCGTCAAGGGGTGGGCAAGACCGGTAGAATCTACGCTCATTCCATTGAGCTCGACAGATGGCTTGCGGGGGGCGGACCCGGCCGTTGCGACCCGGAACCAACCGCCATCAAGCCCCGTTTATCACGCCGCTTTTGGCCGCTTATCGCCGCGGGCGCGCTGCTGGCGGCTGTAGCCGGGCTGGCGGCCTGGTTCGGCCGTTTGGAGCCTGGGGCAGGCCAGCCCAGCGCCTGGTCGCTGGAACGATCCAACCTGGTGGTTAGGGACGCTCGCGGGCACGTCTGCTGGGAAAAGCAGTTTCCGCCGTTCAATGCCCATTTCGAGAGCGAAGTCCGCGACAAGGTTCTGATCGCCGACATCGACGGCGACGGACGGCCCGAGGTGTTGTTCAACTTCTTCCCCGAAGACATGAGCCGTTCCGCCAGTTCCCTGATGTGTTTCGATGCGACGGGAGCGCTCCGCTGGGAATATCGCTACGGGCGGGAGAAAACATTCGGTAACCGGTATTTTGAGCCTACCTACAAGGGCATGCTGATTCGGCCGGCACGGGTCGGCGGCAAGCCGCGCTTGTTGGCGGTGGCCAATCACTACATCTGGTATCCCGCGCAGGTATCGCTTTTGGAGGCGCGAACGGGCCGCCTGGTGGAGGAATACTGGCACCCGGGCGCGATCTACCATTGCGCGCTCGCCGATATCGACGGCGACGGCGAAGACGAAGCCGTATTCGCCGCCATCAACAACCCCGGCCAGGGCATTGGCCATGCCGCGGTAGGAGTGTTGAAGCTGCCGTTTTCACGAGCTCCCAAGCGCCCGGCCGGTGCGGACGATGCCTTTCCGCCGGTGACCGGCGGGGGCGAACTGGCTTATGCCCTGCTTGCGACGCCGGATGTGAACGAGGCTCTCGCGCTGCTCCCCATCGTCATGGCGTTGCGCGTGGACCGGGATCGTATATTTGTGGAAACACCGCTGCCGGAAAGCGGAGCAATGGTTTACTACCTCGATTTCAAACTCAGGGTATTAGAATACCGGTTTTCCGACGGCTTCTCCGCGTTGCACCAAAGATTGTACATGCAGCACCTGCTCGATCACCGCTTGACTCCCGGCGAAACCGACTCGCTGGGCAAGACGGCGCTTTTCTCCTCAGCCCCCGACGGCAACAACCTCAATCTGAAGCGTTTCTGGAAGTACTGACGGGGCTCTTGCAAGCACGTTTCGGAGCGACAGTCGCGAAAAAACGCGACATGTCGTTTTTGTCGCCTTCCGGCACCCAAGCTACAGTTATATCCTAAAGTCGTATCAGATTTTATGGTCCGTTTATAAGATTCTCCCCAATCTTTTACGGATAATGCTGCCCACCCGGCGGATTCCCCGGGCACCCCTTAGCAAACCGCGATTGGCGGACAGGGTCAGCGAGGCAGCTACCAGGTGGTGTTCCATGCGTCGTAATACCGGGCTTCTCTTCTTGATACCGCTGTGGGTCGAAGCGAGGCTCGGAGCCCCCGCTCCAACCGCTACCGAGCAGCCTGTTCCCACGGCGTACGCTGAGCCGCGATGAGACCGGGAGGCGTCCACGAGAGTCGACGAGGAGGATTTATGAAAAAACTTTTTACGTGCCTGTTGGCAGTGCTCCTAGTTCCGGCGTTTGCCGGAAACCAGAATAACAAGCCTAAGCCGAACGCTGCGCCTGCACCTGCTCGACAGGCTAAGTCGGCCCGAGCGGCAAGGGCCGCCGCTACACCTGCTCGACAGGCCACGCCAGCCGCTAGGCCCGCGCGACCCGCGCCGGCCACTACGCAAACATCGCCTCGCAGCAATACTGTAGCCCCGCGAAGCGGCGCGTTCAGCGTTCGGCCCAACGGCACTGCCACTCCGAGCAGTGGCGGAATCACTGGCACGAAGCCCACTACAAAGAGCACTTCTGGCAGCGGGATCACCGGCACTAAGCCCACTACCACTGGCACCTCTGGCAGCGGCGGGATCACCGGCACCAAGCCCACTACAACGAACACTTCGGGCAGCGGGATCACCGGCACGAAACCCATTACAACGAACATTTCGGGCAGCGGGATAACCGGCACGAAACCCATTACAACGAACACTTCGGGCAGCGGGATCACCGGCACGAAACCCACGACGACGAGCACTTCGGGCAGCGGGATCACCGGTAGCAAACCCACCACCACTGGCACTTCTGGCAGCAGCGGGATCACCGGCACGAAGCCCACTACCACGGGCACTTCCGGCGGCGGGATCACCGGTAGCAAACCCACCACCACTGGCACTTCTGGCAGTGGCGGGATCACCGGCACCAAACCCACTACCACTGACACCTCTGGCAGCAGCGGGATAACCGGCACGAAGCCCACTACAACGAACACTTCGGGCAGCGGGATCACCGGCACCAAACCCACTACCACGGGCACTTCTGGCAGCGGCGGGATCACCGGCACCAAACCCACTACCACTGGCACTTCCAGCGGCGGGATCACCGGCACGAGACCCTCTACGAGTAGCTCGGGTAGTAGCGCGGCCAGCGGGAGTAACCGGACCGTGTCGCGGGGACCTACATACACTCCGGGCCGGAACGTGCAAACGACAACGAACACGGACGGAACACAGAGACATTACAACTCGCAAACACAAACGGCGGTTCACACGGATAGAAGCGGCCACGTAATGGCTGTGGAAAGACCGGGGCTGAAGGCCACCAACTTCAGAGAAGACGGACACCCGGCGCACATCGAGCATACCCGCGCCGACGGCAGCAGGATGGTGGTGAACCGTGGGGTGCATGGTGAGCGGAGCGTCGAGGTCGTGCGGCGGGACGGGGTGCGTGTGGTCACCATGGGACGGCGCGGGTTCGTGGAGCGCCCGCTCCGCGCGGGCTATGTTGCGCGCACTTATGTCTCCGATGGCCGGACTCAAGTGCACGTGTACCGGACTAATACCTACGGCCGCTTTCACTACTCCAGCTTTGTCCCGGGCGTCTCTTATCAACCCGGGTTTTATGGCTGGGCTTATCGTCCGTGGCGGGCGCCGGTAGTCTTCGGTTGGGGCTGGGGGCGCGCTCCGTGGTTTTACGGCGGCTATTTCGCGCCGGCTCCCGTTTACCCCAGCGCCGCTCTGTGGTTGACGGACTTTCTGCTGGCGGAAGACTTGAGGCTTGCGTACGAGAACCAGACCTCCGCCGCCGGAGAAGGACAGCCGGAGCCCGCAGCTCCGGTGGCCGCGGATAACTCGGCCGCCTTGACTCCCGAAATCAAGCGAATGATCGCTGAGGAGGTACAGCGACAGCTTGCGGCGCAGTGGAACGCCGCATCGCAGCCGGCTTCGCCCGAGCTGGCCGGGGCGGCGGCCGGCGCGCCGCCGCCCGTGCTGGATGCGAGGCTCAAACTGTTTGTGGTCTCCTCAAACTTGAATCTGAGCGCGGGCTCTGATGGGCAAACCTGCGCGCTGACACCGGGCGACATTCTTAAGCGTATGGGCGGCAATCTCACGGCCGAAGGTCAACTACCGGTCGGCGTGCTGGTCAGCAAGGAAGGCAATTGCCCGGCAGGCTTTGCCACGGCGCTCGATCTTGCGGTGCTCCAGGATATGCAGAATGAGTTCTGCCAGCAGATCTCGGACGGTCTGGCGAAACTTGCCTCTAATGAGGGTAGAGGCGGGCTGCCGGCCGGCCCCGCGGCCGATCCCCAGCCGGCGGCCGAGGGACAAGCGCCTGCCTCGGCGGATGCCAAGGACTTGCTGTCGCAGCAGGCGCAGGAGGCGAATCAGACCGAAGCCGCGGTGAGCCAACCTTCCGGCGGCCAGTAACACGCAGAACGCGCCCCGGTCTTGTCGGGGGGATGACCGGGGCGCCCCGGGACATTGGACCAGATGGAGATTTGGCCTGGAGGATCTGTGAATCGAGCACTTTTCTTATTGGGCGCTGCCGTGGCGTCGTCCTGCTACGCCCAGTCACTTGGCCCGTTTGCGGCTCTTGGACACAGCAACCCGTTTCTGGCGGCCGCGCTGAGCGGAAGCACCTGTTGTTCCGATGCCTACGGCACGGACACGGACAGCCCGGAGCAATCCCGCGACTCCGCCGGCCGGCCGCCAGGGCTCCGGTCCGTGTACATCAATGCGCAGGACGCGGCGGAGCGGCTTCAATTGAACGGTTCCGATGGCTCGTTCTCGCTCGCCGAAGGCGGACAGAAATTCAGTGGGACTTATTCGGTGAGCGGCAACGTATTGACACTTCATATCGCGCAGTTGGGAAAGGACGTCGACATAGCCATCGATGGCAACAGGCTGGTTGTCAACGGCGCTGAGATCTGGAACGCGGCGCCGAACTCCCAGCTCGTCCCGGTGCGCCCGGCTCCATCGGAACCGGCGCAGCAGCAGCCGCAACCCGATCAAGCAGCCGACGGAGTCTGGCTGGCATTTTACGGGACCTGTAACAAAGGCGATCTGGTGATCTTCAAACCGACCATATATGCCAACAAGGTCGAGTTGGCCCGCCTGGCATGCAACACCTACTTCTACGTCGCCGCGCGGCCGGGAACCTACAAGTTTTGCGCGACGAAAAACAAGTGCGCCACCGCGGCCATCGGTGAGAACGGGCCATACTACTTCCGCATTCTGCCGACCACGCTCAGTTACAGCATTGGCCAGGTGGACTCCTCGACAGCCCAAGACGAGATCCGCGATACCGGCATGACCGCGCTGGACCTGGGCCGGGTTCTGGCTCCCAAAATGGTTACCACGAACACCGATAATCCACCCTCCGTGTTCCTATCGCCGCAATAGGATCATGCCGAGCTGAAGGAACGGTTGCCGAATATGTCGCCATAATTGCGAAACCGAATACTAAGCCACAATATATCCATGGACATCAACCGATTCACCGAAAAGCTCCAGGAGGCTATCCGGTCCGCGCAAACCAAAGCCATTCGTAACGGGAATCAGCAGGTGGACGTCGAACACCTCCTCGCTGCACTGCTCGAACAATCCGGTGGCCTCGCGCCCGCGATCCTAACCAAAGCCGGTGTGGCTGTCGAAGGCATCCAACCGCGCCTCGAATCGGAGATCGACCGCTTGCCCAAGGTTTCCGGTGCCTCCGGCCCTCCCGACCAGATTTACGTCACGGCGCGTCTCAATCGCCTCCTGGCCGATGCCGAAACCGAAGCCGCCCAACTAAAGGACGAATACATTTCCGTCGAACACGTGCTGCTGGCCGCCACCGACGACCGCGGTCCCGCCGGCAAACTACTTAAGGAGTTCGGCCTCACCCGCGAGCGTCTCATGCAGGCCCTGCGCGACGTGCGCGGCAGCCAGCGCGTCACTTCTCAAACCCCGGAGGCCACCTACGAAGCTCTGGAACGCTACGGCCGCGATCTGACCAAGGCCGCCTCGCAGGGCAAGCTCGACCCCGTCATCGGCCGCGACGAAGAGATCCGCCGCGTCATCCAGGTGCTCTCCCGCCGCACCAAGAACAATCCGGTCCTGATCGGCGAGCCCGGCGTCGGCAAAACCGCCATCGTCGAGGGACTCGCCCTGCGCATCGTCCGCGGCGACGTTCCCGAAGGATTGAAGAACCGCCGCATCGTGGCTCTCGATATGGGCGCCCTTATCGCCGGCGCCAAATACCGCGGCGAATTCGAAGAGCGTCTCAAGGCTGTCCTCAAGGAAATTCAGGACGCCGCCGGCGACATCATCCTTTTTATCGACGAGCTCCACACCGTCGTCGGAGCCGGCAAAACCGAGGGCTCCATGGATGCGGGCAACCTGCTCAAGCCTATGCTGGCGCGCGGCGAGTTGCATTGTATCGGCGCTACTACGCTGGACGAATACCGCCTGTACATCGAGAAAGACGCCGCACTGGAGCGCCGCTTCCAGCCCGTGGTCGTCGATCAGCCGTCGGTCGAAGACACCATCTCGATCCTCCGCGGCCTCAAGGAGCGTTACGAAGTGCACCACGGTGTTCGCATCAAAGACGCCGCGCTGGTCGCCGCCGCGGTGCTCAGCAACCGCTATATCGCCGACCGTTTCCTGCCCGATAAAGCCATCGACCTGGTGGACGAGGCCGCCGCGCGCCTCCGCACCGAAATCGATTCCATGCCGGCCGAGCTCGATGAAACCCGCCGCCGCGTGATGCAGCTCGAGATCGAGCGCGAAGCTCTCAAAAAGGAAAACGACGCCGCCTCACGCGAGCGCCTTGTCAAACTGGAAAAAGAACTGGCCGACCTGAAGGCCGATTCCGACGCTCTCACCGCCCGCTGGCAGGCCGAAAAAACCGCCGTCGGCAAGCTACGCGAGTTGCGCGAGAAAGTCGAACAAACCAAAAAGGAGATCGAACAGGCCGAGCGGCAGTACGATTTGAATCGCGCCGCCGAGCTCAAATACGGCACGCTGGTCGCTCTCGAACGCCAGCTCGCCGAAGCCTCCGCCAAATTCGATCGCCAGCAAAAGTCGCAGCCCAAACTGATTAAGGAAGAAGTCGGCGAAGAAGACATTGCCGCGGTGGTCAGCCGTTGGACCGGCGTGCCGGTTACGCGCCTGCTCGAAGGCGAAGTCGAAAAGCTGCTGCACCTCGAAGACGAGCTGCATAAGCGCGTGATCGGCCAGGATGAAGCCGTCGCCGCCGTCGCCGAAGCCGTCGTCCGCGCCCGCTCCGGCCTGAGCGATCCCAATCGCCCCATCGGCAGCTTCATTTTTCTCGGCCCCACTGGCGTGGGCAAGACCGAGCTCGCTCGCGCTCTGGCCGAATTCCTCTTCGACGACGAGCGCGCCATGATCCGCATCGACATGACCGAATATCAGGAGAAGCACACCGTGGCGCGCCTGGTCGGCGCCCCTCCCGGATACGTCGGCTACGAAGAAGGCGGCCAGTTGACCGAGGCCGTGCGCCGCCGCCCCTACGCCGTCGTGCTGTTCGACGAAATCGAAAAGGCGCACGCCGACGTGTTCAACATCATGCTCCAGATCCTCGACGATGGCCGCCTCACCGACGGCCAGGGCCGCACTGTCGATTTCAAGAACACCATCGTGATCATGACCTCCAACCTACCCACCGAGCGCCTGCGCGATCACTTCCGCCCCGAATTCCTCAACCGCATCGACGAAATCATCATTTTCCATCGCCTCGATGAAGACCAGCTCAAGAAAATCGTCGAGATCCAACTTGGCCGCCTGCGCGCCCGGCTGACCGACCGCCACATCACCCTCGAGCTCACCGATGCCGCCCGCACCATTCTGGTCCGCTCCGGCTACGATCCCGCCTACGGCGCCCGCCCGCTCAAGCGCGCCATTCAAAAGAAGATCGAAACCCCGCTGGGACGGCTACTGATCGCCGGCAAAATCCTCGACGGCCAGACGGTTAAGGTAGACGCCGCCGGCGGCGAGCTGACGTTCACTGGTGGGACAGACGATCGCCGTTTGTCGTCCGCCATGCATGGCTAAGGGATGTGGCGCGCGCACTCGTGCGTGCCGCGTCGGCACTTTTGCCGGCAGTTCCGGCTGCTATCCGAATCGCCCGCTGCACCGTCTAAGCGATAATCCACCTGAGGAGGCCTATGCTACGCATTCGTTTTGCTCTCCGCAGCCTGGCGAAATCGCCGCTGCTCAGCTCGGTGGTGGTTCTGTCGCTGGGGCTCGGCATCGGCGTCAATACCGCCATCTTTTCGCTTCTCCACCAGGTGGTGCTGAGCTCGCTGCCGGTTCCCCATCCGGAACAACTGGTGATCCTCAGCTCGCCGGGCGACCTCAAGAACGGCTCGACGCATAGCAACGATTCCGGCGATGAGGGCTACATTTTTAACTGGCGGACCTTTCGCGAATTCGAAAGACACAACCAAGTGGCTACGGTGGCGGGCTTCCGTGCCTTCGCCGGCAATATCGCATTCTCGCGGCAGACGGTTTCCGGTTTGATGATGCTCGTCTCCGGCCGCTATTTTCAGGTGATGGGCGTGCAGCCTTTGCTGGGCCGCTTGATCGGACCGGAAGACGACGTGCCCGGCGCCGGCAACCCGGTGGCCGTGGTGGATTATCGCTATTGGCAGGAAAAGCTGGGCGGCGAGGCCGATGTGCTGAATCAGACGGTGAAGGTCAACGGCCAGCCATTTACGGTAGTTGGCATCACCCCGCCGAACTTCACCGGAACCACGGTAGGCTCCGAGCCGGGGGTTTTCGTTCCCATGTCTTTCAAGCCGCTTCTCACCGAGGGCTGGGATGGCACCGACAAGCTGGACGATTACTGGGTGTACTTGATTGCGAGGCTCCGTCCGGGCGTCACGCGTGAGCGCGCCGAAGCAGTGCTCAACGGCCCTTATCACGCGATGGTGGAAGAGATCGCGCGGAACGTGCATGGGAAGGTGGAACAGACGCCGCGCTTTCTGCAGCAGAAACTGACGCTAAAGGATGGCAGCAAGGGCAACAGCGGCTTTCGCGACGATTACGCCTCCGCGCTGCGCATCCTGCTTCTGGCCACGGCGCTGGTTCTGTTGATCGCCATGGGCAACGCGGCCAACCTGCTGCTGGCGCGCTCGGCGGAGCGGCGCCGCGAGTTGGCCATTCGCGCGGCCATGGGCGCCGGCCGTGGCGACCTGATGGCGCAATTCCTTACCGAAGCTTTGCTGCTTGCCGGCGCCGGCGGCGCGGCGGGTCTCGGGATCGCCGCCGCCACTCTGAAACTGCTGCTGGCTTCCTGGGGCGCCGAGGCGCGCGATTCCTTCGCCGTCACCGGCCTCAATTGGCCCGTGCTCGCTTTCAGCTTGGGCCTCACCCTGCTCACGGGAATTCTGTTTGGCCTCTACCCCGCCTGGGACGCCGCGCGCACGTCGACGGCTGCCACGCTCAGCGATGAATCCTCCCGCTCGTCTTCCTCGATCGGCGCCGTGCGCTTGCGCAAAGCGCTGGTGTGCGCTCAGGTCACCATCTCCGTCATTCTGCTGGTTCCCACCGGCCTGTTTCTGAAGAGCCTGGTCAATCTGCTGCATGTAGATCTTGGAATCCGCACGGCCAATGTCATCGGCTTCCGTATCGACCCGCATTCCAACGGCTATACGCCGGGGCAATGCCAGGCCCTTTTCGAACGCGCCGAAGCGGACTTGGCCGCTATTCCCGGTGTCCGCAGCGTAGCTGCTTCGAGTGTGCCTCTGATCGCCGGCAGTAACTGGGGCACCAGCTTCAGCCAAGCGGGTCAGGCCCCTGGCGCCCGCCGGAACAGTTCAAAATACGACGACGTCGGGCCCGCCTTCTTCTCCCAGGAGGGCATCCCCCTCATCGCCGGCCGCGAGATTCGCGCTTCAGATACGGCCGCCGCGCCCAAAGTCGTGGTGGTGAACGAAACCTTCGTGAAGCAATTCTTCGACGGCCGCAACCCCGTGGGCCAGCGCATTGGATTCGCCAAGGACGGCAGCCTCGACACCGAAATTGTCGGCGTAGTGAAAGACAGCCACTACTCCAGCGTGCGCAAGCCCGCCCCGCCGGTTTTCTATCGGCCCTGGCGGCAGGACCCGAGGCTCTCCGAAATCACGTTCTACGTGCGATCCGAGATCGCGCCCAAGAGCATCGTCCCGCAAATCCGTGCCATGATGCGTTCCATCGATCGCGACCTCCCGCTCGTGGACATGCGCACGCTCGAAGATCAAATCCATTTCAACATCCGCTCCGATGAGCTGATCATGCGGTTGGCATTGGCGTTCGCGATGCTGGCAACCTCGCTGGCCATGCTCGGACTTTACGGTGTGATGGCCCACGGCGTTGCCCGGCGTACCCGCGAATTCGGCATCCGCATGGCGCTGGGCGCCGCGCCGGCCAGAATCCGCACCATGGTCCTGCGCGACCTGGTCTGGATTCTCGGTTTCGGACTTGGCGTGGGCATACCTGTTGCCCTCGCCTCCACCCGTCTGATCGAGAGCCGCCTCTTCGGGGTGCACGGCAGAGATGCGGCCATCGTCACGGCCGCCGCCCTGCTGCTCTCGCTTACCGCCGCGGCCGCCGCTTATTGGCCCGCCCGGCGGGCTTCCAAAGTCAATCCGCTGGAAGCTCTGCGGTACGAGTGATAATCGGAATCTGCTATACCCGTGATAGTGATCCGCGCGTATAGAGACAGGGTCGCCGTAATTACAGGGGCGGCCAATGGCCTTGGCCGGGCGCTGGCGGGAGAACTCGCGGCCCGCGGATGTAATCTGGCGCTGGTAGACATCGATTCGTCCGCGTTGCGGAAGGTGAGGGAAGAACTCGCGCAGCCCGGACTTGCAGTGACGGTTCACTGCGCGGATGTCGGTTCCGAGCAAGCGTTTCAGAGTGTGGCGGTAGAGATCGGCAGCGCCCATGGAAACGTGCACCTGGTGATCAACAATGCGGCGATCTCCGCGTCGGCTGTCTTCACCAACACGGGCGCGGCGGATTTTGAGCGGGTCATGCGCGTGAACTTTTTCGGAGCTGTGTACGGTTGCAGGGCCTTGCTGCCGTTCCTCCAAAAGCATGCGGAAGGGCAGATTCTCAATGTCTCGAGTTGTTTCGCCTGGCTTGGATACCCTGGCAAGACGGCATATGCTTCTTCGAAAGGAGCCCTTCGGGGCTTTTCCGAATCGCTTCGGCTGGAGCTCGCTCGCAGTGGAGTTGGGGTAACGCTTTTGTATCCCGGCCCGTTACACACGTCGTTGGTTCGCAGCGGAATCTCCGATTCCGAGCAACGGCGCAAGCTGGAAGAGCAGTTTCTGATGAGGCGCGGCCTCCCATTAGAGCGGGTCGTGCGCCGGTGCCTGGATGAGCTCCTCACGAACCCGGACCGGATTGTCGTCGGGCTCGACTATCGCATATTAGATCTGCTCGCCCGATTGTCGCCCTGGCTGGCCGGCAAGGCGATGGGTTTTGGAGCCGCTCGGGCCGGGTTTTGAGGGGGCAAACTGGGTGTTATGCCCCAATTAAGGCTAAAAAGGTCCTGAATGGTAGAATTTTGCTACGCTCTTCAATGACTTCCGTGTGGAATCGAAAATGCTTATGAATTCTCTCCTGAGGGGGAAAACCAATGAATTTCGATCAAGCGCCCATGCTGGTGATTTGGGAAGTGACGCAGGCTTGCGATCTGGCCTGCGTCCATTGCCGCGCATCGGCCCAGTCCGAACGCCATCCGCACGAGCTCTCGACCGAGCAGGGTTACCGGCTCCTCGATGAGATTCGCAGCTTCGCGGATGCTACCGCTGCCGCGGCCAAGCCGGTTCACGCCGGCGGTCATCCATTCGGCGCCGGCGAGCCGCCGCTGATGGTCTTCACCGGCGGCGATCCGCTCAAACGGCCGGATTTATTCGAGCTGCTGCGCTATTCGGCTAAGATCGACCTGCGCACCAACGTCACCCCCAGCGCCACGCCCCTGCTGACCGCTGAAGCCATCGACCGGTTTAAGGAAGCCGGCGTATCCCGTATGGCCATCAGCCTGGACGGTCCGGATGCCGCAACCCACGACGAGTTTCGCGGTATCCCTGGCACCTTCGACCGGGCCCTGTCCGCCCTCCGCCATGCCCGCGATATCGGTCTGGATACCCAGTTCCAGACCACCGTCACCAAGCGCAATATGGCGCGCCTTCCCGAAATGGCGGAGATTGTCAAGGAAGTGCGCTCGAAGATGTGGAGCCTGTTTTTCCTGATCGTGACCGGCCGCGCGCTCGAAAACGACGACCTGACCGCGGAAGAGTACGAAAAAGTCTTCGAGTTCATGTACGAGCTTTCGAAGACCGCGCCCTTCGGCGTCAAAACCACCGAAGCCATGCACTACCGCCGCTACGTGGCGCAGCGCGCCAAGGCCGAGCACGGCATCACCGAAAACGAAAGCGCCAAAGGCGTGGCCTGGCGCACCAGCGGCGTGAGCGATGGCAAAGGGTTCGTGTTCGTTTCCCATACCGGCGAAGTCTTCCCGTCGGGCTTCCTCCCGGTGAGCGCCGGCAACGTGTTGCGCGACCGCCTAACCGACGTCTACCGCAACTCCGAGCTCTTCCGCGACCTGCGCGATACCGACCAGCGCGGCGGCAAGTGCGGCCAGTGCGAATACCGCAAAATCTGCGGCGGCTCCCGCTCGCGCGCCTACGCCTTCACCGGCGACTACCAGGCCGAAGACCCGCGCTGCACCTATCAACCGCATATGGCTGAAGCGGTGGCGGGGTAGAGGAGGCGGTCAGCAATCAGCAATCAGCGATCAGCTTTGGAGCGTGCCCGTGCATCGGGCCCATGGAAGTATCTACCGGCCTCCAATGGCTGAGATCCTGCTCCTGCACCGGGTTCTCGAGGACGGCAGGCCGATCAGCGGAAAAGCCAGGTGACGGTTGCACAAGGCGCGCAAAAACAAAATCGCGGCATTGGTAAGCTTAGGCGTTTCTGCTGGTTAGGACCCATTTGGCCGCGCTCATTAAAGCCTGTATCTTGTGCATTTTTGTGCAATTTCGGGGGTTGAGATGGGGGGGAAGGAAAGAAACGTCGGCTTGACAGCCGACGCAGCAGGCCTGGAGGCCCGCGCCACGGAAGTGCAATTTTGTGCAAATTTTCGGGTTTTTCGAAGGCTTGGCCCTAAGCTGCCGGTTTATCCTCTTCGGCTTGGGGCTCTTTGTCGAGTCCGGCGATTTCGCGAGCGAGGTCCGGGGG
>Ga0187848_10000854_pt1 | contig 27050 bp, 28 predicted proteins | sample June2016WEW_4_40_FD_132424 | JGI IMG/M metagenome (GOLD analysis project Ga0187848, IMG submission 132424) | Peatland microbial communities from SPRUCE experiment site at the Marcell Experimental Forest, Minnesota, USA - June2016WEW_4_40 | ecosystem: Environmental > Terrestrial > Soil >... | reverse complement strand
CCACCGTGCCCGGCGCCCACGGCGAGCGGCCGCAGCCGAACCAGGTGGCGATGGCGAAAGCGAGTCTGGTGCGCGGGCCGCTAGTCATCCTCGTCCGTTTCGGTCGCGTCCGGTCCGCCCGGCGGGAGCGGCGTCGAGATCACGTATTTCCCCGACGCCCAGTTACCCAGGTCGATGGTGCGGCAGCGCTCGCTGCAAAACGGGAATTCGGCGTCCCCCAGCGCGACCTCTTTTTTCTTGCACACGGGGCACTTCATAAGCGGACGGCCAGCGGCTCGATGTGTACCAGGCCCGGCGGCGGCAGCACGGGCGCGGCTTCGGTAGGCTCGAGCAGCGTCCCGACCAGGTCGTAATCGTGCGATCCGGTGACGCGCAGGCGGCGTATTTCACCGGGCCGCGGCGCGGCGCCCTCCACATCGTTGATCAACGCGACACCGTCGATTTCGGGCGCCTGCGTGGCCGTTCGAGCTTCCCACAGCAGATCGGTTTCTTGAGAGAGGCCTTCCACCAGCACCGGAACTTCCGCGCCTACCAGCGCGCGAGTACGTGCGCGGGCGATCTTGCGCTGCAATGCCATCAAGCGCCGCTGGCGGCTGCGTTTGGTGCGGGCGTCCACTTTCCCATCGAGCGCGTAACTGCGGCTGGAATCTTCATCCGAGTAAAGGAAAACGCCCAGGTTGTCGAACCGCGCGGCCTGGACGAACTGGCAGAGCTCGTCGAAATCCGCTGCCGTTTCGCCGGGGAAGCCGGCGATGAAGCTGGTGCGGATGGCAACGCCGGGAATGGTACGGCGGATGCGCTCGATCAGCCGCAGGAAAATCTCGGCCGTTCCGCCGCGCTTCATCCGCTGCAGCACACGCGCGCTCGCGTGTTGCAGCGGCATGTCGATATACTTCACCAGCGGACCATGCGCGGCGATTGCATCCAACAAGCGCTGCGTTACTTTGTTCGGATAGGCATAAAGGAAGCGAACCCAGGTTTCGTGGCCCGCTTCGATTTGCGCCAGCCGTTCCAGCAGAGCGGCCAGTCCATCGCGCAGGCCCAGGTCCTCTCCGTAGCAGGTGGTATCCTGGCCGATCAGGTTGATTTCGCGCACGCCCAGCTGAAACAAGCGCGTGGCTTCGGCGACCACGGATTCGAAGCGGCGGCTGCGGAACGCGCCGCGATATTGCGGGATGACGCAGAAGCTGCACGGGTGGTCGCAGCCTTCGGCAATCTTGATGTAGGCGAAGTGGCGCGGCGTGGAAAGCACCCGCGGCGTGAGGTCGTGATAGAGATAGGGGAGTGCGGGCGCCGCGCCGGTGCCGTCTTGCGCGCACAACGCGGCGCCTTCGCACAATGCGACGATGCGCTCGAGCTCATTGGTGCCCACCAGCGCATCCACTTCCGGCATCTCCTTACGGATTTCGCCGCGGTAGCGCTCCACCAGGCAGCCGGCGACAATCAGTTTTCGGGCACGGCCGGTTTTCTTGTACTCGGCCATTTCCAGAATGGTGTCGACGGATTCCTTTTTGGCGGGATCGATGAAACTGCAGGTGTTCACAACCAGCACGTCGGCGTCGCCGGGGTGGGGCGTCAGCTCGTGGCCGCGGGCCACCAGAGCGCCCATCATGACTTCGCTGTCGACCAGATTCTTGGGACAGCCCAGACTGACAAAACCGATTTTCAAGCGTGTGTCCGAAACGAGGGTGCTGGCTTCAGGATAACAGGTGGGGCATGCTTTAGCTTGCCAACGCCTGCTTGCGGGCGCGTTTTCGTAGCCGAAGAAGGGCCTCTAACGAGCCGCTTACGCCGCCACTCTTTCGGCGGGCAGAGGTTTCACCCGCGCCAGGCCCAGCCCTTCGAGCGCTCGAATCACCGGCCATGCCGGGTCGATCTCATGGCCGCGCCAGGCAAACCGCGCCGAGGTCGGAAACTGGTGGTGGTTGTTGTGCAGCCCTTCGCCGGCCGTCAGCATGGCGATCGATTTGAGGTTGGTGGCTTTGTTGTCGAAGTTGCGGTAGCCCACCCAGTGGCACACGCTGTTGACGGAAGAATTCAGCAGAACGTACAGCACCGCGTGGGTCACCCACGCCGCGAGGCCCCACCACACGCCGAACATCAGCATGAAGATGGCGATTCCGCCCAGCGCCGCGTAACGCATGAAAGGCAGCCGGTCGATCGCATCGTTCTTCCAGTCCGGCGTGTACTTGCGCACCACGGCTTGGTCCTTGCATACCCGGCGGTACATGAAGTAGTTGCCGAACAGCACCGTCCACATTCCGTAGATGTACGGGCTGTGCGGATCCCCTTCCGCGTCGGAAAAATGATGATGCTTGCGGTGCACCGCGGCCCACTCGCGCGGCACCACGCCAGTGAACAGGCTCAGCTCGAGGTGCATCAGCAGGCCCACCACCGGGTGCAGCTCCAAGCCGCGATGGGTTTTCGCCCGGTGCAGATAGATTGTCGTGCAGAAAACAGACAGTTGCAGGATCGCCAGAGTGATTGCCAACATCCACAGAATATTCATTTGTTTTCCCAGTGCCCCTCGATTGTGCGGGGATTCGATTCTGTTTAGTGCGCTGCGCTCAGATTCCCGGCCGGGCTCAAAACAGTCGTTGGTTAATCATAGCAGAACGGGCGGGCGCGCAATGATACAATTCCAGCGGAGAGAAGTTAAACTGCGCTTCGTAACGATTCAACGGGAGGGTTGTACGGAACCGGGCGTCCTTCTCGACAGCCGGGTGATCCCAATCAACGGCGCTGGTTTTTCCAGCTTGCTCGAGGTAATTGCAGGCGGCGCCGATGCCCTGGACCGTGTGCGGCGCTGGGTCGGCGGCCCTCCTGCGAGCCACAGTCTGGACTCGGCCGGCCTCACCTTCGCCGCGCCCATTCCGCGCCCGCCCAAGCTGATCTGCATCGGCCTCAACTACCGCGACCACGCCGCGGAATCCAAGCTGGCCATCCCGGAGGTGCCCACCATGTTCGCCAAGTTTCCGACGGCGGTGATCGGCCCCGGCTACCCCATCGTGCTGCCCCGGAACTCCGCCAAGCCGGATTACGAGGCCGAGTTCGCCGTGGTGATCGGCCGCCGCGGGCGCCACGTAGCGGAAGATCGCTGGCGCGACCATGTCTTCGGCTATACCATACTCAACGACGTCAGCGCCCGCGATTTTCAGATGGCCACGTCGCAGTGGATGATCGGCAAAACGTTCGACACATTCGCTCCCATCGGCCCCGCCATCGTCACCGCCGACGAGATCGCCGACCCGCACAACCTCCGCATTTCGCTCACCCTCAACGGCGAAACCATGCAGGATTCGAACACCAGCAACCTTATCTTCAAGCTGCCCCAGCTCATCGCATACCTATCAAGCGTGTTCACTTTGGAGCCGGGCGATATCATCGCTACCGGCACCCCCGCCGGCGTAGGCTTCGCCCGCAAGCCGCCGCGCTGGCTCCAGCCCGGCGATGAAGTGCGAATTCAGATCGACGGCCTCGGCGAACTCGCCAACCCCGTCGTCGCCGAGCGGTAACGCGTGTGAGGAGGATTGCGCCGCACGTCCCTGCTAGAATTGCGGTAGCGCGCCCGTAGCTCAGGTGGATAGAGCGGCTGGCTTCGAACCAGTAGGTCGGGAGTTCGAGTCTCTCCGGGCGCGCCAGTTAACCTCAAACCAGTCAGATAGTTGGTGTCAGGACCGGCGCGCTCTCCAAATCTGCTTTTTGGCCGGTATGCCCAGAAGTATGCCCACCTTTTCCCGCTTCCACCCTGTCCATGGCAGCGCGGATCGTCTGCTCTTGGGGATGAACGTAGCGTTTCGTGATGTTCATATCGCGGTGACCGGCCAGGTAGGCCAGGGTCCAAGGGTCCATGTGCGGCGCCCATCGCGTTAGGCAGGTGTGCCGCAGCGTGTACAGTTCGAATCCCTGAAACTCCACGTCTTCTCGCTTGGTGGCATTGCGGAGGATGGCAGTAGCTTGCTCAATGGCCTTAGCATGCTGCTTCTTAAGGGTTGAAGGTTCCATGTGTCCGCTTCTGGTGGGAGCCGGAAAGACCCATTCGCTACCGTTGGTCTTAGACAGGCGCATATCCAGAATGGCTTGCACCCGTGGGGTCATCGGAATTCGACGGCGTGCGTTGTCGGTTTTGCCGTACTGGATCTCAATCTTCCCGTCTCGGACATTTTCTGGGCGTAGCCGGAAGCACTCTTCGGGCCGGAGTCCACAATCCAGGAGGATGCTTGCCACGTCCGAAAGCAAGCTAGCGTCCATGTGGCGATTCATCGCCTCCGATTTCGCACCGGCGAAGTACAGGGTTTCCTCCTCCGCAGTGAGTACCCGCTCCCTGTGGTTCTCGCCGGGGATCATACGCACTGTTGGTAGAGCCTTCTCCACCTTGCCCCACTCCTGCGCCAAATGGAACATTCTGCGGAGTGCTTGCAGTTCGCGATTAATGCTGCTGATTTGAACGTTTGTGCCCTTCCGCAGTGCGACGAAAGCCCCGACTGCCTCGGTGGTGATGGAGTCCAAACGCACATTAGCGAGTTTCTCGAACGACAACAGGGCCTTGACGCCGTACTCGTAATACTTCTGCGTCTTCACCTTCGCGGTGAATGTAGAGCGGACGAACGGCAGAAAGTCGTGTTCAGCAAACTCCTTCAGCGTGGGTACGGGCTTTCTTTCGCGTATTCCCACTTCACCCTTCGCAAGGGAGGTCCGATGCGCAGCTTCCATCTGCTCGGCCACGCGTTTGTTGGTCTGCTTTGTGCTCTCGCGGATCTGTTCCCCATTCCAGGTGAACTTGTACCACCAGTACTTGCTCTTCGCCTGCTTGTAGACCGCCATCACCTGCCGCCTTTCTTCGCCGGCTTCTTGCCACTCCCAACTGGACGTCCACCATGTCTGCCGTTCTGGCGGGCGATTTCCTGGATACGCTTCAATCCGAGACGCTTCAGCCGGACCTTGTAGGACCGCTTGCCGAGCCAACTCGTGAATTCCTTGATCTGTGTCTTGTTCACAGGTTATCTATCCTAAACTGTTTCAGTTAGGAAATCAAGACAGCCTGTATTCGTGCAAGGAAAGGGCTTAGTATAGACGCAGGGAGAATTCTACGGCGTTGCGCGTCACGCGAGAGCTCAGGCGCAGATCAGCCAAAGGGAGCGAGTATGGCATCAGGCACGAGACGGGGACGCACCAAGAACCATCGAGTGACGGACTTCGATGGAGCGAAGAGCGCGGTTATCAGAGTGGGACATGGTCGCGGTTTTGTTGTGGAGGGAAAGGCCGACCGATTCGTTATCACAGCTGCACACTGCCTGCCCCGTTTTCCCCCCTGCGCCACCATTTCATACCCTGAGGAGCGCACCTACAGATCCCTGCTCGGGCCGCTCGGGAAAAAGACTACGGTCTGGGCAGAATGTCTGTTTGCGGATCCGATCGGAGATATTGCCGTACTCGGCTCACCAGACAATCAAAAATTCATCGAACAGGCGGAGCACTACGAAGCGATGGTTGACGAAGTGGTCCCCCTGTCAGTGTCCGAGGGTCCGCCAGAGGGGCCGGCATGGTTGCTGTCTCTGGATGGGCGGTGGTTCCAATGCAAAGTAGAGTACGAGTACGAGTTCGACGGCCCATATTGGATATCCGAACTTGCCGAGAAAATTCGTGGCGGCATGTCGGGTTCACCGATCCTGGCCAAGAACAGGTCAGCGATTGGGATTGTCTGTTCCGGCGTTGTGTCTGATGGAGAACCGGTAGACACCGGTCCAGAACCGCGGCTTTCTCGCAATCTGCCTGGATGGATATGGCGCGATCTTAATGGGCTTTCCTAAATGTGGCGTTCTGATGCCCTGACCGGGAGACCTCCCCCAATCGCGTGTGCAGCAGAGATTCGAGCAGGTTTCATGATGGACCAGAACTTACCCGACTCGGTCGAGGATGGCTCAAAAACCCCGATTCAGGCATTCACTGGAGGCTTTTGCAGGCGTGGTTTGGACTGAATCAGATCGTAGCCGGCGTTGACCGTTTCCGGCCCGCCGGGCGGGGCCGGCGGCCGGCGGAACGGGCCCGATTAGGCCCGTATCAGGCCCGATTTAGCGTCGCCGCGGGTTCCCGCGGGCGCGGGCCGCGGCGCCCCGGCCCAACGCGGTGTAGGGCCTTGTAGCGCGTAATTTCCTAAACGCACTCAGGCCTTCACGCTACACTGATTGGTTCTTCAGAGCCGAACAGTATTCCCTCTTGATACAATTGTCCACGGGTTTTGGTTCGCCAGGTTTAGGTAGCAGACGATGTTTGAACGGACCTCATGGTGCGTTGCCACGGTCGCCACATGCACCATGACATTGCCTGCCCTGGCCCAGTACAGAATCGAAACTGTGGCTGGCGGCGCAGCCCCACTGACATCCATCGCAGCCACGCAAGCCTCCATGGGACCCGCTAATGGCTGCGCCGTCGATTCCGCGGGCAACGTCTATTTCAGCTCGGCGAGCGAGAGCTCCGTTTTCAAAATCGACCAGAGCGGCCTCCTTGCTCGCGTGGTTGGTGTTGGCGGGGTCAATGCAATCGATTCTCGTGGCGGCGTTGACGCGGCCGAACTGCCACTGAACTCACCTCAAGGGCTGGCGTTTGACAAGGCCGGGAATCTCTACATTGCGGAGAGCGGCGCCAATCGGATCCGGAAACTCTCCACTGACGGAACGATGACCACCGTCGCCGGCAATGGAACTGCAGGTTACGCCGGGGATGGCGGCCCGGCGATCAATGCACAGTTGAACCATCCCACCGGCATCGCCATCGATTCAGCAGGTAACCTGTACATTGCCGATCGCGGCAACTATCGCATTCGCATGGTCTCGGCCGGCGGGATCATCAACACTGTTGCCGGAAATGGGCAAACCGGACCATATAACCTGGGCGATGGCGGGCAAGCGACGAACGCGCAGATCAGCTTCGCTGAAAGCGTAGCGGTGGATTCCCACGGAGACCTCTATATTGCCGACCGAATGAACGGCCGCGTGCGGATGGTCGATTCGAACGGCGTGATCACGACCGTCGCAGGCGACGGTTCCTTTGGTTACGGTGGCGATGGAGGGACTGCTACTTCAGCAGAGCTCAACCAACCCTCGGCCGTGGCAGTCGATTCCTCGGGGAACCTTTACATCGCGGACAGCGGGAACAGTCGGATTCGCATGGTCTGGCCGATTGGAACGATCTCAACTTTCGCCGGCACCGGGATTCAGGGGTACTCGGGTGACGGAGGGCAGGCGACCGGCGCTCAGATCGCGGCGTGGGGCGTGACCGTGGACTCGGCCGGCAAGCTTTACATCTATGGGGGCGACAGCCGGTTGCGGATGGTATGGCCGGACGGAATCATCAGCACGATGGAGGGCGGCAGCGTACCGCCGGGCAGCACCGTTGCGTTGCGCACCCAGCTCCAATACCCGGAAGGTCTGGCAACCGATCCTAATGGGTATGTCTATTTCGCGGAAGCAGGAAACCATGTCGTACGTAGGCTCGGCACTGATGGGACCTTAACCGTCGTCGCGGGAAACGGGACGCCGGGATACTCAGGCGATGGTGGATCGGCAATTGGAGCGCAGTTGAACAGCCCGTCCGCCGTCGCCGTCGATGCCAGCGGGAACCTTTACATCTCTGACTCCGGGAATAATGTCATCCGGAAAGTGGGTGCAGACCATACAATCGGCACTATTGCTGGCACCGGCACGGGTGTTTGCCCAGGCAGCGGTGCGGCCACTGCTACGCAGCTTCTCGATCCGGCGGGTCTGGCGATCGACTCCAAAGGCAACCTCTACATTGTGGACTCAGGACACGGCTGCGTACTTGAAATCACGCCAGCCGGCCAAGTCAGTACGATTGCCGGCGGTAGCGCACCTAACGCGGATGTTTTTCTGAGCGATCAGACCACCGCCAACGCGACGACGCTCTACGTTCCGCAGGGAGTGGCGGTCGATTCGTCCGGTGATGTGTACATCGCGGACACAGGGAATGCGTGCATTCGAAAGGTGAAACCGGGTGGCACGATTGCCGTAGTGGCAGGCAACGGGGTATTCGGCTACGCGGGAGATGGCGGAGCCGCGACCAGCGCACAACTGAGCGCGGCATGGTCGGTGGCCGTGGATGCGGCTGGCAATCTGTATATTGCCGACACGCTAAATGAGCGCGTGCGCAGAGTCGGAACGGATGGGACGATTTCGACCATTGCCGGGAATGGCACACCGGGCTATTCGGGAGACGGTTGCGACGGCACACAAGCGGAATTGAACACGCCGTGGTCGGTTGCGGTCGATTCGAACGGTACCATCTACATCTCCGACTGGGGTAATCAGGCGATCCGCATGCTGAGGACCGGAACGGATCAATCCGGCGGGCACGGCCGCCCGCCTCGCGTGTGCACAGCGGAGCGCAAACCCCTCGATAACGCACCTGACTTGGTCGTTCCGACGGCTGCTGTGTCGTCGCTGCCGATTCCGGGCGCCGCGGAGTTCTTCTCAGCCGGTGGTTCCGCGCTCGTCAGAACCGGCGGGATGCCGGCTCTGCAACAAATCTACGGGCTACCTCCCTTTCGCCCCGATAGCATGCCATCACCGGCGGGCAATCCATATACTCCCGGACCCGACCCAGATTTCAGCTATCTTTCCCTGCTGCAGCCAAACCTCCTTTTCGTCCAGGATATCCAGCGTTACGTGGACGTTGGCGACTCGCTCGGCGCGATGGCTGACAACATGCAAGGGCAGGGAGGCTCTTCCATGCTCGCGCTTCGCTCACAGGTCACCGAGTACGCCGGCCAGCAGGCGTGGGGCTTGATGATGACTGACCCAACGGACCTGCCGCTGGCAATGACATATCAGGCTGGGTTGGGTAATACTTTCCCTTTCTACGACGTGTTTCTGCCATCCGCTACTGGCGAGTATTTCGAGCCGTCCGACCTCGCCACGTTGAAGCAGTACTTGGATGATCTTCCGCCGTTGCTACTGCAGTATGAACACTTCATCGTTATCGGGCCGGTTAATGAGATGGTTCCAGCCGCCGCGTCTATCACATCGGTTGGAAATTATGGCGGAGGTGGCCAAAGCAGTATCGAGGGCACCGGGCCATTCGTATACGGTGAGCTTCCGCACGAGATTGCGGCTACGGTGTTCAATGGTTTGCATCCTGGGCCACTCGGAGAGGAATGGGACGTTCTTTGGCAGCAGAGCACAAACCCCATCTGGGATACCGCCGACGTCTTTTCCGGATATCCCCCTCGGCCAATGCCTACCAATAGGCCGATCCCATGGGGCGACACTAACGAGTATGAGGATTTCATGACAATCGTTTCGAACTGGGCTTGCGACTCAGCCACACCACGCCTGAGTCCGACGCAAAGCAGTTCGATGCTTGAACAAGCAGTTTACGCGGCTTCCCAGGGCCACACCATTTTGCTTCAGAAGACCCTCATCGTAGCTGCCATATTCACCACCGGGTCGCCGCTGGAGTTGCATCTCTACAACTATCCGAATTATCAGATGTTTTCCGCCAATCCGATAAACGCGACGGAGGCATCCGTTCTGGTCGCCCCCTCGTCGCTAACGCTGCGGGATTTCACTTTCTCCATCCAGAACGGTGCGCTCACCCGCGTCACATCGCCCGCATCCCAGGTGACGGTGTCCGGCACGACGGTGAACATCCCGGAATGGGACTTCACCTTCCCAACCCCGGTCCCAATTCCTGCATACGCCGCCACCGCGTGGGGGATTCCGCAGTAGGCCAATACCTACAGGGACCGAGCGTGAACCACGCACTCAGGCTCGATCGATATGCAACATCCCATCAAGCCCACTGCCGCAGCGACATCCCGACTGACGTCCCGTTCAGGTCGGCCGTCGTCTCCGATGTAAATGATCGGAAAGCGTCCCCCGAGCCAGCGTCGATATAGCCAAGCAACTCTCCTGAGGTCCCGATTCGTGCTTGATGCGAACGGAGCGGCATACGACGGGAGGGCCACGATCCGGACCCAATCGCCAACTTTGAGTTGGGCTCGTCGCCGAAACGGCAGTAGTGGCAGGAACGCCAATGCGACGAGAGTCCTTCTACCCATCACTGGAATAGCCTAGCGGAGGACGGGCTGGAATGCAAACATTTTAGTAGGCTGATGTTTCAATCGGACGGGCCGTGGGAAAAGCGGCGGTCTCGCCGCAGGTAAGAGGCCCTTCCTTGGTCACGTCACGAACTGTAGCTCGCTCGTTAGCGGACCTTGCTGGAAATGACAATTCGCGGTACGGCTTGCCATCCTCGACGACCTCGCATCGATTTTGCACAGGTTCGGACAATGCCATGGTGACGAGCCAGAAGGACGTCCTTCTGCGATTTTATTGAAATCCAGAGGCACCCTTTAAACTACAATGGTGAGCTGAAGTTGGAGACGAATCGATGCCTCGCTATTGGGTAATTGCACCAGTGGAATCAGACCCGCCTGAGCTCTTTGACAAGGTCTGGCAATTCGACCTTTCGAACAACCTCATATCCATCGGCTGGAAAGAGCTTGGCGACGTATCGAAGCTGAGCAAGGCGGAATTATCAGCGGCTGTCGCGAAGACCTACCCCGACAAGCCTGCGGCGACGAAGTCGCTCTACGCGAACATGGTCTGGAATTTTTTTCATGAGATCGGCCCGGAGGACTACGTGATCGCTCGGCGAGGCCGCAAAACGCTAGCTGGCATCGGTAGAGTAGGTGGGCCGGCAGTGTATACGCCTGGAAGGAACCCCGCTCACGGGCGTCCCAACTTTCTTGAGGTGTCTTGGCAGCCCCAACCCCGCAACAGGGTATATCCAAGCATCATTTTCCCAATGCACACGCTCATGGAGTTGACGGAGGATCAGTTCCGCAATCTCCTGACTGACTCGGACGTACCGTCGGGGCCAACCGAGCCTCCAGAGCCTATTGAAGACCACAATGCGTTCGTCCTTGAGAAATACCTGGAGGAATTCATTGTCAGCAATTTTCAGGCGATCTTCAAAGGCGACCTAAAGATCTATCGAGACGCCGAGGGCAACGATGGCCAGCAGTACGCGACCGAAACTGGGCCGATTGACATTCTGTCCATCGAGCCGAAGTCCAAGTCGTTTGTGGTGATTGAACTCAAGAAGGGCCGGCCCTCCGATCAGGTAGTTGGCCAGGTTCTTCGTTATATGGGCTGGGTCAAGAAGAATCTATGTGTGACTGGTCAGGGTGTGAAGGGCCTAGTCATCTGCAGCGATCCCGACCCTAAACTTTCCTACGCGCTAGAAATGACAAAGAACATTGACGTTCGGTATTACAGCGTATCCTTTAAGCTCAGGGAAGCCCCTGATTGAATTGCTACGCCGCCCTTGCCACCCGCACCACGCGCTCGGTCCTGAGGTACGGTCCTCACGAGAGTATTCAGCGCAAGCCGGTCCTTCGGCGAAATCCCGAACGACTTCACGCGTAGAAGTCGATGAGTTTCAACCCCAAACGGCGGAGCCGGCCGAATTACGCGCTGGCAGGCGTTCTAACCGGGTTCGAGGAAGTTTCCGCGGGCGCGGGCCGCGGAGACCCGTTTCGACGCGGTGTACGGGCTCGTAGCGCGTTGTTTTTTCTTCACGGCGGCGTTCGGTCACCGGAAAAACAACTCAATCGAACAGATCGGGCCGAATATGAGCTCCGCCCAAGAAGCGATCTTTTGAACGCTCCCGCTTCTCGGGCCGGACTACTTCGTTTCACGGAATCTCTTGCTGCTGAGCCAGGATTCCTTGGTGCGTGACCACGGAAGAACGCTATCTTGCGAGCGATTTGGCGAGGCGCCGAGTGAAATCAGTGAACGAAATCCCAATCGCTTTGCAGAAACTGTGTAATTCTACAACATCAATCCGCCGTTCTCCTCGCTCGCACTTACTCACAAACGACTGCGTTTCCTTCAGCCTGGCGGCGAGCTCTTCCTGGGTGAGGCCGGCCGTCTTCCTGGCAGCCCTGAGCTGGCGCAGAAACGTCCGGTAGCCCTCGGTGAAGAGCGACTTCTCCATTGAGACCCTTGGATTTCCGAAAGATGTAGGGTATAGTCGGTTTTGGAATAGTCCAACTTCGACTATTGGAGACTTTCGGAATGCCCGATCGACAGACAGCGATTACGGCTGCTGCTGGCGAGTTCTACGTCGCCTACCAGCTCTCCGCCCGTGGCTACGTGGTGGCGATCCCCAGAGCCAACGTTCCGAGTATCGATCTGCTGGTTAGCGACGTTACCGGCGCTCGATCGGTCTCGATCCAAGTAAAGACCTCAAGCGGTGCCAAGCGGACGTTCAAGCGGAATCCGGAGAAGGATCGGTGGGTATTTGACGTCGGCGAGAAGGGCAAATACTTGCGCGGAGAGAAGTTTTTCTACGCCTTCGTAGATTTGAAGTGGGGAGAAGGGCCGCCAGAAGTCTTCGCTAATACTGAGGAGTCTCACAATGGCAACGTGGATCATATCAGCCGGCTCTGACGGCCGTGATTACACCGAGTTCTTTCTGCGCTTTGGCATGGCTTTTGTCGGCGGGCCAGCGCATCGAGCTTCGATGAAGCAGGTTGCGGTCGGCGATGGGATTCTCCTGAAGCGCGGTCTTTCAGAGTTCGTCGCTGCAGGTACCATCGCCCAGCGAAACGGTGTTCACTCGGGAGATGGCGAAAAGGATTGGCTGAGCGACTTCGATGGCTGGGATCTCCCGGCATACTGCTACGTGGACTGGCACGTCCCCGTAACACCTGAGCCGGCCTCAGGACTTAGAATGGGCACGATCTACCAAACCAGCCAACCCCAGCACTTGGCGACCCTTCAGAGCATTCTTGGGGCACCGTCTCATCCATTCCTGGACGAGCCGGCGCAAACAAAATCAGTCGCCGAAGATGCCATACTAGGCTTCCTAATCCAACAGGGACTTCGGGTCTCCGCCGCAGATGAACTCACAAAGGCATTGCGGCGCATCCGCCTTCTGGCCGAATACTACTACGAGAATTGGACCTGGCGAGACATTCGCGAGCACGAAACTCGAACTTTCTTGGTTGTTCCATTGTTGCTGGCGCTTGGCTGGGCTGAGCAGCAGTTGAAGATCGAGTTGCCTGCTGGCGGTGGCCGCGTAGACATCGCGTGCTTCCCAGAGGCTTTCAAGGGAAATAACGCAGAAGCCGTCGTGCTCATAGAAACCAAGGGCTTCGCCTCCGGTCTCGACTACGCACCGGATCAGGCACAAGCCTACGCGAAGCACTTCCCGGATTGTCGGGTCGTGCTCGTGACGAACGGCTATTGCTACAAGACATATCTCCGCAACAGCGAAGGCACATTCAGCATTAAACCTTCTGGCTATCTGAACATCATCAAGCCACGTGATCGGTATCCATTGGAGCCGGAGACTGTAGCTGGCGCTTTGGAGGTTTTGAAGTGGCTGATGCCTGCAACCGTAGCTCTTCACGCCAAACCCACCAGAGCCTAGGTACCGCAAGGTGTCCGCCGCTAATTATAGGTGAGTAGTTATGATTAGTGAAAGAGCCCGGACCGGGTGCTATCGCTCTCGCACGCCATATCACCCGGGTGCTTTCACCCTGTTGATTTGAAGCCACTTGGAGTGACGACGAGTTCGACCGACTCGAAAGGCCATCAACTGGCCTCCGCGTATTCCTCAAGAATACGCCCGACGCTCGACTTCGAGATCCCGAGTCGATTGCCGATCTCCCAGAGAGCCAGACCTTGGCGACGTAGCTCCAGCACTTTCGTCCGATCCACGATCACCTTGGGCCGTCCGAGGTTCTTGCCTTCGGCCCTGGCCCGTTCCAATCCAGCCTTCACTCGTTCAGACAACCGGATTCGCTCCTGCTTGGCGATGGTCGCCAAGATGGACAGCACCGCATCCCGGAAGACTCCGACACTCCGCAGATATTCTTCCTTCAGACTCCACCAATCTACCCCGTTTTTCGTGAGCCTCTGCAGGTATTGGAGGGTTTCAAGGACACCCTCACGGCTGAACCGGTCGAGTGACCAGAAGAGAACGAGATCGAATCGCCGTTGTGCGGCATCGGCAAAAAGCTGCTGGAACATTTGACGGTCCGCATCGCCGCCACTGGCATAGTCGACGTACTCCTGGAACAGAACCCATTCATCGCCATGCCGCTCGACGAATTGCCGTAGTTCGCGGAGCTGATTCTCGCAGTCTTGACCCTTGTCCTTCGTAGAAACACGAGCATAGATAGCTACGTTGATCATTTGACTTACTCCACTTAGTTGTTTGTTGGGTGTCCCGAAAGGGGCCCTTTTTGGGAAAGCAAACCAAGGGCCAACTTCGCCCGCGTTTCCCGCGCAATTAGTCCTAAAGTCAGCCGGGGTTAAAGAGCCACGGTATTAGTTAGTAAGTTAAGCGATAGTTACGACTAATTGCCAGAACTATAACCAGAGACGGTAGTTGGCTCGTGGTTTGCTCTGGGCGGGGCGGGGTTTGCGGGACATTCCGATGAAGGTTGTCCCGACGATTCCCAAAATCAACTTCGAGGAGAACGATATGTGCCTGAAGGAAGCGAGGCCCACCGCCGGAACGGTGAGCCTCAGTGCTTTCTACTTTGAACAACTCACTGAAGAGGATATCAAAGTGGTCTGCATCGCAAGCTTAACACACGATAGTTTCGGCTTCAAGACGAAACTTTCGGTTGCCAAACACCTTACCTCTAAACCAGAGGTCCACAATTTGTTTTGCCGGTATGGACGACCTGACCAACTACCTGAGCAGCAGAACGCAGGAGGTGGCCATGCCGAATAGCGACGTGATTCACGTCCTGAAAGAGGCCCATGCCCGCGGGTTCAGCATCATTCCGGTCAACCGCGATAAGAGACCACGGGTAGCGTGGAAGGTCTACCAGGAGAGACCTGCAAGCGCTGAGGAGCTGAACGAATGGTGGGCTCAGAGACCGGATGCCTGGGCAGTCGTGACTGGGAAGGTGAGCGGAGTTGTCGTTCTGGATTTCGATGGTGAGGCCGGACTCACCACGATGGCCAGGCTGGAACTCCAACCTCACGTCAAGACTGGTAGTGGTGGTGCCCATGTGTATTTCAGGTATCCCGGATGGTCTGTCCCGACGGTCAATGGACGATCCAAACAAATTCTCGGCGAGAAGTATCCGGGACTGGATATGCGTGGTGACGGAGGGTACGCAGTGTTCGCTGGCTACAACGAGAACGGCCCTTACGAATGGGTCCGCGGGATGGAGCCTGATTCACTACAGGTACTCTCCAAGGACCTCCGAGCATTTCTGGGTCTTGTAGAACCGGATGAGAACCGTAGCGTAGCCGCCATTGATCTGGTCGGAAGAGCACTGGAGCTGGTGAAGTCTGGTAGTGGTCGGAACGATGCAGGTTTCTGGTTGGCAACTCAGCTCCGGGATAACGGCTATTCGGAATCTGAGGCAGTGGAATCGGTCAGTGCGTATCGAGTCCAGACGCCCAGCTTGAATGGCAAAGGACTGAACGAGGCATACACGGTTGAAGAGGCAGTCGAGAGTGTCAGGCAGGCCTTCAAACGGCCGAGGCGAGCACCATGGGAATCGAGCAACGGTCGGAATGGAGACCATCGCTATCCGCCTACCAATGTCGTTGCGGTCGAGTCCAATAGCCAGCTACCCAACATCGTCGTAAACGATCGCGAGTTGAGGGATGTCACGCAGGACTGCATCAAGGCACTCCAGGCTTGCAATGATCCACCGTCGCTGTTTGTCCGGACTGGCCAGATCGTCTTCGTAGCCTGTGATGAGCAGGGACGTCACTCGGTCAAGGAGGCATCAGAGCCGTACCTCCGAGGTCGGATGACGAGGACTGCCAATTTCTGCCGATTGTGGAGGAACAGGGATGGCAGCATTCGGCAGTTTCCCACTAACCCACCACTCGATGCAGTCCGCGATCTGCAGGCGTTGACTGCGGAGGAGTGGCAGTTCCCACCATTGGAATCCGTCACGGAGTCCCCTATTCTCCGGCCGGACGGGACGGTGCTGGCTACGGCCGGCTACGACGCCATGACCAAGGTGGTTTATGCTCCGTCATCTGATCTGAAACTACCTCCAATCCCAGACGATCCGATCTCCGATGAGGTAATCGAGGCTGTATCGCTGGTAAATGAGGCCATCGAGGGTTTCCCGTTCGTGGATCAGGCCAGTCGAGCCAACGCATTCGCCGTTCTCGTGACGCCGATTGTGAGGAGGGCAGTGAAAGGGAACGTCCCGATTGCGTTGATCGACGCACCGGAGGCAGGCACTGGCAAGAGCTTGATGGCGGAACTCGTCGCCATCATCCATACCGGTGTTGATGCGGCGATGAAGCCGGCACCATCTCACGACGATGAGGAGTGGCGGAAGACGTTGAGTGCCGTTCTGATGAGCGGAACGGTATTGACCATCTTCGACAACGTCATGTACCGGCTAGATTGCGGCAGTCTTGCCCTGGCGGTGACGGCATCCACCTGGACAGACCGTATCCTCGGGCAGAGCTTGACGATCACAGTTCCACAGCGGACCACCTGGATCGTCACCGGCAACAATCTGCTGCTCGGCGGTGATCTTCCACGGCGTTGCTACTGGATTCGCCTGGATGCCCGGACTCCTCAACCATGGCAGCGGGACGGATTCAAGATTCCAGATTTGAAGAAATGGGCCCGGGAGAAACGTGGCGAACTTCTGGCGGCACTGCTGGTCATGTGCCGGGCCTGGTTTTCCGTAGGTTGTCCGGAATCGAAAACGCCGGTACTCGGCTCATTCGAAGGATGGTCGAAGATCGTTGGCGGCATTGTTCAGTATGCCGGCGTAGAGGGCTTCCTCGGGAATCTGGAATCGCTGTACGAGCAGTCCGATCCCTCCAAACTCCAGTGGGAGTCGTTTCTCACGGCGATTTCCGAGGAGTACGAAGACCGCCCATTCACGATTCACGAACTGGTCGACCTGATCCGCAGCGGTAATGAGATCAAGAAAGCACTGCCGGACGATCTTCCCGATGATGATCGCCCTGGTAATGGATTCCAACGGAAGATCGCCAATGCCTTCCGCCAGCGTCTCGAGAGGCGGTACGGTCGGGATGGATTTCACCTGGTCAAGGCTGGTGAAGCTCGCAATAAAGTTGTCCTCTGGAGCGTAAGGCGCCAGAACTCGCAACCCGCGGGGTAGATCTGCGGGGGCGCGGGGCCTTGCGGGGGTTCCCGCCGCCCGTTCCCGCGGCGGCGCACACCCTTATCGACTTCTTTCCGGCGCCCGCGTTGGCCGGGAAAGCCCCCGCATACCCCCGCAACCCCCGCGGTTGACCCTGATAAACCCTGGTTTCTATTCAGAAAGGAATTATCGAGATGAAAAATGGTAAAGACAATCGTCGTGTCTCCTGGTCGGAGCTGCTTCATACTGCGGTCACTCAACCTGGGGTGATCCATGAGGCATACACCCGATTCTGGAACTACAGTTTCGGCAATCAAATCTTGGCGTTGATGCAATGCAAGGCCAGGAATATCGAACCTGGTCCGATTGCCACCTTTCAGCGCTGGAAAGAACTTGGTCGACATGTCCGGAAGGGCGAGAAGGCTCTGACGCTGTGCATGCCGGTAACCGTGAAGTGCCGGGATACCTCGGAGCCATCGGATGCGGAATCGGAATCTCCTGGCAATACGGACAATCCAGGTGTCAAAACCGTATTCGTGTTCCGACCGCATTGGTTCGCGCTGTCTCAGACTGATGGTGAGCCGTACTCGCCGGCGCCGATCCCGGACTGGGACCGGGCCGCCGCACTTGCTACCCTCGGAATCCAGGAGGAGCCGTTCACGATGACGGACGGGAACTGCCAGGGCTACGCAACGCGAGATCGGAAGATTGCGATTTCGCCGATTGCCGCAGTCCCACACAAGACGTTCTTCCATGAGGTAGCTCACATCGTTCTTGGGCACGTGGCTGAGGGATCGCTGAGCGATGGAGAGTCGATCCCGAAGTCGCTACGAGAGGTCGAGGCGGAGTCCGTGGCGTTGATCTGCTGCGAATCGCTTGGTCTGGATGGCGCCGACTTCGCACGTGGTTATATCCAGCATTGGCTCCACGGTGACGAGATTCCAGAGAAATTGGCTCAACGCATCCTTCATGGGGCTGATTCGATATTGAAATCGGGAAAGTAGAGGTGGCTCAAAAACCCCGAATTACGCCGTAAAAGGCCCTGTAACCGGCCGGGCCGGGCGCCCGCCGCCGCGGGCCGCGGGCGGGCCGGAGACCGCGGTATAGCGCCTCGTACGTGTGTTATCAGCGGTTCTGGCCGGCGGGCCGGCGGCGCGCCGGGACGCCGCCGAACCCAGTCTGGGACACGATTATCATCAATGCAAGTATGAGATCGACTTGAAGCAGGCCGTTCTGCTGTGGATTGCTTGCCCTTTGTTTTCTTTGGAGATCGGCAAGCTGTTGAATCTAAGGTGCCGATAACCCATTAGTTTAGCTTCATTGAACCGACTGAAGACTCCTGCTTCGACCTAAACTCAGCTAAGGGAGTACGGGTGGTGACTAATCCACAGCTTGGAGGACGCATTGTCGAACTTCTCGCACTGGTACTCCTGACTCTTGTTGGTACTCGTCTTGTGGTCCACGACCTGAAGGCGCTCGTAGCCGCCATCAGAACACTGTGGCGGAGTACTGCCCGTCAGCAGCGCGGCCGCACTGGCCGGGCCGGCGCCCGCGGCGGGACCAGCCGAAAGGCACGCCCATCCGAGCTTTCGTCCTGTAGGTATGCTACGATTGTCCCAACAATGCCCACGAAACCCTCGCCAAGGAAACCGCGGTACCAGAAAACTAACGTGCAACTGCCTTCCAACGAGCTGACTCTCTACGTAGGGTCAAAGATCCGATCAGCATTGCAAGAGGTGACGACGGATATGGACTTGTACCACGGTGTTCGCTTGGGAGAGGTCATGGAAGCCGTCTACGAGCAAGGGCGGAAGGACGGACGAAGGGAAATCATCGCAAAAATCGACGGCATTAAGATCGGCGTTAAATACCTTCCACCAGGGCGGCCAAAGAAAAAAAGAAAGCCCCCAAGCTGAGCACCACCGCGCTGGTTTGGCGGACGGCTGCGAAACCTCCGCAGATCGGAAAGAACAACAACCAGGAGCGACGCGAACGTTGTTGTAAACGCCAGGCGATTACATCCAGCTGGAGTTCCACGACGAGCACACCCACGAGGTGGAATGATCGCAAGTGAGCGGCAGCGTCTGAAATCACCCTCCTGGCTTATTGCTGCAAGATACCGTGGCGAGGGTGAGGATGCTGGAGCGCTTGAAACCTCACGCATGGGGAGCGCTGTCACGACGTTGTCGTCAATCGGAAGAGCTACGACGACTGAACCTATTGACGCCGAAACCCGCCGTGAGCGATGATGACTATGCGTACCGTATATGCGCCAAGCTGTTCTTAAGTGGACTGACGAAAAATTCGACGTGACCTCATTTTTGAAGGCTGCCGAGCACAACCTCGTGCCTTTCCATACAACATCGCTAGGTGCCCTCTATGCCGCGGACTGCATGCAGGTGCTTCCGATGGTCAAAGACGAGGTTGTTGACACAGTTTTCGCGGACCCTCCGTTCAATCTCGGCAAGGAGTACGGCAAAAACACGGATGATCATCTGCCGGATCAGCAATACATCCAATGGTGCCAGCGATGGATCTCAGAATGTGTCCGGGTGTTGAAGCCCGGCGGATCCCTCTTCCTCTACAACCTTCCGAAATGGAACGTGCTACTTGGAGCTTTTCTCCATGAGCGGGGGCTTGAGTTCCGCCACTGGATCGCAATTGAAATAAGCGCTTGCCTGCCCATCCCGAGCCGTTTGCATCCGAGCCACTACAGCCTGCTCTACTACAGCAAGGGCAAGCCAAAGACCTTCTACCGCATCCGGACGCCCATTCTGACCTGCCGTCATTGCGGCGGCGAGGTAAAGGACTACGGGGGCCACAGAGGCGCGATGAACCCCAAGGGTGTCACACTCAAGGACGTGTGGACGGATATTCCCCCAGTTCGGCACTGGAAGTTTAAGTCAAAGAACCGTCGGGCCAATGCCCTGTCAACGAAGATCCTGGATCGGGTAATCGACATGTCCACTGAGCTCGGCGACGTTGTGCTCGACCCCTTCGGAGGCAGCGGGACAACCTACGTCGTCTGCGAGTCAAGACACCGCCGATGGATAGGAACAGAAATCGACTTTGCGGATGATATCGTTGCCCGTCTGGAAGGCGACGAGATCCGCGCGCACAAGAATGGCGATTATGTAGAACGGTGACGCTCTATTCCAGCGCCCTGCCTGACGTGCCTTTCGGGATACGCGGAACCTTCGTGCTCGTGGCGTCATGCTCGATGGCCACAATCTCAAGGACACCCTGCGAGCAGGGGATCGAGCGCCACAGGTCAAGGTAGGGCTCCAGTTCTGCCATGTTGCCAACGCGGTCGGTCAAGTACCTGTAAAGCTCGCGCGATGGCACCACGAGAATCCCGCACGCCAGGACGCCTTTCAACAACCCCAGCGCCATTTTGTTCAGCGCCCGGTGGCTTGACGAGATGTTTCCGGTTTCCCACTCCAGTGCGACGGGGCCGAAGTTGGTGTGAAGAACCGCGTCCAGCTTACCGGGCCTTTTCAGAATGGCGATGTCGAGCGGTTCTTCCAGTTTCCAGCCCTGCCTCTTCAACTCTTCCATCAACCCCAGTTTGATAGGCGTCACGCCGTTGCCCCGGCCGCGTGCTTTCCCGAGCTCAGGGTATATGGTGAAAGTGTTGGAGCCGCGCGGCCAGTCCACCTCCCGGATCGCCTTGTGCAGGCTCTTGCGGGTTTTCTTCCATTCTGCCGACGACGCATATTTGCCGCACGACAGCAGCGTCTCTTCCTGGACAATTCTCACAGGGAGCCCTCGCTGAACAGCTCCCGGACAGGCACGTCCAGCGCTACGGCAATCTTCTGGATGTTGACGAGGCTGACATTCCGTTCACCGCGCTCGATGCCTCCAATATATGTCCGGTCAAGATCGCAAGCCAGCGCGAGAGCTTCCTGTGACAGGCCCTTGCCGCTGCGCAGTTCGCGCACCCGTTGACCGAAGGCTGCCTTTATCGCTTCGTCCCGTTCTCGGACCACAAGATCATGCCATCACCACTGATGACCATAAGTCCACGGACTTTGAGTATCATCACGTCAATACCAACCCGTTGATGTTGCCAGCTATCCTGGGTAAAACGGCTGAGATCGGATGATAACATACGCAGAATCAGAGTCTTACTGCCAAAGCAAAACCGACCGCAGCCATGTGGTGATCCTTCGAGCAGTCACAGCAGAACCCTCTGGCAATTATCTGTTGACATATAATATAAACTGATTAATACTGTTTACAGTTAAATGATTATATGTTTTCAGTGTTCCTCCGAGACAAAGCGGTTGCTCGACAGGTTGCTAGAAACCCGCAGCTATAACGACTACAGTGAGGCCATCGCAGTCTCGATTGCGAATCAGAGTCTGCTCCACAACCGGATGGGTACAGGCGGGACGTTCGTTCTGAAAACAGAGGCCGTTTCAGAAACAGGGAGTGGGCCAGTGTGCGCTGCCAGCTCTCTTCAACGCCGAAGCGAGGCCACCATTTCAGGAGAACTCTCAGTACCGGAGATCTTCACTTTGGAAGGGGTTTCGGACGGCACGGTTTCATGCGCGCCCAGCTCCGCGGATGACCTGTTCTCCGCGCCTAACGTGCCTATCGAGAGATGGTTGTTGGGGCAGTACAACCGGCTTTTACCGGCTAAGGTAAACTGCCGAGCGCTGCTCCATTATCTTCGTGAGGGTCGCGATGGGGTTGCTCTGCCGGATGTGGAGCAGGAAATCGCAGCGGCCGCGACGCGCTTAGGTGAAATCCTCCGATTCCATGATCGCCGGGAGCGCTTGGACCGCGATGAAGCTCTTTCGACTGCGTTCCCATCCGCCATCGATGACGCCGACAAAAGTCGGCGTCGTTACATCAACCAGTTTCTAGGTACCGTAAACAGCCAGAGACAAATCTCGGGCCTCCTTGCGGGCCTGAAACTGATCAATCTGGCTAAGCAAGACCAGCCCCGCGTCGCGCTAACTGACGCTGGCTTGAGTTTCGCGTTGCTTTCGAACCCGGTGCTGGACGAAGGGCACGGTCGCGTTGTGAGGAAGTTCAGCAGCGAAGAGACGGAATTCCTCTTGGACCATGTGGCTCAATCAGTACCTTCCGAGTCCTTCGCCTACCGTACTATCCTAACGGCCATTAAGACCGGAGCGAACACTCCAGAGAAGATCGCTGAAGTATTACGGCGGGAGGCTCCTCCATCGATGGATCGGGGGCTCACAGAATCGTTCATCGCTTCACAGCGTTCGGGTGCGATCTCGCGCATGTGCGACCTCGACTTGGTACGACGTCTTCGCCAGGGCGTTAGAGTAACGTACGCCATCACCGAGCCCGGTGACCGCTTTTTGAGCCGCAGGACCACAAGGAGGCATGGCGACCATGGCTGTGACGAAAATCGATAGCGAGCAGGAGCTCGTCACTGTTGCTTCCAAAAATTCCGCCCTGTATTCAGACGTTTCGCTCGCTGCCCTGACGGCGTACAGCTTGTACTGGTTGCACCGCTGGGAACTTCGTCGCTCGATCGAAGCCGTTGCCGTACTCAATTGGCGACTTTTCCCGAACAAGTTTGGCATGGTTGGATTCCCACAGTATCCAGACGCATTTAGGACAAATCGATCTCTGCTCCAGGGACAACCAAAATACCGCAACCTCCTGACGGGGGCCGCGAGCAAGGGCTTCAGCCTCAACGAGCGAGGAATGGAAGTCGCGCGTCAACTAGTCTCCAAGCTCGGCGTTCCAGCCAAGGCCGATGGCATAGAGCTCGGTGTGCCACCCACGGCAGAAGAACGCTCTTCGAAGAAACAGCAGATTAGGACCCTCGAACCGAAAGAAGACGTCCGCCGTGTCCGCGAAAGCAAACTATTTGAAAAGTGGTCCCAAGCGGTGATGAGTGATCGTGACCTTATCCACGTGCATTCCCTACTCGGCGTGTTCGACCATACACCCGCTAAGGTGCGAAGCGCTGCGATGAGGCAGCTGGAATCGAGTGCCAATGAGGTTGGTGATGAGGATGCCCGCAGATTTTTAGCTGATGTACGTCACGCCTTCCCCGTTGCCTTCAGGGAGAAAGGAAACAAGCAGGGCAGGGGAAACTGACATGTTGAAACGTGTTATCCAATGGGCGCCGCGCGAGAAAAGGCGGGCCGTGTTCGCCGCGGTCGGTCGGAGCTTCGTAAAAACGATCACCGAGCCGATAACTAACTCTGACTCTGCACTTAAGAAGCAAGCCGGCGTGGCGCATGCGGCAGGTCTTGTGGATCAGCTGCTCAACCTGAAAGTCGACGATCGCTTGAACAGCGCAGATCTTAAGAAGAAGATCCCGAAGCGGCACTGCCGACAAATTGTGGTTCGCGTCCATACGTCCGGGAGGAAGTCACGGTTCTGTTCCATAACTGATTCAGGACCCGGCATGACTGCTGCGGAGTTAGAGGCAAACTTCGGTCAATACGCAAATGCGAAGGCCAAGGGTGAAAGGACGCGCAGTCTGTTTGGCCGCGGTGCTCTCGACGTTCTGTTGTACCACGAGGGGTCGACCATATATTCCGTAAAGAACGGTCGGCTGTCTCGCTGTCGCATTTACTGGGAGAACGATGCGTTATGCGAGATCGAAGACTTGGGTGCGGTGTCAGAGCCCCTACTTAACGCTCAGAAGTTGCCAAGGGATATCCTGAGCTCCGGCACATTTGTGTCGTTCACGCTCAAGGAAGGCACCCCGATCCTTCAGGAGGACCAGATCGTCTCACGCCTGAGCAGCTTCTACATGCTACGCCTTATCGCTGCCGATCCGAACAGCCGCGTTGAATTGATTAGACATCGTGCGGACGGCTCACACGCGAGCACGTTGTCGTATGACCTTCCGATTGGCACAGTTGTTGGACGCGGAACAGACGCGCTCCAGACTGAGGGTCACGGACAACTGCCCGTAGATATTCTGGTGGCGCGCGCGGATGTTCCATTAGAGGGCGACCCGGACCACATTGACCGTCGGGAAAACGGACTTCTCTTTGTTGACGATAACGATGCTGTACTCGATTTGACGCTGCTGCCCGAGTACGACAGGAATCCGTACCTAAAGCACATATACGGCGTTGTTCGCATCACAGGAATACGGTCAGTTCTGGAGTCGTACCTTGAGGCTGAAGATGCGGTTGCAGTGTTGACGTCAACCCGAGACGGTTTCGAGCGAAAGAACCCCTTCGTGGTGAAGCTGTTTGAGTTGATCGAGCGACATGTGAAACCGCTATATGAGGCGGAAGAAAGATCCCAACGGAAAGGCGACACCCACCGGTCCGGAAACCTGGACCAGCGCGTACGAGAAGTACTCAAGGTTATCAACCAGTTCAACTCCGAAGAAACGGACGAAGTAGGCGGAGGGGATCCACCCCCGCGTCCTCCGAAGGAGGCCGGTCCCATCTATTTCTCCGTAGCAACTGCCAGGCTGCACACAGGAATCGGCAGAACGGCGCACGCCTACGTTGATCGGACACGTGTCAAGAGCGGCGAGATCGTATTGTTCGAAAGCGATAACGCAGAGATTGAGGTCGAACCTGATTCCGGGACCATAACCGCCGGCGAGGGGTACCAGCGCATCGACCTTAAGATCACGTGCAGCATCAAGGATCAGAGGGGGACCATTACGGGCCTGACCCTTGACAACGAAGGTGGCGAGTTGCGCGCAAGCATGGAAATCGTTGGAGTTGACGATCCGCCGGTTCTTCAACCGCCCACGGATATCGCGTTCTCAGCATCGCGATTCTCGTCAGTTCCGAACAGAACCTACACGGCTGCTCTGCTGGTGAATTTGACAGCGTTTCCCGGAATGCCGGTGGTTACGTTCTGGCTGGAGGAAGTTGAAGGGCATATTGTCTTGGCGGATGGACAGGATGCCTTGACCGTTAAGGTGACAGCTGAGCACGTGATGACCGGTTCGAGGATCGCGCGACTGAGCGTCCCGTTTCGAGGCTCCGGATGGGGGCAAAGAGCAACGTTACGCGCGAAGGCCAAACGTTCTGATGGGAAATACGCGTATGCAAAGTGCCGCTTGAAGCTCGAACGAAGCCCAGGCAACGAAGCATTTCGGGATTTCCATTACGAGGACCTCGCACGAGATGTGCTGGGTGATGTAGCCGGGGACAAGCTGTATATCAACGCTGGATACGCACTGCACCGGCAGATCTTTGGCGATACGGAAAGTGAGTTCAACACCAAACTGGAGACGGACCCAATCGCGCAGATGAGGGCAGCATCAGTGCTGGTGGATGTTGTCGTGTACCGCGCAGCGACCATTAAGCACAGTGCTGGTGGAAAGAAAGGGCTACATATCAAGCCGGAGGACCCAATTGGCAGTCTTCGGCCATATATCGACGAGAGCAGGATGAAGCTAGAGCCGCGTCTCATCCGTGCTCTGGCTCCTCAGGTCCTTGCGGCTGGCGTGCCGACGTCAAGCCCGGACGAAAGTCAGCACCCCTCACGAGGCCGTCCGCCATTATCTCCTGAGGAGAAGGCGATACACGGGCTTATGAGAGCGGGGCTAAGCCGTGAGGGGGCGACGGCGATTGTTCGTGCCGCTCCCAAGACTGGTGAAACCCACGCCAATTGACTTGGTCTTAGGATAAGGCGCCAGGCCGGTGTACGGGGTGATAGGACCCTATCAGCCGTTCTTCGCGGCGGGCCGGGCCGCCGGCAAAGGCCGGCGGCCACTTGAATGGTGGGATGCCAACGCATGGGCACTCAAAGAGCCGCATGTAGCGCCATTTCACGGCAGAGGTGTTGAGATTGAGTAGGGTGCGAACGTGATTCGCAGCCGTCGCTCAGTCAATCCAGTTAAGTCCGTTGTTATTGAGCAGAACACATTCACTGGTTCTGCTTACTGCCCCCTTCCGCATTCCGGGAAGGTCATCACGCTCCGCTGTTATCTCAATCAGGCGATGGCAGAAGTTTGCGAACAGTTCAGATGGTAGGGCCATTGATTCACCGCGTATTAGATTCGGCATCACCGCCTTGATGATGGGCTCACTTCTATATCTATCGAAGTCTTTACGCTTGCCATCTCTCAGTTCAGCATAGACTTGAGCATTGCCAAAGACATTAATGAACGCAATGATGTTTTCGACGGTTACCGATAGTTTTGACAGGTCGGTCTGAGACGGATAATTCACAACGAAATCTCTAGCGCTGTAGGTTGTTTTGGTCGCCCGGTAAAATATGGTCAGGTTACATAGAATCGGTTTACCATTGACAACCAATACCGGAGGTCTACTATTGCTACCTTGTAGTGTTTGTCGCAGGGAGCCTTCCAAAGATTTTCGGAATTCTTCAATATCCCAGAGAACATCACTGCAATTATGCACTCGAAACCACGATTCAGTAAAGGTCAGGAAATCAAAGCTCGGCGTAAATCCATCTCGAACCTTTTCTAGAAGCTCCAAGACGCCTGTTGCCCACACTCCGCATGCGGGACCCAGGCGCCGGATTTTATGTCCAGTATCATCGAATGTCTTCGTGGCGGAATTCTCCATTCGTCTGTCACCACAGACAACCAGGCCGTCTCTAGTCATTGCCTGTATAATCAAGCTTGCCTGAAGCGGGTACACGAACACAGCCGATAGTATCAGGGCGTGCTTCAGCATGTTTGCATCGTAACACCACTACCACATGTTCAACCTAACGGGGACCCGATTGGCGCGGACGGCTCCTACAATCTCGTCACAGGAGCCCCGTACACTTTGGAGGCGATTCGCGGCCTCAAAAGGGAACCTTGCCAGACCGACCCTGGCAAGAGAATACGCGGTGATACGGCCCCTATCAGCCATTTATTGCTGAGGGCCGGCGAGCCTGCGAGGTTGACGAATTGAACGGCTTCAATCGGTAGTCGGTAACCAGGGGGCGTTCAAAGAGCTGATTTCAGGCTTATTTCGTT
>Ga0187848_10000847_pt1 | contig 27112 bp, 19 predicted proteins | sample June2016WEW_4_40_FD_132424 | JGI IMG/M metagenome (GOLD analysis project Ga0187848, IMG submission 132424) | Peatland microbial communities from SPRUCE experiment site at the Marcell Experimental Forest, Minnesota, USA - June2016WEW_4_40 | ecosystem: Environmental > Terrestrial > Soil >... | reverse complement strand
TGGTTTGCGCCCGAGGTCGAAATGGTATCGATGTGGTTGGTTCCCGCCGAGTACAAACGTCCCAGGCCGTTCTTGTACTCCAGCGTCTGCTCATTGGGAGCACTGAATTTGGCTCCCATCTGGGTGGAGTTGCCGCTGCGCAAAAAATAAATCGTCCCCGACTCGGTCGTCGTGTCGTTGACGATCTTTTCGAACTGCTGCTTCTGGATCGACGCCTCGGCGGAGCGGAACTTCGCGCTGCCGGCGTCCATCTGGGCCAGAACGATCTTCAGGCGGTCGGGTTTGGCCTGCGCGCCCGCGGTGTGAACCGGAGCGAGGCTGGCGAGAATGAATGAGCCTGTTGCGGCTACTGCTGCGAGGAGCGAAAGCCGCATCAGCGTACCACCCAGGCGTTGTAGGCAACGACTTTGCCGTGCGCGTCCAGCACCTGCTCATAGCGCTCCAGTGTCACCGCGCCGGAGATCGGCTCAACCGCCTGCAGGATCGCCGCGCGGCGTTGGCCGTCGCTCTGGCTGGCCGTCGGTCCGCCGCTCTGGTCGCTGCGGATCTGGAAGACGAAGCGGCTGCTGGTGCCCTCGCGCCCCGCCTCCCTCACCAGCACCTCGCTGCCGTGCAGCGCGACCGTCTCCACCGGACGGTCCTTGAAGTCGATCACGTGCGGGGAGACGAAAAGGAAGAGCAGGATCAGCGTCACCATGACGTCAAAGTGAAAGCTGCCCCTTTCGTAAGCCCAGAAAAAATAGCTGCGTAAAATTTTGCCCATCGCTCAGTCCTTCCTCGCCCTCCCGCTCCCCGTGTGCTGCTGCGGCGCGATCAGCGTCTGCCACTCCGCGCGCGGTTTGCCTGGATCGTTCATGTACGGCAGCAGCGCCTCGGGAATGCGCACCGTTCCATCGGCCTGCTGATAATTCTCCAGCACGGCAAGGTAGGTCCGCCCGACGGCCAGACCGCTGCCGTTCAGTGTATGCACAAACTCGGATTTTTTGGCCTTGCCCTGCGCGCTGCCGGACGGCCGGAAGCGGATGTTGGCGCGGCGCGCCTGAAACGCCTCGAAGTTGGAGCAGGAGCTGATCTCGCGGTAGAGGCCCTGCCCCGGAAGCCAGACCTCGAGGTCGTAGGTCCTGGCCGAGGCGAAGCCCATGTCGCCAGTGCAGAGCAGCACGCGGCGATAGGGCAGGCCGAGGAGTTCGAGGACGCGCTCGGCGTCGCGGGTGAGGCGCTCGTGTTCTTCGTTGGAATCGGCGGGGCGGCAGAACTTGACCAGCTCGACCTTCTGGAACTGGTGCTGGCGAATCATGCCGCGCACGTCCTTGCCGTAGCTCCCTGCTTCGGAGCGGAAGCAGGGCGTGTAGGCGCAGAAGCTGATGGTCAACTGCGATTCGTCGAGCGTCTCGTCGCGGAAGAGGTTGGTGACGGGGACCTCGGCGGTGGGAATGAGCCAGTGGTCGGAGTCCTGAAATTGGCCGGGTTCGAACGCGCCCTTGTCGTCGCAGTGGAAGAGGTCCTCGGCGAACTTAGGGAGCTGGCCGGTGCCGAAGAGCGACTTCGAGTTGACCATGTAGGGCGTGAGGACTTCGGTGTAGCCATGCTCGCGCGTGTGCAGGTCGAGCATGAAGTTGGCGAGGGCGCGTTCGAGGCGCGCTCCCTGGCCAAAGTGGACGACGAAGCGGGAGCCGGAGATCTTGGCGGCGCGCTCGAAGTCGAGGATGCCGAGGCGCTCGCCGATCTCCCAGTGAGGTTGGGCGGGGAAGGCGAGGGCGGGCGGCGTGTAGCCTGCGGGCTTTTCTTCACCGTTCCAGGTCTTCTCGACGCGATTGTCGAGCTCGGATTTGCCGATGGGGACGGAGTCCTGGGGCAGGTTGGGAATGGATTGGAGGATGGCGCGGAGCTGCTCGTCGGCGACTGTGGCAGCGGCTTCGAGAGACTCGGCCTGCTGCTTAAGTGCGTAGGAGTGGACGCCGATGACAACGGGGTCGCCTCGGCCCTCGCGCATCAGACGGCCGACCTCGGCGGAGTATGCGTTGCGCTGGGCCTTAACGGTTTCGGCCCGGGTTATGGCGTCGCGGCGGTGGGCGTCGATGGTGGCGAATTCGCCCAGCACTATGTCGGGGTCCAAGCCGCGCGCGCGGAGTTTCTCTTCCACAACCGGCAGATTCGCCCGCACATATCCAAGGTCAAGCATCCCTATAATTCTACCCTTCCGCGCAAGGTGGATGCGCTGCGGGGCCGTTGGCCGTTACACTGGGAGGGATGCGAACGGCGGTGACAAGCTGAGCAAGCCAGACATGCGCGTGACGCTGGCCGGGGTGGAGCTGCGCTCGCCGGTGATTGCGGCCAGTGGGACCTTCGGCTACGGGCTGGAGTTCGAGGAGATCATCTCGCTGGAGCGCATCGGGGCGTTCGTCACCAAGGGCCTCTCGAGGGAGCCGATGGCGGGCAACGCAAGCCCGCGCATCATCGAGAGCCCGGCCGGAATGATGAACGCGGTGGGCCTGCAGAACATCGGCGTCCATGCCTTCGTCGAACAAAAGCTGCCCAAACTGCGCAAGATTCCCGGCGTGGTGGTGCTCGCCAACGTCTTCGGGTACACCATCGAGGACTGCGTGGAGGTGATCCACGTGCTCAACGACGCGCCCGGCATCGCGATCTACGAGCTGAACGCCAGTTGCCCCAACACCAGCCACGGCGGCATGGTCTTCGGCACCGACCCGGACTCGCTGTCTCAACTGGCCACGCGCTGTTGCCAGGCCGCGAAGCGTCCGCTGATGGTGAAGCTGTCGCCCAACGTCACCAGCATCGGCCTGATGGCGAAGGTCTGCGAGGACGCGGGCGCGCAGGCGATCTCACTGGTGAACACGTTTCTGGCGCTGGCCATCGACGTGGAGACGCGGCGGCCACGCCTGGCCAACGTGACGGGCGGGCTGAGTGGCCCGGCGATCCGGCCGATCGCGGTGCGCATGGTGCATGAGGCATCGCAGGCGGTGAAGATTCCCGTGGTGGGGATGGGCGGCATTGTGCGCGCCGAGGACGCAGTGGAGTTTATGCTCGCCGGGGCGACCGCGGTGGAGGTGGGAACGGCCAGCTTCGCCGATCCGCGCGCCGTGGAGAACATCGCCAACGGCCTGCGCCGCTGGTGCGGTAGCCACGGCGTCGCCCGGGTGAGCGACCTGACCGGCGCAATGGAGCGATAATGGACGGCTTTTCCTCAGATTCCGGTTGCTTCAGTCCAAGTGCTCTCCTCGGACGGGCAGTTGCTTCGGCATAAAATGGTGGCGTGAGCACAGAATCCGTTCCTGCAAACAGCCCTGAAACCAAGAGCGGCCTTCGCCGCGTCCGCCGCGCGCTTCTCTCCGTAACCGACAAGACCGGCCTGGTGGAGTTTGCCCGCGCCCTGGTCGCACACGACATTGAGCTGGTCTCGACCGGCGGGACGGCGCGCGCGCTGCGCGAGGCGGGACTCAGTGTGCGCGACATCAGCGACCTGACCGGCTTTCCGGAGATGCTGGACGGCCGCGTAAAGACGCTGCATCCCAAGGTGCATGGCGGCATTCTGCACATCCGCGGGAACAAGGAGCATGTGGCCGCGGTGAAGGAGCACGGGATCGAGCCGATCGACATGGTGGTGGTGAACCTGTACGCGTTTGAGAAGACGGCGAACAAGCCGGGCGCGGCGTTCAGCGAGATCATCGAGAACATCGACATCGGCGGGCCGTCGATGGTGCGCTCGGCGGCGAAGAACTTCGAGTATGTGGCGATTGTGACGTCGGTGGCGGACTACGCGCCGGTTGCGGAGGAACTTGCGGCGAACGCTGGCAGCCTGACTCGCGCGACGCGCTGGCGGCTGGCGAAGGCTGCCTTCGCGGTGACGGCGGCCTACGACGCGGGGATTGCCACGACGCTGGAGAGCATTGCGGCGCCCGCTGCGCACGGCGAGGCTGCGGTCTTCGACGCGGAGGCGATGCCGCCGGCCATCCGCGTCATCCATCCGCTGAAGACGGTCCTGCGCTATGGCGAGAACCCGCACCAGAAGGCCGCGCTGTATGTGGATGGAAGCGGGGGCGGAGTGGCCTCGGCAAAACAGTTGCAGGGCAAGTATCTGAGCTACAACAACCTGGTCGATTTGGACGCCTGCTGGCAACTGGTAGGCGAGTTTGACGCTGCGCAGGATGCCGCGGTCGCGATCATCAAGCACACCAACCCGTGCGGCGCGGCGACGGGCGCGACCGTTCTTGAAGCCTACCGGCGCGCGCTGCAGGCCGATCCCGTCTCGGCCTTCGGCAGCGTGATCGGCATCAACCGTGAGGTGGACGCCGAGGCCGCCGAGGAGCTTTCCAAGCTGTTTGTGGAGGCGATCATTGCGCCGTCGTTCACGCCGGAGGCGGTCGCCTGCTTCGCCGCAAAGAAGAACCTGCGGCTGCTGGAGACCGCCCCCAGCCACCCGGACGCGGGCAGGCCGGTGCGCGCGCTGAAGCAGGTCTCCGGCGGGTTCCTGATGCAGGATGCCGACCGCATCCGCATCAGTGAGCCTGAACTGCGCGTTGCCACCAAACGCAGCCCTACGGCGGAGGAGATGCGCGCGCTGCTGTTCGCGTGGAACGTCTGCAAGCACGTCAAGTCGAACGCCATCGTCTACGCGCGCTACGACCAGGGCCACGGCCAGACGGTTGGCATCGGGGCGGGACAGATGAGCCGGGTGGATGCGGCGCGCTTCGGCGCGATGAAGGCGGTCCTTCCGCTGGCTGGGACGGTTGCCGCATCGGACGCGTTTTTCCCCTTCCCGGATGGCCTGGAGGCGGTGGCCGCGGCGGGCGCTACGGCCATCATCCAGCCCGGAGGCTCGGTGCGCGATGCCGAGGTGATCGAGGCGGCGAACCGGCTGGGCATCGCGATGGTATTCACCGGGATACGGCACTTCCGGCACGGATAGAGTACGCGGGGCCGCTCCCGAGCCTTCGATCTACAGATAATCCGATCCGCGGAGATGCAGATATAATGGACATACTCTGCCGGGTTGGCGCGACCGGCGCGGTCAACAGCATCCAATGGATGCGCCGCATCGTCTAACCAGTGATTGCGTGTTCGCTCCCGCCGGATAGGAAGCTATGCCCATGGCGTTGCTCTTTCGAGCTTTACGGATTCATTCCCTCCGGCTGGTCTGGGTCGCTGCCCTGCTGATTGCAATGCCACAACTGCCGGCCGCCGCGCAGCAGACGGCCCCTCCGGCCGGCCCGAAGCCGCAGGACGCCCCCAAGCAGATGGATCCTCCGATGCAGCAGACGCTGCAGCGGAGGCAGGGACCTGCATCGCAGGCTGCCGCAGATCAGGGCCAGACGGAGCCCGACCGCGCAAGCGCCTACTACCACTACGGCCTGGCCCATCTCTACGAGGAGATGGCGGTCAATGCGGGACGTCCGGACTACGCAACGCAGGCGGTGGAGGAGTACAAGCTGGCGCTGGACGCCGATCCAAACTCGGCGCTGCTGGAGGACGGGCTGGCCGATCTCTACTTCAAGATCGGGCGCAACAAGGACGCGGTAGGCGCCGCCGAGGACCAGTTGAAGAAGAATCCGGACGATGTGGCGGCGCACACGCTTCTGGGGCAGGTGTATCTGCGTTCGCTGGGCGACATGCACGGCACACAGGCTGGTGAGATGCTGCAACTGGCGATCGCCGAGTACGAGACGATCGCGCGCCTGAAGCCGGCCGACCTGGAGACCAAGCTGCTGCTGGGCCAGCTCTACGCGCTCAACCACGACTCCGCCAAGGCGGAGGCGGCGTTCAAGGCGGCGCAGAAGATCGATGGCGACAGCGAGGAAGTGGTTCTGCGGATGGCGGCGCTGTACGGCGAGGAGGGGGATGCGCAGCGCGCGGTCGATACGCTCTCGGCGGTGCCGGTGGCGGACCGGACGGCGCGGATCGAGTTCGCTCTGGCGGCCAGCTACGACCAGTTGAAGAAGCCGAAGGAGGCCGCGGCGGCCTACCGCCGCTCGCTGGAGATCGACCCGGACAATCCCGATGCCGAGCGCGGGCTGGCGACTGCACTGCTGATGGACGGCCAGTTGGATGAGGCGCTTAAGGCGTTCAACGCGCTGGTGGCGGCGGACCCGACGGACGCGCAGTCGGAGATCCGCATCTCCGAGATACAACGCCGCCAGGGCCACTACGACGAGGCGCTCACGACCCTGGAGAAGGCGAAGTTGCAGGTGCAGGACTCGCTGGAACTGAGCTACAACGAGGCGTTGATCTACGACGCGCTGGGCAAGTACGGCCAGGCAACGGATGTTCTGACCGGCATTCTCGACAGCTCCACGCACGCCGATGGCAAGTACTCCGAGCAGGAGAAGCAGAACCGAGCGATCTTCCTGGACCGGCTTGGCATCATCTTCCGTGAAGAGAACAAGACGGCGGAGGCCGTGGCGGCTTACAAGCAGATCATCGACCTCGGCGGAGAGTACGCGGAACGCGGCTTCGACGGCGAGATTGATGCCTATCGCGACGCGCACCAGTGGAAGGAGGCAACCGAGGCCGCCGCCGAAGTGGCGAAGGCGTTGCCCAAGAACCACCTCGCTCAACTGGCCTACGCCGTCCAGCTTGCGGACACCGGGCAGGAGGCGGAGGGAATCGCGCTGGCCAAGGCGCAGTTGACCGGAGGCGCGGACGACCGCGAAGTGGAGGAGGACCTTGCCCAGGTCTACATCCGGCTGAAGCGGTTCAAGGAGGCGAGCGAGCAGCTCGACAAGGCCGACGCGCTGGCCACAAAGCCGGACGAGAAGCTGGAAGTGCTCTACCTGCGCGGAGAGTTCTACGAGCGGCAGAAGATGTACGACCAGGCGGAGGTCCAGTTCCGCAAGGCGCTGGCGATCGACCCGCACAACCCAGGCGTGCTGAACTATCTGGGATATATGCTGGCCGACCAGGGCCAGAAGCTGCCCGAGGCGCTGAAGCTGATCCGCCAGGCGGTGGAGCTGGAGCCGCAGAACGGGGCCTACCTGGACTCGCTCGGCTGGGTCTACTTCAAGTTGGGTCAATACCCGGAGGCGGAAGAGAACCTGCGCAAGGCCAACGAGCGCATGAACAGCGACCCAACCGTGCATGACCATCTGGGCGAGCTGTACGAGAAGACCGGCAACCTGAAGATGGCGGTGGCGCAGTGGGAGCGGTCGATGACCGAGTACGCCCACTCGCTCGCCGCCGACGCCGATCCCGAGGACGTGCAGAAGGTGCAGCACAAGCTGGAGAACGCGCGCGTCAAACTGGCCAAGCTGGGCCCCGCATCCGACAAGGGCGCCAAGTAACGGTCGCGCAGACGAACGGATTGCGTTCCGCCGGTTACACTGGAACGTATTGTGACTTTGAATGGGGCGAAGAACTGCGACCTGCATTGCTGTGCGGTCCGCGGGGACGCGGACGACGCACTCACCGAGCGTGTCTACGCCGCGCCGGAGCGGACAAGCCGCACCGCGTTCCAGCGCGACTGCGAACGCATTGTGCAGGCGCGGGCCTTTCGCCGCCTGGCCGGCAAGACGCAGGTCTTCACCAGCCGCGCCAGCGACCACTTCCGCAGCCGCCTGACCCACACCATCGAGGTGGCGCAGATCGCGCGCGGCGTGGCCCAGGAGCTGGGGCTGAACCAGGAGCTGGCCGAGGCGCTGGCGCTGGTGCACGACATTGGGCATCCGCCCTTCGGGCACGCAGGCGAGCGCGCGCTCGATGAATGCCTGAAGCGGCATGGGTTGCGCTTCGACCACAACCTGCACGCGCTGCGCATTGTGGAACACTTCGAGCTGCGCTACGCCGCGCATCGCGGGCTGAACCTGACGCTGGGCGTGCGCGAGGGGATCATCAAGCACTCGCGCGACTATAGCGCCGGCGAGTATCCCGAGCTGGCCGGCTACCTGCTGGACCGGCAGCCACCGCTGGAGGCGCAGATCATCGACCTGGCCGACGAGATTGCGTATCTTACGGCGGACCTGGACGACGGAGTGGAGTCGGGGTTGCTGGAGATCGACCACATCCGCGAACACGTCGATCTGCTGGCCCAAAGCTATGCCCAGGTGGAGCGTGAGCACTCCGGCGTTGAGGCGAAGTACCTCTTTTACGAGGCGCTGCAACGGATGCAGAACATCCTGACCGACGACCTGATGGCAACTACTCTGGCAAATGCGCGCGCGATCGGCGCCACCAGCCTGGACGAGGTGCGCGCGCACCCCACGCGGCTGGCTACCTTCTCGACGCTGGCGGAGGCGCAGCGCAAGCAGGAGAAGCGCTACCTCTACGAGACGCTGTATACCTGCCACGCGCTCTCGCTGGAGCATGATAAGGCCGAGCAGGTGGTCACAGCGCTCTTCGACTTCTGGATTGCGGAGCCCGAGGATCTGCCCTCAGGCTATGTGGAGCAGATCGAGAGCGAGGGGCTGGCGCGCGTCGTCGCCGACTACATCGCCGGGATGACGGACAGCTTCATCCTGCTGCAATACGCACAGGTCAAGCGCGCCGTGCGGCGGGAACGAACTACTTAACGCCGATCTGCACCGATGAGACCGATAAGACCAGGACTGATGAAGGGGGAGCCGAACCTGCACTTCCGGTCTCAACCTGTGTCTGCCCAGGACCGGTCCCATCGGTGTGAATCGGTGTTGGGCCTTTGCTCTTTCCCGGTTGCACAGTCTTACTGGAAGTGCGCGGCGTTCTTCTCCGTGAATGCCGCTTTGTCGGCGGGGAGTTCGTCGATGGGGAAGATCGCATTCGAGGGGCACACCGAGATGCAGTTGCCGCAGTCGATGCACTCGTCGGGATTGATGAACAACTGCGTCACAGAGTCTGCGCCGGCCTCATCGCTCAGGGGATGAACCGCGTTCGTGGGACACTCCACCGCACACAGAAAATCCTTCACACATGCATCGGTAATTACGTACGCCATGGTCTCGCTCACTTTCAAGGGCTGGGCCGATTGATCTCCGCGGGCGATTTGCTGGCGGCCCGCTCCCTGATTACCGGGAACCCAATCCCAGAGTATCGGCGGATCGCCGCAGGGTCGGTGACCCCAGTCACACCCCTGTGGGCCGATCAGCGCAACGGCTTGCGAGGCGGGCGGATGCACTCCCCTGCGAGCAGCTCCATACGGTGTCTCTTGCGGATGGATTGGATTGGCGTCCCCAACGGGATTCGAACCTGTGTCGCCGCCGGGAACAGGCGGAGTCCTGGGCCACTAGACGATAGGGACGCATGAAAGAGCGAAGAGCCGAGCGGGCTTGGAGGGCGCCACGCAACCGGATTCAAACCCAATCGTACACCAGGGAAAGATGAGCGCGCTCAAGTTCCCGGTGCACATTCTCCCGAAGGAATAAGTTGCATGGGCGAGGGAATCTGAATTCCATGACTGAGTTGACTCGGTTTGTTCAACCGGGGTTCTCGACCGGCGATTCGAGCGCAAAAACGGCGGAGCTGGTTTGCTCCGCCGCAGTTTGGTGCAATGTTGATTCCAGACGCCGCTTCACGCAACGTCCAGCCGGTTAGCGACGTCCGCCGCCGCCACCGTCACGTGCTCCACCACCACCGCCACGTGCTGCGCCACCGCCGCCGCGTGCTGCGCCGCCGCCACGTACTGCTGCGCCGCCTCGTGCTCCACCGCCGCCGCCGCGAACTGCGCCGCCGCCACCATATCCACGGCCACCGCGTACTGCTGCGCCGCCGCCATATCCGCGGCTGGCGGGAGCGCCGCGATAGCGTCCTCTACCGTCACCGCCGTAATAGCGTCCTCCACCGTAGGCGACGAAGCGATGGTCACCCCAGCCGTGGCCATAGCCCCAGTTGGCCCATGGGCCCATGCCCAGGAAGATGCCGTTATAGAAGTAGCCCGACCCATAATAACCGTAGGGCGCGCAGGCATAGGGCGCATAGCCGTAGTAGCCGTAGGAACAGACCGGCTGAACCCCAATGCCGATACCAGCCGATGGAAGACGGACGCCAATCTCAATCTGTGCGTTTGCCGCCGGCGCTGAAGCCAAAGCCAGGGCAGTAAGCAATGCCGCAGCACAAAGTAGAACTCTCGATCCACGCATATGGAACCTCCCTTACGGTGGCTGCGGCTCCTGGTAGATGCGTTGGATACTGCGGTGTCCCGTCTTCGCTCATCTCAGCCATCCGGCTGAAAGAGCGCTCATACCATAGGATGGCTAATCTCAGGATTGGTTGCCCGGCGGGCACGCCAACACACCGCACCAGGTCCCGCGTTTGGGCATGGCTCCTCGGAATCTCCCGTCAATGCACGATCATCACCGGGCAGTGCGCGTACTTCAGCACGCGCTCCGTGTTGGAGCCTAGCATCCAGCGATGCAGGATGGTGTGGCTGCGCTTGCCCGGCCTGGCTGCGGTAAACTTGGCCATCTACTGCCTGGAGGAACCTATGCGACCTTGCCCACGGCTGTTGACTCTAACCGCGGTCGTTTTGTCTTCGGTGTTGCTGACCGCACAGCCAGCGCCGCGCACCAGCCTGCTTATTCCTCAAGAACCAACCCCCAATCTTGGGCAACTCAAAACGCGTCTGCTCGCGTATCACGACTGCCAGCGCATCCACGGGTGTTACACGCCGGAAGTGGATCGCCAAAGCGATTTGGCGATTGCTTACCTGCAACGAAGGGCGGCGAAGGCGAAACAGGGGGAGAAGCTGGCACTGGTTCTCGATATCGATGAGACCTCACTTTCCAATTGGGACGAGGAGGTCCAGGACGATTTTGGCTACATCGCGAAGGACTGGAATGACTGGGTGGACAAGAAGCGGGCGCCGGCGATCGAAGGAACCCTGCGTCTCTATAACGAGGCGGTAAAGCATGGGGTCTCGGTCTTCTTTATCACCGGGCGGCCGCAGTCGCAAGAAGCTGCGACAGCCGAGAACCTAAAGGCGGCAGGCTATCACGACTGGGCCGGGCTCGCTCTTCGCGGGCCGCATCCTCCGACGCAAAAGGTTGCTGAGTATAAGTCCGGGGAGCGCGCAAAAATCGTGGCGTCCGGCTATCACATCATTATTAATGTGGGGGACCAGATGAGCGACCTGAACGGAAATCCACAAGCCGAGCTCTCGGTTAAGCTGCCGAATCCCTTCTACTTTATTCCCTAGCTGGAGGCGCGTCCTACCGGACCGTGTGCAGCGCTTCGACGATCAAAATCTGTTTCGAACCGATATTGAGACTGATGTCACGACTTTGACGGTCGCTACACCGCCGGCCCGTGCGACGCTGATTGTGGAATGTTGGAATGCCAGCCATGACGCGTGTCAAGGGGAAATACTTCGGAGGAATGCGGACCGGGCAATGGACGCTCCATCGCCAGCAGGTTTGGCGCCCAGAACCTTACTCCCACTCGATAGTGCCGGGCGGCTTGGAGGTGATGTCGTAGACAACGCGGTTGATGCCGCGAACCTCGCTGACGATCCGGCTGGAGATGGCGCGCAGCACCTCGTACGGCAGCGGCGCCCAGTCGGCGGTCATGCCGTCCTCGGAGTGCACCGCGCGCACGCAGCATGTGTAGGCGTAGGTCCGCTGGTCGCCCATGACGCCGACCGTCTTCACCGGCAGCAGCACGGCGAACGACTGCCAGATCTTGCGATACAGTCCCCCGGCCTTGATCTCGTCGACCACGATTGCGTCGGCCTCCTGCAGCAGGGCGACGCGCTCGGCGGTCACCTCGCCGAGAATGCGAACGGCAAGTCCCGGCCCGGGGAAGGGCTGGCGTTCCAGAATCTCTTCGGGCATTCCCAGGTCGCGTCCGATGCGCCGGACCTCGTCCTTGAAGAGGTCGCGCAGCGGTTCGATCAGCTTGAGCTTCATATTCGCCGGCAGACCGCCGACGTTGTGGTGGCTCTTGATGGTCTGCGATGGCCCTTTGACGCTGGACGACTCGATGACGTCAGGGTAGAGCGTGCCCTGCACCAGCCATGCGATCTCCTCGCCGCCGGAGCGGGTCGCGCCCTTCTCCGACGCGAAGATTTTTTTCGCCTCGTCGTCGAAGACCGCGATGAATTCGCCGCCGATCGCCTTGCGCTTCTTTTCGGGATCGGTGACGCCGGCAAGCCGGGCAAGAAATCGCTGGCTGGCATCCACTGCGACCACGCACAGGCCAAGCTGCTCGCGCATGGTCTTCTGGACTTTCGCGAATTCGTCCTTGCGCAGCACGCCGTTGTTGACAAAGATGCAGGTCAGCCGGTCGCCGATGGCGCGCGCAACGAGGACGGCCGCGACCGACGAATCCACGCCACCGCTCAGTCCGCAGATGGCATGGCCCTCGCCGACCTGCGCGCGCACGCGCTCCACGGTGGTGTAGATGAAGTGTTCCGGCGTCCAGTCGGCCTTTGCGCCGCAGATGCCGAGCACGAAGTTGCGCAGCAGTTCCATCCCTTGCCGCGTATGCACCACCTCGGGATGGAACTGCACGGCCCAGATGCGCCGCGCCTCGTCCGCGATTCCGGCCAGCGCGTTCGCGGTCTTCGCGGTCTGGGTAAAGCCCGCGGGCAGGGCCTTCGCCTCGTCGCCGTGGCTCATCCACACCTCGAGCGTGGAGGGCAGTCCGCGAAAGAGCTGTGTCTCGGCGATCACCTCCACCTGCGCGTGGCCGTACTCGCGCGCGGGAGCAGGCTCGATCCGCCCGCCCAGGTGATGCACGATGAAGTGCAGTCCGTAACAGATGCCGAGCACGGGCACGCCCATCGCAAGCAGCGCGGGATCGGCGGCGGGCGCGTCCGCATCGTAGACCGAACTGGGGCCGCCGGAGAGGATCAGCCCCAGCGGCTTGAGCGCGCGGACCTGCTCGATGGGCGCGGTGCAGGGAAGAACCACGGAGTATACGTTGAACTCGCGGATGCGGCGTGCGATCAGTTGGGTGTACTGCGAGCCGAAGTCCAGAATGACGATGGTTGAGGTGTCCACAGAGCCGATTGTAAATGGAGTACGGCGCCGCACTCATTTGGGCCCCCGGACTTCCGCAAGACGAGCCATTAATGTTACTTTCTAACGCAGCTTTTCTATCGTGGACCTTCTCCACGCACAGGTGCCAGAACTGGGGCCATCGACACCTGGGAAGAGAAATCTGAGACAGGATAATCCTATGACCATCACACGTCGTACCGTTCTCACTGCGTCCGCATCGCTGGCGGGCATTGCGGCCCTCCACCGGTTCGGCCTCGCGCAATCGGCCGCCACAACCGCCTCCAACGCACCCGCTGCAGACAGCTTTGCTCCCGTCGCGCCTCCCGCCACGCCTGCCGCAAAGGCGCTCTACGCCGACATCGGACCCGATGCATGGGTCGCACTCAACCATCGTCTGCACACGGTGAACGACGACCTCGTCGCGCGCGGCCTGCGCCACATCCCCGGCGTCGAAGGCACCTTCCTCACCGGCTATCCATACAACGAGTTCTACGATTGGGACCTCTACTTCGAGAACCTATATCTCTCCTACTACGGCGTCTGGCCGCTCTGCTTCACCAACCTGCGGGAGTTCCTCAATCGCGAGCAGCCCGACGGCTATGTGAACCGCAGCCTGATCAAGCAGCGCGACCGGCAGGATTTCAAGCCATTCCTCGCCCAGTTGGTTGTTCTCGGGGCCAAACAGAACCACGACGACTACGAGTGGCTGCGCGGCAACTACTACGACCGGCTTACCAAGTACCTCGTTAAATGGTTCTCCTACGACTCCGATCACAATGGCCTTCCAGTCTGGAACTCGGCCGATGCCGCCGGCACCGACAACCAGTGGTCTCGCGCGGGCGCGCTCGGCTCGTTTACGGTGGAAGGCGTCGATCTCGCCAGCTATCTCATCCGCGAGCTGCGCGCCATGGCTGTGATTGCCACGGCGCTGGGCAACAAGGCCGATGCAGCGGCCTTCAACCGGCATGGCGACGAGGTCGTGAAGCTCATCAACGCGGTCTTCTGGGACGAGACGCAGGGCATGTACTTCGACCGCAACGAGAAGACCGGCCAGCGCGTGACCGTCAAATCGGCCACCAACTTTACTCCGCTCTTTGCCGGCGCGGCCACGCCGGAGCGCGCCCGGCGCATGGTCCGCGAGCATCTGCTCAACCCGGCGGAGTTCTGGCTCACCTACCCTGTCGCCAGCTACGCCAAAACCGAGCCCGACTACTACCAGGGCTCCTACCACGAGTGCAACTGGCGCGGGTCCACATGGGCGCCCACCAATTACATGATCTTTCAGGGCCTGCAAGCCTACGGCTACCACACCGAGGCGCGCGAACTGGCGCGGCGACTCTTCACGATGGCCGTGCTCAAGAACCCCGTGCTGCGCGAGTACTACAACGCCGAGAGCGGCGACGGCCTGGGGCAGACCCGCTTCTGGGGATTCACTGCGCTCTACTATGGAATGCTGCTGGAGTCCTACGCGAACTACGACGCCTCAAGCCTGGACAAGCCGCTTCGCCCCATCATCCCGCAGGAACTCGGTGTCCAGTTTCCGGCGCTGCCGAAGATGTGGCCGGTTTCTTCGGCCACCTGACGCCGCCAGAGCCGGGATTGCCAGGTGAGCGCCATTGATCGCGGGCGACAGCATCGACGCCGCACTTCCAGTTGCGGAGTCCTTTTGGAGGGTCTGCCCGTCTCCAACCTATATCCCTCAACCGTTGCAGCCGGCGCTTGTGCGGAGACGTTTTGCGGTGAGATAGTAGTGTGCGTCCTAGTGAGGTCACTCTGTGGTGCGATCCGGTTCGGTTGGTCTATTCCTCTCTTTCGCGCTTCTGCTTCCGGTGGGAGCGCTGGCACAGGCCTCAGGGCCTGCCGTTGCAAACCCGGCGCCAGTCGCCGCTCCAAGTTCCGCCGCTCGATCTGCGCAGCGTCCTGCCGCGAGCTCAATTGCGGGTTCTGCTCAGGGGGCGGCTCGGCCTGTAGACCAGTTCGCGGCTGAACGAAACAGCGGCGGGCGGCCGGTGCACAATGAGGCCGAGCGCGTGGCCCGCTGGAAGCCGGTAGCAATGCCCTACGCGCGGGCCGGGCTTACCGCGCGCCAGCAGCAGATGATCGCCAAGCTCGCCGAAGCGTGTCATCTGATGGACACGCTCTACTGGCATCAGAGCGACCTGGGTGGATGGGCCGTCTACCATGTGACGGTGAACCCGGTGATGGAGCGGCTCTTCGCAATCAATGGAAGTCGCTGGGACCTGGCCGACCGGAACACTCCCATCCTCGGCGAAGAGCCGCTGGTCCCCGGACACGAACTGTATCCCTTCGGGACCACCAGCGCTGTGATTGAGAAATACGCCGCGTCACACCCGGAGCAGAAGGCTGCTCTGTACAACCCGTGGACGGTGGTCCGCTCGGCGCCGCTTGACCTTGCGCCTGCTTTGAGCCAGCCGGTGGCAAGCGTTGCCGACCATCTTTATACCTATCCTTATCACGAGGCCTACGCTCAATGGCTGCGGCCGATGGCTGCCGACCTGCGCGCGGCGGCGAAGTTGAGCGACGACGCAGCCTTTGCCCATTATCTGAATCTGCGCGCCGAGGCCCTGCTGACCGACGATTTCTACGCCAGCGATGTGGCATGGCTCGACCTGAAGAGTCCGAAGATCGATCTGATCTTTGCGCCGTATGAGACCTATCTCGACGGCGTGCTTGGCGTGAAGACCTCCTACGGAGGCGCGATCCTGATTCGCAACGAGGCGGAGAGCCGCAAGCTCGACCTCTATCGCAAGCAGGAGGCGGCGATGCAGCAGGCGTTGCCGGTTCCTGCGGATTCTGGCGCCAGGCCCTCGAAGGAGGGCTTTGCGACGCCGATGGAGGTGGCCGATGCGCCGCTGCGCGCGGGCGATCTGCACTACGGCTACCAGGCCGTGGCGGACAATCTGCCCAACGACCCGCGCATCCACGCGGAGAAGGGATCGAAGAAGATCTTCTTCAAGAACTTCATGGACGCGCGCGTGAACAACGTGGTCCTGCCCATCGCGGGCAAGATGCTGTCGGCGGAGCAGACCAAGGACGTGAGCGGCGAGGGTTATCTGACCGGCGTAATTCTGCACGAAATCTCGCACGGCCTCGGTCCCGCCTTCGCGCAGATCGACGGCAAACAGGTTGCGATCAACGAGGCGATCGGGCCGGCGTACAGCGGGTTGGAAGAGGCCAAGGCCGACGTGACGGGAATCTACCTGGCCAAGTGGCTGGTCGATCAAAAACTCATTCCTGCCGCCGATCTGAACGGAATCTACGCGTCGTACGTCGCGGGAATCTTTCGCACGCTGCGCTTCGGCACGGCGGAGGCGCACGGCCGCGCGGAGTTGATGGAGTTCAACGTCCTGCTGGAGCAGAAGGCGATCTCGCAGGGGGCCAACGGCAGGTTCGCCATCGACTACGCGGCGATGCCCGCGGCGATTGCGGCGCTGGACAAGCAACTTCTGCTCTTCGAGGCGAAGGGAGACCGCGCCGGCGTCGAGGCGTGGTTCGCCAGATACGACGTAATGCCGCCGTCTCTGACCCGTGCGCTCGAATCCACTCGCGACATTCCCATCGACATTACTCCAGTGTTTGCGCTCTCCAGCGAGGCCCGCCCATGAAACGTCTTTCGCTCTCCTCCGTGGCACTACTGCTCGCCTTGCCGGGCGCGATGGTTTTCGCGCAGAAGCCGCTTGTGCTGCACCACCACGACGCTGCGCACCAGCCTCCCGGCACCATCGTTGTCCCCGCGTCGGACTTCTACCTCAACATTCCCGATGGCGATTCGAACGACGGGCGCTTCCCCGCCGGCACATGGTTCTTCAACAACAACACCATCAACCTGGGAGTTGCCGACGACATTGCGGCGAAGATCCCAGTCCGGGAATCCGGCGTCTATCACCTCTTTGTGCGCAGCATCGGCACGCCTACAAGCTCCTTCCACGTCAAGATCGACGGCAAGGAAGACTCCGGCACCTACGGCCAGGGAAAGCTGGCGTGGCAGCGTGGCGGCGACTACACGCTGAAGGGCGGAGGCGAGATCGAGGTGCGGCTTACATCGATCCATCCGCGGCCATCGCTCAACGTGCTGGTGCTAACCAGGAACGCGGGCTTCAAGGAAGACGACCTGAAGGCGTTGGAGCTTCCGCCCGAGGTCAAGCTGCTGCACGAGTACACGATTGCGCCGTCCAACATCGTCAAATTCGGTGATGTCGATGGTTCTGGAAAATACGCGATCCTGGATATCCTGAATAACTACTCCACCATCATGTATGCCAACGATGGCCACGAACTGTGGCGCTGGGATGCGCCGCCTACCTCGCGCGACGATCCGCGGGGCAACGAAGCGGCGGGAGTTCTGTGGGACTTCCATCATACGGGGCGCGACGAACTGGCGCACTGGCGCGAGATCGACGGCAAGGAGTGGCTGGTGCTGGCCGATGGGCGCACCGGCGACATCATAAAGAAGGTGCCGTGGCCCTCGCAGCCGTTGCCGCATGTGGACAACAACTACCGCATGGCGGTGGCGAAGTTCCATAAGGACTCGGACGGGCCGGACACGCTGCTTGTGCTCTCGGACACCGGCGGGTTGATCACGCTGACAGCCTACGACAAAGATCTCAACCAGCTCTGGCAGCACGCCGAGCACCGCGCGAAGGACTACTTCGGCCACTACATCTATCCGTATGACGTCAACGGCGACGGCATCGACGAGGTCACCATCAGCCATCTGTGCCTGGACGCCGAGGGCCACGAGGTGTGGAACGACGCCAAGTACTTCGAGGACAACCACGACCACATGGACGCGCTGGAGTTCTTCGACATGAACGGCGACGGCAAACCGGAGTTGGTGGTCGGGCAGAGCGACGCGGGAACGATGGAGTACAACGCACAGACCGGCGCGATCCTGTGGCAAAACCAATCGGACCACACGCAGCAGATCACCGCCGGCTACATCCTGGCCAACTCGGCCACACCGCAGGCTGTAGCCAACGGGCGGACGTACGGCGCGCCGGTTCCGCGCCCCGCCAGCTTCCAACCCGGCGTGCGGCCCGCGGGCGCGGCGGCAGGTGCAGGAGCAGGCCCGCAGCCGGGCTTCGGGAGGCAACAGGGCCCCGCCGACCAGATCGCCATTAACGGCGGGCTGGCCGCGCAGCTTTACTGGTTCGACAATCGCGGTCGGCTGCTGGAGCGCTGGCCCGCCCATCCGCTGAACGGCAACCCCAACTTCGTGCGCGGCGACTGGTACGGCAACGGGAAGCGCACCTACTTCTGGTTCCGCTTCAAGCTCGAACCCGATGGCAACGGCACGCTGTTCTTCAAGGGCGAGGCCTACCACATGTTCGACTTCGACCACACCGGAGCGGACCAGGTGATCACGCTGGAGGGCGGAGGCGGCGGCCCTGGCGCGGGCGGTACGCAGACGCTGCGCGTCTACGGCAACGCCAACGTCGTTCCGCACCCAAAGAAATGCGATGCCGAGTGCCGCAAACTCATCGCCAACCACACGCACTACTGATCAATACGCCCGTCTGCGCCATCCTTCGCAAATTGTGAAGGATGGGTGCAGGCTATCCACACATCGCTACAGAAACTGATTCCGCCTGCGCAGGAGGAAGGGATCGAGGCCGGTCTATACACGGGCTCGGAGTATACTGTCCGCGCATCGACAATCCTTGAACTTACGTTGGCGAATTCGCCTCCCATGGTGACTCATGCTCGGATGCAGAGTTGGATCGACGCTGGTGCTTGCCATCGCCTTGGCGGGGTTGGCAAGCTGCGGCAGCAAGGGCAGCGATAGCTCGGGTAGTGGCAGCACAACGCCGACTGCGCCGACCGTGACCGTCACAATCTCGCCGGCGACAATCACGCTGGGGCAGTCCACGGTGCTGACCATCGTGAGCACAAACGCGACCACCTGCACCGAGTCTGGGAACCTTGTAACTGCTGGCGCGTTCCAGTGCAACATATCTTATGGCGCAACCATCATACCCACGGCGACCGGAACCTTTACCGAGACGGCGACGGTGACGGGCGCGGGCGGTAGCGCGACCGCCTCCGCTTCGGTGGTAGTGAACGCAGTGCCTACGACCATTACTTCGGTTGCGGTGTCTGCCGTTCCGGCATCGATCACGACGGCGCAGACAGCGACGTGTACGGCTATTGTGCAGGGAACCGGGGCTTTCAGCACTGGTGTGATGTGGAGCGCAACGGGCGGGACGATCACTTCGGGCGGGGTGCTGACTCCGAGCGGTGTGGGAACGGCGACTTGCACGGCGACCTCGACGCAGGACTCTACCAAATCCGGTTCAGCCACAATCACTGTGACAGCACCACCTCCGCCGGTGGTTACCAGCGTCTCGCTTACCTGCACTCTGTCTTCGATTACGGACATTCAGACAACGAGTTGCACACCGACGGTCGCCGGTACGGGAGCGTTCACAAATACCGCGAACCTTTCGGTCACCCCGACTACGGCGGGAACGTTGAGCGCCACCACGGGAGTAAGTTCGGGAACGGCTGTCACCTTCACCCCTGCTTTTACGGGAGCCGCCGTACCATACATCACGGCCACTTCGACGGCGGACTCAACCAAGTTCGCTACGACAACCGTGACGGTGACGCTGAGAGCGATCCAGTTGACAGGGACATTTGGCAATATCTGGATCCCTCAATGCATCAAGATTTTCACGCTTACCGTTGGCCAATCCGGAATCGTTTCGGGAGACAAGCTCTACATCACCCCGTACGGAACCGGGCCCAGCACCTTCAGCTCTACTCCAGGAAGCACATTCCCAGTAGCACTTGGTCTCGGCAACAGCAACGGCGGCACGGCTGGCACCATGTGCTCGCCGGGCGCGTACAACATGTACGTAACCGGCAGCGACGGCGCAACGTCAAATTCCCTCTACATTTCCATTATATCACCATGGGATATGTGGGCGGGATACGACAGCACCGACGAGTATCAGACTGACTTCGCAGGTCAAACTACCTGCAAGTACAAACTGAGTGACGGAACGCCGGAACTGAATGGAAACGGCACACCCGTGTGCCTCTCTAGCTCGGGACTTGTCAACATCGTCGACGGGACAAACCTCGTGAGAAGTAATCTCGGCAACACTAGTATTAGCGCCAGTAATACCACAACGGGAACGGGAACCTGGGCCAACACCCGCAACGGTGATAACATCACCGATGTTGCCGCGAAGAACGGCATCATCGGTTACACGACAAACCAGGAAGTGTCGTTCGTCACGGAAGCGTTGGGAAGTTCATCGTCTCCGATAGTGACTGACGTTGCGAGCGTGGGCATCGCTCCCGCATCCATCGCGGCATCAACGGGTTGCAGTCCGGACCCAAACACCGCATCGTTCTTTTCCTTAGACGATATGGGAATCGGGGTCTACCGTGTGGATGCCCTCAAAAACGCGAGCGCCGGAACGGTGAGCGCAACGAGGATCGGCAATGTTTCGCTGTCGGCCTTCGCTACGCCGAGTCAGGTTAGCAGTACGCTGGCACGATTCGTGGTCGCGTGGGATAACACCTGCAAGATTGCGGTGATGGCTCCCGTGTTGTCAGGGGGAAACTCCTACAATATGGAAGTTGCGCTCGTCGACATGACGACGGGGAATATGCACCAGATCGGCACATACGTATCTGACGCAAAAATCCCCGCCGGCGCGATTCGCTTCGCAGCAGACCCATCAGGCAACGACGTCGTGATCGCATCCACTAATGAGGCTGCGGGGACAACCATCCTCACGCGAGTCTCGTGGACACTGGATGCTTCGGAGAATCCAACATTCACCGTCACCACCGATGCCTCCGCGCCGCCAATCGGCGTGTACGGCGTGTCGCTCGGCATTCTCCCCAACGGGAAGATTTCCGCCGGACAGCAGCAGCAGCACTCCGTTCTCGCCAACCAGTAACCGCCGCTAGACCGCTCTCTCGTCGCTCAGGATAAGTGTCATAAGAAGGTCTGGAGTTGCGCGTCCAGCAACATGATCCTTCGCAGGTTGTATCCTACAGTCATGCCTCACTCTGTAGCGGATCCGCAACCAGCAAAGACCGCGCCTCCCGCGTTCGAGTCGTGGGGCCGGTATCCCAAGTACGACGCAAACGTCGTTCCCCTGAACTGGCAGGGTGATTTTCCCGGTGTGTTGGCCGGGCTGCGCGGCGGCGCATTGCCGGTGGGACTGGGCCGCAGCTACGGCGACGTCTGCCTGCTGAAGGATGGCAATCTGCTGCAGACCACGGGGATGAATCGCCTGCTCGGCTTCGACCCCGCGACCGGGATCCTGACCGCAGAGGCGGGAGTGTCGCTGGCAAAAATACTCGACTTCGCCGTGCCGCGCGGATTCTTTCTGCCGGTAACGCCGGGAACGAAGTATGTAACCCTCGGCGGCGCAATCGCCAACGACATCCACGGCAAGAACCACGAGGCTGCGGGCTCGTTCGGCAACCACGTCCCCAGCTTCGAGCTGGTGCGCTCGGACGGCAGCCGAAGGCTCTGCTCACCCACCGAGAACCCAGACTGGTACGCCGCGACGATCGGCGGGATGGGGCTGACCGGTGTCATCACATGGGCGCAGTTGAAGCTGCGGCCCATCGTCTCGCGCAAGATCGACTACGAGGGAATCCAGTTCCACGGCATCGACGAGTTCCTCGACCTCAATCGGCAGTACCAGAACGTCGAATACACCGTGAGCTGGGTGGATTGCGCCTCCACGGGCAGGAACTTCGCGCGCGGCATCTTCATGCTGGGCGAGCACTCCAGGGCGCCGGGCGAGCTGAAGCCATCGCCTGAGCCCAGGCTGGTCTTCCCCTTCGACCTGCCGAGCTTCGCTCTGAACCATACCACGGTGAGCCTCTTCAACTCCGTCTTCTTCCACAAGCAGATGAAGCCGCATGTGAAGACGGTGCTGGACTACGAGCCGTTCTTCTATCCGCTGGACGCAGTGCTGCACTGGAACCGGATGTACGGCAGCCGCGGGCTGGTGCAGTTCCAGTACGCCATTCCGTGGGAGCACGCCAAGGAGGGGACGATTGCTATTCTGCGCGAGATCGCCAACTCCGGCCTGGCCAGCTTCCTGGCGGTGCTGAAGGCCTTCGGCGAGGTCCCTTCGCTGGGGATGATGAGCTTTCCCCAGGCCGGCATCATGCTGGCGCTGGACTTTCCCATCAAACCCGATCTGACCTTTCCGCTGCTCCAGCGGCTGGGAGACATGACGCTGGAGTTCGGCGGACGGCTGTATGCCGCCAAGGACGCGGCCATGACACCGGCGCAGTTCCAGGCCTTCTACCCGCAGTGGCAGCGGTTTGCGCAGTTCCGCGACCCAAAGTTGAACTCCAGCTTCTGGGAGCGCGTCACGGGAGGAGAATGACCCTATGAGCACACTTGTTACGCGGCCTATGGATGCAGCGCTTGCTGCAAGCACGGATGCGGTGATAGCGAAGAAGATCCTCGTTCTCGGCGCAACCTCGGGCATTGCCGAGGCCACCTGCCACATTTGGGCGGCCCAGGGCGCGCAGTTCTTTTTGGTCGCGCGCAACGCGGAGAAGTTGGCCGCGGTTGCGGCGGACCTGAAGCTGAGCGGCGCGTCGTACGTCGGCGCCGCCGTCGCCGACCTGGACGACACGGAAAAACACGCCGAGCTGCTGACCCACGCGGTGAACTCGCTGACCGGCATGGACATCGCCTTCCTGGCGCACGGAATTCTGGGCGACCAGGCGCGCGGCGAGCAGGACTTCCAGCACGCGGCGCAGATCATCTACACCAACTTTGTCGCGCCGGTCTCGCTGCTGACGTGGCTGGCCAACTACTGCGTGCAGCGGCACTCAGGCACGATCGCGGTGCTGTCGTCGGTGGCAGGCGACCGCGGACGCAAGTCGAACTACATCTACGCCTCGTCGAAGGCCGGACTGACCGCGTTCCTGAGCGGGCTGCGCAACCGCGTCGACCGAGAGGGCGTGACCGTGATGACAATCAAGCCGGGGCCGGTGAATACCTCGATGACGGCCCACATGAACATCCGCAAGGCGGACGTGAACAAGGTGGCCGCGGCGATCGTCAAAGCCATCGACAAGCGCGTGGACGTGCTCTATGTGCCCGCGATTTTTCTGCCCATCATGTTCATCGTCCGCCACATCCCCGAGCGCATCTTCAAAAAGCTGAACCTGTAGAGCAGTTTCACCGAACATGTTATCCCACTATGATTGTGCGAAGTGGTTTTCCTTGAAGGGAAATCACACAATCATTCTTCGCTTCTGGAACCACCTGTCGCGAAATACTCCCCCGCCGGGTCAGCGCGTGCGGCGGCATGGCTGTCCTCAGAATGCTGCTGAGCCGGGATGGAAGTCAGTGACATGGTCACCCACGAAGGTGACGGCCATCGGCTTGCCGAGGTTGTCGTAGATCACCAGGCGGTTGCCGTAGTCCTTGCTCACGCTCTTGGAGATCTGGCCGAGCGAGAGGTTGACCTGGCGCTCGTTCATGCCCAGGATGACCTGGTGGGCATCGATGGCCTGCCAGACCTTCGGCCCCCACTGCTGGAACAAGACATGGGGGTCGTCGTAGAAGAAGATCTCGTCGTTGGCGAAGGTGTAGTCGCCGCCCTCCTTGAAGCCCACGGGGACGGCGTAGAGCTTGGCCGGGTCGGCGGATTTGGGCATGGTGAAGGCGAGCAGGACCTGCCTGTCGCCGCCTCGAATGCGGAAGGTGGCGGATTTGGGCGCGACTTGCTCGAAGGCGTCTTTGATGGCCAGCGGTTCGGCCCCGAGCAGCGTGCCGGCGGAGTGCGCGTAGTCCGCGCGGTGGCCGGCGCAAGGGTAGTAGTCGAGCTGGCCGCCGGCGGAGACCCAGACGGTGGCGCCGATCAACTGCTTCACGTCGGCCAGCGACGAGGGCCGCTGCTGCTTGAGGAAGACCAGCTCGTCGGGGTCCACCGTGGCGGTTGCGGCGGGAGCTGCCGGAGCCGACGCATTGCGATCGTGGTGGATCATCGCGACGCGGATTGCCAGCGCCAACAGCAGAGCCAGAGTTATGCCGATTGCCGTTCTCTTGCTTATAGTCATGCTCTTCTTGCCTCCTCGCAACCAACAACCAAGGAAGATCGGAACAATCGTTTGATTTTCCCTCGGGGGCTAAAGCCCAATTGATGATACGGCACATGCGGCGGGACTGAAGAGGCTGCTGAAAAAACCACGGTTCTGTCTTTCGGAGGGAGCAGGGGGCTTCAGCCCCCTGAATAAAGCCAATGAATTCAATGGGCTTTAGCCCCGGGTCTTTTGCTCGATGTGCCAAAACAGCCTTTTTCCGCAGCCTCGGAAGTCCCGCCCTATCAAAACGTGGACTGATCCAGATAGATTCTTACGGCTACAGGCTGCAACGACCAACCAACAACCAGCAACCTTCTTTAATCCGGCGGCTCGGCGGAGCTCTGTTGCAGATTGGTCTGCATCAGCGACTCGGCGGTGAGTTCATCGGCCTGGCGGATGGAGGGGAAGAGGGTGGAGGCGAGAATGGTGACGACCAGCGAACCGATGCCTCCGACGACGACGGCGGGGACCGCGCCCCACCAATGCGCGGTAAGTCCGCTCTCGAAGCCGCCAAGCTCATTGGAGGCGCCGACAAAGAGCCCGTTGACGGCGCTGACGCGGCCGCGCATCCCGGGCGGCGTCGCCAGTTGCATAATACTGGCTCGGATGACGACGCTGACCATGTCGCTTGCGCCGACGAGGACCAGCGCCAGCAGGCTGACCCAGATGATGTGGGAGAGGCCGAAGATGACTGTTGCCGCACCGTAGACACCGACGCAGAAGAGCATCCGCTTGCCTGCATTGCGCTGGACCGGGCGCCCTGTCATGACCAGCGATACGACCAGCGCGCCGAGGGCGGGCATGGCGCGCAGCAGACCTAGGGCGCGGGGGCCTCCGTGCAGAATGTCGGTGGCAAAGATCGGCATTAGCGCGGTGGCTCCGCCCAGCAGGACGGCGAAGAGGTCCAGCGAGATGGAGCCGAGCAGGAGCTTGGCGCGCATGACGTAACGAAAACCGGCGAGCATGGTCTCCAGGTTGAAGGCGTTTTTGACCACGCGCACGGGACGGGTGCGCATCATCCCCACCAGCACGAGGAAGGCCAGGAGCGTGACCAGGCTGAAGGCGTAGACGACGGCCGCGCCGTTCCAGTGCTTGAGGAACCCGGTGAGGGGCAGGGTGAAGAGGAGTCCGCCCACCGACGGGCCGGCGATGTTGGCGATCTGGAAGACGATGGCCCCCCAGGTGACCGCGTTGACGAAGTGGTGTTTGGGAATGAGGCTGGGCAGAAACGCCGAGGAGGCGGGGCTGCTGAAGGCGCGGCCGATCCCGACGGCGAAGAGCACCGCGTAGATGGGCCAGACGCGGCCGGTGGGATGAAGGGCAAAGCGAACGAGTGCGAGGGTACAGAGGGCCTGCATGGCGTAGCAGACGAGGATGACGGAGCGGCGGTCGTAGCGGTCGGCGACATGACCGGCGGCGAGCATGAAGAGGATGACTGGAGCGTAGAGCGCGAGGCCGGTGAGGCCGAGGTCGAGCGCGGAGTGCGTGATCTGGTAGATCTGCCATGCGACGGCGACGGCCTGCGCCTCCGCGCCCAGGATGACCAGCAGGCGCGCGGTCTGATAGAGCCGGAAGTCGCGCGAGAGAAACGCGCTGCCCGCGCTGATCTCCGTTCCAGCCTCCGCCAGCCCAGCCCTGCACTCAGCCATATACGCCTTTGTTTTCACATTGTAGACGGCACAGGCATGGGAGAAGCCGCACACAACCGCAAAACAAATATTATCCAGCAGCTTGTACAGGACTTACTGGCGCTGTCGCCCCAGGTATTGGTTGTACTGGGTTTCGACGACGCCGGTGTTGCGGGCCAGCGTGAGCTTGGCCTGGTTGAAGAGGAACTCGGTGGCGACGAGGCGGCTCTGGGCGGCGGCGAGCGCGGCCTGCGCCTCGACGACGGGAAGGTTGTCGGCGACGCCGGCACGGAAGCGGTCGCGGGTGTCGGCGAGCGCCTGGGCAGCCAGATCGACGTTGCTGCGCGCGACCTTGACCAGCTCGGCGGAGGACTCGACGTCCATTCGGCTGGAGCGAATCTGCGCGTCGATGGTGACCTTCAGCGACTCGATCTGGCGCTGGAGGGAGACCTGCTGGGCGGCGGCAACCTGGCTCTCGCCGCGGAAGCGGCCCTCCTCGAAGATGGGAATCTTCAGCGTTCCCTGCGCCGTAAAGACGCCGTGGTAGTTGCCGTGGGTGACGCCGAGGACGCCGTAGTCGCTGTTGAAGGAGAGCGACGGAAGGCGTTCGAACTTCACCGCCTTCTGCGCGCGCTGGGCGACTTCGAGCTGCGCGGTGAGCGCGAGCAGGTCCTTGCGCCGTTCATAGGCCAGCGCGCGTGTCTGGGCGAGCGGCATCTCGGCCAGCTCGGCGTAGGGAACCGCGTCAGTGAGCGAGAGCTCCTGTTCAGCGGGCAGGCCGATGAGGCGGTTGAGCGCGATCTTGTCCTTGGCGAATGTGTTCTGGGCGCGCACCAGCGCCTGCTGCTCCGACTGCAACTGAACGCGGGCGCGCAACACGTCGAGGTTGGCGCCGACTCCGGCGTCGTGCGTCAGCGTGGCCTGGCGCAGCACCTCTTCATCGACGGAGACGAGGGCCCGGGCGTTGGCGATCTGCGCCTGGTCGGCCAGCGCCGCCAGATACTCTGTGCCGACCGCATCGACCACCCCTCCGCGCACATTGAGCGTGTTCATGGCAACGACGTTGGAGGCCTTCTTTGCCGCCTGGTAGAGATAGAAGTCGGTCAGGTTGAAGAGCACCTGGTCGGCGCTGAACTGCGCGCTGGTGGTGTCCACCTTCACGATCTCCTTGACCGTTCCGGGCGCGAAGCCGAAGGCCGCCAGCGACGAGGGCTTGAATCCCATGGCGGCCAGGTTGAGTTCGAGCGCGTTGGTGTAGGCGGTGGCCCGCATGTTGGGAAGCAGCGCAAAGTAGACGCCGAGGACCTGGCCGCGAACAGACTGCTCGCTCTGGGCGGCCAGCAGCACCTGCAGGTTGTGCTTCAGTCCGCGGCCGATGGCGTCGTCCAGCGAGAGCGGCAGAGCGCCCGGCGTGGCCTGCTCCACAGGGAAGCGAAGCCCCGAGGTTTCCCCCGCCTG
>Ga0187848_10000842_pt1 | contig 27137 bp, 27 predicted proteins | sample June2016WEW_4_40_FD_132424 | JGI IMG/M metagenome (GOLD analysis project Ga0187848, IMG submission 132424) | Peatland microbial communities from SPRUCE experiment site at the Marcell Experimental Forest, Minnesota, USA - June2016WEW_4_40 | ecosystem: Environmental > Terrestrial > Soil >... | reverse complement strand
CCTCACCAAAAGTTAGGTTATCCCGAAACGTCAGGAAGCTGCCGAACGCCCTGTCAACCCAGCACTGCGACCAAAACCCCCGCCCGGAATGCGCCGGATCCAGGTAATAGCATTGCCAATCAACTGCCTCAAGGCAAGGCTCGCCAGATCGGGGTCTGCGCTGATTGGTGATATGCCCTCCGATACGTGAAATTCCGTGGGCGTACCATCAAGAAGACTTGACATGCGATTCAGGCTGAGATGGACTAGATCGGCCACTGTGAATGGCCGACGGCGAACGTGGACCGTGCCGCTCTCGATCTGCGCCATGTCGATTGTTTCGTTTACCATCCCAGTCAACTTGTCGGATTCCTCTTCGACGACCGCTAAAAGGTCATCCTCATCCGGCGCGTGCGGGTATTCCGAGCGGACAGTGGTAATCGCGCCCTTAATGGATGTGAGAGGCGTCACGAAGTCGTGCGCAAGAGCGTCAAGGAGCAAACTCTTGAGAGCCTCATTTTGCTTGGCTGCTTCCATGCGGCTTGCGGCCGCCTGAGTTCTGACGCGTTCCACAGTGATGCCGGCGAGATTAGCAATCGCTTGCCAAGCCGGCTCCGACACAGAGGGGCCGATCGCGCCGAGGCTGCCTATGACTCTTCCTCCCAAACTAACGGGAGCTGTGACAATTTCATCACCGGACGCGTCCTTCTTTCTCCAAATATAGCGACAGTCTTCACAGGAAGCGATGTCGCGAAGAATGTTCGATTCCAATCTGGCGTCCACCTGCCCGGCAAAGTCAATTTGCTCGTCCCATCCACTGCAGAATGCGACGGCGAAAAAGCCAAAGCGCTGCTTCACCTTCTCGGCAATCTGCACGCCGATCGCGCGACCGCTGTCCAGCACCAGGAGCGATTGGCTAAGCTCGTACAGCCGCTGCACTTCTACCTGGCGGGCCTGAGCTTCAATGGCACGTTGGCGAGCACGCGACGAGAGGTGAGTGGCAGTAATAGACGTCACCAAAAATACGAACAAGGCCACCCAATTCTGTGGATCCGCAATGGTGAGCGTTAAAATCGGAGGAAGAAAGAAGAAATTCAGACAGAGCGTCGCGGCGAGCGACGTCATCGTCGATTCCAGCAAACCCCAGTGGGCTGCCACGACAAGCACGACCAGCAAATACGAGAAACCGGCGACCAGAGCGTTGACGTGCAGCAGGAAGAACAAGGCGTAAGTGACGGTGCCAACCAGCGCAAAACACCATAACAGTCTGATCAACAATTTCCAGACGAGTTTCGCCGCATACGGTTTAGTGCCAGGCGAGCTCATCGCCGGGGACACGCTTGCGTTCGACCTCCCGATATGATCTTAGCAGCCTGGGTGCAACTCGAAGTTCGCGTGGCGTGAGAGCTCGAATCGCCGTGGTGACCGCCTGCACGTCGCTGTCGAGACTCAATCGGTTCCGTCAAAGGCTCGTATCGAGTCGCCCAGCGTTTACCGATGTGTCCGTTCCGGACGGTTTTCGGGTACTCGGAAACAATCCACATGGTTGCTAAACGCCCAAGCCGTTCATCTGCCTGAGGTTGGCTTGGGATTCGCGGATTAGTATCGAGAAACGCGCTTGCGTCTGGGAACCGTCGCTCCAGTCGGGACGGGGTGTCGATGCATAGAACTGCTGGGGTACAGGGTCCGGACAGCTTACTAATTCAGTAAACGCTCACGAGCTCGGTGGCGATAGCGGTCCATCGGCACGCCTTACAACGTCCGCAGGTGAAAACCGCCGTCGACGTTGAGGACCTGCCCCGCCGTGTAGTCGAGCAGGCCCTCGGCGATGGCGCGGATGGCGCGGGCCACGTCGGCGGGCTCACCCATGCGTTTCTGGGGAAGCAAGCCGGCGGCAATCTTCTCTTCATAGGCTTTTTCCACTTTGGCGATCATATCGGTGCGGATGATACCGGGGCGCACCTCGAAGACCCCGATGCCCGAGGCCGCCAGGCGCGCGGCGTACAGAGCGGCGGACATGCTGAGGCCGGCCTTGGAGACGCAGTATTCGCCGCGATTGACGGAGGCGGTATAGGCGGAGATGGAGGTGACGAATACGATGCGGCCGGTGGAATGCTCCATCATCCAGCGGGCGGCCTGCTGGGTGAGGAAGTGCGGCCCCTTGAGATTGACGGCGATCAGCTCATCGAAGCTCTCCTCGGTGGCGTCGAGCAGATCGCGGCGCTCGCGAGGACCCATCCCGGCGTTGTTGACCAGCAGATCGAGCCGGGGGAATCGCTCGCGGGCGAAGGCGACCAGCGCCTCCCGATCGGCGCGGCTGGCAAGATCGCAGCGGAAAACGCTGCAACCGGTTTCGGCGCGCAGCCGCTCGGCTTCATCGGCGCGGCTCCGATAGGTGGCGATGACGTCGTGCGTACGGGAGAGATCCACGGCAATCGCGCGGCCAATGCCGCGGCTGCCGCCGGTGACGATCGAGGTGGGTCGGGACATAATCATAGCCAGGATACTTGACGGCGGGAGCTCTCAGCGATCGGCGGCCGGCGTCCAGCTTTTGGAGGAGAGCGGCCAAACGGCTAATAGGCCGATCGCTGAAGGCCGATCGCTGAAAGCTTGCGGGCTCACGATCTCGCTACGACGCGCCGGTTTGCGCTAACAATAGACTGATAGGCAATGAAAAGCACTGGTCCCAGCACGCCGTCCATCCTGGTCGCCGACGATCAGCCGGACGTTCTGGAGGCGTTACGCCTTCTCATCAAAGGGGAGGGGTACCGCGCGGAAACGGCCACCTCGCCGGCGGCGGCGCTGGCCGCCATTGAATCGCGCGATTTCGACGCGGTGCTGATCGACCTGAACTACACCCGCGACACCACCTCCGGCAAGGAGGGGCTCGATCTGCTGGAGCGGATTCAAAACCTGGATTCCACCTTGCCGGTAATCGTGATGACCGCTTGGGGGTCGGTGGAGCTGGCGGTGGAAGCCATGCGGCGCGGGGCCCGCGATTTTATCCAGAAGCCCTGGGAAAATGCGCGCCTGGCCACCATTTTGCGGACCCAGATCGAGCTGGGACGCGCGTTGCGGACGGGGCAGCGGCTGGAAGCCGAAAATCGGGTCCTGCGGGCGGAACGCTTTCCGGAGCTGGTGGCGCAATCGGCGGCCATGCGTCCGGTGCTCGAGGTAATTGCCCGCGTGGGCCCCTCCGACGCCAATGTGCTCATCACCGGCGAAAACGGCACGGGCAAGGGACTGGTGGCCCAAACTCTGCACAAGGCTTCCCTGCGCGCCAACCGGCCGTTGGTGACCGTGAACACCGGCGGCCTGGCGGAGGGAATCTTCGAAAGCGAGCTGTTTGGTCACGTCAAGGGCGCGTTCACCGATGCCAAGACCGACCGGGTGGGGCGTTTCGAGATGGCCGATGGCGGCACGCTTTTCCTGGATGAGATCGCTAACGTGACGTTGGCGCTGCAGGCCAAGCTGTTGCGGTCACTGGAAACCGGCGAGTTCGAACGGGTCGGTTCGTCGAAAAATCGCCGCGTGGACGTGCGCGTGTTCTCCGCCACCAATGCGGACTTGAACGCGGCCGTGGAGCAGGGCCGCTTCCGTCAGGATCTGCTTTTCCGGCTCAACACCATCGAAGTGCACCTGCCGCCGCTGCGCGACCGCCGCGAAGATATTCCCCTGCTGGCCGCCCACTTTCTGGCGCAGCACACGCGCCATTACCGCAAGGCTATCGGCGCCTTCGAGGAAAACGCCCTGCGGGCCCTGCTGGCGCATACTTGGCCGGGGAATGTGCGCGAGCTCGACCACGCCGTGGAACGCGCCGTGCTGATGGCGCAAGGGGAGACTATCCGCGCCGTCGACCTGGGCTTGCGCACCGGACGCGAAGGGCCGCCGCGCCTGGAAGAGATGAGCCTGGAGGATGTGGAAGCGCTGCTCATCAAGAAGGCGCTGGCACGGTTCAACGGCAATGTGAGCCACGCCGCCGAGGCTCTCGGCGTGAGCCGCAGCGCGCTCTACCGCCGTTTGCAGCGCTACGGATTGTCATGAGCGGAGTGGAGCCGGCGGCAGCGCCAACCATGGCCCGTCAGATCAAGACCGAGAAGTTGAGTTTCCAGGACCGCATTGTCCTGCTGGCCATTCTGGCCGGATTGCCGGGCTCGCTGTGCGCCTTGGTGCTGCTGTGGTCGGACGTTCAGGGCGGCAAATGGCTGCGGTTTCTGGACGTGGGGGGAAAACCCTGGGTGCTGACCGTGCTCATCGCCGCCGTGTGGATCGGCGTGGCATTTGCCTTGCGCGAGCGCGTGGTTTTTCCGCTGCAAACCGTATCCAATCTGCTGGCCGCCTTGCGGGAGGGCGATTTTTCGGTGCGCGGCCGTTCGGCGCGGCCCAACGATGCGCTCGGCGAAGTGATGCGCGAGGTGAATAGCCTGGGAAGCACGCTTCGCGAGCAGCGCCTGGGCGCCATGGAAGCCACTACCCTGCTGCGCACCGTGATGCGCGAAATCGACGTAGCGGTCTTCGCCTTCGACGAACTCGAGCGGCTGCGCCTGGCCAATCGCGCCGGCGAGCGGCTGCTCGATGCCGGCCCGGAGGAACTGCTGGGCCGTAGCGCCAGGGAACTCGGCCTCGATGCCTGTCTGAACGGACCGAAAGAGACCACCTTCGAAGCTGTGTTTCCCGGCGGCGCGGGACGCTGGGGCGTTCGCCGCACGCGCGTACGCGAGCGTGGCCTGCCGCTGGAGCTGGTCGTGATCAGCGACTTGACCAAAGCCCTGAGCGAACAGGAACTGGAAGCTTGGCAGCGGCTGGTGCGGGTGCTCGGCCATGAGCTGAACAACTCGCTGGCGCCGATCAAATCCATTGCCGGGTCGCTCGAAAGCATGCTGGCGCGGGAAACCATGGCGGAGGATTGGCGCGACGACATGCGGCGCGGGCTGGGTGTGATTACTTCGCGGTCCGACAGCTTGAGCCGCTTCATCGGCGCCTATGCGCGGCTGGCGCGGCTCCCCCGCCCTACCCTCCAGCCCTTGAACGTGGCGGAAGCGGTGGAGAGAGCCGCGCGTTTGGAAACCCGGCTACCGGTGACCGTGCAAGCCGGCGCCCAGATGACCGTGCAAGCCGATCCGGACCAGTTGGACCAGGTGCTGATCAACCTTTTGCGCAATGCCGCCGATGCGTCGCTTTCGACCGGAGGAGCAGTCGGCATCGGTTGGCGGCGCGATGGCTCGATGCTGGAGATCCGGGTGATCGACGATGGACCGGGCCTGGCCGGCACAGCCAACCTCTTCGTCCCGTTCTTCACCACCAAACCCGGCGGCAGCGGCATCGGCTTGGTGCTGAGCCGCAAAATCGCCGAAAGCCACGGCGGCGCCTTGATCCTGGAAAACCGCGCCGGCGCGCCCGGCTGCGTAGCGCGGCTGAGGCTGCCGCTGTAGGGGAGGGAGCGATCCAACCGCTGCCTCACTTTTCGACCGCGGCGGCGACCCAACCAGACAGTGCGCAATGCCGCGAGTCAGAGCCGCGACCGTGAGGGAGCGGTTGCCCGCGATCGGAGCGAGTATTTCCTGACAGTCCCTTACGTCTTAGCCCTCACACGGCGTTGCCTTTGAGTAGAAGGAGTCAGGTCCGCTATCAGTGCATCCGTACTGGCGAAGCGCTTGCCTTTCCCCGCTTCAAGCTCGGCAATTGCCTTGCGGGTCGTCGCGTTTGGCACCTTCACCTCGAAGGGCAAACGACTCTCATCGGCGATACGCAACATCAGCAGGCGGATAGCGTCCGAAATGGACAGCCCCATTGCCGCCAGAGCATCGGCGGCACGTTCCTTGGTGGCGCTATCGATGCGAGCGCGAACATAGGTGTCGGCAGTACCCATGGCAATCCTTTCCCGAAGCCCGATTCTTTGCTCCTTCATTGTAGTCGCACAGTGACTACAGGGCAAGCCACAGGTATAATGAAGGTTGGAGTTCGAGTGGGACCCGCAAAAAGCGGCGGCAAACTTGGCCAAACACGAGGTCTCGTTCGAGGACGCGGCGACGGTCTTCGGCGATCCGCTGGGCCGCATCACGCCGGATCCGCGTCACTCGTTCGCGGAAGAGCGATCGGTGCTGCTGGGCCTCTCGCAAGCCAAGCGCTTGCTTGCAGTCATGTACGTGGACCGGGGCGATGCCGTTCGACTCATCAGTGCGAGACGTGCTACACGGCGTGAGCGAAAAGAGTATGAAGAGGTCATCAATTAAACGCAAGGCCGCAGGCCGGGGCGATGCCGACGAGATTCTTCCGGAGTATGATTTCAGCCGCGCTGCGCCCAACAAGTACGCGTCGCGGTATGCCGCGGGAAGCGCTGTAGTAGTTCTGGAACCCGATGTGGCCGCTACGTTCCCAAGTTCAGAAGAGGCCAATGAGGCGTTGCGCGCTCTTGCCGGAATCATCCAGAAACATCGCTCCCGCCGCCCGGCGTCGCGTCGCAACCTGTGAACGATACCTTTTCGACTAAGGTTCGGAAGGTCGCCAAACCTGTTCCCAATGATCGTCTCTAGGCGAAGGCGACAATAAACTCTTGTGGAATGCTGGACCGTTCGCGAGAGTTTGGAGACCGTGGCAACACACTTTCCGGTATGCCCGTGTTTCTGCCGTTATCGGAAAGGACGCCGTTCTTCAACCTGCTTCCGCGAGCGATCTGCGGCGCGACCATTCCGACAGGAACTTGCGAAAGCTCCTCTGCTCCCACGCGTCTTCTGGTTCTTTCGGCGAGGATGCTGCGTAAAATGCTTGAACCGAATCGGAAAACTCACACACGGCCTTCTTCCAGTCAGAGAACGCGATCCTGTGCTGGGTCCCATCGTCAGCGGTCAAGATCACCGCGTCATCAATTCGCGCGATTTCGAAATCGATTCCCGAGTTACAGCCGACAATCTGAACATCATCCTGGCCTTCAATCTCGAAGATGCCGTTGCCGCAGCATGGGAACAGGTATTCCGTCATGGGCTGCTGCTTCGTGTGGGGCTGGGATAGGGTCCGCAGCAGGTAAAGAGCAGCGGCGCTGACGGTCCAGTCGCCATCACCTGGTTTCACCAGGATCGAATCCCCGATACGAAAGTCCACGCCGGAGTGTGCGCAGAGGTCTGCGGCATCGTTTATCGAGTCTATCCAGTGCAGGTTCGTTGGCCGGAGAGTGATCATGCCGTGCACCTCTCGATTCCACCACTTTTATGCTGCCACAAGACCATTGCGGACGTTAGGTAAGCTTTGGGGAAAATGATCGCCCAAACCGGACCAATCCGGTGTAGTTTCCACAAAGCCGGTTCTTACAACCATTTCGATTAAATCGGTGTTGGCGTTAGCATGGACTTGTGGCACGGGAGCCCGCGAACTCGGACGAAGCACGAGCGCGACGCCGGTCTCGGTTTGGAACGGTAGCTGCCCTGTCGGTGGTAGGGCTCGTCCCGTTGACCTCAGCGTGCCATTTCTTTACCGCCAACTGTTCTACCATTTCGGAGCTTCGTATCATTCGGGATACTCCCGAGGCTCGCCGCCTCATCCTGGAGCAGGGAAATCGTGACAGCGTGGTTGACGCGTTCTGGAAACAACCGCATTCCGAGGCGGAAGGACTTCAACGCGTGAAGGACATGTGGGCGTACCCAGAGCGATACACCATTGGGCGGAAGGAATTCCTGAAAGCGCTCGCGCAGGAGCCAGCAGTCTCGCTCTCGACCGGAACGTACTTAGCTGATCTTGAGACGTCAGCGGCCAAGTGCTATGACCAACCTCTATCGACGCCGACGTTTCGCAAAGTCCGGGTTCTGAGCGGCCCACATAGGGGAGCCGAAGGCTGGACTTGTGGACCTACGAAACCTGTAATTGAGGTCCCTTGAACCGTGATCTCTGCTTAGCCGGAAACCGCCCGCCGCAAACCTAGCTGGGCAGGTGTTCCGGTCGGTGTCGCCCGCAGTGGTTGCGATAGGCTCCCGATATGTGGGGTTACCGGAAACTGCCTTACCCACCACACCGCTAGTAACGCCCGACTCGCGGATATGCGACAGGACGCCGCGCCAGGCGGCGCCCCTACGCCGGCTCCACTTCGATCTTCTTCGCCGCCGGGTCCAGCAAAGCGATCTTGAAGCTGCGCACCTGGCCGGCGCGCACGGCTTCGGGATTATCGATACCCGCCGCCGATCCGCTTTTCCACTTGGCCGCCAGCATTTCGCTTAGCGACGACACGTCGGCTTTGCTTTCCGTGCGCTTGGCGCCGCCTTCCGCGCCTTCGCTCTTCAGACGGCAAATAGCGATCACGCCCTCGCCCAGCTCGATGCGCGCGCGGCTGCCGGAAGCTTCCAAAACCCGGCCGGTAACGGCGTCGCCCACCTTGTGCTCGGCGATATATTCGTCCAGGCTGGTGGGCACAAGCTGCTTCATTCCCAGCCGCAGGCGGCGCTTGGCAACGTCCAGTTCGAGCACCTGGGCCTTCACCACCTGGCCCATTTTGAGCTCCTCCTGAGGATGGTTGATGCGTTTCTCCGCGCTGATGTCGCCGACGTGGATCATGCCTTCCACGCCATCGGCCAACTGCACGAAGGCGCCGAACTTCTGAATGCTGGTGACCGGCCCTTCCACCACGGCGCCCACCGGAAATTTCTGCGGCGCTTCGGCCCAGGGGTCGCCTAGAGCCTGTTTCAGACCCAGGGAAATCCGCCGTTCCGCCTGGTTCACGCCCAGCACCACCACGTCCACCTGGTCGCCAGGCTTCACCACGTCGGATGGCTTGCGCACCTTCTTCGACCAGGACATTTCGGACAGGTGAATCAATCCCTCCACGCCCTTCTCGATCTCGACGAAAGCTCCGAAATCGGCCACGCGCGTGACCGTGCCCTGCACCCGGTCGCCGGTCTTGTACTTTTCGCCCACCAACTCCCAGGGGTGCGGCAGAAGCTGCTTCAATCCGATGGAAATGCGTTTCCGGGCGGTGTCGACTTTGAGCACCCGCGCTTCCACCTGCTGCCCCACCGAAAGCACGTCGGCGGGCTTGGCAATGCGCGCCCAGGAAATATCGGCCACGTGCAGCAGCGCGTCGATGCCGCCGATATCCACGAACGCGCCGTATTCGGTCAGGCTCCGCACGGCGCCGGTCACCGTTTCGCCTTCCTTGATTTCGCCGTAGCGGCGGTCTTTCGCGGCGCGCTCCTCGTCTTCCAGCACCGCCCTGCGGTCCACCACCACGTCTTCTTCGGCCACTTCCAGCTTGATCACGCGGCAACGGATCTCCTGCCCCACCAGCTTTTCCATTTCAGCCGCGTCCCGCGCCCCGCTGCGCGATGCGGGCATGAACGCGCGCACGCCCACGTCCACGCTCAAGCCGCCCTTCACTGCGGCCGTTACCATGCCCGCGATGGCGGTCTTATCGGCGAACGCCTTCTCGAGCGACGACCAATCCTTCGGCCGCTCCACCCGGAGCTTGCTCAGCTCGTAATATCCCTCCGGGCCGCGCCCCTTGTTCGAAACGGCCACCCTATCGCCGGGCTGGACCGTCTCGCCGGCCTTGGTGAATTCCTCGAGCGGAATGATGCCTTCGATCTTGAGTCCGATGTCCACCAACACCGATGTATCCATCACGGAAACAACCGTGCCTTCGAACCCGCTGCCGCCCGATTCGGCCTTATGGGAATGCGAGTGCTCGTACTGGCTCAATATATCGGCGAACGATTCGCCGGGCGTGGGGGATGTGGGGATTTCCGGGTCGGCTGACGGCTCCCGGGCCACAATACTGGTGTTGGGCATGAGACCTTACCACCTATTGTGGCATAATCCCGACTAAGATGACACGCGTAGACGCGCCTGCGATAAGCCGGTGGATCCGGCCGCACGACCTGGTGGTCTGGGCCTTACTGGCCGGTGCGCTGATCTTCAATGCTTGGGAAATCAAGCCGCTGGCGGCGTTTCTTGCCCTGGCGGCCGTACAGGTCGCCGAACCCCGAATTCCGGCTCTGAATTCCGGCCGCGGTCTGGCCGCCGCCCTGCTGGTGAAAATCGCGCTCGGCTACCTGCTGATCGGCCACACCGGCAGCCTGGACAGCAGTTATTGGATCGTCATGGCGCTGCCCGTGATTTCGGCCGCCACCGCGCTGGGACTCGTCGCAACCCTGGCCGTGGCGGTGGTGGCCTCGGGGGCCTACCTTTCCTATATTTTGATCCTCGACCCCAAATATTACCTGGATGCGGAAAGTGTCTACGCGCTCCTCGTGCGCACCGTGTTCCTGATCATCGTGGGCATTCTGACCAACGCTCTGGCCGAAGATCTGCGCGCTCAGAGGGAGAACTACCGCCGTACCGCCGAGCAACTGGCCGACGCCAACCGCCAGCTTCGCGAAGCCGAAGAGGCCATCCGCCGCTCGGAACGGCTGGCCGCCCTCGGGCACCTCTCGGCCGGCCTGGCTCACGAGCTGCGCAATCCCATGGGAACCATCCGCGGTTCGGCCGAAATGCTGGAGCGGGCCGTCGCCGCGGAAAACGAAGTGGCCCGCGAAATGGCCGGGTTCATCGTCACCGAAACGGCGCGCGCCAATTCCCTGATCACCCGCTTTCTGCAGTTCGCCCGCCCCATCGCGCTGCGCCTCGAAACCGGCGACCTTTCCCAGACCCTCGACCGCGCCATCGCCTTGGCCGAACGCGAAGCCCCCGGCGTTTCCATCTATCGCAACTATCAGCTCGATATGCCGGCCTTTCCCTTCGATGCCGAACTGCTGGAGCGGGTGTTCTACAACCTGGTGCTCAACGCCGCGCAGGCCTCGCCGCCAGGTGGCACGGTGACGGTGAAAACGCGCGCCGCCGGCGGCATCGCCGAAGTGGCGGTGATCGACCGCGGCTCTGGAATCGCCTCCGAAAACCGCAATACTATTTTTAATCCATTCTTCACCACCAAGCCCAGCGGAGTCGGTTTGGGCTTGGCCATCGTATCCAAAATCGTGGATGAACACGGCGGTAAAATAACCGTGGAGAGCGAAGCGGGCAAAGGCAGCGTATTCCACGTGCTGCTGCCGATGGAGCGGCCGGCCGCGAATCAATAAGACACGTTCGATGAAACCCACTGCTCGATGAAAAAACGCATCTTGGTTGTCGAAGACGAAGAGAAGCTCCGCCGCGTCATCCAGTTGCAGCTCGCCTCCGCCGGTTATGAAGTGGATCTGGCCGGCTCGGCCGAAGAGGGCATCAAAATTGTCGATCGCGCCGACCTGGTCTTGACCGACCTCAAACTGCCCAACATGGACGGCCTGGAGTTTCTCTCGCGCATCCGCCTGCAGAACGCCCACGTGCCGGTGATCATGATGACCGCTTTCGGCAGCGTGGAAACCGCCGTGGAAGCCATGAAGGCGGGCGCGACCGATTTCCTGCTCAAGCCCTTCGGTTACGACCATCTGCAGCAAGTTGTCGCCAAGGCCCTCGAAGTTCGCGCCCTGCGCGACGAAAACCGCCAGTTGAAGGCCGAGCTGGGGCGGCGCTACGAGTTCGACAACATCATCGGCCGCAGTCCCGGCATGCAGGAGATTTTCGAAACCATCGAGCGCGTCGCTCCCACCCGCGCCACCGTTCTGCTGGCGGGCGAGAGCGGCGTCGGCAAGGACCTCATCGCCCGCGCCATTCACTTCCACTCCCCGCGCCGCGATCGTCCCCTGGTCAAGATCAACTGCACCGCCCTCCCCGAAAACCTGATGGAAAGCGAGCTGTTCGGCTACGAGAAGGGCGCCTTCACCGGCGCCAACACCTCCAAACCGGGCAAGTTCGAACAAGCCGATACCGGCACGGTATTTCTGGACGAAATCGGCGACGTCCCCGCCCCCATTCAGGTGAAGCTGCTGCGCATCCTTCAGGAGCGCGAATTCGAGCGGCTGGGCAGCAACACCACCCGTCACATCGACGTGCGCGTCATCGCCGCCACCAATCAGGACCTGCGCGCCGCTCTCGAACAGGGCACCTTCCGCGAAGATCTGTATTACCGCCTGAACGTGGTGCCGATCAACATTCCTCCGCTGCGCGACCGCAAGCACGACATTCCCTTCCTCGCCAACCACTTCATCCACAAGCTGGCGCCCGATTCCGGCTCGCGCGTGGAATCCATCACCGAAGCGGGGATGGAAAAGCTGGTTGCCTACCACTGGCCGGGCAACGTCCGCGAACTGGAGAACGTAATCGAGCGCGGTCTGGTGATGTGTACCGGGACTACCCTCGACGCCGCCGACATTCGCCTCGAGTCGGCGCCCCGCCCGCGCGCCAACCACGACTCGCACTTCCTGCCGGAAGGTTTGACGCTCGACCAATACGAACAGGAAATCCTGAAGGAAGCCCTGCGCCGCGCCGACGGCAACAAAAGCCAGGCCGCCCGCCTGCTAGGCCTCACCCGCAACGCCCTCCGCTACCGCCTGACGCAAATGGGCATGGAAGCGTAACCGAGGCGTGATTTCCGAGGTGAACTCCTGATGTCGCCGGCCATTTTTCTGGCAGTGAGAGCGTCTTCAACCGAGCGGTTGCTGAATAGGTCACCGTGATTGCAAAACCGTGTACTTGCTCGTCCGCAATGGCGGCCGGCTCACGGCCCCTACCATTACGGCTTCGGCTGGAACAGCAACACGTCGGGCCTGACGTTCCAAATCGCATCCTTGCAGTCGGAATAGCGAAGGCTGTACCCGTTCCAGATCGCGTTTACGGTGCTGGGAATCGCGGTCATATCGTCGGGCAGGTGCTCGGTAGAGATCGCCATTCTCGGATGGTACCTGCGTATGGTTTCCGCCGCGCCGCGCAGGGCGTCTTTTTCCGCCCCCTCGATGTCCATTTTGACGAAGTCCACACGCGGGAGCCGCAACTCCGCCGCCAGAATATCGATAGTCGTCAGCGGCACTTTCACCTTGTGCGGCTGGTCTCGCCCGAATACGAAGCTGTCGCCGGTGGTGTTGCCGTCGCCGCCTTCCGCCAGTTCGAGCGTGTCAGGGTGGCTCCAGACGCCCTTCGCCACCACCGTCACCCGCCCCGCGGCGATTTCCGGTTCGAAGTTGCGCCGCAGGCATTCTACCGTCTTGGGAGCGGGCTCGATCGCTACTACCATGCCCGCGCCGCGATCGAGTGCGGTGCGCGTGAAGACGCCCACGTTTGCGCCGCAATCGAGCACCACGTCTCCGGGCCTCACCGAGACCGCGTCGTGGTCGTAAATTTCCATCCTCTCTTCCCCGAGAGTGACCTTGAGGAACCGGTCGTGAGGCTCGGTCCAATAGCGCCCCATCGGCGTCTCCACAAGCTCGAAACCCTGCGGGTCGGTTTGGATCACTTTGCTGGCGGCGCCGATCTCCTCCCCCGCCCGCGCCATATTCACCAGCAAGGCATGGCTGTTGACGGCATCCCGGAAAGAGCACCAGCGGCAGCGGCCCGCGGCCCAGATGATGGCCAATCGCGGTTGCGGCCACACGGCCGATACGGAAACCACAATCGCGACCGCAAACAGAAATGTCTTCAGGATCTTATGAACGGTGCGCACTTCTTCCCCCGCGCGCCCAGCACGCCAATCACCATGCTAGGTTGATCTCTCCGCGCAGAAAATAGTCCCGATGGTGATCCTCTTGCAGTTGCCGAAAGAGGGTAATGTCGCTTCGTCCGCTGCAGCAGGCGCGGAGTGGGGGCCACCGGATGGACACGGACGCGCACCTAGCCCTTCGAAGGCAGTTCCGTCATCCTCGAGACCGAGCCGCGACCGTGAGAAGCCGTGAAAAACAACAATTCGAGCCACCGATGAACGCCGATGAACGCAGATAAATCCTTGATTATCTTTATCCGTGTTTATCCGTGTTCATCGGTGGCCATATTTCTTCACAGTTTCTCAGGGAGCGGTTGCTGAACTCCGTCGATTACGCTCCGGTCCGGTTCCCGCTCCGCCGGGTTAGGGAGCGGTTGTCGGGGATGGATTTCCCCAGATCGGTTAAACACCCGTCGTCCCCCCTGTTGCAGCCATCGAGGGCGCCCGCCGTGCTATCCTGAAAGTGCTTTTGATTCGTCCCGCAATAGTCTGGCCGAACTCCAATTCGCCCGTCTCTCGCCTGAACAGTCAAATTCGAAGAAGGAAGTGAAACGTGAAGAACATTTTCGTGGGCAATTTGGATTTTGCCGCTACCGAAGGATCCATCCGTCAGCTCTTTGAGCCCTACGGCAGCGTGGAACGTGTGAACCTGGTTACGGACCGCGATACCGGCCGTTCCCGGGGTTTTGCATTTGTCGAAATGACCGACGCCGGCGAGGCGGATCGCGCCATCACCGCGCTAAACGGCGCGGACATGAACGGGCGGGCTTTGAACGTGAATGAAGCCAGGCCGAAAACCGAAGGTGGCGGACGGCCATTCCGCGGCGGCGGTGGCGGGCAGCGCAACAGCGGCGGCGGCGGTTACCGCCAGCGTCGCGAGCCGCGCTGGTAAGCCCCACGCCTGCTAAACTGGAATTAGTGATCGGCCCCGCGTAACGGGCCGGATTCCGTTTGAGGAGGCGGAATACCATACCTACTCGATCGCGTACCTCATCCCAAAAACGGCAAAAAGAATTGGCGCGCATGGAAAAGCAGCGCGATAAGGCGGCCAAGCGCTTGCAGCGCAAGCTCCAGCGCCAGTCGGGCGTCCCGCTTCCCGACGATGGCACGGCCGGCGAGGAAACCGACGCCGGCGAGTTGGTGGAAGCTGCCGAAGAACATCCCGGAACCGCCGAGTGACGGGCCGTTTTGGCCAACCCGCGTAACCCCAGTTTCCCTCGGTCGGACAAGAAGATTCTGTCTTTCCGGGGATCTATTCGGTTCTTCCGTCTGTTCTTAGCCCTGGCTGGCGCGTTCGCTCGCGCCTTAGCGCAGTCGTTTCTCTATCTGTCGCCGGCTGCCGCTACCTTGGTTGCCGGCGTCGCTTCCGCGCAATCGTGGAAACCACAGGTGAGCGGCACTACGTCGTCATTGCGCGGCGTGAGCGCCGTGAATGCGTGGGTGGTCTGGGCCAGCGGCGCCGGCGGCACGTATCTGGTCACAATCGATGGCGGCGAGCATTGGCGTGCCGGCGCCGTGCCCGGCGCGGAAAAGCGCGACTTTCGAGCCGTTCACGCGGTCGATGATCACACTGCCCTGCTGGTGAGCGCCGGCGAAGGCGAAGAGTCTGCTGTCTACAAGACCACCGACGCCGGGCAACATTGGCGGCTGGTCTGGACCAACCCCAACGCAAAGGGCTTCTTCGACGCCATCGCCTTCTGGGACGCCCGGCGCGGGGTGGTGCTGAGCGACCCGGTGGAGGGAATCTTTCGGTTATTCCACTTCTTCCATTCCACCGACGCCGGCGCGCACTGGACGGCCATAGCAACTCCGATTCCGAGCGACGGCCCCGGCGCCGGCATCTTTTCGCTCGCTTTCACCGCCAGCCGCAACGCCATCGCCGTAGGCGGCGATTACAGCAAGCCGGCCGACACAACCCGCAATATCGCCATTTCAGCCGATCGAGGCCGCACCTGGCGCGCCCCGCGGGGTAACCCTCCCGCTGGTTATCGTTCCGCCGTCGCCTACCTGAAAGATGGAAAAGCCTGGGTGGCCACCGGCACTTCCGGCTCCGACATCTCTTTCGACGGCGGCGAAACCTGGCGTCCATTCGACACCGGCGCCTACAACGCCCTGGCCTTCATCGATAGCCAAGCCGGCTGGGCGGTGAGCCCAAAAGGTCGAATCGCCCGGTTTGCCCTAAAGTGAAGTGCCACAAAACCGGAATTCCTCTCGTGGGGCCGGCGCTTTCGCCGACCAGCCTTCCCGGAGGATGGGCCTTCAAGGCCGGAGGCCAGGCCCGCTTTGGTCCAATCTCAACCAGCCTTCCCCAGCACGTCCTCGACCGCCTCGGGATGCTTGGCGATCACCGCCAGCAACACGCGGGTGGGCGCGTCCGGACGCGACCGGCCTTGTTCCCAGTTGCGCAGCGTGCCCGGCGGCAAACCGAACCTCATGGCGAATTGTGCCTGGCTGAGCCCCATTTGGGCCCGGACTTCCCGCACGTCGACGTCGGGCACATGAACCATGGACACACGAACCTTATCATTCTCTCCCCTGGTCCACGCGACCGCCTGCTTCAATCCTTCGATAATGCTCTCGCCAACGGTCTGGCGCTTCGGCGCGCCCGCGACCGTTCCCGGGCGCTTCGACGTTTTCGTCCTCGCCATTTCAGCCCACCTATGCCTTTCTCGGATACCCCTCGACCAGGGCGGGCACGAGCCGCTTCATCTCGATCCGCTCCGCCCTTGTGAGACTTTCCTTCCGGTTCTTCGCGTACGCTGAGAGCAGGAATAGCGGCACGTTTTCGCGATGGTAGTAATAGATCGACGGTCATCGGGGCGTCCGCCATGCAGTCCCACTATACGCGATCTGCGCAGTGCGATCAAGGAGTGGGGCCAGCATTCTCATTCGCGCGCCGCCGACCCCTGGAGGCCATCCCCCAAGCTCCCCCCTGTTATGATTGAAAGGAAACCTGCCTGATGATCGTTGAGTCCCGGACCGTAACCTTCGATTCGATTACGCTCGATTCGGGCGCCACGCTTGCGCCCTTAGACGTGGCTTACGAAAGCTACGGCAAGCTGAACGCCGATAAGTCCAACGCCATCCTCATCGTGCACGCTTTTTCCGGCGACGCCCACGCCGCCGGCATCAGCCCGGAAACCGGCCAGCCCGGGTGGTGGGACAACATGATCGGCCCGGGCAAGGCCTTCGATACCAACCTGTATTTTGTCATCTGCAGCAACGTGCTGGGCGGGTGCCGCGGCACTACCGGACCTGGGTCCGTCAACCCCGCCACCGGCTGCCCTTACGCCATGACGTTCCCGGTGATCACCATCTCCGACATGGTGCGGCTGCAGAAGATGCTCATCGACCATCTGGAAATCCCGCGGCTGCTGACCGTGACCGGCGGCTCGATGGGAGGCATGCAGGCGCTCGAATGGGCGGTTGCGTATCCCGGCCGCGTGGTGTCCGCCATCCCCATCGCCTCCACCACCCGCCACAGCGCGCAACAGATCGCCTTCAATGAAGTGGGCCGGCAGGCCATCATGGCCGACCCGGATTGGAACGGCGGCGACTACTATGGCAAACAACCCCCGGCCCGCGGCTTGGCCGTGGCGCGCATGGTCGGCCACATCACTTACATGAGCGACGATTCCATGCGCGAAAAATTCGGCCGCCGCCTGCGCGCCAAAGACTCCTTCAGCTTCGGCTTCGACGTCGATTTTGAAGTGGAAAGCTACCTCCGCTACCGCGGCAACCAATTCGTCGGCCGTTTCGACGCCAACTCCTATCTCTACATCACCAAGGCCATGGATTACTTCGACCTCACCAACGGCCACGGCTCCCTGGCGCAGGCGCTCTCCGGCGCCGGGGCGCGCTTTCTGGTGATCAGCTTCAGCTCCGATTGGCTGTATCCCAGCTACCAATCGCAAGAAATCGTACGGGCGCTCCGCTCGCGCAATTGCGACGTGGCCTACGTCGAGCTGGAATCCAACTACGGGCACGACGCGTTTCTGGTGGACGTGGCCAGCCAGACCGACCTGGTGCGCGGATTTCTGGCCAGCACGCTCGAGAAAGTAAGATGACCGTGTCGGCAAAGCCGCCTTCCAAGGCCGCCTTCGTGCGCGATCTCCTCGGACGCAGCGACTACGCCATCATCGGCGAGATCGTGCCCGACGGCGCCAAGGTGCTCGACCTCGGCTGCGGCGAAGGCGAATTGCTGGAATGGCTGGCCACCAACAAGGGTGTGGACGCGCGCGGCGTCGAAATCTCGGCCGACAAGGTGGGGCGCGCCATCGCCCGCGGAGTCTCGGTCTTCCAGGGCGATATCGATGCGGGCCTGGCGGATTACCCGGATGCCGCTTTCGACTACGTGATTCTGTCGCAGACCTTGCAGGAAACCATGCACCCGCGCCAGGTGCTGCACGAAATGGCGCGGGTGGGGCGCCGCGTGATCGTGGCCTTCCCCAACTTCGGCCACTGGCGCGTGCGCTGGTCCATGCTCACCAGCGGCCGCGCCCCCCGCACTCCTCTGTTTCCCTATGCCTGGTACGAATCGCCCAACATTCACTTCCTCACCGTACAGGATTTCGAGGAATTAGCCGATCTGGAGACCTTGGAGGTGGAGCGGCGCTATTTTCTCTCCGGCCATCGCACGGTGAAGTGGATTCCCAACCTCGCCGCCGAAGTGGCCGTGTTTCTGCTTCGCGCGCCCAAAGGCTGAGGGAGGGCAGGCCCTCCGTAGGGCCAGAGGCCCTGAGCCCGCCTGGACTGTGGGCCGTGTTTTTGGCGCCTATGCTCCGTGGGGCAGACCATCGTCTTCCGTGGTCTGCCCTACACCCCGCGCTCAACCACGTCTGCCCGTCCCAGTATTTCGCCGACACCGCTTCAAAATCGGCGTGACGGTCGCGTCCGCCAGCTCTTCGGCCGATCGGATCCAACGATAGGGTGGCAGACCACAAAAGACGATGGTCTGCCCCACGCTGAGCCGCCGCGCCATCCAATATAATGAAGTGTTTCAAACCAACCACTACTTTTCGTGATTCAGAGGAGTACTCATGCCTGCAAAGCGTATCGGCATTCTTACTGGCGGCGGCGACGTTCCCGGCCTGAATTCGGTCATCAAATCGGTGGTATACCGGTCGGCCGCGATCGGATACGAAGTCATCGGAATCCGCCGCGGATGGGAGGGCCTGACGCACGTCAATCTGCAGGATCCGTCCAGCCGCGCGCGCTATATTCTGCCGCTCAACACCGACAACACGCGCACCATCGACCGCACGGGCGGCACGTATCTGCACAGTTCCCGCACCAACCCGTCCAAAATGCAAAAACTGCCCCCGGTCCTGGAAGGGCAGACTTTCGACGTCAAGGAGAGCACCAAGAAAGGTGTCACCACCAAAGTTTTCGACGTGACCAAGGCGGTGCTCGCCAATGTCGGGGTCCTGGGTCTGGACTACCTGATCGCCATCGGCGGCGACGATACGCTGAGTTACGCCGCCGAGCTCGACCGCCGCGGAGTGCAGGTCATGGCCGTTCCCAAGACCATGGATAACGACGTGCGGAACACCGAGTATTGCATCGGCTTTTCCACCGCCATCACCCGCGCCATGGACGCCATCGAACGCCAGCGCACCACCGTCGGCTCGCACGAGCGCATCGGCCTGTTCCGCGTCTTCGGCCGCGACGCCGGCTATACCGCGCTTTACACCGCCTACGTCACCAGCGTGCGCTGCTGCATCCCGGAATATAAGGTGAGCCTGCCGCACCTGATCGACCTGCTGACCACCGACAAGCGCAACAATCCCAGCAACTACGCGCTCTGCATTTTGTCCGAGGGCGCCGAATGGGAAGGCTACACGGTGAAGGAATACGGCGAGGCCGACGCTTTCGGGCACCGCAAGAAAATGAGCGTGGCGGAAGACTTGAGCAACGAGATCAAGGCCAAGACCGGCGATGAAACCATCGTCAGCGATTTGACCTACGACCTGCGTTCCGGCAGCGCCGATTTCGTGGACCGCATGGTGGCTTCGACTTTCGCCGGTATGGCGATGGACGCCATTGAAGAGGGCAAACACGGCCTCATGACCGCCATCACGGAAGGGCGCTACGCGCTCGTCTCCATTCCCGACCCCAAGCTCGGGCCGCGCCGCGTGGAGGTGTCCACCATGTACAACGCCGATCGCTACCGCCCGACCTACGACCACAAGCTGGGCCTGCCCATCTTCCTGACGAGAAGCTAGCGGGTGAGCGGTCAGCGATCAGCTTTCAGCCTTCAGCAATCAGCAGTCGGCCATGAGCGAGCGGTCCGTCTTAGCTGAAAGCTGAAAGCTGATCGCTCGAAACCCATGGACTGGAGCCGCCTATTTCGCCGCAAGGAACATGCGCGCTCCGCGCTCACCGGCGAGTTGCGGGCGCGCATTCGCGCTTCCTTCGACGAAGCATCCGCCGACGAGGAGCATTTCCCCTCCACCATCGATCCGCGCATCTACCACGTCAAACTGATCCACCGCCACCTGTCGCCGATGGCCGGCAAGCGGGTCCTGGACGTGGGCTGCGGCAAGGGCCGATTCGCGCGCGTGCTGCACGCCGAGGAGCCGGCCGCCGAGTTCTGGGGCCTGGATCTGTCCGAGGAAATGCTTCGTTATGTGCCGGCCGGGATCCACACCCGCGCCGGTTCCATGACGGAGTTGCCGTTCGAGGACGCTTTTTTCGATGCGGCCTACGCCACCGAATCGCTCGAACACGCGGTGGAAATCGAACGGGCCGTGGCCGAAATCTGCCGCGTGGTGAAGCCCGGCGGACGGATTGCGATCATCGACAAAAACGCCGAACATTGGGGGCGTCTCCGGACGCCGGAATGGGAGCGTTGGTTTCGCCCCAAAGAGCTCGAACGCCTGCTGCGGCGCGATTGCCGCCAGGTTTCGAGCCGCCCCATCTCGTATTGGGAAGACGTCGCTCCCGACGGCCTATTCATCGCCTGGCTGGCGGTCAAGTAGACCGCACCTCTCAAGTTTCCCGCCATAACAGCCGATAAGCTGGACGTGCGAAGCCTCGTCACCCGGAGTGTGACTACCGCCGCCCGCTTGCAGGCGGTGGCCGCCCCCCCGTGGACCCAGTCAGATCGGCGCTCTCTCATCGGAAGGCTGATATGGGCTCCCTGAAGCGTTTTCGTCTGACCCGCCTCGCGCTCGCTCTGGCGCTAACCGCCGGTTTGCGCGCCCAGCCGATGGGCGGATACGATGTGAAAGCCGCATTTCTGTATACCTTCGCCAGGTTTGTGGAGTGGCCGGCGGAGGCCGGGATCGGACCCATTTCCATCGGCGTGATCGGCCGCGACCCGTTCGGCGGACGGCTGGAGGATACGGTGCGGGGCAAATGGGTCAACGGACGCGAGTTTTCGGTCGTGCACCTGCGGAGCGACGAGGGGGCGCGCCGCTGCCAAATCGTCTTTATCGGTGCTTCGGAACGGGGGAGAATTCCGGAAGTCTTGCAGTCCATGCGCTATTCCCCCGTCCTGACGGTCGGCGATTCGCCGGGGTTCTGCGCCCAAGGCGGTGTGATCGGGATGAAGGTCGTGGGCGGCCGCATGCGGTTCGACATCAACCTGGATGCGGCGGAACGGGCGCAGTTGAAGATCAGCTCCAAACTGCTGGCCGTGGCGTGCACCATGCGAGAGGGCCAAAGGTGAAATTCTCTCTCCACCGTCACGTGGCGCGTTTGTCGCTCAAACGCAAACTTCGCGCCATCGCCATGACCACGGTGACCGCTGCCTTGTTGCTGGCCGGCGGACTCCAGTTGACTCGCGACATCATAGCCAAGCACGACTCGGCGCGCAGCGAAATCGACCTGGCTGCCAATATTCTGGCCCAGAACTCCACCGCCGCGTTCAGCTTCAACGATGCCGCTGCGGCCGAAGATCTGTTACGCAGCCTGGTCGCCAAGCCGGACGTGGTGGCGGCGGCGCTTTACACCCGCGGCGGCGCGATTTTGGCTCGTTACGTCCGCTCCGGCCAGGACGTCGAATTCGCTTTCCCGCGGCCGGCGGGGGACGGCACCGCGTTCGAAGGCGGCCGGTTGATCACCTTTCGCACCGTAGTCCTCGATGAGCAACCCATCGGCCAAGTGTGGCTGGAGTCGGATCTACGCACCATGAACCGCCAAATTGCGCAATCGGTCCTCATTGACGCTCTGGTCCTGGTGGCGGCTGGGGCGCTGGCATTCCTGCTGACCGTCCGATTGCAAAAACTGATTTCGGCGCCTATCCTGCATCTCGCCCAAACCGCCAAGGCGGTCACCTTCCTGCGCAACTACGCGATCCGCGCCAAAAGGGACTCCGATGACGAGCTTGGCCTGCTGATTGAAGATTTCAACGCCATGCTTGACGAAATCGAGCGGCGCGACCGGGAGTTGCAGCGCCACCGCGAAAGCCTGGAAGAGCAGGTGGCCGATCGGACGGCGGAGCTGCGGGCCGCCAACCGCAGCCTGGAAGAGGCCCGCGACCGGGCCGAGGAAGCCAGTCGTGCCAAGGGCCAATTTCTGGCCAACATGAGCCACGAAATCCGCACGCCCATGAACGGCATCATCGGTATGGCGGAGCTGGCCTTGGAGTTGACAACCGATCCGGAGCTGCGCAACGACCTTCTCACCATACGGAGCTCGGGCGAATCGCTGCTGGCGGTAGTAAACCAGATTCTGGACTTCTCCAAAATGGAAGCCGGCAGGATGGAATTGGAGTTTCTGCCTTTTCATCCGCGCGAGGTGGTGGCCGAGGTGGCCCGTCTGCTGGAGTCCGGAGGGCGCAAGAAAGGGCTCCGGATTGCTTGGGAGGTCGCGAGCGAGGTCCCGGCCACGGTGTTGGGCGACGCTCTGCGGCTGCGGCAGGTTCTGCTCAATTTGGGCGGCAATGCCGTAAAATTCACCGATCGGGGGTCCGTTTCCATTGCGGTGTCCGCGCGCCCGCCGGATCAATCCGTCGCTCCCGGCGAGCCGCTGGACATCCTGGATTTCTCGGTTCGGGACACGGGAATTGGAATTCCAGCGGACAAACTCAAGGCCATTTTCGATCCGTTTTCCCAGGCGGACAGCTCGATGAGCCGGCGGTTCGGTGGCACCGGCTTGGGTTTGACGATTTCCGCCAGGCTGGTGCGCATGATGGGCGGCGAAATCGGAGTGGAAAGCACCCTCGGCGCAGGCAGTTGCTTTTCGTTCCGTGTCCGGATGGGCCATGTAACCGCTCCTCCAGTGGAGAGCCGGAGCGAACCCGCCGTCCCATTGTCATCTACCGGGCCCGGCCTCCACGTGCTGTTGGCCGAAGATCATCCAGTCAACCGCCAGCTCGTGGTTAAGATGCTGGAAAAACACGGACACACGGTCACCACCGCGGAAAACGGGCTGCGCGCGGCAGAGCTGTTTGGCCTCCAGACGTTCGATATCGTCCTGATGGATATCCAAATGCCCGTCATGAATGGTTTCGAAGCTACCGCCGCCATCCGCAAAGCCGAAGGGGGACGCAGCCGCGTGCCGATCGTGGCACTCACCGCCCATAGCGCGGACCGCGACCGGTCCCGCTGCCTGGCCGCGGATATGGACGATTACCTATCGAAGCCCATCCGCCCGCGCGATTTGTTGGCCGCGCTCGATCGGAATATGGCGCGGGCCAAGTCCCTGGCCTCGCAAAGCGCAATCGAATAGCCCATAGCATAATCCATGGCATATTCCATGGGTCGCCTTCGCCGCGACGCTACAATAGGCTTCTATGCCCTTTCAAGAAGTGGTCGAAGCGGAAGGCCACCTCATCGATTCCCATATCATGGAGAATATCTTCGACAAGGTCGTGGCGAATGGCGGCCGGTTCGAAGTGGAGCAGTTCCGCATCGGGCGGACCAATAGCGAGCCCTCCTATCTCCGCCTGAAGGTCTCGGTGGAAGAGGAAGTGGCGCTCGATCGGCTGCTCGAAGCCCTGCTGGAACTGGGCTGCGCTCCGGCGGAAGCCACCGATGCCGTGCTGCGCGAGGTGGAGAGGGATCGCTGCGCGCCCGAAGATTTTTATTCGAGCACCAATCACCACACCTTCGTCCGCAACGGACATAAATGGATCGAAGTGGCCAATCAGCGCATGGACGCCATGATCGTGGTGCGCGATGGCGAGGCCTGGTGCCGGCGGCTGCGCGATCTGCGCCGCGGCGACCGCATCGTAGTCGGGCTGCGCGGCATTCGCGTCGTGCCGGAGTCGAAGGAGCGCGACCGCCTGGCGTTCGCGTTTATGTCCAACGGCATTTCCTCCGAGCGCCAGGTGGAGACGGCCGTGCGGCAGACCGCTTCCCTGATGCGCCAGACCGTGGAGCAGAGGCTAAAGGTCGTGGTGGTGGCCGGCCCCGTGGTGGTGCACACCGGTGGAGTGAGAGGATTGAGTTCGCTGATCCGCGGCCACTGGGTTCACGCGCTGCTGAGCGGCAACGCCCTGGGCGTGCACGATATCGAAGCCGCGCTGTTCGGCACCTCGCTGGGCATACGGCTTTCCGATGGACGCCAGGAAGAGCACGGGCACCGCAACCACATGCGCGCCATCAACGCCGCTTACCGCGCCGGCTCGGTGGGCGAGGCCGTGCGCTCCGGCTGCTTACGCTCTGGCATCCTCTACGAATGCGTCCAGGCCGGCGTGCCGTTCGTGCTGGCCGGAAGCCTGCGCGACGATGGGCCCCTGCCCGATACCATAACCGACATGAACGCCGCCCAAGATGCTTACGCCGCCGAGCTGAAGGGCGCCGGGCTGGTGCTCTGTCTGGGCTCCATGCTCCATTCCATCGCCACCGGCAACATGCTCCCGAGCTGGGTGCGGATCGTGTGCGTGGATATCAATCCCGCCGTGGCGACCAAGGTCAGCGACCGCGGCACCGGCCAGGCGGTGGGCGTCGTCACCGACGTCGGCCTCTTCCTGGAGCTTTTGTCGAGGGCGCTATCATGAAACGGGCTTACACCGATGCACATGCGGCCGGCGGCGTGGCTGCGCCGCTGCCCGAAATCGAAACCTGGTCGAACCAGTTTCGCGAGCCCTATGAAATCGAGATCGCGATGCCGGAGTTCACTTCCGTTTGCCCCAAAACCGGCCTGCCGGATTTCGGCAAGATCGTGCTGCGCTACGTGCCGGACCGGCTCTGCATCGAGCTGAAGTCGTATAAGATGTACCTGCTGGCTTACCGCAACCTGGGCATTTTTCAGGAAAACGTGGTGAACCGGGTGCTTCGTGACGTGGTCCGGGCGGCGCGGCCGGTTTTTGCCACCGTGGTGGGCGATTTCAGCCCGCGCGGCGGATTGGGCGCCACCGTGACCGCCACCTGGAGCCGCAAACGTGGAAAGCGCTGAGCTGGTCTCGATGTTGCGGGCGGTGCGCGACCGGGTGCGCGCGCGCCACCCGGACACCGCCGCGGGCGGAGTGGAAGTGCCGTTGGCGGATTTGATGCCGCTGGTGCAGGCGCGCGACGCCGCCCTGGGAAAGGTGGCCGCCATCGGCACGGTGAACCCGCGCCGCGGCGGCCCGCTGAACGCGCTGGTGCAAGGCTGGAAACGGCTGGTGGCGCGCGCTCTCGATTGGCACGTGCGCGAGCAGGTCGAATTTAACCGGCATGCCGTGGCCTCGGTGGACGCCGCCATCGAGGCCTTGAACGATGTCAACCGCGCTCTGGTGGAATTCGGCACGCGCCTGGGAGAAGCGAATGCCAACCTCGCGGCGCAGAATGAGTCTTGGCGCGACATGGGGCTCCAGATCGAAGATCTGCGCCATCATTGGGTCGAATGGCGCGCCGGCTGGGAAGAGAAACTGGCGCAGACAGAGATTCGTTTTCTGCGTTCGATAGCCGATTACCAGGCGGCGGCGCAGCACCACTCCGACCGGATGGACGCCAACTTCCATGAAAGCCTGCGCCTCCAGCACGGCGAATTCGCCGACGCCCTGGAACGTAGCGCCGTGGAAATTCAGCAGCGCCTGTGGAGCGACCTCGAACGCATGCGCGGCGACTTCGAACGCGTGCGCGCGGAATTCGAGCACCTCATCCACGACGAATTACGGCTGATTCGCCAGCGCGCGGCTGTCATTCCGGGTCCGGCGGCGCCAACGCCCGCGCCGCTGGCCGCGGGAACGGAAGCACCCGAGCCGGCCGGTTTCGACTATGCCCGCTTCGCCGAGCGATTCCGCGGATCGGAAGAGTATGTCAAAACCGGGCAAAAAGTCTACCTGCCCTATTTCGCCGGCCGCCGGGCGGTGCTCGACATCGGCTGCGGCCGAGGCGAATTCCTCGAGCACCTGCGCGATGCCGGCGTCCCCGCGCGTGGCATCGATTTGAGCCGGGAATCGGTCGCGCTCTGCCGCGCCAAAGGTCTGGAGGCCGAAACCGCCGACCTGTTCCCGTACCTTGCGTCCCTCCCCGAGGCTTCGCTCGATGGCATTTTCTGCAGCCAGGTAGTGGAGCATCTCGATCCGGCGCGATTGCCGGAAATGATTCGTCTGGCGGTGTCGCGCTTGGAACCGAATGGTGTGATCGCCATCGAAACTCCCAACCCGGAATGCCTGGCGATCTTCGCCACTCACTTCTATCTCGACCCCACCCACACCCGCCCGGTGCCGCACCCCCTGCTGCGCTTCTATCTGGAAGAAGCCGGTATCGGCCGCATCGACCTGCTGCGCCTCGCCCCGGCAGTAGAGTCCATGCCGTCGCTGGCCTCCCTGCCCGCGGATTTTCGCGAGCAGTTCTTCGGCGCGCTGGATTACGGGATTATCGGAAGGAAGATGGGGTGAGAGTGTCGAAGGGGTACTCCACGTGGTACGAATCATGGTATAACATTGGGTAGTAAGATGAAGACAGCGATCTCGATAGATGATGGGCTGTTGCGCGATGCGGACGAAACGGCGCGGTTGATGGGCCTGAGCCGCAGCCGGCTTTTCGCGCTGGCGATGGGTGATTTCCTCGAACGGCAGCGGGGGGAGCAGATGTTGCGCCGGCTGAACGAGGTCTATGCAAACGGCGCTGAACCGGCGGAGAAACGCCTACTGGAGGGGATCAAGGCCAAACTTCGCCGGACCACGAAGGACCGCTGGTGAGCGAGATTCGGCAGGGACAAGTGTATTGGCTTGACTTCGGGCCTCCAACAGGCTCGGCGCCCGCCGACCGGCACCCTTGCGTAGTTGTCCAGAACGACATTTTCAACCGCAGCGCCATTCGAACCAGCGTCGTGTGCCTGGTTACGTCGAATCTGAGCAGGGCGAACGCGCCGGGCAATGTGCTCCTGACGAAAGGCGAGGCAAACCTCCCGAAGGCGAGCGTTGTGAACGTATCGCAGATTCTCACGGTCGACAAGTCAGAGCTGGTGGAATGCATCGGCAAGCTGAGCGCCGCCGCGGCTGGAGCCGTACGCGACGGATTGCAGATGCTCTTCGATCGGCCGTGAGGAGCCAGCCGCCGTCCGCGCGTTGCGAGCCGGGCGGGACATCCGGCTGGCCGCAATCTGGGATACTAGCGGGAGTTTACTGAGAAGGGCCGGAACAAAGGCGTAAGTAATTGTTTCCTTAGCGGGTTACGAGTTGGCCTGCGTATTACCCACGCGGGGTAATACGGAGGTGCTCCAGCCCCAGCGT
>Ga0187848_10000841_pt1 | contig 27137 bp, 16 predicted proteins | sample June2016WEW_4_40_FD_132424 | JGI IMG/M metagenome (GOLD analysis project Ga0187848, IMG submission 132424) | Peatland microbial communities from SPRUCE experiment site at the Marcell Experimental Forest, Minnesota, USA - June2016WEW_4_40 | ecosystem: Environmental > Terrestrial > Soil >... | reverse complement strand
CGGCTTCGCTCAGGGCTCCACGCCAATCCCCTGGTGGGACGGACGCCCCCTGGCCTTGCGGTTCCGGTAGACAGTGCCCCAAAACGTTAGCTCACTAATTACGGCGAAAATTCAGGCTAGGGCCGCATTTCTCACACAGACCTTGGTTGGCCGCGCCGGCTGAAGCCGCAAAGAAATTTGGCCACGGTGACGCCGAAAATCGGCATACACCTCTGCAACGTGTATAGCGCAGAGTAGCCTCGCGATCCATCCCAACGTCCAAAACGCCCTGAAAAGACGTGCGGTCAGCCGCCTCAGGGCAAAGCTCCGCCAGTTGGCTGCGGTGCGAAATATCTGAAGAGATGGTTGAGGTCGCCCTGCCCGGTCAGCCGGCGGGCAGAGGCGACGCCCGCAACTGGGCATGCACTTGGGCGAACAGCGCGCCCCACGGGTAGCTCGCCGCCATCGACAGGTACACCCGCCGCACACTCACGCGAACCCGCGCGCCGATTTTCAGCAACCGGGTGCGAATGGTGGATACTTGCGCCTGCGCCAGTTCCGTGTTCTGTAAACCCAAGCGACGCAAGCCGCACGCGAAATGTTAGGTCAAGGCAGTACCGTGGAAATCGAGGCTAGCGCTTCAGCGAACGTCGCCGTCGTCATCCGGATCGGATTGAGCAAGTCAATCCACATCGGATCTTTTCACTGCGATGGTATTGTCGTCCGGTTTGCGATCCACCAATTTATCGAAAGGGTCGATGCCGGCCTTGGCGGGGCGGGCGCCGACTACGATGGTGAATTCGGTTTCGTTGCGCTCGATCTTACGCTTTTCCAGGTACAACGGCTTGCCGTTCTCGTCGAGGACGCCGATGTCGATCCAATCGGCGAGCGGAACTTCCTTTTCCTCGCCTAACTCTCCCGATTTCATTTTTCGCGCGGCGACTTTCAATTTGACTTCATATTTTCCGCCAGTGAGTGGACGATAGGTCGCCGAAAGCGCCCGGTTCTCATACAAAGTAATCGACTCGAACATATCGGGAATAATATAGGCATACTGCTGGGGGACTATCTGTCTCAATCTGTCGATTAGTTCGGTGGAAATCGTGTAGGGAGGGTTCTGGAAGGCCACGGCTTGAACGTAATCGTGGAGCGCGCGATTGACGTTTTCTTCGCCGGCGTAATCCTGCAGCGCATAGAAGACGACGCTCGCCTTGTTGTAGTGGATATAGCCCTGGTCTTCGACGCGCGCGAGGGGCAACTCCTTCTTGCGCTCGGTGGCGCGGCCGATCAGGTAGCGGTCCATCTCATACTTGAGAAAACGCCGCATCTGGCCGGGGCCGACTTCGTGCTTCATCACCATCAGCACGGTGTATTGCGCCAGCGATTCCGACAGCAGCGTGGAACCTTGCACGTCCGCGCCGATCACCTGGTGCGCCCACCACTGATGTGCGACCTCATGCGCGGTGACATAGAATGGATAATTGATGTCCTCGTCGTTCTTTGGATCGACACGCGCGATGAAGCCTATCGCTTCCGAGTATGGGATGGAAGCGGGGAAGGATTGCGCAAAGGTTTCATAGCGTGGAAATTCGACGATGCGAAGCGTTTTATTCTGATACGGGCTGAAATTCGCGGTGCAGTATTCGAGCGCGGCTTTCATGCCCTTCATCATTCGCGCCAGATCGTATTCGTGGCCGGGCTGATAGTAAATGCCCAGATCGACGTCGCGCCAGCGATCGCGCAGAACTTTGTAGCGCGCCGAAAGCACCGAAGAAAAATCCAGGATCCTGCCAAGCGTGCGGTATTGGAAGTAATGGCGAGGACCCTCGGCCCAATCGCGAATCAGCTCGCCGGGCGCGATGGCAATCTGATCCGCATCAGTCGAGAGCGTTGCGTCGAAGTTTACCCAATCGGCATCGTTGGCGATGTACGTGTTTGCGCGCGCGGCGGTGTCGTTCAGATCGGGCATGCGCTGCTTCTGAGGGAGCCCGTATTTGCGGCGGGTATTGTCGTCGGATAATTCTTGTCCCGGCTGATAGCCGAAGTGCGGCAGAGCGGCGCTATTGAAGAAGGTCCCGTTTTCGACGACGAAGGTTTCCGCCTGTGTGTTCGTGAATCCGCGCGGGGTGTAGGCGAGATCGAAGTCCAGCGTGCCCGTCGCGCCGGGGGCGAGCGGTGGATTCATGCGGTAGATCGCGATCCCGGCGGGGCGATCTTCGGATTCGAGCTTCGCGGCTGGATGGAAGGTCAGATGGCGTTCGACATTTTCGGGCAGGTTCACCAGAATCGTGTCGACGGGGCGCGAGGTCTTATTCGCGATCTGATATTGGCCGCGAATGGCGACGCCGCGGGTTTGGGGATAGACGTCGACGTTGAGCTTCACCGCGGCGATGCGCGGCTGCGGGGTTGCGGCGTATTTCTTGTAACCGCGCTCGTAGCGCACCTTGAGCAGATCGCGCTGCTTTTCGGTTCGATAAGGGTTGAGAATATTCGCGTTGTAAAAGACGAATCCGCCGATGGCCACGAATGCGGCGCAGGCGACGGTGGCGACGATGCGCTGCGGCACGCGGAATCGCTGGCGGGCGAGCGCATCGCGCCATCGCCATTCGGTGGCGAGGCCGCGCACAAAAAACAGGGAAGCGGCGAGCGCGAGCAGGACCGCGAACACGCTCCAATACGCGTCGAACCAGAACACGGCGGCGAGGAACGGACCGAAATGGTTCATGTCCGAATAGGTGTAGCCGGGAGTGGATGCGTAGCGATAGAGACGATGCTCGAAGCCAAGCTGCGGCATGAACGCGCTGGCGAGATAATACAGGACCATCACGAAATGGCCGAGATACTTGTTGTTTACCAGCGTTTGCACCGTGACGGCGAGCACGCAGAGCAAGAAATAGTCAATCAATCGCAGGCCGAATAATTCCTTGATATAAAGTGCCGGCTCGATATGGGTATAGCCTTTGAACAGTTGAATCGAGATGGCGGTGGCCATGACGACCGCCATCAGCACGATCTGGACCAGAAACAGCGCCAGCAGTTTGGGGAAAAACAGGACCCAGTTGGGAAGCGGCAGAGCATCCATCAATTCGTGGGTGCGGGCGTCGCGCTCGCGCCAGACCAGCTCGCCGGAATAGAACGTGATGATGATCAGCACAAACAGAGAGAAAGATCCCCCGATGAGCTCGATCATTTGGTAGGTGACGGGATAGGTGGGGGTTCCATAGATGTCGCCGGTGTTCTGCGCGGCGGCGATCATGAACAGAATTCCAGCCAGTACGATGACCGCGAAATACACGTTTTTGACGGTTTCGACGAATCCGAGACGGGTGAGGCGCCACATCGCGGCAAGGAAGGCTCGTGTGGAAAATGACGGGGTGACGGCGGGAGCCGGAATCGACGGCGCCGCTTCCATGACGGCTTCCTTGGCGGCGGTTGCGCGGCGGCTTTCGATGGCGTAGACGAATTTGAATCTGACGAAGGTGAAGGCGAAGATGGCGGCGGCGACGGCCATCCACAGCAGGCGATTCCAGAGGAGCACGCCTTCCAGCGTCAGCGTGCGGGTGTTTTTTTCGGCGATGGTCCAGTATTGGGTGACGCGATCCATGGCGATCTGGCCGAAGGGATCGAGCAAGGCGGCGAGAAATTTTTCTTCGATCTTGGCCGAGATACTGGTGGCGATCAGGTAGCCGATGAGCAGGATGACGCTGGTCATATAGACCGGCAGAATGCGGCGGGTGAGCGCGGCCAGACCGAAAAACAGCGCGCCCATTACCAGCAGATTGGGAATCACCGAAATGAAGTACGGCAGAATATAAGCCCAGAGATGATTGGGGCCGAAGCGCGTTTTATCGAGGAATGGCATGGCGGCGCCGGCGGCAAAACCGAAGGCGAGACCGGAGAAGATCGCGAGGAGGATCGCCAGGGACGCGGCGAATCGCCCGCCGAGGTACTGCGCCTTGGTGATGGGCGCGGTGAAAAACAGGGAGTGAGTTTGATGTTCGAAATCCTGGAACGCGGCTTTGCCGGCGATGGCGGAAACGATTAGCAACCCGAAATAGCTGAGCAGCGAAATAAATACGGCAAGCGTGTAGGGCGAATTGAGCACCACCTTTCCGGCGCCCAGAATGACGTTGGCGCTTTGAAACGCGCCGCCGGCGGTGATCATCAGCAGATAGGCCAGCGCGGCGAGCAGCAGGAAATAGACGTAGGTGGAGATGGCGCGGAAGTGGCGGCCCAGTTCGAATCGAAGGATCGTCAGCATGGCATCCTCCCCGGCTAGGCCGCGCTCGCGGCGGCGGATTGGGGACGCGTGACGCTCCAGAAATAGAGATCTTCGAGGTCGGGATCGACGGGCTCGAACCCCTCCTCGGGCGCCGCCTCTCCGTAAACGCGAATCAGCGTGCGTCCGGCGGCCAGGCGCGAAGAGATCACCGGCAATCTACCTTTATATAAGGACAGTTCGGCGCGCGGAATCAGCTTCTGCCAGATGTGGCCGCGAAGGGAGTGAGCGAGATCGAGCGGCTGGCCCTCGATCAACACTTTTCCGAGATGGATAATGGCCATCGACTGGCACAAATCGCTGACGTCGCTGACGATGTGCGTCGAAAGAATCACGATGACCTGCTCGCCGATTTCGCTGAGCAGGTTGTGGAAACGGACGCGCTCCTCGGGATCGAGACCGGCGGTGGGTTCATCGACGATGATCAGCTTCGGGTTGCCGACGAGCGCCTGCGCGATTCCGAAGCGCTGCTTCATGCCGCCGGAGAACGTGCCCAGACGCTGATTCCGCGCATCCCAGAGATTGGTTTGACGCAGCAAAGCCTGCACCAGCGTGCGCCGCTCGCGCCCATTGATTACGCCTTTCAAATGCGCGAAGTGATCGAGCATCTCGTTCGCGGTGACCTTCGGATAGAGACCGAACTCCTGCGGCAGATAGCCGAGCATGCGGCGCACCGCGTCTTTATCGTGCAGAACGTCGATGCCGTCGAGCGAGACCTCTCCGCCGTCGGCTTCCTGAAGCGTGGCGAGAATGCGCATCAGCGTGGATTTGCCCGCGCCGTTCGGCCCCAGCAGGCCGAACATTCCTGCGCTGATGGAGAGCGAGACTTCGTCGAGAGCCTGGACGCCGTTGGCGTAGCGCTTGGAGAGATGCTCGATTCGTAGTTGCATGAAATTCCCGTTTCCACAAGTGTACACGCGAATTTAGGTTGGGCCATGTTTGGGTGACCCAGTTTGGGTGACCCAGAGGTGGGATAGACCATCGTTTCTCGTGGTCTGTCAGGCTTCCGCCGGGCCGCAGCGCTCGACAGGCGACAAAAAACGATCGTCTGTCCCACCGGGTCGACTTGGGTCAGCTTATTTTGGTCGGTGCCTGGGAAATGGCCGGCGGCATCAGGAGTTCGGTATAATCGGTTCGCGGACTTCGGTCTGCATTTATGAAACTGTAAAGACTCGTCTCCGATTCATTCCAATTGCCGCGTAGAGCGGCTGTGGGGGAGCGTATGTCTTTACTGAATGTTACCGGTCTCTCCTTCCGGTATCCATCTACGATTGAACTGTTCCGAGGGGCGACGTTTGCGGTCGAGGCGGGCGATTGCCTGGCTATGGTCGGCGCGAACGGCGCTGGCAAGACGACCCTGTTGCGCCTGCTGGCGGGGGAGTTAGAGCCAAACGGCGGCACGATCGCGCGGCGAAAGGGACTGCAAGTGGCGTCCGCGGGCCAGCAGGGCGCCAGCGGGGCCGGCTCGCTGTTCAATCATGTTTTCGGCGTGCGGCCGCACTTGGCGCGGCTGCGGGTGCGGTTAGCGGCGGCCCAGCGAGAAGCGCCTTGCGACTACGCCGAGCTGGTGAACGAGTACGACGCCCGCGGCGGCTATGCGGCCGAAGCCCAAACCGAGCGCATCCTGAGCGGGCTTGGGTTCGCTCCGTGCGAGTGGGAGTTGCCGCTCACGAGGTTGTCGGGCGGGCAGCGCACACGGGCAGGTCTGGCGAGGGCACTCCATACCGAGGCCGACTTGCTGCTGCTCGACGAGCCGACCAATCACCTCGACATCGCGGCGCGCGAATGGATCGAGCAACAGCTCGCCGGGCGTGCCTGCGTTTTGGTCTCGCACGACCGCACGCTGCTGCGGAAGGTCGCCAATCGGGTGCTCGAAATCGAGCGCGGCCGGGTGAGGGTGTTCGCGGGCGGCTATGACGAGTATCGCGCGCGGCGGGCGCTCGCCGAGCGGCAGGCCTGGGAGAACTACGACGCCTTTCAGCGTCGAAAGGCTGCGGCCGAACAAGCGGCCCAGCGACGGGCGCGCCTGGCGGTTCAGGTGGGCATTGCGCCGCCAGACGCGCGCAGCGGCCACGACTTCTATGGCAGAAAAGCCGCCAAGGTGGCGCGGACCGCGCGCCTGCTGCGCGAACGCGCCGTCCGCGGTCCCGAAATCGCCAAACCTTGGGAAGAGCAGCCGATTCCGGAGCTTGCGTTCGCCCAGGTGCCTCGCAGCGGCGACATCGCTCTTTCGGTTACGAATCTGGCGAAAAGCTACCCCGGCAAGCCGCTCTTCGCGGGTATCAGCTTTGACCTGGCGCGCGGCGGACGGCTGGCGATCACCGGGCCGAACGGCTCAGGCAAGACGGCTCTGCTGCGGGTGCTGCTCGGGCTCGATCCGGCGGACGCCGGAACCGTGCGGCTGGGTGCGCACGTCGTGACCGGACATTATGCGCAGGATGCCGAGAACCTGGACCGGGCGGCGACACCCTTCGGGATCTGCGGCTCGGACACGCTGGCCCGCACGCTGCTGGCCTGTCTGAAGGTGCGACTGGACCGGGTCGATCAACCGCTGGCGGATGCGAGCGCCGGCGAGCGCGCCAAGGTAGCACTGGTGCGCTTGATGGTGAGTGGCGCCAACTTACTGCTGCTGGACGAACCCACCAATCACCTCGACATCGAAGCCCAGGAGGCGCTGGAAAAGATGCTGGCGCAGTATCCGGGAACGCTCGTCGTCACCTCGCACGACCGCAGCTTTCTGGAAGCGATTCGGCCGGACCAAGTGCTGCAGTTGTAACTGCGCTCAGCGCGCCTGCTCGGTGATGTACACGCCTCCAAAAATAACGAAGCCCGAGATCACCAGCGCCAGGGTGACTTGCTCATGGAGGATCACGATTCCGAAGACGGTGGCCAGCAACGGTTGCAGGTACGAGAAGGCCGCCAGGCGCGAGGCTTCCATGCGGGCCAGCGCGTAGTAATAAATGAGGTAGCAGATCACCGATGGCAGAAGCGCCATATAAAGAACGGCGAGCCAGGCCGGGAAGGGAACGGCGCGGAAGTCGAAGCCGATCGATTGCCACAGCGTGACTGGCGCCATCAGCAGCGCGCCGCCGGCATACGCGAAGGTGTTCACGGTGACGGTGCCGAACCTTTTGGTTTGGGGCTTGCCCAGCACGGTGAAGATGGAGAAGGCCATCGCGCCGCAAAAGGTGATGAAGTCGCCCGACAGAGTAGCTTCGCCTTGGGGGCTGGTATCGAGCGTGCGGAGCAGCACCACTCCTGTCAGCGCCACGATCACACCCACCAGTTTCCACCCGGTGAGCCGTTCCAGGCCGCGCACGCTGGCCAGCAGCAGAATCAGGATCGGCGTCGTGTTGGCGAAGATCGACGAATGGGCAACGCTGGTGCGGCTCAGACCGAGCACGAACAGAAACTGGTTGAGGGCGACGCCGACGAGGCCGAGCACGACCAGTTGCGGCACATCGGGGAGCGTCCATGAGCGCGCGGTAGGTTGCCGCCGCTCCCACCAGTAGGCCGGCAGAATCAGGACACCGGCGAGGGAAATGCGCAAGCCGTAAAGCAGAACCGGGGGAAACGCGCGGAGGCCGATCTTTCCGGCGATATAGTTTCCGGTCCAGCCGGCAATCATCAGGGCGATGAGGGCGTACAGGCTGGCGCTGCCCTTCAACCGATGGACTCCTCGGGGTAGGCGGAGCCAGCGTTGTTTATCGACTTGAGGGAGGGATGCAAAGCCCAGTTTAGCGCTGCGCACCAGCCTCGGCGCGGGCGTCCCCGCGGAAGATCATAATGGGTTAGAGGCCACATTTATCATGGACCGGCGAAGTTTTCTGAAAGCCAGCATCATGTCGTCCAGCGTGCTGCCCCGGCTGCGGGCGGACGCCCCAATTGCCAAACGCCCTTACAACAAGGAAGTCAGCCTTTCGGTCATCGGCTTCGGTGGAATTGTGGTGATGGGAATGGAGCAGCAGGAGGCCGATCACACCGTTGCCGAGGCGGTGGCGCGCGGCATCAATTACTTCGACGTGGCGCCTTCCTACGGCAACGGCGAAGCGGAAGAGAAGCTCGGGCCCGCGCTGGCGCCGCACCGCAAGAACGTTTTTTTGGCTTGCAAGTGTGAGCGGCGCAATGCCGAAGGCGCGCGGCAGCAGTTGGAGCAATCCCTCGCACGCCTGCGGACCGACCATTTCGACCTTTACCAATTCCACGCGGTCGGCGGCATGAAAGACGTAGAACAGATTCTGGGCCCCGGGGGCGCGGGCGAACTGTTCTTGAAGGCGCGCCAGGAAGGCAAGGTTCGGTACCTGGGCTTTTCCGCTCATAATGCCGAAGCCGCCCTTGCCCTGATGGACGGTTACGGTTTCGATTCCGTGCTCTTCCCCGTCAACTACGTGAATTACGCGCAGGGAAACTTCGGGCCGCAGATTCTGGCCAAGGCCAAAGAAAAGGGCGTCGCCCGGTTGGCGCTCAAAGCCATGGCGCACAGCACCTGGAAACAGGACGAACCGCACACCTATCCCAAGTGTTGGTACCACCCCATCGAGGACCCGGAACTGGCGCGCCGGGCCCTGCGATTCACGCTATCCGAGGACATTACCGCCGCGATCCCCCCGGGCGATGAGCGGCTGTTCCGGATCGCGCTCGCGGCGGCGCCCGGTCTGAAGCCACTGACCGCGGAGGAGCGCCGCGATCTGCTGGCAAGCGCCCAGGGGGTTACTCCGATTTTTCACGCGTGATGATGCTGGACCGGTCCGGAGCGAAACGAATAGAGTGGCGTTTTTGCGGGATTTATGCGATTTTCGGGAACGTTTCAGGGCCGGGGCGCCAGGATGCAATGCGCACCGCGCTAGACTGAGGGTTCCCGGAATTCGATGAAGGAGCCGCGATGCCTGCTTCCATTGACCCTGTTGTCCTTCCCTTCCCGCCGGAGCCCTATCGCGTGGGGGTGCTCAGCTTCTCCGATGGACGGTTGCGGGTCCACCGGACGCTGGAAGAAACGGTGGCGGCGCATGCGCGTGCGCTGACGGAGGCCGTTGGACGGGACCCGTTGCTTTCGGTAGCGAAGTGTGCGGAGACGATTCATTCCAACGAGAGCGCGCGGAGGGTCGCCAGGGGCATGAAGGGGGCGGGCCTCGAAGCCGCGGTGTTCAACATCCCGGTTTTCGCCTTTCCGAATTTCAGCCTGATCGCCGCCCGCGTGCTGGAGATGCCGGTTTTGCTGAGCTCGCCGCGAAACGGGTTACTGCCTGGAGTAGGGGGCATTCTGGCGGCTCACGGCGCCATGGCCCAGATCGGCATCGCGAACTGGAAGAGCTGGGGCGATCCATTGAACGACGCCAAGGCCGCCGGCAGGCTATCGGCATTTTGCCGCGCATCGGGCGCGCGCGAGCGGCTGAAGGGCAGCGTTTTCGGGGTGGTGGGCGGCCGCAGCATTGGGATGAACACCGGAGTGAGCGATCCGCAGGAATGGATGCGGCGATTCGGCGTGGACACGGAGCACATCGACCAATTGGAGATGGTGCGGCGGGCCAAAGACGCCGATGAAAGCGAAGTGGAGCGCGCGTACGCGTGGATGACCGAGCGCCTGGGGCATCGATCGAGCGAAGGCAAAGCGGCGCCGGCGCAGGTGAAGGAACAGATTCGCCAGTACCTGGCTTTGTGCGGCATCGTCGAAGACTTTTCGCTCGATTTCCTGGCCATCAAGTGCCACTACGACCTGAGCGAATACCTGGTTACGGCTTGCGTCTCGGCCATGTTCCTGAACGACCCCTACGACTGGAACGGGCCTAAAGCGCCGCTGGCGGCATCGTGCGAGGCGGATAACGACGGCGCGCTTACGATGCAGATTCTGAAGCTGATCAGCGGGTATCCTTCGCTGCTGTTCGATATTCGCAACTACGATTCCGAGAGGCGGCTGTATACATTCTGCAATTGCGGGGCGATGCCTTCCTGGTATGCGGGGCTGAGTCCGAAGGCGGAAGAGAACCTGGCGCTGGTCTCGCTCGAGCCGGTGATTTCGAAATATGCCGGCGGCGGAGCTCACTTTCCTTATATCTGCAAGGAAGGCGAGATTACGCTGGCCCGCCTGACGCGTGTCGACGGGCAGTACCGCATGTTCCTGGCGCCGGCGGAATTCGTGGCGCAACCGCCGGCCAGGCTGGCGGAGACCTGCGCGGCATGGCCGCACGGGTTCGTGCGGATGAGCATGGAACCGGAAGATTTCATCGACCGGTTTCACACCAACCACGCTCACGCGGTTCCCGGCCGCCATCTGGAAGCCATCGAAATCTTCTGCGGGATGACGGGCATCGCGGTAGATCGAACGGACTGACGCGGCCGCCGCATCGTACGCTAATTTCCTCCTCGATAGTTTGGTTTCCACATCGCCGGAGACGAACCGGGCTAGATCTTTCTCGACTACCCATGCTTCCGTTTGCTGAACCGTTTCGATGTCAACCCCGCATGACTCTCAATTGCAGACGCAAAGAATTTAGATATAGTATTTAAAATCAGTGAATTATACGAGTCCTTCCACGACGTAAGGCGGTTTTTTGACGTCCAATGTCGTTTCATAATTTGCTTGACTGAGGACCTTGCCGACGGATACACTATTGCAGAAACGATTCTCAAACCGATTCGCATCGATTGCCCATTCCGGGTTCTGGCCTCGTTGCAGGCGGTGACGCGGGGGGGCTCTGGGAGCCGCGAACCAAAGTCTTGAACGTTCGCCATCGTCGGCCATGTTGCTTTCGGCGGTGGCGCGGATTTTAAGCAAGGTCGAAGACAAAACGTAAGTTGACCGGGTTTTGGCGCCAATTGGTGGGGCGCCGCTTGTAAGGTTTTCAGAAACTGGGCGGTCCGCGGCGCAGGGAGTCTGCCGGCGGAAATGCGGAGTTGAAATTGAAAGGAAGGGGTCTTCACATGATCTCAGTAGATCGCTTGAAGCTTGCCTCGCTGTTCGCGCTCTCGACGGCACTCGCGCTGAACGGCCTGATTGTGGATCGGTGCTATGGCCAGGCGGTTGCCGTGGCCAGTATCAGCGGACAGGTGGCGGATTCGACTGGTGCGCTCGTGCCCAACGCCGAGATCACCGCCACGCAAACGGAAACGCACTTCGTTCGTATGGCCGCCAGCGACCAACAGGGTCACTACACGCTTTCGAACTTGCCGGTCGGCCCGTACACGCTGGAGGTGAAGGTCCAGGGTTTCAAGACGTATGAGCAGAAGGGGATCCTGCTGGAGGTGGGTAACAACGTCCAGATCAATGCCGCGATGGAGGTTGGCGCGGTGACGGATGCGGTGGAAGTGAGCGCCTCGGCGAGCATGGTGGAGACCAAGGAAAACGACGTGGCCCAGGTAGTCAACCAGCGCCAGATCAACGACCTGCCGCTGAACGGACGCCAGGCGACCCAGCTCATCCTGATTTCCGGGGCATCGGCGGCGGCGCCGGCGGACAGCCTTTCCAGCACCAAGAACCATCCGAGCGAGGTCACGATGTCGGTGGCGGGAGGACAGGCGAATGCGACTAACTATCTGCTGGATGGCGGCGGCAATGTCCAGACCTTCACCAATCTAAACTTGCCCTTTCCCTTCCCGGACGCGCTGCAGGAGTTCAGCGTGGAAACCAGTTCGCTGCCGGCGCGGAACGGGTCCCACCCCGGCGGCCTGGTGAACGTGGTGACGAAATCCGGCACCAACGATCTGCACGGCGACCTGTTCGACTATATTCGCAACGGAGACCTGAACGCGCGCAACTACTTCGCCGCCACGCACGACGGATTGAAGCGCAACCAGTTCGGCGGGACGGTGGGCGGCCATATCATCCGCGACAAGCTATTCTTCTTCGCGGGATACCAGGGCACGCGCACGCATACAGCGCCGCCGCAAACCATCAGCTATGTGCCGACGGCGGCGGTACTGAGCGGCGACTTCAGCACTTTGGACGGAGCCGGATGCCAATCGAGCGGCAAAAACAAACCGGTGACGAACCCAACGGCCGCTGCTCCCTTTCCGGGAAACCAGATTCCCGTGTCCCTGTTCGATCCCGCGGCCCTGAAAGTAGCGAGCTATCTGCCGGCGGCGCAGACCGGCTGCGGCAAAGTGACCTATGGTATTCCGCAGATCAGTAACTACGACGAAATCATCGGCCGCGTGGATTATGTGAAGAGCTCCAAGCAGGCGCTGTTCGCACGCTACTACCTGAACGACTACGACTATCCCGCTTTCTATAGTCCGAATAACCTCATGTGGTCGAACAATCCCGGCGAATTAATGCGATCGCAGTCGGTGACTCTGGGAGATACCTACACGCTCAGTCCCACCACCGTGAATTCGTTCCATGCCACATTCACCCGAATGCGCAACGACCGGGCGCCGTCCGATCAGCAACTAAGCCCGGCGGTGGTAGGCATTAACGCTTATACCGCCTATCCACACGATTTGCGCATGGAGATCAGCAGCTACTTCAACAGCGGATGCGGCAATTGCGCTCCAGGCTTTTTCAATACCAACACCTTCCACTTCTCCAATGACGTGGACATGATTAAGGGACGTCATGAACTCGCGTTCGGCGCCGATTTCATCCGCAGCCAGAACAACCTGGAGACCGGCAACAACCAGAACGGAGATTATCAGTTCAACGGCGCCTGGACCGGCGACGCGCTGGCCGATTTCCTGCTGGGCGACATGTCGGTGTTCGACCAGAACCGGCCGCAATTGAACGCGCTGCGGCAAAGCATGCCGGCGCTTTACGCGCAAGACACGTTCCACGTGAATTCGCGGCTCACTCTAAACGCCGGCGTCCGCTGGGAGCCCTTGCTAATGCCGTCGGACGTTTACGGGCGCGGCGCGGTATTTAATCTTCAGGACTTCCTCGCCAACGTGCACAGCAAGATCTATCCCAACGCTCCGGCGGGAATGCTCTACTACGGCGATCCCGGCATATCGAAGTCGTTTACGAATAACCACTGGGGCGATTTTGCTCCGCGTCTCGGGCTGGTATGGAATCCACACGGCGACGGGCGCGACACACTGCGCATCGGCGCCGGGCTGCTGTACGACGTCAATGAAATGTACTACGGCCAAAGGCTGACCTCGAATCCGCCTTATGCCAACGACATTAACCAGAGCACACCGGCCGCGCACCTTGCCAATCCCTGGGCCGGCTATCCGGGCGGCGATCCCTTTCCGGGATTATATGCGCCGGCCTCCGTCAATAGCACCTTTCCGGGGTATGGGTTGTATATCGTTCTCAATCCCAATGAGAAGCCGACTTACATGGGCCAGTGGAACATGACTTACCAGCGGCAGTTAGCCGGCAACTGGATGGCGTCGGTGACTTTGATGGGCAGTAAGACTACCCATATCTGGCTGCAGGACGACGTCAACCCCGCGCCTTATATTCCGGGAACGTGCAACGGTTCGGCTTGCTCGACCAGCTCGAACGAGAACCAGCGGCGGATCTTGTCCGTTCTGAATCCGGCGCAGGGGAAATACATCGGCCAGATGCTGGAGGCCGATCCGGGCGGCAACGGGTTCTATCATGGCGTGTTGGGATCGCTGCAACACCGCTTCAGCCACGGCTTCAGTTTTCTGGCGAACTATACCTGGTCGCAATGCATCGACGACGAAGACTTTGTCGGCGACATGCACAACAGCCAATACCAGAATCCCTACAGCCGGGCAGCCGAGCGTGGGTTTTGTAACTTCGACTATCGCCAGGTGTTCAATTCCTCCATTGTCGGTTTGACGCCGACGCGCAACTCGCTGCTAGGAAAAATTACGGGCAATTGGCAGATTGCGCCGCTGATTCGCGCTACTACCGGGGCTGCGCTCACGGTTACTACCGGGAAGGATTATTCTTACATCGGCAACAACCCGGTCACAGACCGTCCGAACCTGATTGAACCCAACGCGGTCTACAACAGCGACATCGGACCGGGGTTGAAATGGCTGAATCCGGCTGCCTTCCAATCTAATGCTGTCGGCACTTTCGGCAACCTGGGCCGCGATACCATTCGCGGGCCGGGCGTGTTCAACTTCGATTTTGGCCTCTCGCGAGTGTTCAAAATTAGGGAGAGCAAGAACATCGAAGCGCGTCTGGAGATATTCAACATTCTCAATCACACCAATCTCGGCGCGCCGAATCTGACGCAAACCTCGTCAACGTTTGGAGTGATCACCACCGCGGCCGACCCGCGCATTCTGCAAATCGCTCTGAAGTATCATTTCTGATCGATGAAACGGTCATGCCCGGAACCAGTACGATACGGCTGCTGTCCATTTTGGTTGTTGCGGCCGGGCTGAATGCCTGGGGCGGCAGCCGTATATTCAACGTGCTGGATTACGGGGCGCACCATGATGGGTCGGCGCTGGCCACGGAAGCCTTTCGAGCCGCGATCCAGGCGGCGCACGCGGCCGGCGGCGGAACGGTGGAGGTACCCGCGGGCGAATACATCACCGGGCCCATCGAGCTGGTGAGCAATCTGGAACTCCACCTCGAGGCAGGCGCCACGCTGCGTTTTCCAGCCATGCGCCTGCCGTACGGGCCCGGCCGGCAACAAGGAGTGGAGTGCCTGACGCCGGCGCCGCTGATCGGCGGACGAAAGCTGGAAAACGTCTCGATCACCGGCCGGGGTCTATTGACTACGAACCAGGCCGATTGGCTCAACCTGATGGGCCGGCCGGAGTTCCACAGCGACTCGTCCGTGGGCGCGGAGTTCGGTCCGGCATGGAACAAGCTGCTCGGAATGCTGGAACTGAAACAGCCGGTGCCGCAGGACTTATATAAGGAGGTCGCGCCGTTCCTGCGGCCGTCTTTCGTGCGGTTGATGGACAGCCGGAACATTCTGGTCGAAGGGTTGCATTTTGTCGGCTCGCCCATGTGGACGGTGCACCTGCTTTATTCGGAAAACGCGGTGGTGCGCGATCTGATCGTCGAAACCTATCCGGGCGCCGAAACCGACGGCCTTGTGGTGGATTCGAGCCGCAACGTGCGCATCTCGAATTGTTATTTCGATACCGGCGACGACGCGCTGGTTTTAAAATCGGGCAAGGATGCCGATGGCCTGCGCGTGAATCGCCCGACCGAGGACGTTTCGATCGTGAACTGCACCTTCCATCGGGCGCACGGCGCGGTGACGCTGGGCAGCGAAACTTCCGGTTGGATCCGCAACGTAACGGCCAGCAATATTGTGTGCGACGGCACCCAGATCGGGATTCGTGTCAAGAGCCGGCGCGGGCGCGGCGGCGGCGTGGAGGACGTACGCTTCGACCAGTGGACCATGGACCACGTGGGGCAAGGAATCAGCGTCACCAATTATTACTTGATGGCGGGCGAGACGCGGACTTCCGAGGAGGCGGTCAGCGACCGGACTCCTATTTTTCGCAATATCGGAATCAGCCATGTTTCGATCGCTCATGCGCGCGTGGCTATCGACGTGGAAGGGCTGCCGGAAATGCCGATCGAAGGGTTGCGGATTACGGACGTGACGGCTTCCGGCAAGATCGGCCTCAAGAGTTATCACACGGTGGCGCTGGCGCTCGATCAAGTTCAGGTAGACGCCCAGAACGGTCCCGCATTCTTGCTGCGGGACTCGAAAGACTTGCAGTTGAACGGCGTCGCGACGCGCAAGCCGGTGTCTGGAATGCCGGTGATCCGCCTGGACCACTGTCCGCGTGCGGTGGTGAGCGGCAGCCGTGCATTTCCATCCACCGGCACATTCCTGTCGGTCGCGCCAGGGGAGTTGAAAGAGGTGGTGATGGTGGGAAATGCGCTGGAGCCGGCACGGAAAGCGGCGGAAGAATCCGCCAAGGACTTTCCCATGGTGGCGGAGTCCGCAACGGAGAAGAATTGAGGCTACCCGGAGATTTTATGATTTCGTGCTTGAAATATGGGCTCCCGCCGATTTGGTTTGCGGCGGTTTCGGCTCTCGGCTGGAGTGCGACTCCGGCTTTCAATATTCTGGACTATGGCGCGAAGAACGACGGATCGGCGCTGGCGACGGACGCTTTTCGCGCGGCGATTCAAGCCGCGCATGCCGCCGGCGGCGGCACGGTGGACGTGCCCGCGGGCGAATACATCACCGGCCCCATCGAATTGGTCAGCAATCTGAACCTAAGATTGGAAGCGGGCGCTACGGTGCGGTTCCCGGCTACCAAGCTGCCATTTACGCATGGGCGCTGGCAGGGCATTGAGGCGATCACGCCGGTCCCGTTGATCGACGGGCGAAACTTGGAAAACGTCACCATCAGCGGGCGCGGGGTGCTGACCACGTCCCAGGCCGATTGGCGAAAGATCATGGGCGACCCGGCCGCCGGGCCGGACTGGCTGCACCTGCTGGAAATTCTGGAATTGAAAAAGCCCATCCCGGAAGAAGAATACCGGAAAGCCGCGCCTGAATTGGTGCCCATGTTCGTTTCCTTCATGAACTCAAAGAACGTGCTGGTGGAGGGAATTCGAATTATCGGCTCCGCGATGTGGCCGATTCAGATTCTGTATACCGACAATGCCGTGATCCACGACGTCATGGTGGAGACGTTTGGCGGTCACGATACCGGCGGGATCTATATCGATTCCAGCCGCTACGTCCGCATTTCGGATTGCTATATCGACACGGGAGACGACGGGATCGTAGTCAAATCCGGCAAAGACGCGGACGGGCGGCGCGTGAACCGGCCGGCGGAAGATATTTCCATCGCCAATTGCTCGGTGCACCGGGCGCACGGCGCGGTGGTGTTGGGCAGTGAGATTTCGGGATGGATCCGCAACCTGGTGGCGACCAATATCACCTGCGACGGGACCCAGATGGGCATCCGCATCAAGAGCCGGCGCGGGCGGGGCGGCGGCGTGGAAGACGTTCGCTTCGACAACTGGACCATGGAAAACGTGGGCCGCGGAATCAATGTCGGCAGCTTTTACGTGATGGCGCCGGAGAACAAGCCCACTACCGAAGAGGAGCCAGTATCGGAACGCACTCCGATTTTCCGTAATATCGCCATCAGCCATCTGACCATGAACCATACCAGGCTGGCGATCGACATCGAAGGAATTCCGGAAATGCCGGTGGAAGGGTTGCGGATTCGCGACGTGGTGGCGTCTTCCGAGATCGGCATGAAAGCGTTCAACACCGTCGCCATGGAGCTGCACAACGTGGAGTTGAATGCGGCAACCGGCCCGGCATTTCTGGTGCGCGATTCCCGCGATCTGGAGCTCGATGGAGTAACCACGCGCAAGCCGATGGCAGACGTACCGGTAATTCGGCTGGACCACTGCCCGGGCGCCATTGTGCGCGGCAGCCGCGCTTTTTCGGGCACTGGAACTTTCCTTTCGGTTGGGCCGGGAGAATTGAAGAGCATCGTACTGGAAGATAATTTTCTGACTGGCGCGCGCAAGCCGGCCGAGGAATCCGGAAAAGCATTCCCCATGATTCCGGAAAGCGCCACGGAACGAGTCTGGACGGAGAAATACTAAGCCATGCGAGGAATTCTAGGGCATCAAATTAGGTTGGCGGCAAGCTTGGCGTTCTGTGCCGCATCGGCGTGGAGCGCGGCGCCGGTTTTCAACATCCGCGATTTCGGCGCCTTGAACGACGGTTCTCGTCCGGCTACGGATGCATTCCGTGCCGCCATTCAGGCGGCCAAGTCAGCGGGCGGGGGGACGGTGTTCGTACCCGCCGGCAAGTACGTTACCGGGCCGATCGAGCTGGTGAGCAACCTGACGCTCTACTTCGATGCCGGCGCGGTGGTGCAGTTTCCCGCCATGCGCCTGCCGTTCACCGAAGGCAGGGAACAGGGCGTGGAATGCCTGACTCCGGTGCCGCTCATCGGCGGACGGCATCTGGAGAACGTGACCATCGCCGGCCGCGGCTTGCTGACCACCAATAACGCCGATTGGCTGAAGATCATGAGCCGCACCAGAGCTTCCGGATCCGACCCGGGCACGGCTTTTGGCCCCAACTGGGAAAAGCTGTTGTTGGCCCTAGAACTGAAGAAGCCGCTTCCCAAGGAGATGTACGAACTGGCGGCGCCGGAGCTGCGGCCGTCGTTCGTCCGCTTCATGGACAGTCACAATGTGATGGTGGAAGGCGTGCATTTCGTGGGCTCTTCGATGTGGACCATCCACCTGCTCTACACCGACAATGCCGTGGTGCGCGACGTGATCATTGAAACCTATCCGGGTGTGCATACCGATGGCATCGGCGTCGATTCCAGCCGGAATATCCGGATTTCGAACTGCTATATCGATACCGGCGACGACGGTATGGTGATCAAATCGGGTAAGGACGCGGACGGGCTGCGGGTGAACCGGCCAACCGAAAACGTTTCCATCACCAACTGCTCCGTGCATCACGCGCACGGCGCGGTGACCATCGGGAGCGAGACTTCCGGATGGGTGCGCAACCTGGTGGCCAGCAATATCATCTGCGACGGCACTCAGATGGGCGTGCGCATCAAGAGCCGGCGCGGCCGCGGCGGCGGCGTGGAAGACGTACGCTTCGATAACTGGACCATGCAGAACGTGGGCACGGCGATCAACGTGACCAATTACTATATGATGGAAGGCGAAGTGAAGGCCGGCGACGAGCCGGTTTCCGCGCGCACCCCGATATTCCGCAATATCGCGGTGAGCAATATGACCATCCATCACGCGCGGGTGGCGATCGACGTAGAAGGTTTGCCTGAAATGCCCATAGAGGCGCTGCGCATCAGCGATGTGGTGGCACAGGCCGTAACCGGCCTTAAGGCTTATCACACCGATGCGCTGGAGCTACACGGCGTCCAGATCGACGCCGAGCGCGGTCCCGCGTTTCTGGTTCGCGACTCCAAACAACTGGAACTGGACGACGTGACCACCCGTAAGCCGCTGGCGGACACCCCGGTAATTCGGCTGGATCATTGCCCGGGGGCGATTGTGAGGCAGAGCCGCGCGTTCTCCGGCACCGGGACTTTTCTATCCGTAGCGCCGGGCGAGCTGAAGCAAGTGATCCAGGAAGGGAACGCTCTGGGCGCCGCGCGGAAGGCGGCCGAGGAATCCGCCAAGAGTTATGCTATGACTCCGGAAAATGCCACCGAGGGCGAAAAGAACCGATGAGGCAGCGTGCCGCCACGAGAGACCACCAATGACCCAGAGCGAGGCTGTGGGTGCAGTGGGTAATGTTTACCCTTACGGCATCAGACACACGCCGGAGATGATCGCGGATCTTTCCCGGAGGGCGTACGAATATCGCCTGCAAGTACTCCGCATGGTGTACGGAAGAAAGAGCGGACACCTCGGCGGCGCCTTTTCGATTGCGGAGATCCTCACGGCTCTCTACTTTCATCATTTGAGAATCGATCCGTCGCAGCCCCAATGGCCGGAGCGCGACCGGCTGGTGTTCTCGAAAGGTCATGCCTGCGCCATGTTATATACCGTGCTGGCGCATCGGGGATTCTTTCCGGTGGAGGAGCTATCCACCTTCCGCTCGCTCGACAGCCGCCTGCAGGGTCACCCGGAGCCGGCTAAGACGCCCGGGGTTGAAGTGCCGGCGGGGCCTCTGGGCCATGGCGTGGCCATCGGCGCGGGCATGGCGCTGGCGGCGCGCATGGCGGGTTCACGGCGGAGGGCATACGTAATCATTGGCGATGGCGAGCTCGATTCCGGAGTGATCTGGGAAGGCCTGCTGGTGGGAGCCAAGTTCGGGCTCAACCATCTGGCCGTCATTCTGGATTACAACGGGGTGCAGCAAACCGGCACGACCGCGCACGTAATGCCCACTGAGCCGATCGCCGATAAGTGGGCGGCTTTCAACTGGCACACGATCGAAATCCACGGCCACAACATGGCGGAAATCCTGGACGCGCTGGATCACGCCGATGAAGTCCATGGACGGCCGGTGGTTGTGATCGCCCGCACCACAAAGGGGAAGGGCGTGAGCTTCATGGAGAACTCGCCGTACTGGCATGGCGGCATTCCCGACCAACAGCAGTACCACGCGGCAGCGGCCGAACTCGAACAAGGGGCGAGGCAGTGGCAAATCTGATCCGCAACCCGTTTGGCGAAGCGCTGCCTATGCGCAAAGCGTACGGCGACGCCCTGGTGGAGTTAGGCCGGTCGCGGACGGACATGGTGGTGCTAAGCGCGGACGTTTCCAGCTCCGACTTCAGCAACCTGTTTGAGGCGGCCTTCCCCGACCGGTTCTTTAACGTCGGAATTGCCGAACCGGCGCTGGTAGACGTTGCCGTGGGCCTGGCGAACGGCGGACTGGTGCCCGTCGCCAACACCTTCGCGTTTCTGTTTGCCACGCGGGCCCTGGAAATGGTGCGCACTCACTTGTGCTACGGGAAAGCCAATGTGAAACTGGCGGGGACGTACGCCGGCCTCTCGGATTCGTTTGACGGGCCCACTCACCACTCGATTACCGATATTGCCATCTTGCGGAGTCTGCCCAATATGACCATCGTCGTGCCGGCCGACCCGCTGGCTGTCGCGAAGCTGTTGCCGCAGGTGGTGGAGACTAGAGGCCCGGTCTACTTTCGCATTTGCCGCAACGAAGTGCCGCGCATCTTTGAGGCCGCCTACCAGCCGGAAATCGGGAAGGGGATTGTTTTGGCCAATGGGAGCGACGCGACGGTGATGGCCTGTGGCGTAATGGTGGCGAAGGCGATTCAGGCGGCCGCGGCGTTGGCGCGGGAAGGCGTAGCGGTACGCGTGGTGGAGATGCACACCATCAAGCCGCTCGATACCGCACTGGTGGAACGCTGCGCCAGAGAGACGGGCGCCATCGTCACGGTGGAAGAGCACTCCGTTATTGGCGGCTTGGGCGGCGCGGTGGCGGAGACGCTGGCGGATCGGGCGCCAGTTCCCATGGAACGAATCGGGATCGCGGACACATTCACGGAGAGCGGGCCCTATGAGGATCTTCTGCGGAAGTACGGTCTGAGCGCCGAGGCTGTCGTCGACGCCGTGCATCGCGTGTTGGCGCGCAAATGCGCAAACGATGCCCGTGAAGTTGCCGTCCGCCGATGACCGGCGTAGCCAGCTCTGTTCCCACGAGAAAGGAAGCCAAACTTGCATTTATCTCGTCCCAAGATATTCAAGGCAGTTATCTCTTGGAGCATTCTGTTCGCCTTCGATCCCTGCGCGCCGCACTCTGCCCTTGCCGCGGGTTCGGGCCGGGAGCTGTTCAACATCGTCGATTACGGCGCCAAGCGGAATGGCGCCGTGCTTGCGACAAACGCCTTCCGGCAAGCGATTCAGGCAGCCAGGGCCAACGGAGGCGGAACCATTTATGTACCTGCGGGTAAGTACATCTCCGGCCCAATCGAATTATTCAGCAACATGACTCTGGATATCGACGCCGGCGCCACGATAGAGTTCCCCGTGGCTCCGTTGCCATTCACGAAAGGCAGGTATCTGGGCGTTGAGGCATTAGTCCCGATGCCGCTCATTGGCGGCCATGACGTGGAGAATGTCACCGTTACCGGGCGTGGCGTCCTCACTACCGCCGATTACGAAGCGTGGCGGAAAGCATATAAGAGCGCCGCTGAAGAGTACCAGAAAGGCATTGTTTCGACCCACGGGGACGAATCCGGCAGCGCAAACGGTCCGCACTGGGATCGCCTGCTGAAAGATCTGGAAGCGAAGCAGCCGGTTTCCGAACAAGAGTACCTCGAAGCTGCACCGGAGCTGCGCCCTTCCTTTATCTGCTTCATGAATGCCAAGAATGTGCTGGTGGAAAATGTGCGCATCGTCGGAGCGCCGATGTTCGTGGTGCACTTGCTGTATGCGGAGAATGCAACCGTGCGCAACGTCATGATTGAGACATATCCCGGACCGCACGCCAACGCCATCGTGGCGGACTCCAGCCGCTTCGTCCGCATTAGTGACGACTATGTCGATACGGGCGACGACGGCATTGTTCTCAAGTCGGGGAAAGACGCGGACGGACTGCGTGTGAATCGGCCAACCGAGCACGTGAGTATCACCAACTGCACCGTGCACCACGCCCACGGCGCGGTGGTGATCGGCAGTGAGACGTCCGGCGGCATCCGTGACGTCGTAGCCAGCAACATCACGGCGGTCGACACCGAAAACGGCATCCGGCTCAAGAGCCGCCGCGGGCGCGGCGGCGTGGTCGAGGACATCCGCTTCGATAACTGGACGATGGAAAACGTCGGGGAAGGCATCGTCGTCACCAGCTACTATGTCATGGGAGGCGAAACCGCCACTAAAGAGGAGCCGGTCTCAGAGCGCACCCCGGCTTTTCGGAATATCGCGATCAGCAACGTCACCATAAATGGCGCCAAGAAGAAGGCAATTGAAATAGACGGATTGCCCGAGATGCCCATTGTTGGACTCCGTTTGACGGACATCGTCGGGTCAGGCAAGGTGGGGCTCACCGCAAGGTACACCGACGCGCTCGAATTGCATAGTGTGCAACTGAACGCCGACAGCGGCCCGGCATTCGCGATTGAGATGGCTTCGAACTTGGAACTCGACGATTTGAGCACCAGGAAACCGATTGCCGGGTCGCCAGTGCTGCGGCTGACCGAAGCTCCAGGAACGATCCTGCGCAACAGCCGCGCCTATCCCGGCACGGCGGTATTTCTTTCGGCCGGTCCTGGAGAATTGAAATCTTTCCGTTTTATCGGAAATGTTCTGGACAACGCCAAGATCCTCACGGAAGAGCGCTAGCATTGAGGGTGTGGAGCCCTCGCCAGCCCGTGCCTACTTCCGCTTTTATGCGGAACTCAACGACCATCTTCCCAGTGACAGGCGCCACAAAACCCTCGAGAAGCCGTTTTTCGCCCCCGGCACGGTTAAAGACATGATCGAAAGCTTCGGTGTCCCGCACACCGAGGTCGAGTTGATCGTCGTAAACGGCGATTCCGTTCCGTTCTCACATGTAGTCCGCGATCGAGATCGAATCGCCGTCTATCCGATGTTCGAATCTTTCGACGTCACACCGGAGTTGAGAATACGCCGCCAAACCTTGCGCGAGCCCAGGTTCGTACTGGACGTGCACCTGGGCAGACTCGCGGCTTACCTGCGCATGCTTGGCTTCGACGCCGTCTACGGGAACCGGTGCGGTGACTCGGAACTGGTCCAAGTCTCGTCCGAACAACACCGCATCCTACTTACAAAAGACCGCGGGTTACTAAAGCACAGCGCCGTCACTCACGGTTACCTGGTGCGGCAGACCGGCAGCCGCTGCCAGCTTGCCGAGATCGTGGCTCGCTTCGATCTGAGGCGTTCCGTCCGGCCATTCACCCGCTGCATGTCGTGCAACGGCCTGCTGGCGCCAGTTCCAAAAGAGCAAGCGCGGCCTGTGCTTCCGCCCCGCGCCGCCGCGTCATTTGAAGACTTTCGGCAGTGCCCGCAGTGCGGGAGAACCTACTGGAAAGGTTCGCATTATCGCCGGATGCAAGGGTGGATAAGCGAACTGATGGATTAGTGGGACAGACCTCCTGGTCTGTCGCTGCTTGCCACACCCAAAATGACAGGCCAGGAGGCCTGTCCCACTCTACTTACCGCCATGCCGAATGCTGATCCCCAGCTCCCGCAGTTGCCGGTCCGGCACGGTGGATGGCGCGTCGCACATCAGGTCCGTACCGCGGGCGGTTTTGGGAAACGGAATGACGTCGCGGATGGAAGTTTCGCCGGCCAGAATCATCACCAGGCGATCGAGACCCAACGCGATACCGCCGTGCGGTGGGGCGCCGTATTCGAGCGCGTCCAAGAGGAACCCAAAGCGCCGGTGCGCTTCCTCCTCACTGAAACCCAGCGCGGCGAAGACCTTCGACTGCACATCGCGGCGATGAATACGAATGGAGCCCGAGCCTAACTCGACGCCGTTCAGCACCAGGTCGTAGCTCTTGGCGCGGCAGCGGGCGGGATCGCTGACCAGCTTATCCAGATCTTCGTCGTGCACGGAGGTAAAGGGATGGTGCGCGGCATTCCAGCGGCTTTCCTCTTCGTCCCATTCGAACATGGGGAAGTCCACTACCCATAGGAACTTATAATTCTTGGCGTCGAGCAGCTTGTGCTTGTCCTTGAACTTCTGCGCGCACTCCAGGCGCAATTGGCCGCAAGCCTGATAGACAGTCTCTTCGGGCCGATGGCCTTTCGGCTCGCCGGCCCAGGCGGCGACCATCAGCAGGTCGTTGTCGGCCATACCGACGCGTTTGCGAACCAAAGCCATCGGCTCGGGATAGTCGCGGTCGAGCCGCTTGGGGTCGTCGTACACGCGCAGACCGCGCTCCTGGCCGAATACCTTCAGCTCATCGCGCTCCTTGCGGCTGGGAACGCCGGCGCCGGGAATGTGAATAGCCATGAGCGGCAGCTTGCCGGCCACGAGTTCCGGCAGCAGGTCGCCCACCTCGTGCATGGCCGGAATGCGGCGATCGGGCTTGTCGCTGCCGTAACTGCGCATGGCCTCCGCATAAGTCATGCGCGGAACGGGCGTGGCCACCTGGAATCCCCCCACTTCGCCGATGCTCACCAACAGGCGTTCGATCGCTTCGAAGACACGCTCCTGTTGCGGGAACGACATCTCCAAGTCGATCTGCGTGAACTCGGGCTGGCGGTCGGCGCGCAAATCCTCGTCGCGGAAGCAGCGCACAATCTGGAAATACTTCTCGTAACCGCTTACCATCAGAAGCTGTTTGAAAATCTGCGGCGATTGCGGCAGGGCGTAGAAGGTGCCCGGCTGCACGCGGCTGGGCACCAGGTAGTCGCGCGCGCCTTCCGGCGTGGAGCGCGTCATGAAGGGCGTTTCGATTTCGAGAAACCCCTGCGCGTAGAGCGATTGGCGAATGGCGAAGGAGAGTTCCGAGCGCAGCACGATGTTGCGCTGCATGTGCGGGCGGCGCAGATCGACATAGCGATACTTCAGGCGAACGTCTTCGGCCACCCCCGCGTCGTCTTCCATGGGGAACGGCGGCGTGCGCGATTCGTTCAGGATCCAGATATTGTCGGCCACCACTTCCACTTCGCCGGTGGCCAGATTGGGATTCACCGAAGCGGCGCCGCGCGGAGTCACCTTGCCTTCCACCGCAATCACGTATTCGGACCGCACCTGCTCGGCGCGCCCGTGCACGCGCTCGCCCACGTTTTCGTGAAACACCACCTGCGTCAGCCCCCAGCGGTCGCGCAGGTCGACGAAGATGACGCCGCCATGGTCGCGCCGGCGATGCACCCAGCCCATGAGCACGACTGTCTTGTCCGCGTCGGCGGGCCGCAGTTCGCCGCAATTGTGCGTGCGCCGTAAGTCGCCCAAAAAATCCAATGCAACCGAAGTTTCCATATCGTTCGATCTCGTCAATTGCCGGCGCCGAAGCGCGCGGCGATTTCCTCGCGCGTCACCTGCCGCTGTTCGCCGCTCGCCATGTCTTTCAGCGCGTAACGGCCGGCCGCCAATTCCTCTTCGCCCAAGATCAGGGTGAAGCGCGCGCCCAACTTGTTGGCCAGTTCCATGGCTCGTTTCAACTTCCCCTCCGCCAGTTCCACCGAAGCCCCGCCACGGCGCAAATCGCGCGCCAGCACGGCCGCGTGGCGCAGCGCCGGCTCGCCCAGCGGAGCGATGAACAGGTCCAGAGGCTCGGCAGCCTGCGCGTCTTCCACCGCCATCACCAGGCGGTCCTCGCCGATCGAAAAGCCGATGCCCGGCGCATGCACCTTGGAGCCGAGCGATTCCGCCAGCCCGTCGTAGCGGCCTCCGCCCAGCACCGAATTCTGCGCCCCCAGCGCGCCATGCACCACTTCGAAGGTCGTGCGCATGTAATAATCCAGGCCCCGCACCAGCCGCGGCCGGACTTCGTAGGCGATGCCGCGGTCGTTCAGGTAGTTTTTCACCGCGTCGAAATGCGCGCGGCAGGCGTCGCACAGGCAATCGGCAATGTGCGGCAGCTTGTCGATGATCGGCTGGTCGGCTTCCACTTTGCAATCGAGCACGCGCAGCGGATTGGTTTCCGCGCGGCGCTGGCAATCTCCGCACATCGCGTGCGCCACCGATTTCAATTCCTGGCGCAGCCGCTCCACGTACTGCGGCCGGCAGTTGGCGTCGCCCACCGAATTGATCAACAACTGAAAACCGCTCAAGCCCGCGCGCGACAAAATCTCCAGCACCAGCTCGATCGTTTCGGCATCCACCGCCGGCGATTCCGATCCCAGCGCCTCGGCGCCGATCTGGAAAAATTGCCGGTAGCGCCCCTTCTGCGGCCGCTCGCGCCGGAACATGGGGCCGATGTAGTACAGCTTCTGCACCCCGGGCCGCTGGTCGAGACGATGCTCGATGTAGGCGCGAATCACCGGCGCCGTGTTCTCCGGCCGGAGCGTGAGCGAAGTATCGTCGCGGTCGAGAAACGTGTACATCTCCTTAGTGACGATGTCGGTATCGGCGCCCACGCCGCGCGCGAAAAGCTGTGTCTCCTCCAGGATCGGCGTCCTGATTTCGTGATAGTTATAAGCCCGAAAAGCGGCGCGCGAGACCGCTTCCACGCGGTTCCACACGTCCGTGGCCGGAGGCAGTAAATCCCTGGTTCCTTTGACGGCTTTGATCAAGAGAGTCGGAAGATTCCATGCTAGCATGCGGCGGAATGAGAGCCGGTTGACGGAGGCGTTTTGCCGGCCAAGCGGGCATGCTGGGGCGCGGGGGTCTTCATGGGCGGACGGCGGACCGGGAGGACTGTTCCGCGGGCACACATCGGGCGAGGGAACCTTCGTTGGCGAGGGCGTTGACAGGCCACGGGTTGATTTTGCGGTTCGAGCTCTTTTATGCGACGGCGGTTTGGGGTTTGTTGAGGCAACATTGTTTGAATTTCTTGCCGCTGCCGCAGGGGCATCGGTCGTTGCGGCCGGTTTTGGGGCCAGGGCGGCGATAGGGCTGTTGGGGAATTTGTGCAT
>Ga0187848_10000838_pt1 | contig 27292 bp, 32 predicted proteins | sample June2016WEW_4_40_FD_132424 | JGI IMG/M metagenome (GOLD analysis project Ga0187848, IMG submission 132424) | Peatland microbial communities from SPRUCE experiment site at the Marcell Experimental Forest, Minnesota, USA - June2016WEW_4_40 | ecosystem: Environmental > Terrestrial > Soil >... | reverse complement strand
TCTCCCCCTGAATCGTAGGGGAACGATTCTTCGGGAATCGGCGCGCGTACGGATATGGGACCGCACGCCGGCTGGCATACGCTGACTATGGAGACTCCAATGCCCACAGAACACGTTCCAGGCTCTTCGCCGCCGATTGCGAACAGCCCGCGACACCGCGACCCCGAGGGCCGCGCGGACGTCTCTCTCGAGCTTTCCCCTGCAAGCCGAGGGATCCCCTTCCGTGCGAGAGATTCAGCGATGTACTCGATGGCTGTCGGGCCAGGAGGGCGCGCCGAAGCGGGCTTCGAGGTGTTCCAAACGCTTAATGAGCTTGCAGTGCGCGGATATTTCCCAACTGTTCGGGCGGCTCGCTACGCCGTGTTCGAAACTCGTGCCGGAAAACCGTAACTTCGGCTTCGTGAAACCCGGATCGCTCGATCTGCCCAAAGATCGAGAGGCTCAGGCCGGTACCGTCCGGCAACTGGGCGGGCCAGGATATCTTCAACCAGACATCGAGACCGACCGGGAGATCTTGATCGCTGGCGAACCGGACCGTCCTTGTATTGATCGCGAGAGTCCGGCCGCAGCCTTTCACGGAGCCGAGCGCCGGGCCCTCATACCGAATAGGAAGGTCGATGGGGTACCAGGTGTGTTTCAGAGGAACCTCGCAAGAGAGAATTGTTCATTTGACATAAGTTGCCGGCGAGAAAGTGCACGTCTGCTGCCAAGTATGGCCGGCGTACTGTAGCCAGGGACGTGGGGGAACGGCTCGACAGTTAAGACTGCCCTGCCGCCAGGCGGTCAAATGACCAAAACATGCATGGTTGAGCGGGTCGGAACCGCGCGGCTCTTTTCGCGGCTAGCCCCGGAACCGGCTATGGCGGACCGGATTCGCAGACTGCGCGGGCCGGCAAATTTCGCGTTTCAGATGCAGCCTTTGCATGGCGCCTCCGGTGAGTTTCTGCAAAACCCACGCTGGCTGGCGAAGGTGGGGAACATGGGGACAGCCAGCGTGTTTCCTTGAAAACATTTGCCTCGCCGAGCGGGCCCCTTCCACGGCAGCGTCTGTCTGAGGCTGACTGGATGGGGAACATGCAGGCCGTCCCCAGTTTCCGCCCGGTTTCCCCCGTTCTGTTTAGAATCGCTGCTGGTACCGGGCACTGATGCGCGCCAGCGCTGCCGCATAGTCCAACCGCGTGGCGTTATGGTCCACCCAGGAAAAAGGAAACGGCGGCGCATTGGTCGCGCAATATCGAAGTACCAGAAACTCATCGAATGCCGGCTGGGCATATTCCCGCAAGCGGCGCTCCGCTTCGGGAGCCTCCTGAATCGGATGCAGGAAACCCTTCCCTCCCGTCGTGGGGAACGGGCGGTCACCTTCGTAGCCGATGCACATTTCGGCGTGATTGATGCCCACGATGCCAACGCTTATCGGATTGCCGCCACCGCGCTGGAATTGGGCCACCTGGTTTCTTAAGTCATTAATGACGCGGTCGATCTGCTTGATCATCGCCTTGGCGAGGATTTTCACCTCGATTCCAATCTCCACGGTCGCGATGGAGCCCCGACCGACCCGATAGCCGGGTTCGAGGATCGCTGTTTCACCGGGAATGATTTCGCCGAACGTGGCATCGCCACGCCGCGCCCGAACGCCGCGGCGGCGATTCTGGACATTCAAGACCCGATCTCTCCGGTTCACGACCGCGTCGATGTACCGCGACGAGCGGTCGATCGCGACCAGATCCTCGTAGAGGTGGACGGCGACAAAATCGCCTTGATTGGATGCTCGATGTCGGTAGGGCTGTCCCTCGAAGAGCCTTCTGAATTCCGTCAGCAGGCGGAATTCAGGTTGTCCTGGCGGCGGCGTCAATCCACATTTACCTCAGCCGTTATCGCTCCCATAGTGCATAGCTGCCGTGCGGCTTTCTGCAACCGCTTTTCGGCACTCTGCACATAAGCAGATTCGATCTCGTTTCCTATCGAATTCCTGCCTGTCAGGATAGCAGCTAAGGATGTTGAAGCCGTACCTGAAAATGGATCCAATATGGTGTCGCCGGCAAACGAAAAAAGCCGGACGAGCCGTTCCGCAAGTTCCACCGGATAGGGCGCCGGATGGCCATCGCGGGTGGACGCGCCGCGCAGATCCGCCCAGATGGAGCGCTGCCACGCATGCATCTCCTCCCGCGTCAGCATCGACAGGGCCTTCTGAAGCATGGACACCGACCGATACTCGCCGCCTTTTCGAAGGAACAGGATGTATTCTATGTCGTTCTTGATCACGGCACCCGGTTGGTATGGCTTGCCATAGAAGCCGGCGCCGTTGCCTTCGGCTTCGGTGACCCCGTTGGCAATCTTGTGCCAAAAAATCGGCGTCAGGCAGTCGAGGCCGAGGGCTCGCGCCCGCACCTGAATGTCGGCATGAAGCGTCATCACGCGGTGCCGGCCGTCAAATCGTCGGGGAATGCAAACATCCCCCACGACGCAACAGATCCGGCCGCCGCCCACGAGTACTCGTGCGCATTCCTTCCAGACCCGGTCAAGTTCGTCCAGAAAGCGACCGTAATCTTCGATGGCGCCCATCTGGCTCTTATGCGCGGGGTATTCTTTCAATGTCCAGTACGGCGGAGAGGTGACTACGAGATGAACCGACGCGTCCGGAATCCAGGACAGATCGCGAGCGTCACCGTGATGCAGCCGGTGTGTGGTCTGATCGAAGGGCTCCGGCCAAGCGTGTTCACGGTAGTATTGGTTGGCCGAGAGGAGCGCTTGCAGTCCTTTGGGGGTATTGTCTTCGGCTGGCAACGAAACCGGGCAGGAGCCATTCGTCGCGAAGAGCGGTTTCAGGTTCCCGTTGACCGAGGCGGTTACGCGGGACCGCCGATATTCCTGAAACAATACTGCCGAGTCCTGTTTTTTTCGCACGGCCGTTCCCCTATATAGTACCGGATGCCGCTTCGCCGCCGGCGGATCATTTTCAGGGGAGGTCAACTCAAACATAACGCGATTGCGGCGGAACCCGCCACAACTCATATCGACCAAAAACCGCAAGTTCACGAGAGCGCTGGTGCGGGACCACCGTCAGCAAAACACCGGTTATCCTTTAGGCGGCGAGGTTTGCGCGTGCATTGACAATTGACATGAGATGGCTGGCGAACAGGATCAGGCGCGCGGCTTCGACTTTGCTCATCTCAAACTCCCGGTGGCTGGTGGGATTCTTGGCCGCACCGATTGCACCGGCGAATAGAGCTGCCGTGGCCTCCCGCTCTGAAACGACAACCGCCTTATCGGTCAGCGGCCCAGTCTCGGGATGGAAGGCCTTTCGCATCAGCGGCACTCCCAGTTCGCCATCCGGGAAGCCGCAGGCATTTCGGACGGCAACCTCAATCGCCTTGAAGGCGGCGAAAACCGCAATGTCGTGATCGCCGCGCATGAAGGCTGCGTGCGACTTCTCCAGAATGTCGGGATGGACGAGGCCGGTCGGCAGGATCGCTGCTTGCCGGTATGCCGCAGCCAGCTTTCGGTTTTGCAGTTGTCTTCCGCGTCTCGTCAGCGTGCGATATGACGTACCATTCCCTTGCGTCGGATCGAGAATAATGAATCCTGCGTGCTCCAGCCATGCCATCGCTTCCGCAACCGCTTGAGTGACCGGTGCGCGTGAAACCTGCGGCCATTCCGGAGCATTGCGGTATTCTATCGGCTCCATAATGCTGGGCATCGAGAACATGTTCCGGGTGGCCGCGCCGTGCCCGTTAACCATCTCCAGAATCACATCGCCGAGTTCCTCGGGTTCGAGGGCCAATAGCGTTTTCGCATCAGGAAGTATTTCCGTTAAGTTTGCCATATCGTTGCACCCAACGCGCAATCGGAACCTAAAACTTCCGGTCACCGTCCGGATCAGGACAGCGGTGGCGGGTCAGGGCCAAATCGATTTCCTGACAGTTTCGCTGACAGCGCTGTACAAGATTTCCTTAAACGCGCCGAGCGCCCACGGTTTCGATTTTGCCACCACGCCCTTGAACCTGATCGCCGCGGCCGGTGCCCGAGGCGTGTCCTTCACGATATCCTCGATGCTTTTTTCCAAAAGAACCCTTTCCGGGATGTCCAGGTCTAATTGGTCTGCAAGGTCGCGGGCGGCATCGAGCCGGGCTTCCGTCCAGGCATAGGGCTTGCCGCACTGATCGCAAAATGCAGGCGCTTTATCAAGGCTGCCAAATCCAATAACGCCAGGCACCCAATGGTACCCTTTGATTGGTTTGCGGCACGCCTCGCATTGGGTAATTGTCTCAGCTCCGCAGATTGAGCAATGCTTGCGATTGCTGACCGGGAGCGTCGCCGAGGACTGATTGATGATGTGCCCGTTCAAGCAAATCTGGGCGACATCGTAATATGAATCATCCATCACGAATCCGTTGCGATTATAGCGCCTCGATCTCACAGACTCCAACGGTTAGACCCGTGCTCGATGCACGGGTACCTGATGGATTACATTTGTGGTCGGCGAGATTTCAGTTCGGGGAGCATCCGGGGGGGAGCATCCGGGACGGGGGAGCATCCGGGACAGGGGAGCATCCGGGACAGACTGAAGCGTCTCGACTGTCCCGCCCGGCCCCAATTACGGGATTTGGCCGCCAAACACGCTCGCCGAAGAGAAGGTCTGCCCGATCTCCCTCACTCTGCCCCATCGCTCCCGATCGCACTGGCCAGCTTGGCGGCGGCGATGGCTTGGCCCACGTGGCGTTGGGTGTGCTCGGCGATATGGATCACCAAGCCGATCACGGTCGTGGGCAGTTGTTTGCGGCCGACGGCACGCGGTTCCGCAAGCGTAGCCGGATCGATCGTGCGCAACATCGCTTCGGCCTTAGCGAAAGCAGCGTCCAGCGCGGCCAGCAATTGGTCTCGCGCGGGGCCGCCCGGTTCTTTTTCCGCCGCCATCGCGGCCATCTGCGCCGGGCTGAGAGAGCCGCCCGTTACATATGTCATGAGCCGCTCCACGCTGCCCGCGATATGGCGCAGGTGAAAGGCGACCGACCCGAAACCGTACGGCGTGGCGTAAAGCTGCGCAGGCGACAGCGCGCGGGTATGTTCGGCCAGGTCTTCGCGCGCCTGCTGGAACGAATAGACCAATGGGGCGAGCCGCGGATCGAGCCCCGGAACAGGCCCGCGCAGCCAGGGCTCGGGAAGGCGCGCTTCCGGCGCTTGGGGAGTCATGCTCTCCATGTTACGCCCTCGCCGGCCCGGCTACTATTGAGTAAATGGCTACCGAACCCGCCCGGCATGACGCCGATGCCAGCCTCGATCCGGCCGATTGGGCCGCTTTTCGAGCCACGGCGCATGGCATGTTGGACGACATTCTGAACTATCTCCAGAACATTCGCGAGCGCCGCGTCTGGCAGCCGATCCCCGAAGACGTGCGCCAGCATTTTCGCGGCGAGCTTCCGGTGGCGCCGTCGGAATTGTCCGCGGTGCACGAGGAATTCATGCGTTACGTGCTGCCGTTTGCGGCCGGCAACGTGCATCCCGGCTTTCTCGGGTGGGTACACGGAGCTGGCACGCCCGTGGGCGTGGTGGCGGAAATGCTTGCGGCGGGGCTGAACGCCAATCTGGGAGGCCGCGACCATATCCCGATCGAGGTGGAGCGCCAGGTAACCGGCTGGATGCGCAAGCTGTTCGGTTTCCCCGAGAGTGCTACCGGCCTGTTTGTGACGGGCGCGTCCATGGCGAACCTCATTGCGGTGCTGGTCGCCCGCGATACGGAACTGGGTTTTGAGACGCGCTGCGCCGGGGTTGGGGCCGGTAGCAAACGGCTGGCGGCCTACGCTTCGGCGGCGGTGCACGGCTGCATCGCGCGGGCTCTCGACATCGCCGGCATCGGCAGCGACGCGCTGCGCCGGATCGCGGTAGATGAGCGCTATCGCATCGACCTGGGCGCCCTCCGCGCGGCAATCGACGAGGACCGCCGCGCCGGCGTTACCCCCTTCCTTCTGGTAGGCACCGCCGGAACCGTGGACACCGGCGCCATCGACGATCTGGATGCGCTGGCCGCCCTCGCCCGCGCCGAAAATCTCTGGTTTCACGTGGACGGGGCGTGCGGCGCGTTGGCGATGTTGGCGCCGAGCCTCGCCCCGCGCCTGAAGGGCATCGAGCGCGCCGATTCCCTGGCTTTCGATTTTCACAAGTGGGGCCAGGTGCCCTACGACGCCGGCTTTGTGCTGATGCGGGACGGAGTGCTGCATCGGCAGACGTTCGCCACCTCGGCGCCATACTTGAGGCGGGAAATGCAGGGCCTCGCGGCCGGTCCGCCGTGGCCGTGCGATTACGGGCCCGATCTTTCGCGCGGCTTTCGCGCCCTGAAGACGTGGTTCACGCTGAAGGTGTACGGCGCGGCGGCGCTGGGAGCTTCGATCGAGCGCACCTGCGAGCTGGCGCGGTATCTCGAAAGCCGCATTGCCGAAACGCCCGAGCTGGAGCTGGCCGCGCCGGTGGAGCTCAACGTGGTGTGTTTCCGGTACCGGGCGGAAGCGGCGCACCGCGTGAATGCGCGCATCGCCGTGGAGCTGCAGGAACTGGGCGTGGTGGCGCCATCGACCACCGTAATTGGCGGGAAGCTGGCGATGCGCGCGGCCATTGTAAACCACCGCACCCGGCGGTCCGACCTGGACGCGCTGGTGGAGCTCACCGTGGCGTCGGGCCGCGGGCTGCGGGACCGCGCGGCACAGAGCGTCGCCGTGGCGAACGCCGGCGCCAGCGATTGGCCGCCGCGCCGCGCCCGCGAAGCCGCATTGCGGGATCTGGAAACCCGCATAGCGGCCGAGCCGGACACGGTCGCGTTGCGGCTCGACCGCGCTCGCCTGCTCACCGAGCTGGGCCGCACGCTGGACGCGCGCAACGCGTACCTGGATATATTGGCGCGCGCGCCTTTTGATCGCCAGGCGCTCAATAACCTGGGCACCCTGCTGCACGCCACCGGCTATCGGACCGCGGCTCGCACCGCTTATACCGAAGCCGCGGCGCGGCATCCGGACGATGCCATGAGCCACGTCAACCTGGCCAACGTGCTCTTCGAAAGCGGCGAGCCGGGGCCGGCACGGGAACATTATGAAGCCGCTTTGCGCTGTGCGCCGGGCTATCCGGAGGCGCACCAGGGCCTCTCCTACGTGCTGGCGGAACAGGGCGACGCGCAGGGCGCGGCCTGGCACCGGCGGAAGGGCTTCGAGGGCCGCGCCGTGCTTACCATGCCGTATCGCGGCGAAGGGCCTCCGGTTTCGCTGCTGTTGCTGATCTCGTCGGTGGGCGGCAACATCCCGACGCGCACTTTCCTGGACGATCGCGTGTTCGAGACTACCGTGGTGGTGCCGGAGTTCTACGATTTCCGACAGCCGCTGCCGCGCCATCAAGTGGTATTCAACGCCATTGGCGATGCCGACCTGGCTGCGGAGGCGCTGGTGGCGGCTCAATCCGTGGCGCCGCTGAGCGGCGCGCCCGTGCTGAACCCTCCGGCTAAGGTAATGGCCACGGGGCGTGCCGACAATGCCCAGCGCCTCTCGCGGTTGCCCGGAGTGATAGCGCCGCAGACGGTCACGCTGGCGCGCGAGCTATTGCTCGGCGCCGATTCCGAAACCGTTCTGGCCCGGCACGGCTTGCGTTTTCCGCTGCTGCTGCGCACGCCCGGTTTTCACACCGGCCGGCACTTTGTGCTGGTCGACCGCGCCGGCTCTCTGGCCGAAGCCGTGGCCGGGCTGCCCGGCGCCGAGCTGACCGCCATTCAGTATCTGGATTCCCGTGGCGCCGACGGCAAGGTTCGCAAGTATCGCGTGATGACGATCGACGGCCATCTCTACCCCTTGCACTTGGCGATTTCGAGCCATTGGAAGATCCACTACTTCACCGCGGAGATGGCCGAACGCGCCGAGCATCGCGCCGAGGACGCCGAATTCCTGGAGAACATGCCGGCCGTGCTAGGCCCGCGCGCCATGGCGGCGCTGGAGCAGATCCAAACGACCCTCGGCCTGGACTATGCCGGCATCGATTTCGGCCTAAGCCCGGCCGGCGACCTGCTGCTGTTCGAAGCCAATGCCACCATGGTGGTGAATCCCCCCGAGCCGGACGAGCGCTGGGACTACCGCCGTCCCGCCGTGGAACGGATCTTCGCCGCAGTGCGAAGGATGTTGCTGGAGAAAGCGGGGAGATGAGAGTAGAGCATGCTCCGTGGCGCGGCACTCGTGCCACCACTACCGCTCCCGCCACGCCCTGGCTCACATATCGCACATTCCGACGGCCACGGTGTTAATCACGGTCTCGTCCCTGACATGAACGATATTGATGTCGGTGACGTACGCCGGGCTGACCGGCTCTTCGCCAGTCTCGGAGACTCGATTCTTGGGAGGAATTGCGGGACGAGGGCGTCCCGCGCGGACCAGGGGGTCCGCCCTACTATGCGTCGCGACCAGTGCGGGCAGCCGGGCAAATTAACTTTGTAAATAAGGCGGGAGTTATCCAAAGAAATCATGACGATATTGCCCAGACTGAGTGTATACTTGAAACTCCGCGGCCCGAATTAGGGATTCCAGCTAATGAAACAGACGCAGTCAAAGCGTCGATCTGAAGGAGGATTTTGTGCACGCCCAGTCATCGAACGTTACCGTTCTGAGCCGGCTCCTGAAAGCGCAACTAATCGGTACACTCGCGGTTTTGCCGGCTGTTGCGCAGACACCCGAGGCGCCAGTGTCATCCATGATCGCGACCGAGATCGCGCGGCATCGGCCTGCACCGTTCCGGTTTCACGAGCGACGCTACGATGGCACCGTCACCAGCGAAAACTGGAGCGGCTACGCCGTCACCGGAACCAACGTTACCGATGTGAAAGGCTCCTGGGTCGTTCCCGCCGTCACCTGTCCCACGACGACCGTGTCACCCCGGTCGAGATTCCAACCTCAGCAGGATGAGTACGCCGCTTTTTGGGTAGGCATCGATGGATACTCTTCCAACACCGTGGAGCAGGTGGGAACCGATTCCGATTGCGATGGCAGCCAGGCCACTTATTACGCCTGGTTCGAGTTCTATCCCCGTCCGGGCTACCTGGTCAACAATTTTTCGGTAGCGCCCGGGAATCTCATCTCCGCCGAGGTCACTTACAGCAGCACCACAAAACAGTTCACCGTCACGCTTAGCAATGTGAGCACTGGAAGATCGTTCAGCACCAGCATGTCGGTGCCCTCGGCCGCGCGGTCTTCCGCCGAATGGATTACCGAGGCTCCCTCGAGCGGGTCCGGCGCGAATTCCATCTTGACTCTTGCCGACTTCGGCACAGCCGATTTCGGCCAAAACTATACGGGTATCGCCAACACTTGCTCTGCGACGATCAATGGAACGCCTGGGTCGATCGGCTCCTTCAGCACCTGGGAGGCAATTACCATGGTCAGCTCCAGCGGTGCGGATGAGGCGGTACCGAGCGGGCTGGCGAACCCGGCGAGCTTCGTCATGGCCTGGAAGTAGCGCGAGGCCTAACTGATCCGGCGATCGCAGTTTAGGCGCGTCAACCGCTCCCTTACGGTCGCGGCTCGGTTACGTGTGCCGCGTGATTGCAGTCACTTACCGAGCCGCGGCCGTAAGGGAGCGGTTGACGGGAACGGCCCTACCCGCAGACTAAGGTCTGCATCGCCTGCTATGGCAGCTCGCGTAGGGCGCGTTCGGCCCACTCGTCGCGCCGGGGCGCGTGCGCAAGATAAAGCTCCAGCATGCCGCGCGCGGCATCGGTCTGCTGGTTGCGAAGCCAGTATTCGGCCAGCGTGCGCGCGCACCAGGGGCTGTCCGGTGCGTTCTCGATGTAGGCCGCGCACTCCCGGTCCAGGTGGCGCAGCATGCGGCCGAGTTTGTTTGAGAGCACGGAGATGCCGGGCGGTGGGCGGCGCAGGAAGATCACCGCTTGCGAATCGTCGTAAACCAGTTGCCAGTCCGTTCCGATCGGGTTCGAGAGCGCCATCGCCAGCGGATACATGGCGCCCGAGACGTAATCGATGGTGTTCATGACGACCACCTGAACACCGTAACGGTCGAGTAGTTCCGCGCGCGGCCCGGAGATCTGGTCCGAAACCGAGCCGGCATTGAACAGGATGCGGTTGTAATCCCGGTAAACGGTGTCGCTGAGGGAGCGGCCATCGATAAACACGCGCTCCCGCGGCCAAACGCTCCAGATCAGATAGCCGCCCTGCTCGTAGGTGTTGAACATCGGGCCGGAGATACGATGCTCGACGAGGTAGTCGGCGGCTCCGCTGGGGATGGTCCATGTTGCGACGCGGAATTCGAAGAACGGGCCGGCAGCGAGAGCGGCCACCCCGGCCGCGGCCAAAATCGGTGGCGCCCATCGTAGCCATTCCGGCAGTTTGAAGCGGAACGGGAAATAGGCGGCAATCAAAACCGGCGCCAAAAAGCCGATGAGCGGGGTGTTGCGGAAAGCCGTCAGGGATGCCCCGGCAAAAACCGCGAACAGAATCCAGTGGGCCGGCCTCACGCGCCGCCACGAGAGCGCCAGCACCAGCGCCGCCGCATACAGCAGAATATCGAAACCGTAAGGCGGTCCCCACAACTTGGGCGGAAGCCATTCGATCAGGTTGGCCTGCATCGGGCTGCGCCGGTAAGCCAGCACGGCGGAAACTGCCGCGAACCCGCTGGGGTTGACGAGGGAAGCGGCGATGGCGCCGGCCGCGATGAGCCACAGCCGGCGGCTGCCGCTGGGCCAAGCGCCGCGCAACCGCAGGAGCAGCGTCTCGGCGCAGTAGGCCAGCAATACCACCCATCCCAGCAGGAAGCCGCCGTGGCAGTTGGCCCAGAGCAACGCCAGCGGCGGCAGCGCCCACCAGCCGCGGCGCGTCTCAAGCAGGCTCACAAACACGGCCACGCCAAGGAAGCTGACCACCCCGGGACGATCCGCCGCAAATGGCGCCATCACCGACGCCGCGGCGCACGCGGCCGCGATCCCGGCATAGAAACTCCCCGACAACCGCGCCGCCAGATACCCCGCCAGGCCGCACAGGGCGGCCAGCAGAACCGCCCGCGCCAGCACAATCGCGGGGAAGCCGCCCACGGCGTAAACCACGTACATCGAGACCTGGCTCAACCATTCGTGAGTCAGGTTGAAATGGCGCACCAGTTCTTCGCCCGGGTAGGCGGCTGTCGCAGCCGGCGTGGTATAGGCGAAGGGATCCGGAACCGGCAGAGAGCGCCGCTCCAAAATGTATTGACCGGTTTTGAGGTGCCACCAAGAATCCGTGTCGGCGATTGGGGTCGAGAACAGGCCGAGCAGGGCGATGGCCGCGAGCAGCAGCGTCGCGGCCTTGAGCCAGTTTCGTAGAGCAGTCCTTTTGCCTCGATGGGCCGGTTTGTTTTTCTCGATGCTGGCGGAGCGCCGCCGCCGTCCACCGCTCATCGGCTTAGTTCGTGGCGCGGGCTATCAAGCCCAATGTCACTTGGTTTTAGCCAAAAGAGCGGCGGCAAGAATTGTGGGGCGGACGCCCTCGTCCGCGCGCGACCCCCCGGTCGCGAATCGGCCAGCCTGGGTAGCTGATTCCATGGGGGAAACGCGGGACGAGGGCGTCCCGCGCGGACCGGGGGGTCCGCCCCACGAAGGGCAGCGCGCGGGCGGGCGATGCCCGGCTGGACCGGACCCAGAGGGCACCCCCAATCGGTCCGCAGGTTACCAACCTGCCCCACAGGGGTGAGGCTCACTTCGCATGCGCTCCCAGGCGCACCAGCTCCGTTTCCGCGCCTACAAATCCCCAGGTGATCCACACGTGCCCTTTCAGAATGCAGTGGAAATATTCCTGCGCTTTGGCGGTATCGCCGTGGGCAATGTGCCAACTGCCGATGCCGAATGCCACGGTGTCGAACGGGAGCTCCACTTCCTGGTCCGTGTTGTCGGCCGGCGGCTCGGGCGGAAGCGCTTCGGCTTCGCTCATGCGGCCTTGAAAGAAGCGCACCAGGTTGAGATAGAACCTGGTGTGCGGCTCCTGGTTGGTCATTTCCGGCGTGATGGCTTCGGCCGCTTTGGCCGCCTCATCCTTTCGCCCGGCACGAAACAGGGCGGCGCAAAGCCAGTTGGTGGAGTTGATTCGCTCGTCGGAATTGGGCGCGTTTTCGACCGCGTGGCGAAAGGCGTCCGCGGACGCGGCGAACTCGCCCAGGAAGAAGTGCGCCAGACCGAGGTGATAGTACGCCGCCATAATTTTCGGATTCAGAGCGGCGGCGCGGCTCAGGTCGGCGCGCGCTCGCATGAACTCCCGCAGCGGCAATTCGCGGTGGCCGCGCTCGGTGTAGAGATCCGCATTGTCGGGCGAAATCTCAAGCGCCAGGCTCAGCGTTTTGGCCGCTTCGTTGTCTTGCCAGACGGAAGCTTGCGCCTGCGCCAGCTTGAGCAGCAGCTTCGGGCTCTTAGGGTCGGCGGCGAGGTTCTGCGACGCGGCAGCCACCACACCCTTGTCGTCGGGCAACGAATAGAACTTGGCGCCGAGCTGCGAGGTAACTTCGAGGCTCGGCGGAGCGGAAGCGGCGACCGCTAACGCAACCGCCAGAAAGAAGACAACAGAACGCGTGTTCCTCATAGATGGGAAGATTATACCGGACTCGAGCCGGCGCGCAACCGAGCCGGTACGAAGTATGTGAGAATTGCGGGTTAAGACGAAATGGATTGGCAAGCCATCTTCCTCAGCCTCAGGCTGGCTACGCTCACCACCGTGTTGTTGCTGGTGGCCGGCACGCCGCTGGCGTACTGGCTGGCCTTTTCGCCGCGCCGCTGGAAATCCGCGGTGGAAGCGGTGGTAGCGCTGCCGCTGGTGCTGCCGCCTACGGTGCTGGGTTTCTACGTTCTGGTTGCGATCGGTCCGCGCAGCCCCATCGGCGCGCTCTACGGCAAGCTCTTCGGCGGCACGCTTCCTTTCTCTTTCGGCGGCTTGCTGGTTGGGTCGCTGCTCTACAGCTTGCCGTTCACAGTGCAGCCCGTTGCCGCCGCCTTCGCGGGCGTCGACCGGCGTTTGATCGAAGCCGCGCGCTGCCTGGGCGCCTCGCGCTGGAAGACATTCATTGGCGTGGTGGCCCCTTTGTCTCGCGGCGGGATTGGCGCCGGCGCCGTGCTGACCTTTGCGCACACGGTGGGCGAGTTCGGGGTGGTGCTGATGGTGGGGGGGAACATTGCCGGGTCCACCCGCACCGTCTCCATTTCCATTTACGACCAGGTGGAGGCGCTCGATTACACGGCGGCCTGGCACACTTCGCTGCTGCTGGCCGGGTTTTCCTTCGTGGTGCTGGTGCTGGCCTATTCGCTGGGACGGCGCAAGGGTTCGGTGTGGCCGGCGATCTGATCTGCCGGTGCCGGAAACGCCTGGCCCAAGGCTTCAGCGTGGAAGCCGATTTCACGATCCCGCTCGACCGCGCGCCGGTGACGGTGTTGTTCGGACCCTCCGGCGCCGGCAAAACCACCCTGCTGCGATTGCTCGCAGGGCTGGAGCGGCCCGACGCGGGCGAAATCGTGTTTCGCGGCCGCGCCTGGTTCGATTCCGCGACCGGGGTGTGTCTCGAGCCGGGCCAGCGGCGCGCCGGTTTCGTGTTTCAGGATTACGCGTTATTCCCGCACCTCACCGTGGCGCAGAACGTGAAATTCGGCGCCGGCAATCGACCCTCGGACGGCGTGCTGCGCCAATTCGGGCTGGCGGATTTGGCCGGCCGCCTGCCGCGCCAGCTTTCCGGCGGCGAGCAGCAGCGGCTGGCGCTGGCGCGCGCCATGGCGGCCAGCCCCGAGCTGTTGCTGCTCGACGAACCGCTTTCGGCGCTCGACTTGAATTCGCGCGTAAAGCTGCGCCACGAGCTGAGGCGCATGCTGCTCGATGCGGCGGTACCCTCGATCGTGGTGACGCACGACCGCACCGAGGCCATGGTGCTGGGCGATTCGATGGCGGTGATGGTGGATGGGCGCCTGCGCCAGCTCGGTCCGGTGGAAGAGGTATTCCGGCGCCCGGCGGATGGCGAAACAGCCCTTGCCGTGGGAATCGAAAACGTGCTGCCGGCCGAGGTGGAATCGCGCGCCAACGGTTTAGTGCAACTGCGAGCCGGCCAGGCGCACCTGGAATGCGTGGATCGCGGAGAAAGCGGCGAGAGCGGCGCCGTGCTGGCACTGATTCGCGCCGAGGATGTCGCCCTCAGCCACCAGGCGTCGGCGGGAAGCACCCGCAATCATCTGCGCGGCAGCGTGACGGCAGTGGCCCGCGAAGGCCCGGTGGCGCGCGTGGAGCTGGAGTGCGGCATTCCGCTGGTGGCGCTGGTCACGACGCAATCGGCGGCGGAGCTTGGCCTGGAGGCCGGCCAAATGGTGTACGCCGCGGTGAAGGCTACTGCCATCCACGTGGTGGAGCGTTGAACCTGTGGCAGACCATCGCTTCTCGTGGTCTGCCCTGCATCGCCTGCCCTGGGCAAGCTGAAGCATACCCCACCTGGATGACAATAGAGTGGAACCGTGCCGACGAAAACCAATGCCGCCCGAATTCTGGACCGCGCGGGAATCGCATACGAGCTGCTCGAATACGCCGTGGACCAGAGCGATCTGAGCGCGCCGCACGTGGCCGCGGCTGTCGGTTTGCCACCGGAACAAGTGTTCAAGACGCTGGTGGCGCGCGGCGACCGCTCCGGCGTGGTGCTGGCCGTGATTCCGGCCAGCGCGGAACTCGGCTTGAAAGCACTGGCGGCAGCCAGCGGCAACAAGAACATCGATCTGGTGCCGTTGAAGGAGGTGCTCGTTCTGACCGGCTACATTCGCGGCGGCGTATCGCCCATCGGCACGCGCAAACCGTACCCGGTATTCCTGGACGAGACCGCCGACCTATGGGACCAAATCGCCGTCAGCGCCGGACGCCGCGGCTGCCAGCTTCTATTGGCGCCGGCCGACCTGGTCCGCGTCACCGAAGCCAGGGTCTGCGCGATCGGGGAGTTCTAAGGAGCCACTTCGTGATTCACTAACGATTTTCGCAGGCAACCGCTCCCTGCTTGCTGCACATACATGGGGTAATTGCGAAACCGAGTTCCCAAGCAAACCGCCAGTCCTCAAAAAGTCGTATCTAATTCAGGGGAACCCACAAAGTGGTTTCTGCGGCTATAATCCTTGGAGCGGCCGAAATACCCGGCAACTCAATGCTTCCGTTGATCCTCGCAGTTTTGGCGAAGGGCGATGGCGATCTGTTGGTCCGCCTGCAGCGGCGCGACCCATACGTACACCAACCCCAGCGTCTTCACCGGCTATGTGGGCGGCCTGCTCGGAATTCCGCAAATCACATCGCTGACCGGCCCCGGCTCGGCGGGCTTGAACCTGACCCAGACCTACGAAGTAACCATGGTGACTCCGACCTCTCGCGAAGAGTTGAACAATGGCCAGACGCTCTACGCCGTTCCCACCAACGTGGGCCCGCGCACCATGCCGAACTACCCCCAACCGATGCAACAGGGCGTCTATACGCTGCTCAACGGCATCCGGGTCTTTGCCGGCACGGTGGCCGACCCCTTCTTTGTGGACCTCGGAGCGGCTTTCGAACTTCCGGACAGCGGCCGGCGGTGGCGTGCTGAGCGCGGCCGTGGACGCTGACGACACTCACAATTATGCGCCCAACACCTTGGCGGGCTTCAACGTGAACACCAGAAAGCCCAAGCCGTGATTCCGCTTCCCGACTATGCCGCCGCGCTCGAAACTCTCTACACCAAACTCGGGCAACCGCATGAGGCGGCCAAACAAAGAGAGCTGCTCGACGCCATCGACAAATTAGGTATGGCCAACGGCGAAAAGGGCAACCGCATGCTTGCGGTGATCGCGATAGCCGGCGGAAGGGCAAAAGAGGGCGAGGATATGCTTCGGCGCGCCCTGGCGCTAAACCCGAACTTCGCATTTCCGCAAGCGGAGGATGCGCGGCGGAAATTGGTAGCGCCGGCTTTAGCCGGTGAAAGGTTCACACATCCGAGTCTTGAACCTCAAACACGGCCTTGATGTAGTTCTTATGGCTGGCAAGGCCGGCGAAGACGTCGGGCACCTCGGCCAGGGGCATGCGGCAGGTGATCCACGGGTCGAGATCGATCTCGCCGCGTTCGATCATGCCGATCACGCGCGGGAACTGGTGGTGACTGTTGCGGCTCGCGCGAATGTCGAGCTCCCGCCTGATGAACGGTGTATGGTCGAACGGAATGAAACCCAGGAACTGGCCAACCAGGATCAGGCGCCCAGCCGGACTGACCAGGTTGAAGCTGTCCGTGATGGCCTGCTCATCGCCGGTGCAATCGAACACCACCAGGGCGGGGCGGCCGTCGTACTTCGAGAGCACTTCCACGCCAAAGCGGCTGGCAAATTGGCGGCGGAACTCGACCTTCTCGATAATCCGGGCGGAGGCTCCCGCGGTGAGCGCAAACTGGAGCACCGAAAGGCCGATCGGTCCCGCACCCACGATCAGCGCGTCTTCGCCCGCGGTCAGGCCGCTTCTCGCCACCGCATGCGCGCCGATGGTGAGAAATTCCACCAGCGCCAGTTGATCGTACGAAAGCCGTTCGGACTTGTACAACCGCTCCACCGGCACGTTCATCAAGCCCCGCATGCCGCCATCCACGTGCACGCCCAACACCTTCATGCTCTCGCAGCAGTTAGGGCGATTCAGGCGGCAAGGCCGGCAAACGCCGCAGGTGAGATGAGGCTCGACGGCGCAACGGTCGCCCGGCCGGATGCCGCGGCTGTTGTCGGGCGCCTCCAGCACCTCGCAGCTCAACTCATGACCGATGATGCGCGGATAGGTGTAATTGGCCTGAGCTCCTTCATACGCGTGCCAATCGCTGCCGCAGATGGCGACACGGTGAGGTCTCACCAGCGCCTCGCCGGGCTGCCCGACCACCGGCGGCACAACGTGTCCCACGAATTGCCGTGGCGATTCCAATACGATCTGTCGCATGGCAACTCGAATTGTAGCGAATGGCAATCGAGTGGAGTGCAGGGTGGGGAGTGGCGCCGTGGCGCGCGCACTCTTGCGTGCCGCGTCGAGTCTCTACTCGACGCCTCTGCGCCCTGTGGCAACGGGCGTCGGCAAGAGTGCCGACGCGGCACGCAAGAGTGCGCGCGCCACATGTGCCCGTCAGGTGGCTCAACTGACCTGCGTCAGTCGCCGGCGGATTTCTTGGGATAGCCCACGCTTTGAGCGAGGATGATACGCTGCTCCGGGCGGAGGTTGATTGCCTTGCCGAGGTCAGCGCGATTCACCGATGCCCGCACCACCGTGCCCAGGCCTTCGGAAGCGCAGAACAGGTACACGTTTTGCGCGATGAATCCGGAGTTGGCGTTCGACGTAGCCAGCTTTGAGTTGTCGTCGCCGCCTAACTTCGCGGTATCGGCGATGTAAATCAGGTTCACCGGGGCCTCGGCGACGTATGGCTGGGTGCCGGCCAACTTGCGCAGATCGGTCTGCACGACGACTTTCAGGGCGTTGGCTTTGGCGTCGTAGATGTAAGTTCCGTCGGCCATGATCACGTATACGTCGATTTCCTGACGGTTCGATGCGGAGGGCGCGGTGCGGCGCCCGTCTTCGCGGTTGATGCCCCAGGCAGCCCACAGAAGGTTCGAAAGCATCTGCTTCGAGATCTGCTCCGGCGCGAAATCGCGGACCGACTTCCGCTCTTTGAGCACCTGCATCAGCGGCTTTCCGCCGCTGGTTTGAGGGGTTGGCAGCGCAACCGGCTTGAGTTCCTGGCCGGGGATCAATCCCAGCGGCGCGAGCAAGAGAGCAATAAGAGACTTAGACATCCGATTCTCCATGAGCAGTATAGCTGGTGGCTGGGCGCCGGTGGTGAAAGTGGGGGACAGTGCTTAACCGATCTGGTGAAATCCGTTCCCGTCAACCGCTCCCTAACGGTCGCGGCTCGGTTAGTGGCTGCAAATACGCGGGCCCGCAACCGAGCCGCGACCGTTAGGGAGCGGTTGACGCGCCGAAAACTGGAAAATCCCCAGATCGGTTGGCACTGGGATAATGGGGAAAATGATTTACACGTGCTACGAGATGGTGCGCGATTGCCGCGCCGATCGGCCGGAGGGGTGGCGATTCCTGATCGTTCAATATGTCCCGGTGATGCGCAGAATCGTGCGGCATTATGGCGGGAAGGAATCGGACGCGGAAGCAGGGATGATCGCTGCCATTGCCCGGCCCGATTCCCCATTGTTTGCGTCCCTCGACCCGGCGCCGGAGCGGGTGTTCGTGGCCGGGCTGCGGCAGGAGATCCTCAAGCGCATTCCCGCGCCGGCCGCCGAAATTCCAGTCACTCTCGATGCGGTAGCGGCAGCCCTTGAACCTTTGACGCTAACCGAGAAGCAGGCTGCGTGGCTGGAAACGATCGGCTATGACGCGGAAGAATCGGGCGCCATGTTGCGCATGGCGCCGAAGACGGTCTCGGCCATCCGTGCCCGCGCCGCCGAGTTGCTGCGCGGCAAGACGGATGCGTGGCGTCCCAGCCTGCTGGCCGAAAATGGCCGCGCTCTGGGCCAGGAAGCCGCCGCGGGAACCGCCGATTGCCTTTCGCCCAAGAAGTTCCTCGACATTATCGACGGCCGGACGACGTGGGCAGGACGCGAAGAGCTGGCGCGCCACACCGGCGGCTGCTGGCACTGCATCGATCATTTCTGCCGCCTGGTGGAGGTGGTGAAGCTGATCCGCGGCATCGAGCCGCTTTCCGAGGCCGAGGCCGAGCCGTTCTTCCGCGCGCTGAAACTGGCCCCAGGCAAACCCGCCGGCTGGAAACGCTGGTTCGCCAATTCATAGCCGGCTTTGACCTCACCGGCCGAAACTTCGGCGTGCCGAGCTCATCTAAATAGCCGTCGTCCAACGCCACAAATAACAGGAGCTGTCATGAATTATCGGTTACTGGGCCATAGCGGTCTGCGCATCTCCGCCTGGGGAAGGTGCTCTACATCGGCGTATCGGACGCTCCCGCCTGGTGGGTGGCGCAGGCCAATACGCTGGCGGAGCTGCGCGGCTGGTCGCGGTTTGCGGGCTTGCAGATCGAATATTCGCTGGCTGAGCGCACTGTGGAGCGCGAGCTGATCCCGATGGCGAAGGCGTTCGAACTGGGTGTGCTGGCGTGATCGCCCCTCGCGGGCGGACGGCAAACCGGCCGAGGCCCGCTATAACAATGAAGCGATGCAGTCGTTTCTCCCATCGCAGGAGCGCCAACAGCGCATCGTGAAAGCGCTGCGAAAGGTCAGCGAGGAAATTGGCCGCTCTCCGGCTCGGATAGCCTTGGCTTGGTTGCGCTATCGCGATATTCCCGTAATCCCGATCATCGGCGCGCGCAAGCTGGCGCAGTTCGAGGACAACCTGGCGAGCCTGGAGGTCGAGCTCACTCGCGAGCAAGTGGCGCGGCTCGATGAAGCCAGCGCGATCGAGCTCGGCTTTCCGCACGACTTCTTCCGCCGCGACATGGTCCGCGCGCTTATCTATGGCGGTATGCGCGAGCGGGTGCTGGCGTAGGTGGGGCAGGCCTCCTGGCCTGTCGCGTTTCCGTCTGTTGGTCTGCCGTGCACGCGGCGTTAGAGCATGTCCCGTCAGGTCGCCAGTTCGCGACGGTCCCTGCTTCGGTCCCGAGCCCGGCTGTTGCAGTCGCTTCCGATCTTGGCATCTTGCTCGAAACGGTTGACGCCGGAATCGGGCGCGGGGTAAGGTAGGGAGCATGCAGCTCACCGTCCACATTCCCGACGACATCGCCCAACGGCTTGGCGACGGCGTGAATGACGATCTATCCCGCCGCGCCCTGGAGGCCCTGCTGGCAGAGGAATACAGGCTGGGCCATCTCAATAAGCCGGATTTGCGGCGTTTGCTTGGCTTTGAAACAGGTTACGAGATTGACGGCTTCCTGAAGGCTCACAATGTCTATGAGGACTATACCATGGAAGATTTTGAGCGCGAACGAGAGGCTCTGAAAAGCCTGGGGTTCTGAAGGCGTGCGGCTTGTTATCGCGGACACCGGCCCGCTGAACTATCTGATCTTGATCCGCCACATCGACCTCCTTCCGGTCCTGTTTGAAAAGGTGGTTCTCCCGGCCGCGGTGCAAGTTGAATTAGCCTCCGGCCAAGCTCCTCTTCTTGTGCGGGATTGGATTGCCAATCTCCCGAACTGGGCACAGGTGCGCGAAGCCCCGCTCAGCCAAGCCGAAGACGCTTCGCTGAAAGGAACCGACGCGGGAGAGAGAGCGGCCATCCAATTGGCCGCCTTACTCAATGCCGACCTGCTGCTGATGGATGATCGCAAGGGTGTAACCGCGGCTCAGGGAAAAGGCCTTCGAGTGACAGGTACGCTGGGCATTCTCGATCTGGCAGCGCAACGCGGCCTGGCGGACTTCGCGCAAGCGGTCGGGCAGCTTCGGCAGACCAATTTCAGATTTCCGGGAGCTTTACTGGATGCGCTGCTGAAGAAACACAAAGAGGAACATGGACGCACCTGAGACTGCCCTTGTCTCGATGCGCCCGGGAATATCCGCTTTGGCACGAGGCGTGAGAACATAAGCGCTCATCTCTTGGATAAACGCCAGTCGTCTTTCATCGCCTGAATTTCCCGACGAGCCTGTCCACCTCGATCAGCTCGCCCCGCTCGGCTTGTAGATAGCCTTCCTCGATATGAGCCGACAACGCCCGGCGTTCTTCATCGGTCCAGCTTTCCTCGGCGTCCTGAGCTTCAAGGGCACGCCGTAACACGTCCTCGGCGTTTGTATAGCTGCCGGTGGAAAGGCGCTTGTTGATGAGCGTTTCAAGGTCCGGGGGGAGGTTTAATTGCATAGCCAGCTCTCCGTCTCAAATCCATCTTAGCCTTTTAATATGGTTCGGGTCCTCCGCTCCGTTTACCCAATGCCCGCGTGGGCCGGCTTCCCTTCAATTCCCCGGCGCGAAGTACCCCTGCCGCCAATACGCGCGCAACGCCGGTAATCCGTGCGGCGGCACCAGCTTAACCTGCACGTGGTGGTATTTGCCGTCGCGCTGGGCGTCGGTGGGGGAGAAGCCGAGCACGTAGCGGTTGCGCAGCTCGACGCCGATCTTGGCGGCGACGTCGGGCATTTCCGCCACATCGTCCACCGGCAGATGGCGGCCGCCGCTCTGCTCGGTGATTTCGTTCAGCAGTCCCGGGCCGTTGGCTTCCTCCGGCGTGCGGTTGCGCCCGGAATCGGATTCGTAGATGCCGATGGCGTAGATCAGCACATCCGCCTCGCGCACCAGGTTGCGGAGCTCGGTTTCGGTGTACCGGCTGGAATTGTCGCCGCCATCGGAAATGATCAGCAGCGCCTTGCGCTTCTTGTCCGACTTCCGAATCTCGTGCAGCGCCAGACAAAGCGCATCGAGCAGAGCCGTGCGCCCGCGGGATTGCGAGAACGTAAGCTGGTTCTGAATTTCGGCCACGTCGCGGGTGAGCGGCACCACCAGCCTCGGCTGATCGTTGAACTCTACCAGAAAGAAATCGTCCTCCGGGTTGGCGGTTCGGAAGAAGGCCGATGCCGCCAGGCGCGACCGCCGCAGCTTGTCGCCCATGCTGCCGCTGGTATCGAAGACCAACCCCACTGCCAGCGGCTCGTCTTCCATGCCGAACTGCGTGATGGTCTGCTCCACCTTGTTGTCGAGAATACGGAAGTGTTCCTTCTCGAGACCGGTGACGGGCCGGTTCATAGGGTCGCAAACGGTTACGGGAACCAGCACCAGATTGCTGTCGACGCGCAGGTTGGCCGTGGGTGTAACCGATACCGAGGCCACGGTTTTGGGCCGCACTGGAATTTCTGGCTGCTGCGCGGTGGCAAGCCGCGGCAAGGCGGCGACTCCCGCCAGCCAGGCCAGCGCCAACCCAAGACGTATCCCCCGCGTCATAGAGTCTCCCGCTGCGCTTAGTATAACGCCGGCGCTGGCGATCTTTGTCGCCAGCCGCTCCTATTGCCCACGCGCCTTCGCGACCGCCGCCAGGAACTGCCGCGCCCGTTCTTCCAGCACGTCGAAACGGCCCTGTTTCATGCTCGCGACATCCACCAGCTCGCCGCCCACGCCGGCCGCGCAAGCGCCCGCCTTGAGAAAGTCGCCGATGGTTTCCAGATTCACGCCTCCGGTGGGGACCATCTCGATCTGCGGGAAGGGCCCCTTGAGAGCCTTGATGTACTTGGCCCCGCCGACGTTGCCACAAGGGAAAATCTTGACCGCGTCGGCGCCGGCTTCCCAGGCCGCCAGCACTTCGGTGGGCGTCAATGCTCCGGGGAAGACGGCCACCGAGTAACGTTTGCAAATCTCGATGGTGGCCAGCCTCAGGCTGGGGCAAACGATAAACTCCGCGCCGGCCAGCATGCATATGCGCGCGGTCTCGGCGTCGAGCACCGTACCGGCGCCCATCGTAATTTTGCCGGCAAACCGCGCGGCGAGTTTTTCCAGCACGCCCACCGCGCCGGGAACCGTCATGGTGATTTCGGCGGCGCGAACACCGCCCTGGTAAATGGCCTCCACGGCCTGAAAGGCCAAATCGGCGCTGGGCGCCCGCACCACGGGCACGATGCCAGCTTCGGTAATCGCTCGGAGGGTTTGTTGCGCACTCATCAGCGATTAAGGTAGCACGGAGCGTGCGGAGTGCCCTTGCCGACACCGGGCAGAGGCCGTGGAGTAGGCCTTTGGCCTGCGGCGCCGCACTGACTGCTAGTGCATCTCCCCGGTATCGCGCACTATTGTGCCCTACGTTAACGATAATATCGATGGTCAACGGTGACGCGTGTCCCCAATTGTGGTGCAATCGGGATATGCAGTTTTCATTCCTGGACATCTCCCTGGCTGCCATTACCACCATCCTGGTTTGGATGCTCGACGCAAAGTAAGGCCGAACGGCTACCATAAAAGTATCGGCGACGCCGCTCGCCGGCGCTACCGGTAGACCGTTCATGGCCAAAACTTCACTCGACAAAAGCAAAATCAAGATTCTGCTCCTCGAGGGCATTCATGCCAGTGCGGCGCGCGCGTTTCGCGCCGGCGGCTATACCAATATTGAGATTCACCCCAAGTCGCTTCCCCTTCCCGAGCTGGTGAAAGCGGTGCGCGACACTTTTTTCATCGGTATTCGCTCGGCTACGCACTTGACTGCCGAAGTGTTCGAAAACGCGCCGAAGCTGACCGCGGCCGGCTGTTTCTGTATCGGCACCAACCAGGTGGACCTGGACGCGGCGCAAGATCGTGGCATTCCGGTTTTCAACGCTCCCTTTTCCAACACCCGCAGCGTGGCCGAGCTGGTGTTGGCGGAAACCGTGATGCTGATGCGCGGTATTCCGGCGCGCAACGCGGCCAGCCATCGCGGCGGCTGGGCGAAAACCGCGGCCGGCTCGCGCGAGGCGCGCGGCAAGACGCTGGGCATCGTCGGGTACGGCCACATCGGAACGCAGGTAGGCGTGCTGGCCGAAGGGCTGGGCATGCAAGTGATCTATTACGACATCGAAACCAAACTGGCGCTGGGCAATGCGAAAGCGATGCCATCGCTCGAAGCTCTACTGGAAACCGCCGACGTGGTTACTCTGCACGTGCCGGAGACTCCGCAGACGGCGGGCATGATGGGCGCGGCGCAGTTATCGGCAATGAAGCGGGGCGCCTGCCTGATCAACGCCGCGCGCGGTACCGTGGTGGACATAGGCGCTTTGGCCGAAGCCCTGCGCGGCGGGCGCCTCGCGGGCGCGGCCATCGACGTTTTCCCGGCGGAGCCCAAGACCGCCGCGGAGGAATTCGTTTCGCCTCTGCGTGGCCTCGACAACGTGCTGCTCACTCCCCATATCGGCGGATCGACCGAAGAAGCGCAGGAAAATATCGGCCTCGAAGTCGCCGGCAAGCTGATCAAGTACAGCGATAACGGCTCGACCTTGACGGCCGTCAATTTTCCCGAAGTTTCGCTGCCCGAGCATCCCAGCGGCCATCGCCTGCTCCACATTCACCGCAACCAGCCGGGTGTGCTTTCCGCCATCAACCAGGTGTTCTCCGCCGCCACCGTGAACATCGCCGGCGAATATCTGCAGACCAATCCCAAGATCGGCTACGTGGTGATCGACGTGGAAACCCGCGAAGAGGAAGAAACCCTGGCGCTGAAACGCACCCTCGATTCCGTGCCCGGAACCTTGCGCACGCGGCTGCTGTATTGATTAACGGCAATCCTATTTGGCGCGTTTCAGAGTCATCGGGCCGTTGGGACCGCCGCCCGGGCCGCCCTCCATCTTCACGTTCAGCGTGATTTCGTCGCCTTTGATGGTGCCGTCGTGCGTAATCTTCATGGCCCCGTCACCGACGATCACCGTGAACGAAATCTTGTCGCCCTCCACTTTGCCGTCTTGGATTTCGATCGCATCTCCCTGCGGGCCTTGCGCGGTGCCGGTCAATTTCGTGCCGGCCTGCTTGAAGTCGAAGGCGATGGTCATGCCGCCGCCGTCGGGACCCGCCAGTTCGCCGGTCCACTTCCCCGTAACGTCCGCGCCAAAAGCCACCCCGGCGCCGAGCGCCAGCACGAGGGCAGGTAGGATAGTCAATACTCTTCTCATGAGAAACGCCACCTCGCAGTAACGATAGCACTGCGCACTCAGACATAGTGTTAGGCTCTGTCAAACCAGCCGAGATCAGTCGTTTTGGAGTAGACTCGGATCATGACGCAACCTCTTCGTCTGACGGCCATCATTGAACGGGAAGACGAGGGCTTCGTGTCCCTTTGCCCGGAGCTCGACATTGCCAGCCAAGGCTCCTCGATCGAAGAGGCTAGAGCGAATCTAGTAGAAGCGCTTTCCCTATTCTTCGAGACCGCGGACCCGTCCGAGGTGGCCCGCCGCTTCCGCAGCGAGGTTTTCGTCACGCAAGCCCCTTGAGTGCCTGACGACGTGGCTGGTGTTCCGTGGGGCAGACCATCGTTGTTTGTGGTCTGCCAGCCACCTCAACCCACCATCCACTCCACCGCCGCGTCCTCCGCCCAAAACCGATGCGGTCTCCGCCCCAGGAAACCCAAATGCCCGCCGTGGCTGGTCGCCAGCAGTTCAATGTGCGGATTGTTTTTCACTTCGCCTCTCTCGAAAATCTCGAACGGAATAAACGTATCGTCCTTGGCTTGGATCAGCAGCGCCGGTACGCGCAAGCGATCCAAGAACCCGATTGCGGATTGGGTGCGGTAATAGCAATCGGCCGTGCCGAAACCGAACGAGGGCGCGGTAATGCGGTCGTCCAGCGCCCAGAGCGTGCGGAGGCCGGCGAACTGGGTCGCTGGGTACCGGCCCGTGGCCATCAACCGCGCGCGCATCTTCCTGACGAAACGCCGCTCGTAGATGCGGTTGTCGCGCTCGCCGATGCGGCGTGCGCAGGCGGCCAGATCGAGCGGCGTCGAGATCGCCGCCACGCCGCGGATCCGGTGCGAGCCCTCTTCCCCCAGCTCGCCCGCCAGCTTCAGCGCCACATTGGCGCCTAACGAAAATCCCACCAGATACGCCGGCTCGGGAAGTTGTTCCAGCACGCAGCGCAAATCGCTGGTCAGCCCGGCGTGGTAGAGCGTATCGCAGAGGTGCTCGGTGCCGCCGCAGGTGCGGAAATTGAAGCGATGGGCGGCGAAGCCGGCGGCGCGCGCGGCCGCCGCCATGCCCAGCATGTAGCCGGATTGGCTGGAACCTTCGAGGCCGTGCAGCAAGACCACCTGGCCCCGTGGCGCTCCGTCGGGCCGGTCCGTTTCCACCAGCACTTCCACGCGCGGTTCGGTTCGGTACAGGCGTCGCTCGGAACGTTCCGCGCGGCCGGGGTGTCTCCAATAGTGCGCGGCAATCGTCTGCAAGTGCGGGCTGCGGACGAGCGGCCGAAAGGGGGTCATTTCCCGGCGGGCGGTTGGGTGACCTCGATATCGGTCACGTAATACTTCACGTCTTCCACCACCACGGTGGCCTTGATGTGCGCGCCGGTTTTCAGCTTGGCGAATTCGGAGTCGGGCTTGACGGAGTATTCCATGGTCATGGCTTCCATCCAGTCGCCGATTTTGCCGGCCTTGATCGTGGCGGTCTTCGACGCGGGGTCGAGCGCCATCACGTCGCCCTCCATGGGATAGCGCTTTTCCGCCAGCTTCGCGCCGCAGGCGGCCAAGGCTAAAAGCAATGCCGGGATAAGAAATGCCGTTCGTCGCGTCATCACTTACAAATGGTACAGCATCAGGTACACCACCACGCCGGTCACGCTGACGTACAACCAGATCGGCAGCGTCCAGCGGGCGATGCGGCGATGTTTGTCGTAGCGCGCCCGCAGGCCGCGGCTCAAGGTGACGATCGCCAGCACCGGTGTCGCCGCCGCCAGAACCGTGTGCGTGCCCAGGATGGATAAATAGACGGCGCGTATCCAGCCGGGCTTCTGAAACCGCACGATGCCGGCGTTGAAGTGGTACACCAGGTAACAGGTCAGGAACACGCACGACACCGCGAACGCCGTCAGCATTACCTTGCGGTGCGCGGCGATTTGCTTGCGGCGGATCAGCGTGTAGCCCCAGACCAGCAGGATGGCGGCCACGCCGTTGAGCACGGCATTCACGGTCGGCAGGTTTTCAATCACGGTTCGTTCGCTCCAGCTTGCGGATATCGGCCAAAAGTCGCCGACGGAACTTATCTTCCAATGTCTGATAGTATGCCCGGATGCGCATGCGCCCGTCCACCAGCGCAAACCGCGTGCTGTGCTCCAGGCTGCCATCCACGCTGTTCAGGTGAAAGGCGTTCAGGCCCAGGTCGTTGAGCAGTGCGCGCGAGCCGGTCAAAAACCACCAGCGGCCGGGCGGAACGGGATAGTGCTTGGCATACGCCGCCAGCACTATCGGAGAATCGTGTTCCGGGTCGACGGTGAAGGAAACAAGCTGCACGTCGCTCGCCTGCGCAATCTGGCGCATATGGTGGCTCATCAACGGACACGGGCCGGGGCAGGTGGTGTACATGAAATCGGCCACCCAGATGCGGCCCGCGAGGCGCGAGCTGTCGAACGGAGCCCCGTTTTGATCGGTGAGCGCGAAGTGCGGCACCGTACCGAGCACTGGAAGGGGCGCGGAACCGCATCCCGCCAGCAGCAGGCAGGCCAGGGCCAAGAGAGGTGGGACAGACGATCGTTTTTTGTCGTCTGTCAGGTTCTCGAGTGGGGCGCGACAGACGACGAAAAACGATCGTCTGTCCCACAGCTGTCCCGTTAAAAGTCGAACAGATTCAGTTGGTTAGGGTCGAGGCCTGCTTCCATTTGGACGTTAGGCCGTTCAAACACCTGTAAAATAGGCATTTTTT
>Ga0187848_10000830_pt1 | contig 27378 bp, 22 predicted proteins | sample June2016WEW_4_40_FD_132424 | JGI IMG/M metagenome (GOLD analysis project Ga0187848, IMG submission 132424) | Peatland microbial communities from SPRUCE experiment site at the Marcell Experimental Forest, Minnesota, USA - June2016WEW_4_40 | ecosystem: Environmental > Terrestrial > Soil >... | reverse complement strand
TCTCGCGCTGCGAGGAGTTCCTGTGGGCGGTGCGCTGCCACCTGCATTTTCTCACCGGGCGCGCCGAGGAGCGCCTGAGCTTCGACCTGCAGCGCCCGATCGCCGAACGGCTCGGCTACGCCGCGCGCGCCGGCCAGGCCGACGTCGAACGCTTCATGAAGCACTATTTCCTCGTCGCCAAAGATGTCGGCGATCTCACCGCAATCGTCTGCGCCGCGCTCGAGGAGCGGCACGCCAAGCCGACCCAGGCGTTCGACCGCTTCCTCGGCCGCTTGCGCCGCCGGCCGCGCGCCGTCGCCGACGCCGTCGATTTCAGAATCGAGCACGACCGCATCGCCGTCATTCGCGACGACGCGTTCGAGCGCGATCCGGTCAACCTCATCCGTCTCTATTGGGCCGCCGACCGGTCGAGTCTGGCGATCCATCCCGACGCGACGCGGCTCGTCACCCAGTCGCTCAAGCGCATCGACGCCAAACTGCGCGCCAATCCGGAAGCCAACCGGCTGTTCCTGGAAATCCTGACCTCGCGCCGCTCGCCCGAGGTCGCGCTGCGCCGCATGAACGAATCCGGCGTGCTCGGCCGCTTCATTCCCGATTTCGGCCGCGTCGTCGGCCTGATGCAATTCTCGATGTACCATCATTACACCGTCGACGAGCATCTCTTGCGCACCGTCGGCGTCCTCAGCCAGATCGAAGCGGGGAGCCTCAAGGAGGAGCATCCGCTGGTCAGCGAAATGGCGCCTCACATCGCCAACCGCACGGCGCTTTACGTCGCTGCGTTCCTGCACGACATCGCCAAAGGACGCCCCGAGGATCATTCGACCGCCGGCGCTGAGGTCGCGCGCCGCCTTTGCCCGCGTCTTGGCCTGTCGCCGGCGGATTGCGACCGGGTCGCCTGGCTCATCCAAAACCATCTGGCGATGTCCAACATGGCGCAGGGGCGCGATCTCGCCGACCCCCGCACCGCCGAATCGCTCGCCACGATCGTGCAGACCTTGGAGCGGCTGAGGATGCTGCTCGCGCTGACGGTCAGCGACATCCGCGCGGTCGGACCCGGCGTATGGAACGGCTGGAAAGGCCAATTGCTGCGCACGCTGTTCTGGGAGACCGAGGTCGTGCTCGGCGGCGGGCACTCGGCGATCGACCGCAAGTCGCGCGTCGCCGCGGCCCAGGAGACGTTGCGGCGCGCGCTTCCCGGATGGTCCGATCCGGAATTCGACGTCTACGCGCAGCGCCATTACCCCGCCTATTGGCTGAAGGTCGATCTGGCGCACCAGGTCGCGCACGCCAAGTTGCTGTATGCGATGGCGGCCGACGTGTGCTCGCTGGCGACGGAATACGCCACCGACGCCTACCGCGGCGTGACGGAGCTGACGATCGTCGCGCCCGACCACCCGCGCCTGCTGTCGATCATCGCCGGCGCTTGCGCCGGCGCCGGCGGCAACATCGTCGACGCGCAGATTTTCACCACCACCGACGGATTCGCTCTCGACACCATTTCGGTGTCGCGCGCGTTCGAGCGCGACGACGACGAGCTCCGACGCGCCGCGCGCATCGCGCGCACGATCGAGCAGGCGCTGCGCGGCGAAATTCGCGCCAGCGAAATCGTATCGCAGCGCGTGCGCGACGCCCGTGTGCACGCTTTCGCCATTCCGCCCGAGGTGATGATCGACAACAGTCTCTCCAACCGCTACACGGTGCTCGAGGTCTCCGGGCTCGACCGTCCGGGGCTGCTCTACGAATTGACCTCGGCGCTCTCGAAGCTCAACCTGAATATCGGCTCGGCGCATATCGTGACCTTCGGCGAGAAGGCGGTCGATTCATTTTACGTCACCGATCTGACCGGGGCGAAAATCGCCTCGCCGTCGCGTCAGGCCGCGATCAAGAGGCATTTGTTGGCGATTTTCTAAAAAGGCGAGGCGCGGCGCCGCGGGCGGCCCTGCGCTTGATTTTTCCCCCGCCAGCCCTGATATCGGGCGCGACCAATTCGGGGAATTTGACGAAATGACCGATACGACCAACGCGCAGACTTCCGAATCCGTGGCCGGCGCGACGCCGCCCAGCGAGGCCGACGGCTTCGCCGTGATCGAAAAGCTCAATGCGGAAAACGCCGAATTGAAGGATCGCCTGTTGCGCGCCCTTGCGGAAATGGAAAACCTGCGTCGGCGCACCGAACGCGAAGTCGCCGACGCGCGCACTTACGGCGTCGCGGCTTTCGCGCGTGAAATGCTCACCGTGGCCGACAATCTTTCGCGCGCGCTCGACAGCCTGCCGGCGGAAGCGCGCGCCGGCGCCGACGGCGCATTGAAGAGCTTGATCGAAGGCGTCGAGCTGACGGCGCGAGACCTCCAGACCGCGCTCGCGCGCCACGGCGTCACCAAGCTGGAGCCGCTCGGCGAGAAATTCGACCCGAATTTCCATCAGGCGATGTTCGAGCAGCCCCACGAGGAATTGCCGGCCGGCGCGGTCGCCCAGGTCATGCAGAGCGGCTGGAAGATCGGCGAACGGGTGCTGCGCCCCGCCCTGGTCGGCGTGTCCAAGGGCGGAACGAAGCCCGCGCCGAAGGGGGAATAGGCGCGCCGGGCTCCTACGCGCGCGTCACCCGCCGCAGCGTCAGGTTGATCCGTCCGCCCTCGGCGAGCAGGGTCGAGCTTCCGGCCAAAATGCGGTCGACGCCGTGGAAGGCGAGGCGCGCCGGGCCGCCGAGCGTCATCGCGTCGCCCGAGGCGAGGCGGAACGAGCGGGTCGGCCCGCCGCGCGTCAGGCCACCGACGCGAAACAACGCCGCATCGCCGAGGGAAAGCGAAACGAGCGGCGCGGAAAGCTCGTCCTCGTCGCGATCCTGATGCAGCCCCATGCGGGCGTTCTGGTCGTAGTAGTTGATCAGGCACGCCTCGGGCGGCGGCGCGCCCGGCGCCAGTTCGGCCCAGGCCTGCAGCAGCCGCGCCGGCATCGCCGGCCAGGGCGCGCCGGTCGCCGGATGGGTCGGCTGATAGCGGTAGCCTTTCTCGTCGGAGACCCAGCCGAGCGGCCCGCAGTTGCTCATGCGCACCGAGAACGCCTTGCCGGTGCGGGGCATGCGTGGACAGAACAGCGGCGCGACGGCGATGACGGCGCGCAATTCCTCGCGCAACGCCTCTTGCGCGGCGCGGTCGAGGTAGCCTGGGTAATGGACGACGCCGGGGACGATTTCGAGCGCGGCTTTCATGGGCTTCGATCCTTTTGCCGTCGAGCGCCGGCGTCTTCCCTAAGCGCAAGGCGCGGCGTATAGGAAGCCCCGATTTCACAAACGCGCGCGGCGCTCCGCGCGCATCTCTGAGGCGAGGCATGGCAGGTCATAGTCAGTTCAAGAATATCATGCACAAGAAGGGCAAGCAGGACGCGATCCGCTCCAAGCTCTTCTCGAAGCTCGCGCGCGAAATCACCGTCGCGGCGAAAATGGGCCTGCCCGACCCGGGGATGAATGCGCGCCTGCGCGCGGCGGTGCTCGCCGCCCGCGCCGAAAACATGCCCAAGGACAATATCGAGCGCGCCATCAAGAAGGCCGCGGGCGCCGAGGGCGAGACTTACGACGAAGTGCGCTACGAAGGCTACGCGCCGGGCGGCGTCGCGGTCATCGTCGAGGCCTTGACCGACAATCGCAACCGCACGGCGGGCGAAGTGCGCTCCTATTTCACCAAGTCGGGCGGCGCGCTCGCCGAGACCGGCGCGGTTTCGTTCATGTTCGACCGCGTCGGATCGATCGTGTTCGACCGCAAAGTCGCCAGCGACGACGCGATGCTCGAAGCGGCGATCGAGGCCGGCGCCGACGACGTCGTCTCCGGTCCGGAAGAGCACGAAGTGATCACCTCGGTCGAAGCGTTGCGCGACGCGCAAAAGGCGCTCGAGGCCAAGTTCGGCGAGCCGCTCAAGGCTTCGCTGGTCTGGCGCCCGCAAAACACTGTCGCGGTCGACGACGAAGCGGGAGAAAAGATCCTCCGCTTGATCGGCGCTCTCGAAGAAAACGACGACGTCCAGAACGTCACTGCCAATTTCGAGATATCGGACGCTCTGGTGGCGAAGATGCAGGGCTGACGCCCGCTTCCCTCGGCGGCTCGGAGCAAAGCGGATCGCGGAAGCGCCAGGCGCTTCCGCGGGGGCTGCTCAGCAAGCTCGACTCTTGACGAAGGCGCCGCGCCGCAACCGTTCGCCGTCAGTAGTTGCAGTGGAGATGGCCGTAGTAGCCGCGCCAGCAATGGCGCATGTTCCAGCCCTGGCCCGGGACCGGGGCCACGGGACCCCAATAGCGGGGGCCCCAATAGGGATGATTGGGGTGCCAGCGGCCCCAGCTATCCCACCAGACGTGGTCGACGTGCGACGACGCCATCGGCTGCTGCAGCGACGGCGAAGACAACGAGAAGGCCGAAGCCGAACTCGCCGAAATCACCAGCATCGCAACGCCCGTCAGAGCCGCGACGGCCCCGCCTGTCATAACGCGTACAAACATGGAATTCTCCTTTGTTCCCGGACAAGCGCTGTCGTGCATGGCCCGCCTGATCTCGACACGGTAAGTCTTGGCCATCGAAACAATCGCTGCCTGAAGGGATCGCATTTGCGCGCCAACCGGCGCGCAATGTTCTCCCCCACAAACGATTTCGAGCTTTTCGGCCGATATCCACCGTCTCCGAGTCCCGACCGCCAATCGCCACGGCGCAAGCGCCACAATGCCGCGCGTGGGACGATCTCGCGCGCCTCGTTCCTTTACGGTCTGACGCCGTGGGAACATCGCCGAACGTGCGCTCGTCGGCCGCCGACTTCGAGATTTCCGACGCGCTGATGGCGAAAATGCAGGGCTGGGCGAGCCTTGCCCGCCCCTTTTTCGATCAAGCGCCGCGAAAGCTTTAGACGGCCTTTCGCGGCGCTTCATTTTCGGGCGTGGTCGCGGCGCGCCTCAATCGCTCCGCGCCGCGATCAGAGCCTCACCAGCAATGCAAGTGGCCCCAGCGGCCGCGCCAGCAATGGCGATGCCAATAAGGGCCGGGGCCCCACCCAGGCTGACCCCAGTAGGGATGATTGGGATGCCAGCGGCCCCAACGATCCCACCAGACGTGGTCGATATGCGAGGACGCCATCGGCTGTTCGAGCGAGGGCGAAGACAGCGAGAAGGCCGAAGCCGAACTCGCCGAAATCGCCGAAATCGCCAGCATCGCAACGCCCGCGAGAGCCGCCACAGCTCCGCCTGTCAGAACGCGTGTGAACATGAAATCCTCCTTCTTCAATCCCCCCAGGCATCATGCACTTAGCGCCTGAACTCGAAATGAATAAATTATGACCGCTGAGGTTATCACGGATTGGTGAAGTCGTATTCGCGCGCATACCAGCGCTCGACATGATTTCGCCACAATCTATTTTCGCTTCTATCTGCGGTTATATTTGCGCTTCCCAAGTCTCGGCGGCTGCTCGCGACGGCACGAGCGCGATAACAACGCTGCATGGCGACCTGATACGAGCGGCGCTATCAGGGTCTGGCGTCTTCATCGCCGCCCCGCCGTGACCCCGAGCAGATCGCCGAGCCGGTCGAGCGCGACGCGCAGGCGGTCGGCGATGACCGCGTCCGCGCGCCAGGGCGTGACGATTTCCGGCACAAGAACGCGGCAGTCGCTCAACCGCGCGCCCTCGATGACGATGCGCGCAACGATCGGCCAAGCGGCCTCGCCGGCGCGCTCGGCGGCCGCGCGCAGCTTGTCGCGCGCATGGAGCGCGATTTCGCTCGACGGCAGTCCGGAGCGCGGGCCGCACCCCTTCGAAGCAACGACGTCGGGCGCGAGCGCGCGCAAGGCGTCGAACTGGGCGCGCCGGTGCAGGCGCCGCAGCGCCTCGCCGATCAGCCAGCGAATGTCGTTGAGCTTCGGATCGTGCGGCGCGAGCGCGCGGGTCGAGCGCATTACGTCGAAGGGATCGAGGAGGCGGCGCAGCCGATCGGCGCCGCGCTCGGACTCCTGGCCGCTTTCCGTGGCCCTGGCGAGCCGCTCCGGCGTCGCGTCGAGCCGCTCCGGCTCGGGGCCGCCCCGAGCCTTCGATCGTCTCGCTCTGGCTTTCGCGGTCATCGCGCCAGCTCCGCGCAAAGCTGGGCGGGAGAGGTGCAGTACGAGGCGACGGGTTCGCCGCTCAGGCGCTTGGGGATTGCGACGCTCTTCAGCTCGACGTCGGCGGGCGGGCGACCGTGGGCGCGTTTGAGATCGCGAAGATGCGCGGCGCAGGCGGTGACGGCTTCCTGACGCTCGGTCTCGGTTTTCGGCGGGCGGCGGCGATTGCAGGCCTGCATCGGCTTTGTCTCCCCTCAGCGAAAGAGCGACGGGCGGGGTCGACGGCCACGCCGAATGTTCGCTCTTTGTTCTCATTTTCTGAACACCAGGAGAGATTGTCAAGAAATATTTCTGATTTTCATGATTGCGTAGATTCTGAAAAGCAGAATAGATAGCGCATGACCGTCGATTGGATTCGTGACGCCCTCAAGGAAACCGGCAAGACGCGCAGCGGCCTCGCCAAGGCGCTCGGTCGCTCGCCCTCGGCCGTCACCGACCTTCTCAACGGCTCGCGCCGACTTCGCGCGGACGAGATCGCGATCGTCGCCGCCTATCTCGGCGTCGAACCGCCGCGCCTGATCGGCGGCGGCCGGCCGCCGGTCGCGCGAGCCACGGTGCCGCTGGTCGGCTACGTCGGCGCCGGCGCCGTCGCCCATTTCTACGCCGACGGCCAGGGCCCGTTCGATGAAGTGCCGGCCCCCGACGCGGCGAGCGCCAAGACCGTCGCGGTTCAAATCCGCGGCCATTCGCTCGGCGCGCTGTTCGACAATTGGCTGGTGTTCTACGACGACGTGCGCGAGGAGCCGGGCGACGATCTGGTCGGACGGATGTGCGTATGCGGCCTCGCCGACGGACGCGTGCTCATCAAGGCGCTCAAGCGCAGCCAGCTTCCCGGCTTGTGGACCTTGCTGTCGAACGCCGAACCGCCGATTTACGACGTCGTGCTGCTGTGGGCGGCGCTGGTGCGCGAAATGCGGCCGCGATAGGGGCCGCTCATGTCCGCAACGCCGAGATCAGCGCTCGATATCGCGCGCGCGCTCATCGCCTTTCCCTCGGTGACGCCGAACGACGCCGGCGCCCTGCCCTATCTCAAGGGCCTGCTCGAGGAAGCGGGATTTGCCGCCGAGATCGTCGCGTTCGCGGCGCCGGGGACGCCTTCGATCGACAATCTCTACGCGCGCTTCGGCGCCGGGGCGCCAAATTTCGCCTTCGCCGGCCATACCGACGTCGTGCCGCCTGGCGACACGAGCAAGTGGCGCTTCGATCCCTTCGCCGGCGCGCTCGCCGACGGCCAGGTTTGGGGGCGCGGCGCCTGCGACATGAAGGGCGGAATCGCCGCCGCAGTGGCCGCGGCGCTGCGGTTCGTCGCGCGCGGCGCATTCCCGGGCTCGATCAGCTTTCTCATCACCGGCGACGAAGAGGGGCCCGCCGTCAACGGCACGGTCAAGCTGCTCGACTGGGCGCGCGCGCGCGGCGAGCGTTTCGATCATTGCGTGCTCGGCGAGCCGACGAGCGTCGCGGCGCTCGGCGATACGATCAAGAACGGCCGGCGCGGTTCGCTGACCGGCCGGCTGGTCGTTTCCGGCAAGCAGGGCCATGTCGCCTATCCCCATCTCGCCGACAATCCGATCCACGCGCTGACGCCGATTCTCGCCGCTCTGCGGACGCCGGCGCTCGATGGGGGCACGTCTGATTTCGAGGCTTCCAATCTAGAAATCGTCAGCGTCGACGTCGGCAATCCCGCGACCAATGTCATTCCCGGCGAGGTGCGCCTGGTCTTCAACGTCCGCTTCAACGACCTGTGGACGCCGGACGCCTTGAGCGCCGAAATCGAGCGGCGCGTCGCCGCGTCGGCGGGCGGGGCGCGCTACGCGCTGAGTTTCGACCCGACCAACGCCGTCGCGTTCCTCACCGCGCGCGGCGCCTTCACCGATCTCGTCGCAAGGGCGGTCGGGGACGTGACGGGGCGACGCCCCAAGCTCTCGACCAGCGGCGGCACTTCGGACGCGCGCTTCATCAAGGACGCCTGCCCGGTCGTCGAAATCGGGCTCGTCGGCAAGACCATGCACGGCGTCGACGAACGCGTCCCACTCGACGAGCTCGAAGCGCTTTCGCGCGTCTACGAACGCACGCTGGAGCTCTATTTCTCGACTTTCGGCGCGACGTAGTCGACGCGCGCGAGATAGAGCCCGCAAGCCGGCGCCACCTGCCCGCAGCGGCTGCGGTCGGCGGCCTCCAGCGCCGCCTTCAGATCCTGTGCGCGCCACTTGCCGAGCCCGACTTCGACGAGCGAGCCGACCATTGAGCGCACCTGCCGATGCAGGAACGACAACGCGCTGACCGCGAATTCGATCCGCTCGCCCGCGCACGTCACGTCGAGCCGCGCGAGCGTGCGCACCGGCGTCTTGGCCTGACACTGCGAATCGCGAAAGGTCGAAAAATCGTGCCTGCCGATCAGCGCGCGCGCCGCCTCGCCCATCGCCGTCACATCGAGTTCGCGCTTTACGTGCCAGGCGCGGCCGCGCTCGAAGGTCAGCGGCGCGCGGCGATTGACGATGCGATAGAGGTAGTGACGCATGACCGCGCTGCGGCGCGCGTCGAAATGGTCGGCGGCCGGCGCGGCGTCAAGGACGGCGATGGGATGGGGAACGAGATGCGCATTGATCGCCTCGCGCAGGCGCCAGCCGCTCCAATCGCAGCCAAGATCGACATGCGCGACCTGTCCCATCGCGTGAACGCCGGCGTCGGTGCGGCCCGCGCCGTGAACGACAGGGGTTTCGCCGGTCAGCGCCAACAGCGCCTCTTCCAGCGCCTGCTGGACCGAAGCGCCGTTCGCCTGGCGTTGCCAACCCGCGTAATCCGCGCCGTCGTATTCGATCGTCAGCTTGTAGCGCGGCATGGGGCCGCTCAGACCGTCAACACGATCTTGCCGACATGGGCCGAGCTTTCCATGCGCCGGTGCGCGCTCGCGGCCTCGGCGAGCGGAAAGACCGAATCGACGACCGGCTTGCAGCGCCCCTGCGCCAACAGCGGCCAGACCTTGGCGTGCAGCGCCTCGGCGATAACGGCTTTTTCCGCGACCGAGCGCGGGCGCAACGTCGAGCCGGTGTGGAAGAGGCGCTTGGCCATGATGACGCGCAAATCGATTTCCACCTTCTGTCCACGCAGGAAGGCGATCTGCACAATGCGGCCGTCGAGCGCCGCGGCGGCGTAATTGCGCGCGACGTAATCGCCCCCGACCATGTCGAGAATGACGTCGGCGCCCTTGCCGTCCGTCGCGGCGAGCGTCGCCGCGACGAAATCCTGCGTGCGGTAATTGACCGCGCGGTCGGCGCCGAGCCCTACACATTCTCTCACTTTTTCGTCCGAGCCCGCGGTCGCGATCACGCGCGCGCCGAATGCCTTGGCGAGTTGAATCGCGGTCGTGCCGATGCCCGAGCTTCCCCCGTGCACGAGCAGCGTCTCGCCCGCCTTCAGCGCGCCGCGCTCGAAGACGTTGGTCCAGACGGTGAAGAACGTTTCCGGGATCGCCGCGGCTTCGACCGCCGAAAGGCCGGCGGGAATCGGCAGGGCGACGCTTTCGTGGGCGAGGCAATATTCGGCGTAGCCGCCGCCGGGAACGAGGGCCGTGACCCGCGCGCCGAGCGCGTGACGCGACGCGCCCGGCCCGAGCGCGGCCACCTCGCCCGCGACTTCCAGGCCGAGAACGTCCGATGCGCCGGGCGGCGGCGGATAGACGCCCTGGCGCTGGAGGATGTCGGGACGGTTGACGCCCGCCGCTTCGACCTTGACGAGAATTTCGCCCGCGCCCGGGATCGGGCGCGGCCGGGTCTGAAGCTCGAGGACATCTGGCCCGCCGGGTCGGGCCGCGAGGATCGCGCGCATGGATTCGGGCAGTTTGGGCATGGTCTCGGCCTCACAAGGATTTGGCGCTTTGTCGGCCGTCCGCCGCGTCTAAGTCAATGCGCGGGCGCGGCCGGCGCGCTCACGCCGTCGAGCGCCGGCGCGGCGCGGAACGCCGGCAGTTCCTCGGCGCGCGCGCAAAACGCCGCGAGCCGGGCGTAACGCGCCTTATCGACGACGTCGGCGAGCATGAGTTGGGTGAAGCCGAACGCGCAGACGACGCCGATGTCGGCGACGCCGAGAACGCCGCCGCCGATCCAGCCGGAAGCCGGCGTTTCGCGATCGAGCGCTTCGAGCCCCGCCGCCAATTGTCGATCGACCCGCGCGGTCCAGGGTTCGTGGCGCTTTTCCGGCGGCCGCAGCGCCCTCTCGTAGTGGCGCTGCACCGCCTTTTCCATGACGGTGAGCGCCAGCCCGGTCGCGCGCGAAGCGGCGAGCCGCGCGGCCGGCGCGCTCGGCGTCAACGCGGCGACGGCGGGCGCGATCGAAGCGAGATAATCGAGGATCACGCTCGAATCCATCAACACCGCGCCTTCGTCGGCGACCAAGGTCGGCGCCTTCAGCAGCGGATTGATTTTCGAAAATTCGTCGATGTGACGGAACAGCGAAATCGGCCGATGGGAGAACGGAACCCCGGCTGCAATCAGCGCCACGGCCACGCGCCGCACATAGGGCGAGTCGAGCATGCCGACGAGTTCCATGACGGGATCGTCCTCTCAATCGCAATCGGAAGGTCGCCAGGACTTGCTCCGGGACCGCGCGTTCGTCAAGTTCGCGGATTCGCGAAAGGAGGCGAACGCCTCCTTGCTTTGGGGCGAGCGGGCGTTTGGCATGGTTGGTTGCGGGGGCGCGCGACCACACCGACGGCTATGAGCGATTCGGCGCGGCGCAACGTCACGAGCGAAGCGCCGCAGGCGCCGTTAAACAGCGCAACTAAGGAATGGTTTATTGCGCCGTCGGCGCGTCGGCCCGGCGCGAGAGACCTTCGCCGCACGAATCCGCGCTATGCGTGGCGCGCCAGAACGCGCGCGCGCCGGGCTCGGGAACCGGCTTTGGCGCGTGGCGTGCGCAATAGCCGGCCAGGGCCCACCAGGCCATCGGCATGTCGCCGCGGTCGACCGGATTGAGGCCGCCCTCCGGATGGCGCCAATAGCGACAGTCGGCGCATGTCGAGGCCGGCGTGGGCGAGACGGCGATAGCGCCCTCGCCGCACCATTGACGACTGTGGGTCTGCGGCCAATGCGCGACCTGTTCGGCGCGCTGGTCGGCCTCCGGCGCGCGGCGGCGGCAGGAGCCCTCATATTCCCTCATGCGACGCCAGAACGCGCAATGGGCGCAATCGGCGGGAATCTCCGGTGCGTCGTTCAAGGCGGTCCCCCTTGCTTGTCTTTCCGATGTTTCAACGGCTCTCGACATTCGCGCTCGCCTCGGACGACCATCCCCCGCCCAGCGCGAGCATCAGCCCGACATTGGCGTCGAGTTGGCGCGTGCGCAAGGCGATCGACGCACGTTCCGCGTCCAGCGCGGCGTTTTGCGCGGTGACCACGTCGAGATAGGACGCCGCGCCGTCGCGATAGAGAGACATCGCCATTTCCGCGGCCTTGCGCGCGGCGTCGGCGGCGGCGGTGGTTTCGCGCGCCTCTTCGGCGAGCCAGCGCAGCGCCGAGAGATTGTCCTCGACTTCCCTGACCGCGCGCAGAATCGCGGCGCGATAGCGCGCCGCCGCCTCGGCATAGGCGGCGGTCGCGGCGTCGAGTTGGGCTTGCCGCAATCCCGCGTCGAACAGCGGCACGGAGACGGTCGGCCCAAGCGAGCCCATGCTGTTGCCCGGGGTCAGCAAGGCGATCCCGGTGTCCTGCGTCCCGCCGAGAAGATTCAACGTGAATTTGGGATAGAACGCCGCGCGCGCGACCCCGATTTCCGCGCTCGCCGCGGCGGCGAACCGCTCGCTCTCGGCGACGTCGGGGCGGCGGCTCAGCACGTCCGAAGGAACGGTGCGAGGCCGCCTGGGAAATGTCATCGGCGCAGCGGCGCGCGAGATCGTGAACGACGCGGCGGATTTGCCGACGAGCGCGGCGATCGCGTTCTCCAGCGCGCTGCGCTGTACGACAAGATCGGACGCCTGCGCCTTGACGTTCTCGAGTTGCGTCACCGCCCGTTCGACATCGATGGGCGGGGCGATCTGCGCGGCGAGCCGCTCGCGCGTCAGGTTAAGCGCCGACTGATAATTGGCGATCGTATCGGAAAGCAGCTTGGCTTCGGCGTCGAGACCGCGCAGGCGAATGTAGGCGCTCGCGAGTTCCGCGTGCAGCTCGAGGCGCGCCTGCGCAAGCGCGTCGGCGCTGGCTTCGGCGTCGGCGTTCGCCGCCTTGATGAGATCGCGCACGCGCCCCCAGATGTCGACCTCGTAAGACGCCACCTGCGCGCCGAGCTGATTGGCGCCGTAGTAGGTCGGCTGGTCCTTGGAGCGAAGCGGGCGGTTGTTGGATTGCTTGTTGTATGAGAGGCTCGAGCCGGCGTCGACCTCGGGATAGAGGCCGGCCAGCGCGGCCGCCGCGAAGGCGCGCGCCTGATCGTTCGCGGCGAGGGCCGCGGCGAGGTTCGGGTTGGCCGCGTCGACCTGATCCTGCAGATCGTCGAGCGTCCGGTCGTTGAAGCTTCGCCACCAGAAGCCCGTCGCGTCGAGAACTCCGTCGCTCGCGGCGGGCGCTTCCTTGAATCGCGCCGACAGCGCCAGGGTTGGCGGCGTGTAGTTCGGCGCGAGATCGCAGCCGCCGAGGAGCAATGCCGCGGACGCCGCCAGCAGGGACCGCGCCTTCATTCGGCATGTCCTCGCGCGTCCTGGACGACCGATTGGTCCGCCGCGTCGCTGGTCTGTCCCGACGACGCGCCGTCTTTGCCGCTCTCCGGGCGCCCGGCGCCCGGCGGGGAAAGAATGCGCACCTCGTCGCCCTCGTCGATCGAGTCGGGGGGGTTGGCGATCACCCGGTCGCTGGCCGACAGGCCGCTGGCGATTGCGACTTCGTTTCCGAGATCGCGAGCGATCTCGACTTTCTTCATCACCACGCGATTGTTTGCGCCGACGGTCGCGACTTCGACCGACTTGTCGCGAAAAATCATCGCGCTCGCCGGCAGCGTAAGCGCATCGGCCGCCTCCGGGATTTGAAAGCGAACCTCCGCGAATGCGCCCGGCTGCAACGCGCCGTCGCCGTTTTTCGCCGATAGCTCCACGAGCAGCGAGCGCGACTTCGCGGAGATGGCTTGCGAAGTGGTCGTGATCGTCGCCTCGAAGCTTCGATCCGGGTATTGCGGCAGCTTGAGCGTGGCTTTCATGCCTTCGTGCATGTCGGCCGCGAAGCTTTGCGGCACGTCGACGTAAACCCGCATTTCGTGCACGTCGGCGACGGCGAAGAGGCCGCTGTTCGCGTTGGCGCTATCGCTGACGAGCGAACCGATATCGATGTTGCGCTGCGTGACGACGCCGTCGAACGGCGCGACGATATTGGCGAAGGCCTTAAGGGCTTTCAAGCGATCGACATTCGCGCTCGCCGCGGCGACCTCGGCGTCCTTGGCCGCCGCGTCGGCGACCTTCTCGTCGGCGGCCTGCTGCGAGACCGCGCCGGACTGGCGCAGTGACTTCCAGCGGTCGGCGGTGACCGCCGCCAGCGCCTGATTGGCTTTGGCCTTGGTCAGCTGCTCGCGAGACTCGGCGAGGCGCTGGTCGAGTTCCGGCGTGTCGATGGTGGCGAGCACGTCGCCCGCCTTCACGTGGGCGCCGATGTCCTTGTACCACGCATGGACATATCCGCTCACTTGCGCGTGAACGACCGCGTTGTAGAAGGCGTCGACATCGCCGGGAAGAACCAGCTCGCGCGCCCCGCCGCCGTGTTCGGGGGCGACGACCGCAACCGTTGGAACCGCCCGATCGAGCGTCCATTGCGCGAGTTTCGTTGCGTCGTCGCGTCGCAACGAGACCCCCCAGATCGCAGCGCCCACCGCGACCACGGCAAGCACGACGAGCGCGCGCCCGATCTTCATCGGCTTCCGCTCTTTCGTGATCTCGTCGATCTTAGATGGTGGGTTCGCGTTCATATCGGCTCAGCCTGGGCTTGAAGTCCTGGGGAGGCGTCCGGCGCGGCGCCGTGCAGTCGTGCGTGGACGAGCCGGAACACCGCGGGCACGAAGAACAGCGTGGCGACGGTCGAGCAGATCAGGCCGCCGATCACGGCGCGTCCGAGCGGCGCGTTCTGCTCGGCGCTGAGCGCCATCGGCGCCATGCCGATGATCATGGCCAAAGCCGTCATCAGCACCGGGCGGAAACGCGTGAAGCCGGCATCGATCGCCGCCGTCAGCGCGTCGGCGCCGTCCGCGAGCCGCTCCCGCGCGAAACTCACCACCAGGATGCTGTTCGCGGTCGCCACGCCCATGCACATGATCGCGCCGGTGAGAGCGGGAACCGAAAGCGTCGTACGCGTGACGAACAACATCCACACGATGCCCGCCAGGGCCGTCGGCAGAGCGCTGACGATGACGAAGGGATCGAGCCAGGACTGAAAGTTGACGACGATCAGCAGGTAGATCAGCACGATCGCCAGCGCGAGACCGGCGTAGAGCTGGGTGAACGCATACGTCATGGTCGAGGTTTGGCCCCGCAGCACGACGGTCGAGCCGGGCGGCGCGTCCTTGGCCGTCTCGTCGAGGATGTTCTGGATGTCGTGCGAGACGGCGCCGAGATCCCGCTCGTGATTCGTCGCGAAAATGTCGATGACCGGCTGCACTGCGTAATGCGAAACGACCGCGTCGCTATAGCCGCGCGTCACCGTCGCGACGCCGCCGAGAAGCTGCTTCGAATCGCCTTGCGAGGCGGGCACGGTTTCCAAGCCGGACAGCGTATCGAGCCAATACTGCGGCGACTGCGCCACGATCGGATAGGAGACGCCGTTCTTCGGGTTCAACCAGAAGGTCGGCGCCGTCTGGATGCTGCCGGCGAGAGTGTCCTGCAGGCTCGTCGCGACGTCGCGTTCGCTCAATCCAACCTGGCTCGCCCGCGCCCGATCGACCGTGACGTTGAGCGTCGGCGCGTTGAAGGCTTGCTGAATCCGCGCGTCCGCGACGCCGCTCACGCGGGCGACGCGCCGCAACAAGGCGTCCGCGTAAACGCGATTGGCGTCCATGTTCGGGCCGATGATCTGAACGTCGATCGGCGACGGCAGACCGAAATTGAGAATTTGGGTCACGATATCGGCGGGAAGGAACGCGAAGCTCGTTCCGGGAAACTGACGCGGCAATCGCTCGCGCAGCCGCGTGACGAAGTCGTCGACCTTGCTCTCCCAGTCGGGCTTCACGCTGATCAAGATGTCGGCGTCGTTCGCGCCGATCGTGCCGGAATTGCCATAGGCCGCGTTGATCCCGCTGATCGGCAACCCGATGTTGTCGACGACGTTCACAAGCGCGTCCGGCGGAATCGTCGCCCGCACGGCCGCTTCGACGCGATCGCAGAGACGCGCCGTCTCCTCGATGCGCGTGCCGGTCTGCGCGCGCACATGCAGCTTGATCTGATCGCCCTCGACGGGCGGAAAGAAGTTTTGACCGAGGAACGGCGTCAGCGCGAAGGAGCCTGCGACCACCGCCAAAAAGCCGACGATGAAAGTCCGCCGTCCGCCGAGCGCGGTCGCGAGAAGCCGCCGGTAGGCGGCGCGCGTGCGCTCGAAGCGATGCTCGAATCCACGCTGAAACATGACGAAGGGATTGCGCGTCGGGGCCGCCGCTTCCCCATCGCCGTGGGTGGCTTGATTGGCCAGGAGATAGCGCGCCATCGTATTCACCAGGGTGCGCGAGAGCACATAGGAGGCCATCAGCGCGAAGACGACCGCTTCCGCCATCGGGCGAAAGAGATAGCCGGCCACGCCGCCGAGCCTGAACATCGGCACGAACACGATGCAGATGCAGAGCAAGGAGACGGTGGCGGGAATGACGATCTGGCGCGCCCCGTCCATGATCGCGCTTTCGATGTCCTTGCCCTGTTCGAGGTGCCAGTTGATGTTCTCGATCGTCACCGTGGCGTCGTCGACGAGAATGCCAACCGCGAGCGCGAGACCGCCCAGCGTCATCACGTTGATCGTCTCGCCGATGGCGGAGAACATCGCGACGGAGGCGAGAATCGCCAGCGGGATCGAGATGGTGATGATCAGCGTCGAGCGCCAGCTGCCGAGGAAGACGAGGATCATCAGTCCCGTCAGCGCCGCGGCGATGGCGCCTTCGGACATGACCGAGGACACCGCCGCCTTGACGAAGGCCGATTGATCGCCGACCGCCTCCAGATGCAAGCTCTTCGGCAAGGTCTCGCGCAGCTTGGGAAGCAACGCCTTCACGCCGTCGATCACGTCGAGCGTCGACACCGAGCCCGCCTTCAGAATCGTCATCAGCACCGCGTTCGAGCCGTCGACGCGCACCATGTTCGTCTGGGGCGGGCTGCCGTCGTGAACATGCGCGACGTCGCGCACGAAAACCGTCGCGCCGTCGACCTGACGGATCGGCAGGCCGTTCAGCTCCGCGATCTGCGTCGGCGAGTCGTTGAGCGCGACGATATATTCGAAGGCGCCGATTTTCTCGGTGCCCATCGGCGTGATGAGGTTCTGCCGCGCGACCGCATCGACGACGTCCTGCGCGGCGATCCCGTAGGCTTGCAACTTCTGCTGGTCGAGGTCGATCTGAACCTGGCGGACCTTGCCGCCATAGGGTGACGGCACGGCGGCGCCGGCCACGGTCGCCAATTGCGGACGAATGAAGTTCTGACCGGCGTCGAAAATTTGCGCCTGGGACAACGATTCGCTGGAGAGCGCGAGTTGCAGCACCGGCACGCTCGAGGCGTTGAACTGGAGAACGTACGGCGGCGTGATCCCCGGCGGCAACAGCTTCAGGACCGTCTGCGAGGCCGCGGTGATCTGCGCCAGCGCGGCGTTGATGTTGACGGTGGGTTGGAAGAACACTTTCACCACGCCGTAACCCGGCAGCGACTGCGACTCGATATGCTCGATGTCGTTGACCTGCGCGCTGAGCGTGCGCTCGTAATAGTAGACGACGCGACCCGACATGTCGTCCGGCGGCAGGCCGTTATAGGTCCAAACGACGGCGACGACCGGTATGCCGATGTTGGGAAAGATGTCGACCGGCGTCTTGATCCAGGCCGTCACGCCGAAGATGACGATCAGCATCGCCATGACGACGAACGTATAGGGGCGACTGAGGGCGATGCGGACGATTGCAAGCATGAATGGGTTCGCGCGAGAGGGGATCGTCAGTCGGCGCGCGAAGAGGCGCGCGGCGCCGTCGGGTCGACGGGCGCGCCGTCCCGCCTGCGGGGGCGTGATACCGTCGGACGACGACGCGAAACACTAAATAAAATTTTGACATCGCTCGCGAATCCCCGCTTTCGCGGGGGGAGAGCGCCGCGCAGGGGTTACGAGCGCGCCGTCTCCAGGGCGAGCGACGCCTTGTCCGCGCCGCGCAATTCGAAACGCGCGCCGGGATTGTTGTCCTCCACTGTGAGATTGAACCCGTGAAGCTTGGCGATGGTCTCTGCGATGCTCAGTCCCAGACCATGTCCGGACGAGCGGCCGTCTCTTTCGACCTGATAGAAGCGCCGGAAAATCCTCTCCCGCTCCTGCGGCGGTATGCCGCGGCCGGTGTCGCTCACGCGCACCAAAGGTCGACCGTCGACCGTCGCCGCCTCGATGCGCACCTTGCCGCCGGCGGGCGTGAACTTGATCGCGTTGTCGACGAGGTTCGAAATCGCCTCGCGCATGAGATCCTGGTCGCCGCGAACGAGAGTGGGCTTGGGCGCGTCGAGCGTCAGGTCGAGCGCGTTCGCCTGGGCGAGAGGTTCGTAAAAGTCGAAAACGCCGGCGCAAATCGCGGAAAGATCGACCTCTTCGAATGTCTTTTCGCGCGGTCCGTTCTCCACCGCCGATATTCTGAGGAGCGCGGCGATCGTCACCGCGGCGCGGTCGAGGTGATCCAAGGCGTCCGCCATGGCCGCGCGCAGATCTTCAACCGTCGCCTCGCGCGCCAGGCCGCCCTCGATCTTGGCGCGCGCCACCGCGAGAGGCGATCTGAGGTCGTGCGCGATGTTGTCGCCGACGCTCTTCAACTGATCGAGAAGCCGGTTGATCTCGTCGAGCATCAGGTTGACGGCGCTCGCGACCTTGTCGACGTCGTCGCCTTCGCCGGTTTCCGGCAGACGCGCCCCGAGGTCGCCGTTCATGATGTCGGCGATCTTGTTGTGAATTCGCGCCAGCCGTCGCGAACCGCGGCCGGCGAAAAACAAGCCGATGGCGAGGATCAGCAGGACCGTCGGCGCGAGCGCGATGGCCAGCGCGCGCGAAACGGCCTCGCGCAGCGCATAGACCTCCAGCAGGCTCCGTCCGAGCAGCAGCACCCCTCCGTCAGGCCGCCTGCGGGCGACGAAAATCGCCGAATCGGTTCTGTCGTTCGAGCCCGGCACGGGGAATTCGCGGACGAGATGCGCTCGGCCGTCGACCGCGATCGCCGGCATCGTCGGCACGTTGCCGGTCGTCAAGGCGCCGTTCCCGTCGAACAGCGCGACATAGTCGAGCCGTCGCAGATCGCGCGTGAGGCGCAGGTCCAGCGCTCGGCGCAAACGATCCTCGCTGTCGCCGACGCTCTTGGCCGACTCGTCGATCAGAAGCGCTTCGACCCAGGCGACGTCCGCGGTCGTCACCCGCAGGTAAATCAGATAGAAGGCGCCTGACGTGGCCAGCGTGATCGTCAGCGCGAAGGCGAGGGCGAGGCGGAAGGCGCGCGCGCGCAGAACCTCAATCGTCCACATGCAGCTTGAAGCCGGAGGCCCGCACGTTGACGATGAGGCGCGCCTCGCCGCCTTCATCGATCTTGCGGCGCAGATTGCTGATGTGAACGTCGACGACGTTCGTCTGTGGCAGGAACTTGAAGTTCCAAACGTCTTCGAGAAGCATGGCGCGGGTGACGATCTGATTGGGGTGGCGCATGAAATATTCCAACAATTTGAATTCGCGCGGAAGCAAATCGACGCGCCGATCGCCGCGGCGCACCGTGCGCTCCACCAGATCCATCTCGAGCGGTCCGACGCGCAGCCGGGTCGCGCGCGCGTCCCCCGCGCGCCGCGACAGCGCTTCGACTCGAGCGGTGAGTTCGCGCAACTCGAAAGGCTTGACGAGATAGTCGTCGCCGCCGGCCTTCAGCCCGCGAATGCGGTCGTCGACGGAAGAGAGCGCGCTGATGACCAGCACCGGCATCGAATTGCCCTCATTGCGCAATGTTTCGATGATCGCCAGACCGTCCTCGCCGTGCAGCATGCGGTCCATGACCATCACCGCGGCGCCGCCGGCGCGCGCGGCGCGCAACCCCTCCTCGCGGTTCTCGGCGAGTTGGACGACATGTCCGCTGGCCTGGAGTTCGGAGCGAATTTCCTCCGCCAGATCACGCTCATCCTCAATGACGAGAACAGAAGGTTTCACGTTTGAATCCGCCCTCATGAGCATGGATATCGCCCAATCCTCTCGCCAAGCCGGGCGCCGAATACGCCGGCGCGCCGTTCGATCCTCGCTTTTACAAGCCTGGTACGGATGCTATCGCAAGATTGTCATAATGATGTTCCCGTCGGTCTAAGGCGCGCCGCCCACGCCCGCGAAGGCGTCGCGCCGGGTGAGCGAATATTGCGCGCCGGCTCTCGTGAGGCGGAAGTCGGCCTTGTCGATCGTGTCCCAGAGCCCGACCGCCGCTTGCCGAATCGGCTTCGTGCTGGCCGCGCCCTAGCCCGGCAAATCGTCCGGGCCACGGCATAGCCTGACAACAAGAATAGATTAACGCAATCAAGCTATAACGCCCGTGTATATCGGCCATACTAACATTATGCGGCATTTTCGCTCGTTGTTGCAAACCAACAGACACGACAATAATAACTATAACAACAATCGCCCGGATATTTTATAAAACTATGTTTATAAATTTCCTTTTATAAAAGATTTTTTATGATTGCGTCTGCGACTTGTCGCGCAATCGTCGTCGTTCCTGCGATACGATTGCTTATCAAGGTCAACGAGTCGGTGCATGGTTTACGTCTGCAAATTCAGCGATGACGAAATCGTCGGCGTGCTGCGCGAGCACGAGGCGGGCGCGGACGTGGGCGCGCTTTGCCGCCGGCACAACATCAGCGTCCGCACGTTCTACCGCTGGAAGGCCGAACACGGACGCGTTCCGCCGTCCCTCACCGTGCGGCTCAAGGAGCTGGAAGAGGAGAACAGGCGGCTCAGGGCGCTCCTCGTCGAGGCGATGCTCAACGCCCCGGCTTCCGCGGCTCGCCAGGACGGCGCCTCGGAACCGCTCTCCGCCCCCGCGGTTTCCCGCCGGGAGAAGTCGCCTCTCGCAGCAAGCGCGGCGACCTGAGTCGGGGACGCGGGCGTTCCTTCGGCTTCGCGCCGAATGTCACAGCATACGCCGCGGCGACGACCCGCGCCCCGCCAGGACGGTCGGCGGCAGCTGGCAATGCAACACAAGCTTTTGCGCGCTCGATGCGTTGGGATAAGCGACGCCACGCGATGAGCTGCGCCATTCCGCTGCGCCCGCCTTGTTTCATCATATCGGATGTTTGGCGAAGCGCCCCCCAACAGCCTCCTCTTGGTTTCTCCGTCGGCAGATGGCGATCGCCGATGGCGAGGGCGAATCCCGACAGGAGCCGGCGCATTGCCGCGGGTTGCTGAAACCGAGAGGAAGCTCCGATTGCGGCAAGCCCTCGACGGTGGAAGAGACCCGCTCATGGAGGAGCGCGGGCCGACCGTCGGGTCGACGTTGACGCGACCGCCGGTCCGATAGCCCTTGGCGAGGCCAACTCGTCGTCTTGCCAAGACATCGCGCCGGCATCAGCGGCGAGCCCCTTGGCGAAGCGTCAAATCGGCCGCTGGGATCAACCGGCCGCTGCGGCGAAGAAAAACCCCGGGCTCGAGGCCCGGGGTCCGAAATCGCGTGGATATTGGCAAGCCTCGATCAGAACTGCAGGCGCAGGCCAACCGTCGGATCGACGTTGTTGGTGTGGAGATAGCCGGAAGCCAAACCGCCATTGACCTGCGAGTACATCAGGCCGGCATAAACGTCGAGCCGCTTGAAGGGCTTCCAGTCGATCAGTCCCGACACGGCGTCGAGCGTGCCGGCGCAATCGCTCTTGAGGGTGCCCTGCGGCGCGTAGCCCGTGGCCGGGGGCACGGTGTTCGGACCGCAGTGCGCGCCCGGGTTCGTGTCGTAGTTGGCTTGGTTGTAGTGGTAGTAGGCGCCGGTCACATCGAGGTTGCTGAGGATCGAGTACTTCGCGCCGAGCCAGAAGACCTGGAAGTTCAGGTTGTCGGTGTACGCGGTGCTGTTCACCTTCGGGCCGTAAACCTGGTAATCTCCGATAGAGGTAAACCCTCCGGCGTAAAGATCGCTCGGGTTCATATACTTAATGTATTCATAGCCGCCGAAGAATTTCACGGGGCCATAGGTATATTTGGCTAGCAACATCACGCTGTCGTTGTCGGAAAGGGTCGCGCCCAAGTCGTTCGGCGGAGCGCCAGCAACCACTCCGTTAAAGGTCGAGAGGTTCACTTGATCCTTGATGTAGGTGTAGATGGCGTCGAACGAGAAGCCATACAAGTCCGCGCCCACGCCCAACTCGTATTCGCCGTTCGAAGCGTTGCCCTGCTCGTATCCGCCGACCTGCGCAAGGCCGCTGAGCCGGAAATTGTTGAAAGTGACGTTATACTTGAACGCGGTGTTGGGGCGCGTGTCTTCGGTGGAGCCGGCGCCGCCGACCTTGCCGGAGTAGCCGATCGGCGAGAAGGCGTAGGAGCCGCCCATCGGGTCATAGGCGTTCACGCCGTCCAGGGTCAGCGAGTACTCGCGGCCGAACGTCAGAGTGCCGAAGGTCGCGTTGCTCACGCCGAGATAGGCGAGCGAGTTGTCCCACTGGCCCGCGCGGCTCGAGTCGCCATTGCCGTTTTGAAACGGCAGCGCGAGCGACGAGTTCTGCGACATCGCGCCCGGCCCGTTGGCGAGCTGCAAGGAATAGGGGTCAAACCCGGTCTGAGCGTTGCCGACGATATTCCAGCCCGTCGAACCCAGCGGTTCGGACATCTTGATGCCGACGTTGGACTGGCTGAGGCCGCCCGGAACCACAGTCCATTTGCCGCCCTGGCTGTTCTTCGAGATCAGTTCCTCGACGCCGGTGGGATACTGGTTGTTCCAGGCGACGCCGTGGCTTTCGTAGCCGGCGCCCATATCGATCGTGCCGTAGACCGTAAAGCCGCCGTAGGTCAGCGGGCAGTCCGTGGCGCTCGCATTCATCCAATCCCAGAAGCTGGCGTAGCAGGACGTCGGCGGCGGGGCCGGCGGCGTCTTCTTGGTCGGCAAATCGGCGGCTTGCGCGCCGCCGACGAGCAACAGCCCGGCGGCCGAAGCCAAGAGCAAATGTCTCAAAAATCGCATAATCAGCCCCGTCAGTTTTGTTGGCCGCGCCGAATTTTGATCTCGCGGCGAATTGCAGCTTCGTCCATTTCCGCCGCGCTTCGCCGGCGGCGCGCGCGTTTCTCGTAAATCCGATTGAGTGGGATAAGCTTGGGTTGCTCGACACTCACTGCGTCCACATAACGCAGTTTCGATATCCCAGCAAATACTATGGCCATGTGACACATAGATTGCCAGACGATCAAGTGTAACAGAACCATGACATCCATAAGCGCCGGAATATTGCCGAGATACGCTTGGCGGAATATGTGACGCATATGTGGCGCTGACGCAAAACGAACCTCGCGCCGCCGCCGTGTCGCCATGATTCGATAGCGAGTGTGTCCTGGTTGCAACACATTGGCGCGCGCAATGGCGATGTTCTTTTCGATCCCCGATGTGAACCGGCGCCGGCAAAAAAACGCTCTGACGGGCTTTGTCGCGCGGACATTCAGGGATGCGGCTTTGTCGCGGCGCTTCACGCTCGTCGCGCCGCTGGTCGACTGGTCCGCCGCTGAAAGGCGGTCCTCCCGGAAATATGGCCTCGCGGCCGAGGAAGAGACGCACGGCCGAGGAGACTGTCGCGACGCTGCGTCAGGCTGACGCGCCGACGTCGCAAGGGCGGCCGATCGCTGAAGCCGGCCGATCGATAGACCTGACGGAAGTCATGTATCGCCGCCGCCGGTCTGAATACGGCGGCTGAAGGGCGATCCGGTGAAGCGTTTGAAGGAACGGGAAGGCGAGAATGCCCGACTTCGCCGCACGGTCTCCGATCTGACGGGACTGCCGGCGATCTCGCGCGTCGGCGAATACGGGGAATGCCGAGGGTTGACGCATCGGCGCCCGCGCCAACTCCGTTCAGGCTTCGAGAGAGACGGGCCGCCCGGGCATATGCCCGAGCGATGTCTTGAAACTATTCATCTATGTTTACGTATGTTTACGCGAACCGGGCGCCGTCGCGGGTCCGGAGCCGAGCAAAAATGACCCCTGATTGGCTCCATTCAACAAGGCGTTCGCCTCGACCGCGGCCCAGGGATTTGTCAGTTTCCGTTCGCGCTGTCAGAAGAGCAGGCGTAACCGAGAGGAGCCGTCCCTGCGCCCCAAACAGGGTCGGCATGGCCGGGAATACAGTCGTTCGCATTGTGGACCATTCGATCGAATGTTCCCGGCGCCGTCGACGCGACGGCGGAATTCTGGCCGCCTGACGAAGCCGCGCCGGCCACGCGCGGTCCGCTTTGGGCGCAAGCCGCGGAAGAAATACACAATAGTGTAATGATAGTCAGATGAAGCTGTTTCATGATCTTCTCCTCTGTATTTCTCTGTTCGCGCGCCGACAAGGCGACTGATAGCCGAGCCGAATTGCTCCCGATGCGCGCTCATTACGTCTTGATTCGGCGGCAATGACTCCGGGTCGACATCGCGCTCCCCAGGGGAGGCGTGCATTTCGTGGGGCCGTTGCGGGACACTTGAACGCGCGTCGTCAGATTCAATTTCGTCATCCGAACATCTCCGCTTGTCATTTGGGCAAGGCGCCTCGTTCGCGCTGCGTCGCGCGTTAAGGTCAAAACGCCGCTGAGATTTGAAGTTCGCGACTATCGTCGAATGACGAAGCCTTAGGGCTCAAGTATTCAATCGGGCCATGAACCGTCGCTCCGTCCGTCAACTGTGGGCCCACTACTCAGCCGTCGATCGGCGCACCACAATTGCCGCGACGCGCGGGCAATCTCAACTAATATAAAATTTAGTCCGAGTTCGAAGCCGCCGGATTGGCGCGCGTGGCTGCCGGAAAGTCATAGGTTCTTTGCCGAGGACGATATCGTTCAAAGCATTGACCATAGCGGAATTGGAGAGGTTGCATTGACCGACTGGGCCCTGCGGGCGGATTTGAGCGAGATCAAGGCGCATGCGAGCGCGGTGAAGAGGCGGTAATTTCCGGCTGTTTGCTCCCGGCGTAGCGCGGTAGGTTTGAAGCGCGCGATCTTGCCGACCGCCTGCTCGATCCGGGCGCGACTCCGGCGCCGGGGTCCCGGGACGGCGCTGACTCACAAGGCGGCGCTTCGCCGTTCGTCAACCACGTGCTTGCGCCGCGTGGCCTTGCTTGCGGCCGAAGGTCGCCCTTATGGTCGCCACAAAGAATCCGGCGCGACGATCAGGAGAGAACGATGGCAGGGCTACATACCGGCGGCGCGCTTGGGGCGCTCTTCATCAACGCCTTCGCGCGGTTCGGCGATCGTCTGGCGATCGCGGACGATACGACGCGCTGGACTTACCGCGAACTCGCCGATGTCGTCGGGCGCTTTATTGCGCTGTTTCGCTCCGTGGGTCTGAAGAAGGGCGATGCGATTTCGATTCTTTCCGGCAATCGCGCGGAATCGTGGGCCGTCATTGGCGCGGCCATGATCATGGGGCTGCGCTACACCCCGCTGCATCCCTTGGCGGCGGAGGACGATCACGCCTTCATCGTCGAGGACGCGGAGATCGACGCCTTGATTGTCGAGGCGGGCAAATTCGCACCGCGCGGCCTGGCGATTCGCGCGCGCGCGCCCGGCCTGAAACATCTCTTGTCCTTTGGCCCCGTGGAGGGCGCGCGCGATCTGCTCGCCGAGCTGCCGCATATCGCGCCCGCGCCGCTCGTCGACGAGAGCGAGTCGGAGGAGATTGCTTGGCTCGCCTATACCGGCGGCACGACCGGACGGTCGAAGGGCGTCAGGCTTCCGCATCGTTCGATCGCCGCCATGTCGGCGATTATTTACAGCGACTGGGATTGGCCGCGCGAGATTCGATATCTCGCGGCGACGCCCATCAGCCATGCGGCGGGCATCACGCTCTACCCCATCATGATGCGCGGCGGCTTCGCCCGCCTGCTGCCCGGCTTCGACATCGAAACGTATTGCCGCGCGGTGGAGGCGGAGAAGATTACCGCGACCTTCCTCGTCCCGACGATCATTTACGGCCTGATCGACAATGCCGCGGTGCGGGCGCGTTACGATCTGTCGTCGCTCGATATGATCGTCTACGGCGCCGCGCCCATGTCTCCGGATCGCCTGCTCGAAGGCATGAAGATATTCGGTCCCGTTTTCGTTCAGCTCTACGGCCAGAGCGAAGCGCCGCAATGCATCACGACGCTGCGCAAGATCGATCACGATCCGGCGAAGCCCAGACGTCTCGGCTCATGCGGTCGGCCGAGCCCGCTCGTCGACGTCAAATTGTTCGATGCGCAGCTGAACGAAGTCGGCGTTGGCGAGCCGGGAGAAATCTGCGTGCGCGGATCGCTGGTGATGGACGGATACTGGAAGCGGCCCGACATGACCGAGGAGGCGTTTCGCGGCGGCTGGCTGCACACCGGCGATGTCGCGGTGAAGGACGAGGAGGGTTATCTCTACATCGTCGACCGCACCAAGGACATGATCATCTCCGGCGGCTTCAACATCTATCCGCGCGAAGTCGAAGATGCGCTGATGGCGCACGGCGCGGTGGCCTCGGCCGCGGTGATTGGCGTGCCCGACGACAAGTGGGGAGAGGCGGTCAAGGCCTTCGTCGTTTTGAAAGGCGGCGCCAATGTCGAGGCGGCGGCGCTGCAGGCGCATGTGAAGGACAAGCGGGGCGCGCCCTGGTCGCCGAAGTCGATCGACTTTGTCGATCATATCCCGGTCACCGCTGTCGGCAAGGTCGATCGCAAAGTCCTGCGCGCGCCTTATTGGCAAGGCCGCACGCGCGGCGTCGCTTAGAAGGCCCGGGATACATAACCATCATGCCGAGGCGCCGGCGGAACCGGCCTCGAAGGGCGAGGGCGGCGCTCACCGGAACCGACTGAGTTGAACAGGAAGGCCGCTCGCGGTTCGCCGCCGATCCGCTTTTGTGTTACGCCCTCCGAAATGACGCCTCCTGCCTTCTCCGCGCTGACCATCTGCGGCCTCGACGAACTCGACGGCCACAGCGCCCAGGGCGTCACCCACGTTCTGTCCATACTCGACCCGGAGTGGCCGGAACCGGCGGCGTTCTGGGCTTTCGAACCGCACTTGCGCGCCACGCTGTACTTTCACGATGCGATTGAGCCCGCCCCCGGGATCGTGTTGCCGCAGAAGGCCGACGTCGAGGCGATCCTGGCTTTCGGCCGCAATGTTGGCGACGATCTTCGCCACCTGCTTATCCATTGCCATGCCGGCATCTCGCGCTCCACTGCGGCCATGGCGATGATATTGGCCCAGGCTTTTCCGCACGAGAGCGAGGGCGCCATCGTCGATCGGCTCATGCGGATCAGACCACAGGCGTGGCCCAACTCCCGAATGATCGGGTTCGCCGACGCGCTTCTCGATCGCGACGGCCGGCTGAGCGGGGCGGTGAGCGCCATCTACGCCCGACACTTGGCGACCCGCCCCGAACTCGCGGCGACCATGCGCCGACTGGACCGTGCGAAAGAGGTCGAACTCGGTCTTGCAGGGAAGGACTGAATTGAAGGGGCTCCGGCATGCGGCGCGGGCCACGCTCGCAGGCGCCTGATCGACCCGCCGTTAGCGGTATACTGAATTTGCTCGCGCGCCTGCTCGCGGCGCGCAACAGGGAACGCACGTGACAACGCCCACGAATATGCGCGGTCTCGTCCGAGTGGATGAAATCAAACGCTTGGCGTCCAAATCGTAGGGCCGCTGTGGGGGGATAGAGGACATTCATTCCAACCTCTCCGCATCGTCACCGACTGGCTGATGACGGCCGTCGGCGACGGCATTCCCGCGCACGCGAACCGTCCGGGGCCGAGCTGGCGCCGGAACCGTTAGAGCGGTTTCCTATCTGACTGCATCGTAACCCGAGGCGGCGAAATAGTTTTGGCATTCGGTGGGCTTGAAGAGGTCGAGGCAGCGGCCGATGGCCGACCATAATC